>Ga0272442_10000177_pt1 | contig 105642 bp, 84 predicted proteins | sample SSMForm2O_FD_200262 | JGI IMG/M metagenome (GOLD analysis project Ga0272442, IMG submission 200262) | Marine sediment archaeal communities from Little Sippewissett salt marsh, Falmouth, MA, United States - SSM-Form-2O | ecosystem: Environmental > Aquatic > Marine > Wetlands > Sediment ...
CAAGTCGTCAAGGCGGTCTGTTTATAATTTTATTGGCGGCATTTCTGCTTTTTATCTCCGGACAATTTTCAACAATAGCCTATGCTGACGGCGGTCCTAACGTCGAAGATCCACCGATTAAGGCGGTTGATGACAGCTCTGACACGGGAACCGGCGGAGCTAGCAGTTATGAGCCGACCGAACCGGAAACGCCTTCGACTTTGGATGTAATAATAATGACAATACAAGTACTGACTTAAAAGGGGATAGTTGAGGGGCGGGCCTTGAGGGGGTGCCCCCCTCATCTATTAAAGAATTATGGCAAACGTACCAAAAATCATTCGAGTGATCAACTTGCTGTTTGATCGCAAAAGCGTGAGCGTCGATACGATAAGCAGGATTTGCAAGGTATCTCGCCGCACTGCATATCGGTATATCAATTATATTTCCAAGTCCGGTATCCCGGTTACCTATGATCGGGCCCGACACGGATACCGATTGGCAAATCAACACCAACTGGAGCGAGTGCCACTTGACATCGACGACACAATTTTGATTACCATTGCACTGGCATTGCTGTCACGTAAGGCCAACGGGTATTATCGACAGGATACGACAACCCTGTTACACAAAATTCTTGACTCCCAGAAAATACCCTTGACCGAATTGTGGCAGGCGTTCGAACAACGGCTTGACCTCGAATCAGATTCGCGCGACCTTTCTGAATTAATCACCACTCTGATTGTGCACTCGGCGGCGATGTTTAACCAGAAGGTGAATGTCAGTCTCGCGGATCACTCAAACAACACCCGAGAGGTGGAAATTGAGAATCCGGCGTTATGTTTCAAGGACACCTGGCGCGTCGCGGCCAGGGAGACCAAACAACAGAACGCCATATCTTTTTCGCAAATCAAGCGGGCGCGCATTGTCTGAATTCGCCGGGATGCGGTGTTGTGCTGAAGGGCGAAACAATTAGGTTTTCGAGCACGGTCGACACCATGTGGTCGACAGAATATGCGTGTTCGGAATAATGCAGACCATTGATATGGAAGTTAACGGCGACAATATGCCCGCTTGTTGGTTGTGCGAATGAAAAAAACACTCTGAAAAGGGGAAGATTACGAATCGTGAGTAATCACAAGGGCCGTGTGTCGCAAGTCGGCACACGGCTTAAGATTTCGGCGAGAGCACCGGGATGGTATATCCCGGGTCGGGTCTGCTCACATTAGAGAATCCGGTATCCGGATCTCTGCCCGATTATCTATACGAATAGAGGTTTTTAGGTTCTATGAAAAATATTCCTTACCGGGATGAGCGATGAAGTCGCTATACTTTTGTGGAGGAAGGTGTCACCGTATTCCATAATCTTGGAATAATACACGGGCAAAGGAGGTGAGGAAATTGGATTTCATCATGCAAAGGGGATTGGTTATTACGTTTGTCTTTCGGATAACTGGCGGGTTCAACAATGAATCCGGATTTTCGAACATTCGCAGACATGAAATCGCCGCGCGGAATAACCCGGTAAGGAATCCTTCTATCACGACCAACGGCAACATTAGGCTACACTAAGGCAAGCAGATGAATTGGTGGCATCGGCCTCCGCAAAAGTAAATCGAATTATCCTCCCTGAACCCACACCGCAAATGCGCGATCAAAACGGAACAAGATTGTTCTTCCTCATGTTATACATATAAATAAACTTGCGGTACTTGCCTGTAACATGGGCGAACCAGAATGTGCCGGCACGAGAAATAAGGGGGTTGAGTTATGGATGGCAATTTCAATGCCAGGCTGGCGGCGTACCCGCACATCAGAGCAATGATTGAGAAAATGCCGCGCAATCTCTGGTACATTTTTCTTCCCGGATCACCCGATCAATGGAGCGAATTGGAGACATGCATCATTGATATGACGCGCCGGGAAAAAATACGTGAACAGATTATGGCGATTCAAAAGCTGACCGGGATGCCGCTTCGCCCCAATGAACCGCTGGAGGAAGTGATCGCCAAGGCTCGGATAAAGGGAAGAATTAACAATATTCGTTTCCGTCGCTACAAAGGGGGCAACTCCGACTCGGTGTCCTGACAACGCGGTGTCCTGCACCGGATGTGAGGAACATGAAAACATTTCGCAAAAGGCCATGTCTTTGACATGGCCTTTTGCTTGAATCCGATTATGATTGCGGAAAGAATCAACCGCCAAGAGCTTTACGTGTAAACTTGTTTTTTAACTCGGGGACGACAAAGGCGCCGTTCTTGCGAATCAGCTTGTTGTCGAACCAGATCTCACCTCCTCCGTAGTCCTTGCGCTGGATACAAACCAGATCCCAGTGGATGGCGGACTTGTTCCGATTGGAGGCGTCGTCATAGCATCGTCCCGGAGTGAGATGAAACGAACCGTCGATTTTCTCATCAAACAGGATGTCCTTCATCGGTTCCTTGATCATGGGATTGACGCCAAGTGCAAATTCGCCCACAAAACGCGCCCCCGGATCGGTATCCAGAATCTTGTTTAGCTTCTTGTCGTCGCCGGAGCAGGTGGCTTTGATTATCTTGCCGTTTTTAAACTCAAAGCGAATGCCGTCGTACAATTCACCCTCGTAGAGCGATGGCGTGTTGTAGCTAATGATACCGTTGATGGAATCGCGAACCGGAGCGGTAAAGACCTCCCCGTCCGGGACATTAAACCGCCCGTCGCACTTGACGACCGGAATGCCCTTGATGGAAAAGGTCAGGTCGGTCCCCTTCCCCTTGATATGCACCTTGTTGGTCTTTTTCATAAGGCGCACCAGGGGATCCATCGCCTTGGACATTTTCTTGTAATTGATGCAACAGACATCATAATAAAAATCTTCAAACGTTTCCTGAGGTTGTTGCGCCAATTGGGCCATGGAATCATTCGGAAAACGGACCACCACCCAGCGAGTCTTTTTCGTGATGTGATCCGCCAGCACCGGCTTGCCGTACAGTTTCTTGAAAGCCTGCATTTTTTTCGACGGGATGTCATTGAGATCAAACGGATTTTGTGATCCGTTGATACTGATGTAGCAATCGGTCCGTTTGGCCATTGACAGATGAAAAGCCGCGAATTTCCTTATCTGTTCTTCCGTGTTGCGCAAAAGGAATTGCCGGGTGATGGAATCATCATTGTAATACCAGAACGGAACGCCGCCGCGATCCGTCACCTTGCGGATAACCGCCTTGGCCAGTTCCAGCGAGGGAACACCCCGAACCGCCACAAAGACCATATCACCTTTTTTGACACCACAGGAATAATCCACCAGGACATTCGCCAGTTTATCATTACGAGGGTCTACCATTATTCCTCCTTCGACAGATGTTCTGCCGGTTGTTCATACTATGCATAACATGAGGCAGTATAATGAATGGCACCTTAAAATCAATAGGAATTCGAGATCGGCGGTGCTACCCCAGGTCTTCAAGAGCCGTGCCGCCGTAACATAGCGACGGTTTGTCAAAAACCCGCCACTCGGCGTCATAGAAAATCTCCCTGCCCGCGGACACGGTCAATCCCCGCCGGGGAGCGGACTCGGTTTCGAGAACGGAGGATACCGCCGTGGCCCAGATCAGATTGGCCCCGGCGACGGCGCCGACAACACCGGCATCATGCATACCGACCCCCGAGACGTCACCATACATGGTCAACCGCATCACCGCCATGATATGTGTAAGTCGCGCCGCCGTTATTCGTTCCTCCTCATGCATACTGGCGGCGCTCATGGGATCATACCTCGCTACCGCACTGACGACCGGTTCGGCGTCGCGGATCATAATCATATCAGACACCAACACATCATTGGCCGCATCCTTCCCCACTCCCTCCAGACAGACACCCGGCAAAAGGTCAGCGGTTCGGGCGATATCACACCAGGCACCAATCCGGGCGATATCATCAGTCGCACCAAACCGTATTGTGAGATGGACGCCTTTATAACCGGAATCTTTCAACGCTTTCGCCTGCGTCTCCGAGAAATCCCCAACGGCGGCAACCATAACCGTCTCCGGCCTCAGGGCCTGTCTGATTTCGCGTGACAGGCCGATAAAATCGTCAAATACTTCATCCGCACAGTATCCGACATACACCGCATTGGCTCCCTCACGTTCGAATTGACGGGCCAGGTTTTTAACCATCTCACGACCGGTCTTTGTTTCCCCGGATGGAGACGAAGGTTGTCCCCCGACACAAGCGTGTACTTCGGCATAATTCAGACTCGCCTTGCGGCTTTTCAGCCGCGCCGCGGCCTGTAGCCGGCCCGCGTCCATGGAAAACAGCGGCACCGCAAGTAGCTCGGCAATATCTTCCGGCTCAAGGTCGAAATCGTTTTGTGCCTTTGTTAAAATATCATCAATCATGGGACTCCCCGTCTTAACTTGATTATGACGTTAGCGGTTATAGGCTTTCATATATAACATCCCGTTTCAAATAACAAGGCTTTTGTCCTCCCCCCAGTCGCCCCTTTCACAATCCAGAATTACCTTGCCATAATAGACCGTTATTGTTAACTTTAACATCAGTGATTCAAAACGAGCATGTGATACTCGTAGCCAAAGCACTATTGGAACAGCAGAAAGGGCACCCATGAATTTACCAGGGAAATTGCCGGTGATCTTGACGGCAATATTATTCATGACACCATTGATGATGTCGATCGCACTCGCCGGGACATCCGAGAATCAGGAAAACTCCTTCGTTGACCTGGATGGAGACGGATTCAATGACAACGCCATCGACAACAACGCCGATGGAATTCCGGATGATCCAAATGAGCAGATTGACACCGTCCCCTCGGATGATTCATCGGAATCAACCGGATTCGTCAATTTCGATGCCGGGTTCTCAAACTCGCAAGTCACCCCTCATACCAACTCGGAAAAATTCGCTCGCCTCAGTTTCACCACCAGGGCACTAGGCACAAATCGCGGCGGCTTTGGTGCCGGAGATGATTTCGGTCCCGGCAATGGGATCGGCATCGGTGCTATCAGTGCCGGCGGTTGTTCCGGCGGTGTTTGCCGACCCTAAATACGTTATCAGGAGAAGTGGAATGCAATCAGCTTTATACATGCGCCTTTTTATCGTTATTATGCTTTTTTCCCCGGTCTTGTCAAATGCCAATGTTGCCAGCGAATTCGGGGTTAATAGCGGATATACCCAGAATTTGATAAAGGATTCCAGCGATATTGATGACTCCTATTACACCATGTCAGAAAAATTAAGGTACCATCCCTTATCATTTGTGGAATTTAATCTTCTGGGTGAGTACACGCACTACGACAGTATCACGGGATTGAGCAATTTCCTCGGGGGCGGTGGCTTTACTCTTATTCCAACGAAGGCGGACGCCGACATAGCTTTACACATTTCCGGAAATTTCAACACCCAGAGATATCGTGAGGCTTTCAAAGGTTTTAACAACAACAATGCCGATGTTTCCGTCGGCATACAAAGTAAGTTCGGATCATGGGTACATCACCGCGCCGGCTTTTTACTCAATTCAACATCCTATCTGGATTCGAAACGCTTTGACCAGAAAAGCTATGAGATTTTCGTAGGCATTAATGTTGTGTGTCCATGGGAGAACAGCCTTGACTTGGAGGTGGGACACGGCGGTCTTAAATATAATTCCATCCGTGAGGATATCTTTGGCGTTCTGCCTAATCCCGGCGAGGATGAACTGAACGATACCATGTTCGTGGAAAGAAATATTAATTCCTTTTATATTTCACCGAAAGTCTCGCGACCGCTGGGGACCAAAACGGGGATTAATATAGCGTTTACGAGAAGGTATTTTGCCGATACGGATATTGGCTATGTTTTTGGATCATCAAACGAAAACCTCTCTCCGTGGGCATCACTGTGGGAGGGCAACTCCATTACATCAACGGTGAAAACATTCCTGATTCCGACCTTCATTGCCACCTCCGGCATTGGCTACTGGGAAAAGAGATATCTGAAGACCCTTGAAAAAGACCAGTATTACCTAAATCAGGCGGAAGCGCGCGTCGATTATCAATCGCGGTTTTTCCTGAAACTGCAACGCCCGTTCTCAATGCGTTCCGGCTACTTTATTGAGCCGTCGATATATATGGAATACACTAACAATGAATCTTCAAAAGACCTTTATGATTATAGTGATTGGTCAATTTCATTGGGAATCGTGTTCAAGAAATAGCGGGATGTACACTTAACTGAAATGGTGGGGCTTTTAAAAGCCCAGTGCAAGCGATGTTTTACCTTGACAATATGGAGTATTATGGTATAATATTGAAAGTTAAGCATACAATGAGAGTTACGAGGTGACATGTCATTTCGTAACAGAGGCTTTTTACCGCTACCTAAAACATATAAGTAATTGCCCGATGAGAACCTACCGGTATTTACGAAAAACAAAACTAACATCAATAAATGGATAAGGGAGCAAGCATGGGTAAAATTTCCAAGTTAACTGGCATTTTTGCCATAACTCTGGCCGTGTTATTGCTACTCGGTCCGAGTATGGCGAATGCCAAGGCGAATTGTTCGCTTTTTGAGGAAGCCGGTGAGTATCAAAAGCAGGATCAGCCTGCCCGGGCTGATTCAAAAGCCGGTTTTTCAGGTCGTCTGCGAATCTATATGGTGGAACCGTTTTCACGCTACACTGATAACAGTGGCGCGCATTACGATTATGGGTTCCTTGATTTCGCATATAATGGAGACATCTCCATTAACTACCTGGACACCTTGTGCGACACAATAACATATAATGGCAGTGGTTGGGACAGCCCGGACATTTCGGAAAGCAATCTGATGGCAATTGCCGTGGTCTTTTCAGATGAATCGGAACGCCGCTTTTCAGTCCCCCCGGACAGTTTCCCGTTTGATGCCTTCTACGTCCAGGCAACCGCCGCCGCGACAACATCAGAACAGTGGTCAAATGAGACCTCCGAGCCGGGGTTTACTCACACCGTTTTTATCGAAGAAGGGACGCGCGACGGCTGACCGTACTGCCCTTGGACGCGTGCCGCCCTACACGGAGTTTTTACATTTGATCCTTATCCTTTTTTCTATGCCGCCATGGTCACCGGAGTTGACGGCAATCCCAAAGCATCGCAGAGATTGTCCGAGCACAATATGTATTATGTTCCGACGGTCTATGTGGATGATGGAGATAGCGTTATTGCCGGAGGATCCACCTCTCAGATTTTATATGGAAATGCCATCGTCCACGCCGGTGGACGCGACGTGCATGAACTCGAACTCGATATCGAAATGACCTGGCTCGTAAATGAGACTGTTGAAATTATCTTTACTATTGTCAACACAGAATTAATAAACGACGCCCCCGACGTACCATCCGCACCGACTGGTACCACCGAAGGGTCGGTTGCGACTGATTACCTGTTTTCCGCCTCAACCACCGACCCGGATGCCAACGAGGTTTATTACAAGTGGAACTGGGGTAATACTTTCGAGACCGATTGGCTGGGCCCGTATGGTTCCGGCGCCACCTGTGAAGAGACTTATCAGTGGCCGGATGCCGGAACGTATGACGTAACGGTCAAAGCCAAAGATGAGTGGGATGCCGAAAGCGACTGGTCACCGGCGCTGACGGTGGAGATCTCTCCTGTCTATATGTGTGGCGACGCCAATGATGATGACGCCATTAATCTGCTCGACATCCTGCACCTGATCGCATATATCTACGGCGATCCGGCGGGCGATCCGCCGAATCCGATGGATGCGGGTGACGCCAATGCCGACGGCGATATTAATCTTCTGGATATTCTCTATCTGATTGATTATGTCTACGGTTCGCCGGCCGGCCCGGAACCGCTCTGTCCATAAGGATGACCGGCTTGATTTTTGGGGACGGCGGGAAGCCGTCCCCTTTTTTAATATTTCTCACTATGGGGGATTACTGATGAAGCGAACCCATCGATTATCTGACGCCGTCTTGTTGCTGATCCTGATATTGAGCATTACAGAAATCTCAGATATCGCACAAGCGACCGAACCGTATTCCGGCTGGCTGAAGGTGTACGTGGTTGAACCGGTGTCGCGCTGGCAGGACGTTTCACTGGCGAGCTTCGATTTCGGCTTTCTCGATTTTGCCCGCGACGAATTGGTCGTTGTCGATCCCCAACAATCATACACCGATACGATTATATGGAACGGTGGCGAGGCCGGGTACGGCGACGTCACGATCGACAATATCATGGTAATTGCGGCCCTGTTTAACACTGAAATTCATCAGGGATATTCGCATCCGCCGGATGATTATCCGTTTGATGCCTACTATGTCGATGCCGCCGCCGCGGCAACACCTGACAGCCAGTGGGCCGACACCTCCACCCCCGACTTCACGCATTCCGTATTTGTCGAAGCGGCCGTCACCACCGGATGCGGCTACTGCCCGCGCACTCGTAACGCCCTGGCCCAAATCCATGCCGATTATGACTATCCATTTTTCTATACGGCGATGGTGGTTGATGCAAATGATAAGGCTTCCAACCGAATGTACAACGAATACAACCTGGCCTTTTTGCCGACCTGTTACGGCGACGGTGGACTGGCAAATGTCTACTTCGGCTATGTGGAACTGGAACCGTATCTGGAGATGATTGAAACCGCCGGGGCACGCGTGGTGCCCGATCTCGATCTGGCGGTATCTCTCAATTGGCTGGGAAACGGCGCCCTGGAAATAATCGTCACCGTCACCAATAATGAGATCAGCAACGAAGCCCCCTCTGTTCCAGGCCAACCCGACGGCATCGCAAACGGTTTTGTTAACACTACCTACCATTTCACCTCCGTTGCCATTGATCCCGAAGGCGGTTTTCTTCACTATCGCTGGGATTGGGGCGACGGAACATTATCAGACTGGCTGGGACCATACGAATCCGACAAGGACTGCGAAACCGTGTATCAGTGGGCATCCGCCGGGGCTTTTGAAGTGAGGGTGCAGGCGCGGGATGAATACCTGGTGTCAAGCACGTGGTCTGCTCCGCACCCGGTTACAATCGCCACCTATGTCTGCGGCGATGCCGACGGTGACCGGACTGTTAACCTGCTGGATATTCTATACCTGATTACATACATCTATGGTAATCCTCCCGGCAATCCCCCCTATCCGTCGGAATCAGGTGACGCCGATGCGGATGGCAACATTAATCTGCTGGATATTCTGTATTTGATTTCTTACATCTACGGTAATCCTCCGGGTCCCCCCCCGCAATGCCCATAAAATGAAACCAAATAATTAATTTCGTGACGGGGGTACAAAAGTAATTGCCCTTCACGTTTCCTTTTTATTTATATTAGTTATATATTTGTAGGGCCATAAAAGCGGGGATCCTCCCCGGCCGGTAATGTCAATGATAGGCATCACCGGCTATGAGCAACGAAAGGCATGGAATAAATGCAAATAACGCTTGCCCAGTTAAATCCCACGGTCGGTGACATTGAAGGTAACCTGGACAAGGTATATCAAACCGTTCGGGAACACGTGACCGGTTCGGACTTAATTGTCTTTCCGGAATTATTCCTGGTCGGTTATCCCCCGCACGATCTTTTGACCCGTCAGAGATTTATTGAAAAAGTGGAAATTGCCATCACCCGTTTGCTTGAGTTTTCGCAAGAGTATCATGACACTGGCATTCTTATCGGCGCGCCGGTCCCAAGCGAAACCAACGGCAGGCGACGCCTGCACAATGCGGCAATTCTGATCTTCGATGGAAAGGTTGCGGCCAAAGCGTACAAATCGCTGTTGCCGTCGTACGACGTCTTTGATGAGCCACGGTATTTCGACACCGCCCCGGAGATTGCACCGATTCAATTTAAAAATGAGATGCTCGGGATATCAATCTGCGAGGATTACTGGAATGAACCGGGGCTGTGGCCGGATGGCGTGTACGGGATCGATCCAATCGGTATTCTGGCCCGGAAGGGTGCGACTCTGCTTATCAACATCTCAGGCTCGCCCTTCTATCTCGGTAAAGATGAAATCCGATACCGCCTGCTGGTCAACCATATCAAAAGGCATCATATCCCCTTTGCCTTTGTCAACCAGGTCGGCGGCAATGATGAATTGATTTTCGACGGCCGCAGTCTTTGTCTGGATGGTGACGGTCGGACCATCGCGGCCCTGCCATCCTTTGAAGAAAGCGTTGTGACCGTGGATATGCAGTCACCCGGATCCGACACGGCTTTTGCCAAACAGGATGATATCCGCGAAATAGAACCGGCCCTGCACCTGGGTATCCGCGACTACATGAGCAAAACAGGTTTTTCAAAAGCGGTCATCGGCCTTTCCGGAGGAATCGATTCCGCGCTTGTGCTCTGCCTGGCGGCAGGGGCAATCGGCCCGGACAATGTGCTCGGGATCGCAATGCCGTCGCAGTATTCATCCGAAGCCAGCCTGAACAATGCCCGGCAACTGGCCGACAATCTTGGCGTGGAATTGCGGGTCATACCGATTTCACCGATTTATGACGCCTACTTGAAAAGCTTTCAGGATCATCTGCATACCGATGAGCTGGACGTATCGCTGGAAAACGTCCAGGCCCGTATCCGGGGCAACATCCTGATGGCCTTTTCGAACAAATACGGCTACCTGGTTCTCTCCACCGGCAACAAGAGCGAATTGGCGACCGGGTACTGCACCTTGTACGGCGACATGGCCGGCGGACTGGCGGTCATTTCCGATTTGCCCAAAACCACGGTCTACGAATTGGCCCGGTATATCAATCGTGAACAGGTTATCATCCCCAAACACATAATAACCCGCCCGCCGTCTGCGGAACTTCGTCCCGACCAGACCGACCAGGATACTCTTCCCCCCTATGAGATTCTCGATGAGATCCTTCATTATTACATAGAAGAGGGGCATTCCCTCCGCGATATCAAAAAACGCGGCATCGATCCCGCCGTTGCCGAATGGGTGGTGCATACCGTTGATCGTAACGAGTATAAACGTCGACAGGCGCCTCCCGGGCTGAAAGTAACCTCAAAAGCCTTCGGTATCGGCCGCCGCATGCCGATCGCGGCAAAATACTGAAGAATATCCGAGTCATGTATATCACCAGACTGATTATCCCGAGGGCATGTATATTCATACTGTTGCTTCTTCCAATGACGGCCTTCGGCATCGAAAAGAATCATCCCCTTCCCGCTCCGCCTGATTCCTCAGAGCATCTGCTGGGAATGGCAACCCTGGAATATCACAACGGGTATCTGTTTACAATCGGACGGACCGCGGGTTCCCGAACCGGCAGCTTTATCGTGGATTTTGGTGCGGGAAGCACGCTCATTGATGCCACCATGCTCTCCGACAGCATCATGCTGTCGACCGTCCCCCCCTCTCACATAAAAAACACGTCGGGGAATGTTATCGATGGGTTTGGCGGGGCAATCAGTGAATTCGCGGGATATACCGACTTGTCGTGGGTGAGGATCGGAAGCCGGCGCTGGGAAAACGCAATTGTGCGCGTGATTGACAGCCTGCCCCGGATCGGCGGACGGAGGATTATCGGCATACTTGGTATGGATTTACTGATGCGGACCCCGGTGGTATCATATAGTTATGGCGAAGATACTGAAAATACGACGATGTATTTTTTGGCCGAAGATGCAGGGGATGAGGCAAAGCCCACAATTTCCATTCCCTTTACGATTATCGGCAACCATATCTTTATCATGGGGCAGGTCAACGGAACACCGGTGCGGTTTATTCTGGATACCGGTTCAGCGGAAAATATCCTTATGACCACGGCCGCCAAAGAGGCTAATATCGGAATCGATACCACCGTTATTGCGGAGTTTTCGGGGCTGGACGGGATGACCATATCCGCACAAATAGGCCTGGCCGACAGCATTGCATTGGAATCGTTCAAAATAGCGCAAGTGCGCTTCCATGTTGCGGATCTGCCGTCACTGTCTCCCCCCAATACCAAACAGAACATCGGCGTGTTGGGAAATTCCTTGCTCCGGCAATACGACCGTATTACCATTGATTTCAAACGGCAGGTAATTAACCTGACACAGAGGTAGGCAGACCGATATGTCAAAAGGCAAACTGGCCAAATTCGCCGAACTGGCAACCTTCTCCAATGTCTATGAATACGAGTCATTGCCAAAAGGCCGCTGGGCAGAGGATTATTTCAAGAACGACAATCCCATCACTTTGGAGCTGGCCTGCGGCAAGGCGGAATATACGATAGACCTGGCACAGGCGTATCCCGAACGGAGTTTCATCGGTATTGACCTCAAGGGAGCGCGTATCTGGCGCGGCGCCAAGACCGCCCTGGAACTGGAGCTGGCCAACGTCGCGTTCATCCGTCAGCGTATCGAACTGTTGACCGACATGTTCGCCAAAGATGAAATCTCAGAAATATGGATTACCTTCCCCGATCCCTATCCCAAAAAGTGCAAGGCCAGAAAGAGACTGACCTCTCCCCGCTTTCTTGATCTTTATCGGCAGGTGCTGAAACCGGGTGGGCTGATACATCTCAAGACTGACGAACGCAACCTGTTCGAGTTCACCAAAGAGATCCTGACCGAGCAAAAATGTATTATTCATGAAGTAATCGACGACCTCTATGCGGGTCCGCTCACGGATGATATTTTGAAAATCAAGACTACTTATGAAAAAAGTCACCTGGAAGAGGGAAGGACGATTCGTTATTTGCGGTTCAGTTTTTCCTGAAAATAACTCTCGATTCGGCTTATAATCGCCCCCTTTGTGAAATCTTTCCTTTGCCGGACCGTGAAAACCATTTCCTTTCATACTATTAGCAAATCACTTGACAAATCAATAATTATGCAATATTTTTTCAGGCAGATTGCGTAACATGTGAAAAGGCAGAGAAATCTGCTTATTTGTTTGGCAATATTTGTTAAAAATTTCACAAGCGTGAGAACAAACACGAGAATCATGTAACGGAATTCGCCGGGCCATCTCCCGACGAGTTGACAAGGAGTTGCACATGGCCGAATTTGAACCGCGCGAAAACCAGATCACGGCTGATACTCTGGTCGTCGGCGGGGGAATTGCGGGTATGACCACCGCCATTGAAACGGCCGAAGTCGGCAAACATGTGATCCTGCTGGAGAAAATGCCTTCTTTGGGGGGACGGGTGGTGACTTCAAACCAATACTTCCCCAAACTCTGTCCGCCAACCTGCGGAATGGAAATTAACCTGAAGCGGATTCGCGTCAATCCCCGGGTGCGGGTATTGACCCTGGCAAAAGTTGAAAAAATCTCGGGAACACCCGGTGATTATGAGGTTCAGATAAAACTCAATCCGCGTTATGTCAACGAGCGTTGTACCGCCTGCGGAGACTGCGCCAAAGTCTGTGAAATCGAACGCGATAACGATTTCAATTACGGCCTAGACAAAACCAAGGCCATATACCTTCCCCACTTGATGGCATATCCGTTCCGATATGTAATTGATCCGAAATACGCCGGTGATGAACGAATGAAAAAATGCGTTGAAGCCTGTGAGTATGACGCCATTGACCTTGACATGCAGGCCAAAACCATCACCGCCAAAGTCGGTGCGATTGTCTGGGCGACCGGATGGAAACCGTATGATGCCACCAAAATCGACAATCTCGGATTCGGCAAGTATGACAACGTGGTCACCAACGTCATGATGGAGCGGCTGGCGGCCGAAAACGGCCCAACCGATGGCAAAATCGTGCGGCCATCGGATCAAAAGGAAATTACGAAGATCGGCTTTGTACAATGCGCCGGGTCGCGGGATGAGAACCATCTCCCCTACTGCTCGGCGGTGTGTTGCCTGGCATCAATGAAGCAGGCGACATACATCAGAGAGCGCTATCCCGATGCCGAAATTCACATGTTTTATATTGATGTTCGTTCTCCGGGACGGTTGGAGGACTTTTATGTCAAGCAACAGGGTGATGAAAAGTTTTTCTTCCACCGGGGCAAGGTTGCCCAGATAACGGAAGTCCCTGAAAGCAAAAATCTCATCCTCGAGGCTGAAAACACCCTGACCGGCGATATCACCAAAATGGAGGTGGACATGGCCGTCCTTGCGGTCGGCCTGGTTCCCAATACCCTTGATGATCCGCCACCGCTGGAAACACCGCTGGATGAATTCGGGTTCATCGTTCCCGGATCGGACACCGGCGTCATCGGTGCGGGCACGGCACTCCGTCCGCTCGACGTCTCGGCGACGGTTCAGGATGCCACGGGCGCGGCCCTGAAAGCACTCAACCTGGGAAAGAGGAGGTAGCGCCATGGATAAGAAAATCGGTTGCTATATCTGCAAAGGTTGTGATATCGGGAAATCACTCGATGTCGATAAATTAATCGAAGCCGCCAATGAAAAGGGCGTCGCGGTCTGCAAGACCCACGATGCACTTTGTAGCCCCGAGGGCGGCGACCTGATCAAAGCCGATATCAAGAATGAAGGACTGAACCGCATTGTGGTCGCGGCTTGTTCAGGACGGGTCTTCCCGGAATTGTTTGAATTTGGCGATGAGGTGCTAACCGACCGCGCCAATCTTCGTGAGCAGGTGGTTTGGTCGCATACGCCCAATGACGAAGACACCCAGTTTCTGGGTGAAGACAATATTCGGATGAGTATCGCCAAAGCGGACAACACCGAACCGCCGGAGCCGCTGATTGAGGAAACCAGCCATGAAATCATGGTGGTTGGGGGAGGCATGACCGGTATGACTGCCGCCAAAGCCGCGGCCGATGCCGGATACAAGGTGACCCTGGTCGAGAAAGAAGATCAACTCGGCGGCTGGGCCACCAAATTCAAAAAGGTTTTCCCCAAACGTCCGCCATATCAAACGCTGGAAGACACCGGGGTCAACGATTTGATTCAGTCCGTGGAAAGCCATGAAAACATCACCATTCATAAAGGCACCGAGGTTGCCAAAACCGTCGGTCAGCCGGGAAAATTCAACGTCAGCCTGACTAACGGCGGCTCAGCCGAACCGCTGGTATTCGGATCGATCATTCTAACCACCGGTTGGAAGCCATACGACCCGGAAAAACTGGATTATCTCGGTTACGGCAGTTCCCCGGATGTTGTCACCAACGTCCAGATGGAAGAAATGGCCCTGAGCGGCGAAATCAAGCGTCCGTCCGACGGCAAGCCGATTGACAGCATCGCCTTTATCCAATGCGCCGGTTCCCGTGACCAGGATCATCTCCCCTATTGTTCCGCGGTCTGTTGCCGGGTGTCGCTGAAACAGGCAATATATGTGCGGGAAAAATATCCGGATGCAAAAATCTATATCATCTACAAGGATGTTCGCTCTCCCGCTCAGTTTGAGCTGTTTTATCAGTATGCCCAAACCGACGATAATATCTTCCTGACCAAAGGCGAAATCGCCGGCGTGAAGAAGGTCGATGACGGCATTGAGATTGATGTGGAAGAAACCCTGCTCGGTGAGGATATCACTGTCAGAGCCGATATGCTTGTCCTGGCGGCGGGAATGGTCCCGACGACCAAGGTTGAGGATGAAGAAATTCCGACCGAGGATACCGCTACCGGCGAAGAAGAAACAGCTCCGAAAGGCGATGACAAGCCGGCCGATGGTCAGACCGATGATGACAAGAAAGAGGCTGAAGCCGCTGAGAAAGGCGCCCAGATTCTAAACCTGACATACCGTCAGGGGACTGATCTGCCGACATTGAAATACGGCTACCCGGATTCTCACTTTATCTGTTTCCCGTATGAAACACGCCGAACGGCCATCTATGCGGCCGGCGGTGTCCGCGCCCCGATGGATTTCGATACCAGCATCAACGATGCCTATGGTGCGGCCCTCAAGTCGATCCAGGCGGTCGAGGCAGTGGCCAAAGGTGAGGCGGTCCATCCGCGTGCCGGTGACCTGAGTTATCCCGAATTCATGATGCAGAAATGCACCCAGTGCAAACGTTGCACCGAGGAATGCCCGTTTGGGGCTCTTGATGAGGACGAAAAGGGAACACCACTACCGAATCCGTTCCGTTGCCGTCGTTGTGGAGTGTGTCTCGGAGCCTGTCCTGAGCGCATTATTTCATTCAAGAACTATAGCGTCAATATGGTCTCCAAGATGATCAAATCCATTCCGATACCGGATGAATTCGATGAAAAACCTCGGATTCTGGCCTTTATCTGCGAGAATGACGCCATGCCGGCGGTTGACATGGTGGGCATTAAAAGGATGCAGTATAATGCCATGTTACGGGTTATTCCGCTTCGATGTCTTGGTTCCATGAACGCCGTCTGGGTCAGTGACGCGTTGGCGTCGGGCTATGATGGGGTCTTGCTGATCGGTTGTCGCAAGGGCGATGACTACCAGTGCCACTTCATCAAAGGCAGTGAGTTGGCCGAGTACCGCATGGACAACGTGCGTGAGAAACTCAAACAGCTGGTGCTCGAAGAGGAACGGGTGGAATTCCATGAATTGGCCATCACCGACTATGAGAAAATCCCGAAAATTTTCGATGATTTTCTGGAGACGATTGAACGAGTTGGCCCGAATCCGTATAAGGACATGTAATATATCATCTTGTGATAGAAAAAGCCCCCGCCTTACGGGGGCTTTTTTTTGATCGCCTTCCCCACGCTCTCCGCATTCTCAAACGACGGCAATAATAGGGTCAACAATGATAGTTTTTGCCTTCTTTTTTTTAAGAACTACTCCTCGGAAACTCGCGCGTGGATTTATGGTTTAAGGGCCATTTTGCCGCATTTTTCCAATGAACACTCTCGATACTTATCTGCCGCAAAAAAACAAGGCGTCTTGTTATCTTATTCCCGCCATGATAGTTAGAAGATAATAACATTACCGGCAAAGGCTTTCTCTCGACTATTCAAAAACCATAGATAATGAAATTTTTCACATAATATGCTTGACTTGCGTATACAAATTGATTAGAATATTTATTGAAATAGTGAAATTAATAACATATTCGGGTGTAGAATTTCCAAGCCGGGGCGAAGTTCTATCGTTTATGCAGTTGAATCATCAATTTGCAGCCAATTTTTGGACCAGGAGGTTACCCGAAGCCAGAATTCGGAATTAAAAAATTACACCTATATAAATCAAGGAGTTGCAATGGCGGACAATCTTCCCAAAACACCAATGCTTGATGAGCTTGAGAAGGGTAAATGGCCAAGCTTTGTCAAGGAGATCAAAATGGCGGCCAAGCATGGCCCGATGGCGGCGGATCTTCTCGGCCAATTGGAACAGTCCTACAACGAAAAGATCGGTCACTGGAAACACGGTGGTATCGTGGGTGTCATGGGATATGGCGGTGGTGTTATCGGACGGTATTCCGACCTGCCGGAAAAGTATCCCAATATTTCGCATTTCCACACCATGCGTATCAACCAGCCCGCCGGTTGGTTTTACACCACCAAGGCCCTGAGACAAATTTGCGACATCTGGGAAAAACGCGGTTCGGGTCTGACCAATATGCACGGATCCACCGGTGACATTATTCTGCTCGGCACCAAAACCGACCAGCTGGAGCCGACCTTCACCGACCTTCAGGGAATCGACTTCGACATTGGCGGTTCCGGTTCCGATTTGAGAACCCCGAGTTGCTGTTGCGGCATGGCGCGTTGCGAATGGGCCTGTTATGACACCATGGCGCTGACTCACGAATTGACCATGCATTACCAGGACGAAATGCATCGACCGGCGTTCCCGTACAAGTTTAAATTTAAAATGTCCGGTTGTCCCAACGATTGCGTGGCCTCCATCGCCCGCGCCGACATGTCCATCATCGGAACCTGGCGCGACAACATCCAGATCGATGCGGATGCCGTTCGAGAGTATGCCGATCGCGGACTGGACATTCAATCCGACGTAGTCAGCAACTGTCCCTCCAAGTGCATGGAATGGGATGGCAAGGAATTGCACATAGATAACAGCTTCTGTGTCCGTTGCATGCATTGCATTAACGTGATGCCGAAGGCCCTCCGTCCGGGCAAAGACCGCGGCGCGACGATTCTGATCGGTGCCAAGGCTCCGATCATTGAGGGCGCATTCCTGTCGTCAGTCCTCTTCCCGTTCATCAAAATTGAACCACCTTATGACATAATCAAGGACACCGTCGACAAGATGTGGGATGTCTGGGGTGAGGAAGGCAAGAACCGCGAGCGTATCGGTGAATTTATCCAGCGCGTCGGCCTGGGGAACTTCCTTGATGCCATCGAGGTCGATCCGGTTCCGGAGATGATCGCGCATCCTCGAGAAAATCCGTACATTTTCTACGAAGAATACTATGAAGAAGACGACGGAAGCGACGGTTAATTCACGGCAACTAAACGACAAAAACATTTTTTATGCTATAGAGGTTTAATATGGCAGAAGCAATGCAGGAAAGAAGAACAGATTTCGGGCCTCCGCATTATGAGCAGTTCTTGCCCCCGATCATCAAGGAAAACTACGGCAAGTGGAAATATCATGAACTCATGAAACCGGGAGTTATGGTTCATGTTTCAGAAACGGATGCCAAGCTGTACACTATCAGGGCCGCTTCCGGTCGTCTGATCAGTATCGACAAAATCAGAATGTTCTGCGATCTGGCTGACAAATATTGCGATGGCTACTTCCGCTTTACCAGCCGTCACAATGTCGAGTTCCTCCTGTCAAAGGAAGATAACATTGAGCCGCTGATTGAAGACCTGGCCAAGATCGGCCACCCCATCGGCGGAATTGGCAACTCCATCACCAGTATCGTGCATACTCAGGGCTGGGTCCACTGCCACTCGGCGGCCACCGATGCCTCGGGTCTGGTCAAGTGCGTGATGGATGATTTGATTGAGTATTTTACCGACACGAAACTTCCCGGTAAACTGCGTATCGCCCTGGCCTGTTGCCTGAACATGTGCGGTGCCGTACACTGTTCGGATATCGCCATCCTCGGCGTGCACCGTCGCCCCCCGCGGGTCGACCACAAAACCCTCCGCAAGATGTGCGAAATCCCGAACGTGGTGGCATCCTGCCCGACCGCGGCGGTTCGCCCGGCCACGGTCGACGGCAACCCTTCCGTGGAAGTGCTGGAGGAGAACTGTATGTTCTGCGCCAACTGCTACACGGTTTGTCCGTCAATGCCTCTTAACGACCCGCTCAATGACGGTGTCTCGATCTGGCTCGGCGGCAAAGTGTCCAACGCCCGTCACGAACCGATGTTCTCCAAACTGGCGATTCCGTTCCTGCCCAACAATCCCCCGCGCTGGCCGGAAGTTACCACGGCCATCCGCAACCTGGTGGAACTGTGGGCCTCGAACGCTCGGAAATATGAAAGAATGGGAGAATGGATCAATCGCATCGGTTGGCCCAAATTCTTCAAAATGTCCGGTATCGAGTTCCAGAAGGAACACATTGACGACTTCAAGCACGCCGGACTGACCTTTAAACGGTCCACACATTTAACCTTTTAAGAGGTAATATCGTGGCTAAAACAGTAGAGGAAATCGCTGACGCCATGTTCAACATGGTGAAAGATGCTCAGGGTCAGAAGAAATTGAAACCGATGGATCTGACCAAGGCGATGATCTCAATCTTCGGTGATGAAGTTGACAAGAAGACCTGTAAATTGGCCATCAAGCAACTCATCGACTCCGGGACATGCGTCTATACATATTTCGGAGGCAGTTTTATAGAGTTACCGCATAAAGAGGGCGCCGCTAACGATTAAAACCCGGCGCCCCGGGTTTGACATGTATGGCTGATACTGTACCGCGGATTGTAATTGCCGGGCTTTCCGGAGACTCGGGTAAAACGATAGTCAGCATGAGTCTTTTGACCGCACTGCGGCAAAAGAAGCTGGCTATCGCCGTATTCAAGAAAGGCCCGGATTATATCGATGCCGCCTGGCTGGGGAGAGCGGCAGGTTCCACCTGCCGCAACCTGGACACCTTCATGGTGGAGCCTGGTGATGTCGCCGGGGCGTTTTATGCCAATGCTCGAAACTCCGATCTGGCCGTGATTGAGGGTAATCGCGGCATGTTCGACGGCAAGGATGCCGCCGGGACACACAGCACCGCCGAATTGGCCAAGCTGATCAAGGCACCGGTGGTTATCGTGGTGAATGTCACCAAGACCACTCGCACCGTGGCGGCACTGGTAACCGGATGCCGGCAGTTCGACCCTGAACTGGAGATTCGCGGCGTGATACTCAACCGCATCGCCGGCCCACGACATCAAAAAGTCATTACCAACGCAATTGAGCAGTACTGCGGTTTGCCGGTTCTGGGCGCAATCCCCAAACTTGGAGATGAATCCGCCCTGATCCCCGGGCGTCACCTGGGTTTAATTCCTCCGGCGGAATTCGGTGAGCAAACGGCAATTGACGACAAACTGATTGAAATAGCCGACCAATATCTGGCTGTTGATGAATTGATGAAAATCGCGACTGACACCGAACCGCTTGCCGGTCAAGACCTGAACGTATCGCCTTCATTGCAACCGCAGGCAACCATTGGCTATTTCAAGGACTCCGTGTTCACCTTTTACTATCCGGAAAATCTCGAGGCACTGGAAAGCGCCGGGGCGCGCCTGGTTCCCATTTCATCGCTGGCGGACAAGACCCTGCCCGGTATTGACGGCCTCTATATCGGCGGCGGGTTCCCCGAAACCCATGCCGAACGGCTGGCCGCCAACCACCCTCTGCTGGCGGCGGTAAAAGAACAGGCTGAGGCCGGCTTGCCGGTTTATGCCGAATGTGGCGGATTGATTTTCCTGGCACGGTCGCTGACTATCAAGGAGAAATCCTATCCCCTGGCGGGTGTCTTCCCGATTGATCTGGCCATGCATGCTCGACCGGTCGGCCATGGATATACCAGGCTGACCGTGGATCGCGATAATCCCTTCTATGAACGCGGGACCGTAATTTCGGGGCACGAGTTTCATTATTCCGGTCTGGAATCAGCGCCATCGGATGAGATGACATGCCTGCAGGTCGATATGGGTATCGGCTGTGGTGCGAAACGTGACGGATTGGTTGTTCATAATACGCTGGCAACCTATACTCATATCCACGCCTGCGGCGTCAAGTCCTGGGCGAGGCGCTTTGTGGACAATGCAACACGGTTCCGGCGACAACGCCATGAGAAGACCGTTAGTCCCGAAGGTGAGCGGAATAGACCGGAGCAGGGAGCCGGATCCGATCGCGATCTCGACTCGATGGCGACCAATGATATAACTGCGGATTTTGTGAGGGCGACTGGTTGAGCCATACGCATCTTTCTTCCGGTATTCGGAGTAAAGAGTGGTAGACTCATACCGTGAAAATGAGAACAAACAATTCTTACGATGAGAGAGAGGCAACATGGCTAAGGTTGTAAAGAAGAAAAAAAGAGGACTGGGAGGCATGGCCCGCGCGGGCTCCGGTTCCGGAGAACAATCATCACGGCGGCCGCAGTTCGTAAAGAAAATGGCACCATGCGGTTTTAACTGTCCCAACCATAATATGATTCGCCCCGCCTTGATGATGATTTCCAAGGCCGAGGATTACAATGAATCGTACGACGATGCCATCACCCAAGCCTGGTACCTCTTTCTTGAACGCACCCCGTTTCCCTCGGTCATGGGACGAGTCTGCCCCCATCCGTGCGAAACCGAGTGCAACCGGACCGCCAAAGAAGGCGCGGTCAGCATTAATGCGATGGAACGTTTTATCGGGGACTTCGGCATAGAAAAAGGCTTGAAGCCAAAAAAGCATACCGAAGAAAAACGCTCCGAGAAAATCGCCATCATCGGCTCCGGACCGGCCGGTATGTCCTGTGCCTACCAACTGGCGCGACACGGCTACCCGGTAACGGTTTTTGAAGCCTTTCCGAAAAGCGGAGGCATGCTCCGTTACGGAATTCCGAACTACCGTCTCCCCCAGAACATTCTGGACGCTGAAATCAATCGCATTGTCGACATGGGCGTGGAATTGAAATTGAACACCGCGGTCGGTCGCGAGATCCCTTATGATGACCTCAAAAAAGAATACAAAGCGATCTTTGTCGGCATTGGCGCCCACCATGGATACAAACTGGGTGTGGCCGGCGAGGATGCCGAAAACGTTATGACCGGTACTTCTTTCCTGAACAAAATCAATTCCGGCGAAAGTGTTGACGTCGGCAAAAAAGTGGTCGTTGTCGGCGGCGGTGATACCGCTATCGACGCGGCCCGTGTCTCGCGCCGACTGGGTGCCGAGGTTGCGATCCTCTATCGTCGCACCCGCGAGGAAATGCCGGCAATCGACGAAGAGATCGACGGCGGCGTGGAAGAAGCGGTGCGGGTCGATTATCTTGCCGCACCGATTGAAATTTACAAAGACGGCGATCGAGCCACCGGCATGAAATGCCAGCGAATGGAGCTGGGTGAGCCGGATGCCTCGGGACGTCGCCGGCCTGTCCCGATTGAGGGTGACACCTATGATTTGGAATTCGACACGCTGATCGCGGCGATCAGCCAGGAACCGGACTTCACCGGATTGGATCACTTGCGTGAAGGTCGTGACTGGATCAAAATTGACAAGCACGGCAAGACCAAAGATGACAACGTGTATGCCGGCGGTGACAATATCAATCTTGGTATTGCCATTACCGCCGTTTTCCAGGGACGTATGGCCGCTGAGGCCATCGACGCGGCGATTAAGGGTGAGGAACTGGCCCAGCCCGAGAAGCTCCCGGTTATCAGGCACGACAAAATGAAGCTCGATTTTTACGAGGAGAAAAAGCGTAACGAGGTCGTACATATGGCGGTCGAGGAACGGCTGAAGAAACTCGATGCCGAGATCGCCGAGACTTTCACCCAGGAAACCGCGATCGACGAGTCCAAACGGTGCATGAGTTGCGGGATGTGTTTTGATTGCGGCAGTTGCTGGAGCTTCTGCCAGGACAATGCCATCATCAAGCCCCTGATCAAAAAACGCGGGGAACAGTACAAGTTCAAACTGGAATACTGCAAGGGATGTGACAAGTGCGCCGAGAACTGTCCCTGCGGATATATAGAAATGCATTAATTCGGAAGTAACAAAAAAGATTGACCCTATAGCCCAAGAGATGGAGGAAACACCATGCCGACTTTCACACACGGCGAAATTAGTATTGAAGTCGACGAAGATGGATTCATGGAGGATCCCGAAATATGGAATGATGAGATAGCAAAAGCGCTGGCCACAACCGAGGGCGTGGACGAGTTGACGGAAGAACACTGGAAACTCGTGCACTACCTGCGTGACTACTATCTCAAATTCGGGATTGCCCCGATGATTCGTAAGCTCTGCAAAGAGACCGGCTTTCCGCTGAAGAAAGTATACGAATTATTCCCGTCCGGCCCGGCCAAGGGCGCCTGCAAAGTGGCAGGCCTGTCCAAACCGACCGGTTGCGTGTAAACATCATACGGCTCGGAACGGCGCTTTCTTTCCGGGCCGTTTTTTCATACTCCGCGACCTGTGGCGGATCGGTCGCCGGGGTAATGCGGAACGTAACATGATACGTCCGCCTGCAAACGTCGGGTCGTAAATCAACACAGGAAATGTCCGACTGATCGAGATCGAGATGCGATTCGATCCAACGGCTTGAACGCCAACCAACCATGCTGTTTTTGCGACTCTGCATAAGACACGATGTTGTTCCGCGAGGCACACATCACGGCCTCACGGTGGGAAAGATTGTGGTAACATGAAACTGTCCGAGCTTTTATACAAACATAAGCGCACCATCATTGACCGCTGGTTTCAGGCAATCATCGAAACCTATCCGGAAAAAACCTCACATTTTCTAAAAAGTAACAAAGATCGGTTTACCAATCCGGTCGGGCACGCCTTCGCCGAAGGTTTGCCGGTGCTCTTTGACGGTCTTCTGGACGACTCAAAATCAGAAGCCGTTACCGATGCCATCACCGGCATCATTAAAATTCGCGCCGTGCAGGATTTTCATCCATCGCAGGCAGTGGTGTTTGTGTTCCTTCTTAAACGGGCGGTCACGGAAACCGTCAGCGACGACATCAAGGCGCACAACCTGTTCGAGGAATTGACAACGTTCTGGTATGATATCGACCGCCTGGCTCTGTTCACTTTTGATTGCTACATGGAGTGTCGCGAAAAAATCAACGACATCAGGGTATCTCAGGCCAAACAGGGCCATTTCAAGCCATACGAGCGGTTGCAGGTATTGAACAACAAATCAAGCCAGGAAGGGGATTCCACAAATGGTGAGAGGTAAAAGACGTTCTTGGAAAGGAGGAAACGCCTGATGGCTCTGGTAATTTCACTCCTTGCAGTGATCGTGTTGGTAGTAATCGCGCTTCTGGGAACCGGCCCGCTGGGCCTGCAGTACCTCTTCGGCGTGGTTTTTCCCTACGCGGCGCTGGCCACTTTTTTGATTGGACTCGTGTATCGCGTGATCAAATGGTCACGATCGCCGGTGCCGTTCAATATCCCAACCACATGCGGACAACAAAAATCACATCCATGGATCAAGCATAGCAGGCTGGAAAGCCCGAATTCGACGCTTGGGGTGATCGGCCGCATGGCACTGGAGATATTTTTCTTCCGTTCGCTGTTTCGCAACACCAAAATCGATCTCAAAAAGGGACCCAAGCTGGTCTATGGATCGGAGAAGTATCTCTGGCTGGCCGGCCTGGCCTTCCACTACAGCTTCCTGATCATCCTGCTGAGACACCTGCGCTACTTCGCCGAGCCGGTGCCGTACTTCGTAACGGCCCTTCAAACGCTTGATGGCTTCTTCCAGGTCTGGCTCCCGATTATCTATGCGACCGATGTCCTGATTCTGGTAGCACTGCTGTTTCTCCTGCTTCGCCGGCTATACGACGCCAAACTCCGCTATCTCTCGATGGCGGGCGACTATTTCCCACTCCTGCTTTTGCTCGGCATTGCCATTACCGGATATCTGATGCGATACACCACGGCCAAGGCGAACCTGATCGAAGTCAAAGAACTGGCGATGGGGCTTCTGAGTTTTCACCCGGTGGTACCCGCCGGACTGGATTCGGTCTTTTACCTGCATATTTTCCTGGTAAGCGTGCTGATCGCATACTTCCCCTTCAGCAAACTGTTGCACATGGCCGGAGTATTCATGAGCCCAACCCGCAACATGGCAAACAACAGCCGCGCCAAACGACATGTCAATCCCTGGAATTACGACGTAAAGTTGCACACCTATGAAGAATATGAAGACGAGTTCCGGGATGTCATGAAGGCGGCGGGGATGCCCGTGGAGAAGGAATAAAATATGGCTGAAGACAAGAAAAAACCCGAAGAGTTGGCCCAGGTACAATATAAGCGATCCGGCTACAAATGGATGGAGCCAAAGGTTGCGTTCAACAAGGGAACCTACAACTATGGCGCGGTGGTGGATAGTGCCGCTTACATGGATCTGCCCTACCCGCGCAAGTGGCAACCGTTCGACGAAGATTGGAACCTGCCTGACAACTGGCAGAAAATCATCTTCGACGGGATGCGTGAACGGCTCGATCGTTTTCGTTCCTTCCGCGTCTATATGGACATCTGCGTTCGTTGCGGCGCCTGCGCCGACAAGTGCCACTATTACATTGGTTCCGGCGACCCCAAAAACATGCCGGTCCTGCGGGCCGAACTGTTACGTTCGGTTTACCGCAACAACTTCACCGCCTTTGGCAAGGTCCTCGGTAAAATCGCAGGCAGTCGCCCCCTGACCATCGACGTGCTCAAGGAATGGTTTTTCTATTTCTACCAATGCACCGAGTGTCGTCGCTGTTCGGTCTTCTGCCCCTACGGTATCGACACCGCGGAAATTACCATGATGGCCCGCGAACTCATGAACCTGGTCGGTATCAACATCGACTGGATTGTCACACCGCTGGCCAATTGCTTCCGCACCGGCAACCACCTCGGTATCCAACCGCACGGTTTCAAGGACAGTATCGACTTCGCCGTGGATGAACTGGAGGAACTGACCGGAGTTCGCGTCGAGGCGCCAATCAACAAAAAGGGCGCCGAGATCCTGTTCATCGCACCGTCGGCGGACTATTTCGCATCGCCGCACTACTATACCCTGCTCGGCTACCTGGCGCTGTTCCATGAAATCGGTCTCGATTATACCTGGAGTTCCTACGCCTCCGAAGGAGGCAATTTCGGCCTGTTCCATTCTGTCGACGCGATGAAACGATTGAATTCCAAAATTTACATGGAATCCAAACGACTCGGCGTGAAATGGATTCTCGGCGGCGAGTGCGGCCATATGTGGCGCGTTCTGAACCAATATATGGACACCCTCAACGGTCCCGCCGATCACCTTGAGGTTCCGGTTTCCCCGATCACCGGAACTCGCTTTGACAACACCAGGTCAACCAAAATGGTACACATCATGGAATTCACGTCGGATTTGATCAAACATAACAAGCTCAAGCTCGATCCCAGTCGCAATGACCACTGGAATGTCACGTTTCATGATTCATGCAACCCGGCGCGGGCAATGGGCTTGCTGGAAGAACCGCGCTACGTCATTAAAAACGTCTGCAACCAATTCCATGAAATGCCCGAGAACACGATTCGCGAACAAACCTTTTGTTGCGGAAGCGGCGCCGGATTGGGAACCGACGAGAATATGGAAATCAGACTGCGCGGAGGATTCCCCCGGGCCAATGCCTGCAAGTATGTTCATGACCACAACGGCGTGAATATCCTGCTGTGCATCTGTGCCATCGACAAAGCCACCCTGCCCCCGCTCCTGGAATACTGGGTACCGGGCGTCGAAGTCGGAGGTATCCATGAAATGGTCGGCAACGCGCTGATCATGAAGGGAGAAAACGAACGTGCCACCGACCTGCGGGGGACGCCGATCAAGGAAGTTGAAACGGGAAAGGAGGTCACCGAAGATGTATGATGCGGGTAAAGTCATAACCGGAATTGTAATCTTTCTGGCCCTGGTTACCTTTCCTTTCTGGTTTAATGTAGCCAGTGGAAATGCCACCTACACACCCGATCCGAAGATTATTACACCAAACGAACAGTGTATGGCCGACACCGATTACATGAAACGTAATCACATGGATATGCTCGACGAATGGCGCGATTTGGTGGTGCGGGACGGACAACGAACCTTTGTTGCCCCCGATGGAAAAACCTATGAAATGAGTCTTTCCAACACCTGCATGAGTTGCCATTCCAACAAGGCCGATTTCTGCGATCAGTGTCACAACTATATGGCGGTTGACCCCTATTGCTGGGACTGCCACATCGAGCCACAGGAGACGACCTATGGGTATAAATAGACGAGGATTTATCAAAGTTGCCGGTCTGAGTACCCTGGCCGGCCTCACCGGCAAAACCGCGCTCAGCGTGCTGGCCGATGAAGAGGCGGAACAGGTCGTCAGGACGGGCGAAGCCCTCTCGGCAAAACGCTGGGCGATGGTGATCGACCTGCATAAATGCCAGCAGAAAAATGGATGTACGGCGTGCATCGATGCCTGCCATGCCATCCACAACGTGCCGGACTTCGACAATCCCAAGGATGAAATCAAGTGGATCTGGAAGGAAGATTTTGAGGGAGCCTTTCCCAACCAGGATCATGAATTCCTGAAAGAGGATATCAGGCATGCCACCCCGGTGGTTTTTTGCAATCATTGCGACAATCCCCCCTGTGTCCGGGTGTGTCCGACCCAGTCCACCTGGAAACGCGAGGACGGGGTGGTCATGATGGATATGCACCGCTGTATCGGATGCCGCTACTGCGTGGTGGCCTGTCCCTACGGTTCGCGAAGCTTCAACTGGCGCGACCCGCGGCCGCATATCAAGGAAATCGACCCGGATTTCCCCACCCGCTCTCGTGGCGTGGTGGAAAAATGCAACTTCTGCGCGGAACGACTGGCACGAGGTCAAATCCCCGCCTGTGTCGAGGCCTGCGAGGAAAAAGCCCTGGTCTTCGGTGATCTGGAGGATCCGGAATCCGAGATACGGGAATTGTTGCGGACCAAACATACTATCCGCCGCAAACCCGCATTGGGAACTAACCCCGAAATCTATTACATCGTGTGAGGTTGGCATGATTGAAAAAGCATTAATAGGAGGAAAACGATACTGGGGCTGGATTGCAATCCTGTCCGCGGTCATCATCCTGGGACTGCTGGCCTACCTCAGGCAATTCAGCGAAGGATTGACCATCACCGGGCTGAGCCGGGATGTCCCCTGGGGATTTTATATCGCCCAGTTCACCTTCCTGGTCGGGGTCGCCGCTTCGGCGGTCATGGTGGTTTTGCCGTATTACCTGCACAATTTCAAGGAATTCGGCAAGATGACCATTCTCGGCGAATTCCTGGCGATTTCGTCGGTCATCATGTGCATGCTGTTTATCTTCGTGGATATGGGCAATCCCATTCGCATTGTCAATATGATCCTGCATCCAACCCCGAACTCACTGATGTTCTGGGATATGGTCGTGCTGATGGGTTACCTCCTGCTCAACGTGGTCATCTCGCAGGTAACGTTCAGCGCCGAGCGTAAGGGCATCGCCCCGCCGAAATGGATCAAACCGGTGATTGTCCTGTCCATTCCCTGGGCGGTCAGCATCCATACCGTTACGGCTTTCCTGTATTCCGGTCTGGCCGCGCGACCGTTCTGGTTGACGGCGATTCTGGCCCCGCGTTTTCTGGCGTCGGCCTTTGCCGCCGGTCCCGCATTTCTGGTCCTGCTTTGCCTGATTATGAAGAAGTTCGCAAATTACGACGTCGGGCGCGTCCCGCTAAAGAAACTCGGCGTGATTATCACCTATGCCATGTCGATCAATATTTTCTTTGTTCTGTTGGAATTGTTCACGGCGATGTATAGCGATATCCCTGAACATATGCACCATTTCGAATACCTGTTCTTCGGCATTGATGGCGCCAATTTCCTGGTCCCGTTCATGTGGACGTCGGAGGTGCTTGCCGTCATCTCGCTGGTTCTGTTGCTGATACCGAAACTGCGCGAGAAGACGTCACTGCTCGGACTGGCGTGCGTGACAGTAATCGTCTCGCTCTGGATCGACAAGGGCCTGGGACTGGTCGTGACCGGTTTTATTCCCTCCACCCTCGGCAAGGTGGTTGAATACGTGCCAACCATGCCGGAATTGATGATAACGATCAGCATCTATGCAATCGGATTTTTGGTGCTCACCGTATTGTACAAGGTGGCCATTGCGGTTCGGGAAAACATTGGGTATAAGTAACATCACAATTCCATTGATATTTGCATAATTACTATTGACGCCGGCCCTGCGCCGGCGTTAATTTCATGCTTTGTTTATTTTGAGAGTTGATTACCTGGGATTTTTGTCATGAATGATTTTCTCCGTTCCGATTATGTCATCATCGGCGGTGTTGCGGCCGGCCCCAAAAGCGCCGCAACCCTGGCCAGACGCCTGCCGGACGCAAAAATAACCCTCTTTCAAAAAGAGGACCTGCTTTCCTACGGCACCTGCGGTCTGCCGTTTTTTGCCTCCGGCGATATCAGTAGCATCGAGGAATTGCTGGTAACCTCATATGGGGTGGAGCGCGATGCCGACTTCTTTGAAAAAGCCAAAAATTTCACCGCCATTACCGGCGCCGAAATTATATCCATTGATCGTCAAAATAAAACCATATCCGGGAAAATGATTCAAACCGGCGAAGAGTTTACTCATGGCTATGACAAACTGGTCCTCGCGACCGGGGCCGTCCCGGCGAATCCTCCATTCCCGGTGGCCGACTGCCCCAACATCCGGTCGTTTACGCGACCCGATGATGCCATGCATTTTCGCCGCCAGGCTGAGCAGGGTAAAATCGGCAAGGCTGTCGTGATCGGCGGGGGATTGATCGGATGCGAGGTCATTCAATCCTGTGCCGATTTGTGGGGAATCGAAACGACCCTGATTGAAATTAAGGAACATCTTCTCCCCTATGTGCTTGATAACGAGATGGCGGCGATCGTTGAGCGCGAGGTGGTGCGCCACGATATCCGGTTGATAACCGGCGTAGGTGTGGAAAAAATCGAAACCGATGCCGACGGCCTGCCGGTGGTACACGTTAACGGACAAGAGCCGATCTCGGCGGACTATGTTTTCCTCTGTCTCGGCGTTCGGCCCAATGTCGCGCTGGCCCGCTCCTGCGATCTGACAATCGGCCAAACCGGCGCGATTGATGTCAACGAATTCATGCAAACATCCGATCCGGACATTTATGCCGGTGGCGACTGTGTCGAAACGGTTAACCATTTAACCGGACGCAAGATGTATATCCCGATGGGATCGATGGCCAACCGCCACGGCCGGGTGATTGCCGAGCACATTGCGGGACAGGCGCGGCCATTCCCGGGTGCCCTGGGGGCATTCCTGGTAAAAATATTTGACCTGAATGTCGGCGCGGTCGGTCTTTCCGAAGCGGTCGCCGACCTCACCGGCCTGAAAACAAATTCGGTCTGGGGGTCATTTCCCGACAAGCCGGACTATTACCCGGAGTACAAGACATTTTCGGCCAAAATGACATACGACCGAGCCGACGGACAATTGCTTGGTCTGCAGGCCGTCGGCACCGGTGACATCTGTCGTCGCATTGATGTTTTTTCAACCTTCCTTAATTTCAAGGGATCAATCGAAAACCTGCTTGATTTCGAACACGGCTATGCCCCACCCTATTCCGAGGCGCTCGATCCCCTGCATCACCTGGCCGGGATTGCCCACGCCCAAAGAGACGGCTTTGTCTTTACCAATATCGAGGATGTCGCGAAATCCATTGCCAATGAGGCCATCTGGCTGGATGTGCGGGAGACCGATGAAGTGGATGGGAATCCCATTCCGGCCACAGGAAACCGACTCAATATCAAGGCCCTGAATATCCCGTTAAAGGAGTTAAAAGGGCGCACCGCTGGACTGGACCGGGGGAAAAAGGTCGTATTGATATGCAAGCGCGGCGTGCGATCATACCAGGCCGCACATATCCTGAAAAACGCCGGGTTTGAAGACATCGTCATTGTCGGTGGCGGCGTGCAAACCATGCAATAATCGAGGCGATAGATGCGTATGAATAGTAATGGAGATAATGAATAAATGGCGATAGGAAACTGGCATCTGATCGTATGCGGGGTGAATCACAACAACACCTCGGTCGAAGAGCGTGAGCCGCTTCAGCTGGGCCGTGAGGATATTGCCGGCGCGCATGCTAAATTCAGCCGGATGACCGGAGTGAAGGAGGCCACTATCGTCTCCACCTGTAACCGGATCGAATTCTACGCTGTCACGGACAAAACCTATGACGTGTTCGATCTGGTCACGAGATTCTATGCCGAATTTCGGGAGTTAGACCTGTCCGGCCTGCGCGACCGTTTTTACATCCGCAAAAACAAACACGTTGTCGATCATCTATTCCGCGTCGCGGCCGGCATTGATTCCATGATTCTCGGTGAGAATCAGATTATGGGACAGATCAAAGAATCCTATAGTTCCGCCTGCGCCGTCAAAGCCGCCGGTAAGGTGATTCACCGTCTTTTTCACCAGGCTTTTCGCGTCGGCAAACTGGTGCGGACCGATACGGAACTGGGCAAGGGCGCCTGTTCGGTCAGTAGTGCTTCACTCGAACTGCTGGCACCGATCATCGCGCAACACCCCGCACCGATGGTGCTCCTGGTCGGACTGAACAAGATGATTTCTCTGGCGGTGTCGGGCCTGCAAAAACATGAAAACATCCGCCTGGTCTTCGCCAATCGCACCGTGGAAAAAGCACGACAATTCGCGGAAAAATACGGAGCCGAAGCATTTCCCCTGACCGCATTACCGACCCTGCTGGCCGATGCCGACGTGGTCGTCACCTGCACCGGCGCAACTGAAGCGATCATGGGACACCAGATGATCGAACAAGCCGTCGCCGGCAGGCAGAGCCAACCATTGGTTATCGTGGACATGGCCATCCCGCGCGACGTCGATTTTGAAAAAGGCTCTCATGATAGCGTCCGGTTATATGACCTCGAGGATATTCAGCAATTTGTGCGTGACCGCCAGAATGAGCGGAAGCAGGCCATTCCGCAGGCCGAAGAGATAATCGACCGGAAATTGGGCGAGTTTACATACTGGTTTAACCATGTCCGCCATGAACCTCTTTACAACGGACTGGCGGATTATTTTGAGCAGGTCCGACAGAAAGAACTGGCGGGATTCACGGGCAAGCTTGATCAACAAGACCGGGAAGCACTGGATAGTATGACCCGTCGCCTGGTGGATAAATTACTGCAAATTAAGATACGCACGTCGGCGTCCGACGAGTGAGGTTAAATATAATGGCAAACACCTATCTCCCCATCAGTATTTCACTGGCACATCGCCCCTGCCTGATCGTCGGCGGCGGGCGGGTAGCCCTGCGCAAAGTTGACACCTTATTGAATTATGATTCCACCATCACTGTTATCGCTCCCGAAGTCGACGAGAAAATCAGGTACTATGCCGACAAGGGCCGGCTCACCCTGGAAGAACGCGATTATGCATCTCCCGAAGCCAATAGGTACGGACTGGTCATCGCCGCCAGCGATGATCTGGATGTCAACAAGCAGGTGTATAATGATTGCCGCGAGGTCGGTGTTCCCGTTAACGTGGTTGACAACCCGCCCTACTGCGACTTTATTTTCCCCGCCGTTGTCCGGCGTGACAACCTCTCAGTTGCCGTCAGTACCGACGGCAAGGCGCCCTTTCTGTCGGGACATCTGCGGCTGTTGCTTGACGATGTTTTCCCCCAGCACTGGAACAAAATCGCGCGCTATGCCGCCAAATTCCGCAGTCGCATGCAGGAACGCCTGGCCGAACAACCCAATGATAAAGCCGAGGCGATCGGGCGATTTCTCAATGCCGACTGGAAAGCCATGGTCAAACGGTTGTCGGAAGAGGAAATCAGCGAGCGTTTGGACAAAATGATCTCCGGCGAGTATGACCCGAGTAAGCCCGAGGCTTGACAACCGCCTCACAATCAACTATATCACGGCATGATGGACTGGCTGACACCATAACGGATGAAACAGTATGACTGACACACCCACAGGAACCGTCTATTTGGTCGGTGCCGGACCCGGCGACCCGGGATTGATCACCGCCCGGGGAAGGGAATTGCTCGACCTCTGCACTGCGGTCATCTACGACAACCTGGTGGCCGATGAACTGGTGGTATCTCTCCCGGTCGAAGTCGAACGGCACTATGTCGGGAAACGCGCCGATAAACCCTGCAAATCCCAGGATGAAATCAACGCCCTGATGGTAGAACTGGCCCGCGCCGAAAAAACAGTGGTACGCCTCAAGGGAAGCGATCCGCTCATTTTCGGGCGTGGCGGCGAGGAAGCCAAATTCCTCAAGGAACACGGCATCAAATATGAGATCGTACCCGGCATCACCGCCGGTATCGCGGCTCCGGCATACGCCGGTATCCCCTGCACCGATCGCCGGAAGGCCTCGTTTGTAATGTTCGTCACGGGACACAAGGCCCGCGAGAAAAGCTTTTCCACCGTCCCGTGGGACTGGGTGGCCAGGGCCAAAGGTGGCACGATTGTCATCTATATGGGAGTCGGCGAAATCAAGAATATTGTCGGTCGGCTCATCGAAAACGGCATGGCCGCCGATACCCCCGTCGCAGTTATCGAGCGGGGCACCTATCCTTCGCAACGCGTGGTGACCGCACCGCTCAAGGACATGCCGGCACAGGTTATCAATCATGCCATCAGGCCTCCGTCAATCTTTGTCATCGGTGAGGTGGTCAACCTGCAACCGGTCATGGAATGGCTGGGCGACAAGCCGCTGTTCGGGAAACGCATCATGGTAACCCGTCCCGGCGACCAGGCACAGGAAATGTACCGCCTTTTGCGCGAGAAGGGCGCCGAGGTGCAACCCTACCCCACCATCGCCACCGAGGAACACCACGACGAATCGACCTGGACGATAATCAAGAACGTGAAGAGTGATGTCAAGTGGCTGGTGTTCACCAGTGAAAACGGGGTCAGATACTTCGTTCGACAACTGCTCGATCATCTCGGCGACATCCGGAAGCTGGCGGAGTACAACATCGCCGCAATGGGACACGGAACCGCCAGGGCGCTGAAACAGTATCACCTGAAAGCCGATTTTATTCCCGAAGCCACGACCTCAAACGGCCTGGCAAGGGAGCTGGCGGCCCATCCCTCGGTGAGTAACAGCACCGTCATTCGGGTCTGCGGTAATCTCGAATCCGACACGGTAACCGAGACCCTTGCGCAATCCGGCGCGGATGCCATCCCGCTCCAGGTGTTTCACACCGTCTACCCCGCCTGGCCGCAGGACTATAAGGATAAACTGCTGAATTACCCCCCGGACGCCGTCATCTTCACCAGCGGCAGGGGCGTCGAGGGCCTGTTCAAAAATCTCTCGCAGATCGAGGCCGATGCCATTCTTGCCGACGCCCAAATCATTTCCATCGGCCCGATGACCAGTCGGCGCGTAAAGGCGCATGGCCTGACGGTTTCGTTCGAATCGAACACTCCCGCCATCCCGGCCCTGGTCGACGAGCTGGCCGCCTTCATGCAAGAATCAAAATAAATTAATTGACTCTGCGAAGTCCGCTTTAAGCACAAACGGCCTGCATAATGCAGGCCGTTTTTTATTGCTTGTGCGGTAGGCGCATCTTAGCCGTACGGGTACATTTTATCTTTGACACCCTGTAGGCGTTCCAGAATCGTATTGTGCTTGTTCTCGTCCTCGAGCAGGTATTGCAGTAAATATTCCTGCACCATCATCTTCTTGCCCTTGATCGCCGCGAGCGCCTGATCGGCCAGTTCGACCGTCTTTTTCTCGAGAGCAATATGCTTTTCAATCATATCCCACACGTCGGCCACTTCTTCCGGCGTCAGGCTGATGGTTTTGGTGGTCAGGCTGTCGGCGATCATTTCCTGTACTCGATAGTGCATCTGCGAGTCGCGCTGAATGATTTCCATCACCAGCCGTACAATCGGATTGTCAGTCTTTTCAATTACCTTGCCGGTCGAAGCCACCGAGGCATTTTCGATTTTCATCCAGCTTTTCATGTTGGCAACGATTGCTTCCTGTGCTTCCTTAGTCGACATAAATGCTCCTCCTCTTGTGTGCGGGATTAGCCGGTTGCGTCACCCGGTCACGTGCATTGATTATGATAATTATATTTTGCAGTTACAACACAGTTTCCGCAGATATGTTTCCCACTTTATTGCGCCGTGGTGTTTTTTTCCTTTAACATGCGTTCCCGGGCCGCCTCGCGCAACTGCCGGACCCCCTCTTCAAGTTCCGCCATGTGTCCGACCTCGGAATACAAAAGCGGCGAAGCATCGATATGATTGGCCTGGTTATGACGCAATACTTCACCGCAAATCCCCGGTGGCGTGATCCCGGAACTGAAAAACAGTACTGTCGCCGCCAGCATAATCAGGCCCAGCAGGAATCTCGCCCAATCCCTGCCGCGCCTGTTGTCACTGCCTTTACTCATCTTCACTTATCCTCCCTCATCCCACCGCGTTGGGAAACAGCACCATAAAGGCCAGGTACGCAATCGCCAGGGTCAGGATTATATTAAAACTCTGGCCGACCACGTACAGCACCATCGGCTTGCCCCCTTCCATCCGACTGGCCAGATCGCGGAAATTCGACTCCAGTCCGATCGATGCAAACGCCAGGCAGAAAAACCATCCGCGCAAAGTCTTGGTAATCGGTTTGATATAATCGGCTTCAACCAGTTTGAAATCCCCGCCGGTGGCCGGAACCACGACGAATGAGAAGAGCAACGATGCTCCCACGAAGCCGATCACGAATTTCGGGAAACGATACCAGATTTCCATTATATTGGGTTTGTGGCCTTCTTCGCACTCAACTTTGGTCACCCAGTACAGCGCCACGCAAAAAGCCAGCAGGCCGATCAGAATATTCTGGATCATCTTGACCACCGCCGCAACCTTTTCGGCATCCGGACCAAGCATTGATCCCGCCGCTACCACCGCGCCGGTGGAATCAATCGTCCCCCCCATCCAGGCCGCACCCAAAATGGGATTCATACCGAGAAACTGAATGCCCAGCGGCATGAAAAACATCATCGCCACCGTAAAGATCAGCGTCATGCCAACCGCCAGGGTCAGGTCTTCTTTTTTGGCACAGGCCGCCGCCGCGGTGGCAATCGCCGCCGAGACACCACACACCGAGGTCGCCGCGGCAATGATAATCGCCAGCGCCTTGTTTTTCATCTTCAACACACGCATGGCAAAGATGTACATGAAAATGACCACCACCGGCGTGACAATCCAGGCCACCATCAAACCTGGCGCACCCAGCGTAAGAATCTTCTTGAACAGGATTTCCGCCCCCATCAACACCAATCCGGTCTTGATAAACATCTCGGTTTGCGCCCCGGCCTTTAACCACTTCGGAGTTCCGATCGTATTGGAAACCAGCAGGCCGATCAACAATGCCCACATGGCATAGCTCAGCCCCCAGTATTTGACATTGGTTTGATGCGCGATCCAGTAGGCCAGCGTCGCCAGAATGAAGATTACAACAAATCCGGCAAGATACTTGCCCACGTTTTGCACCTTCATGAAATGTATCCCAATCGCCGTCAGGACACCGATAAATATCATCAACAACAGCAGAGGCGCCAGCAGATTGCCAGTTGTTATGCCGTCCTTGACAATGACAAAAGCCTCCATCGGATTGGTGGTCCATCCTCCCACCTTGGGTATTTTGGGAACCCAACCCAGCAAGGTTGCGATGAAAATCGCAAAGCCAAACCAGACCGCCCACCAGTCTTCATTTTTCCAAAGAGAACTGATACCATTACTCATCATTCATCTCACTTGTTACATCCCGGTTGATTATGGATTGATATATATTTCAATGTTTATATACACGGACTTATTATCATGTTAGCCCATTAACATAGCCCAATGCAATTAGTTTATTTATTGGACCTGACCCGGTTAAACGTCTTCAATGCGCGAAAACACCAATCCAGAATCAACACCAGCCATACGCCTTAATGGTAAGCCGGCAACATCTCGGGGTCAATGGAGCCTGAATTCAAGATAAACGAGGGAATCACCATCTCTAACACGGTATTTCACTGCATTTCAGCATGATTCACAGGTGTCAGCATGTCATCCGCTCGAACCTGTCCCCCGTTGCCTGTCTTGTTTATGGCGCCGAATCTTAATTGGCCTGAACAAAACTCCGAGGTCTGCGATCAATACTCCGAGCGTATATCATGGCCAGGGTGCGATAAATCATATGAGCGAATTTTGAGTACGGCATATACCAGAGCAGAAAATAGACGAAAACCATATGAATAAAGTAAACCACGTACGCCAGCATCGGCACCCCGATATAGCTTCTGCAAATCCACGACAACATACCGGTCACCCCGACAACAAACATCACATATAAGAACAGGTAGTCGGCGTAGCCGTTAGCCCCAACTTCATCTCGATTACTCCAGCGACGGAAAATCAGCATGGCGCCGCCTACCATCAGGGCCAGGCCACTGAGCGCCCCGAGGATTTTAATTGGGCTGGGAAGCTCTATCGGCGGCATGGGCAAAATGTATATGTCAAAAATCTTCCACTCGTGCAAATAATGCGGGATGAAAATCAGGAGAAACACCAACCCGGTAGTTATCATCGAACCGATGAAACCGTAGAAAAGTACCAGGTGCCAGACTGAACGGCTCTTGTTGGTTTCACACTGGTTGAAATGGGTATGGGCAATAATTTCCGTGGCCGTCTTAATCAGTGCCCCGACAAATGACAGCCGGCTTTCATGGCCACTGGCCTTAAGCCCTTTCCAAAATCGATTGAAACCGATCGCCGCAAAAAGAAAGATCAGAATATTTCCGAAGACAAATAATCCATCCACCGTGCTGTGCGGCAGGAATAGATTGAAATCAATCTCGGAACTGGCAAGAAACACAAATTGTCCCGAGGCATCAAGCGGCGCCGAAAAATAGATACAGCCCAGCAAAATCAGGATCGGTGCCAAAAACAAAAACGGAAGAGCCGTTGGGCTGGCCAGGGCCGTTCCCATAAACGATGGAAACGCAAATTTTTTATAGATATAGGATCGAATCGCCGCCAGCACGTCTCCCGGGCGGGCTCCCCGCGGGCAGTTAATACTGCAATCATTGCACTGATGACAAAGCCAGATATCGGGATCGGCCATCAGCCGATCTGTCATACCCCACTGTGCCCAGAGCATTTCTTTCCGGGGAAAAGGTTTGTCCTGTGGAGACAGTTTACAAACGACCGAACATGTCGCGCATTGATAACACCGTTTCAGCGTATCGCCGCCGGCCTTTTTGACCTCGCGAATAAGGTTAACATCCGGGTCCATCACCTTCCCTGCCGCCATGGAACCTCTCCTTTCTCTATGCTGTGCCCGCTGAATGCGTTGTCATCATTAATATACTTCTAGCTGTGGTGACTAAAAATATCATGGCGCAGGATTGCTGTCAAGATTTTTTTGTTACTTTTTTCACAATGTCGCCCCCGCTAATGTTTGCCTTCTATAAGCTTATACATCTCATATGATTGAGACTCCCTAATAATCCAAGACATGCCTTATATAATCTCAAATTAACTCGCAAAGCGCGCCATTTACGCATTTTTCGTCATTTTGAACGGTCTTTTTATTCGCCCCGGGCTTAAATCGGCAATTGAACAGTCGTAATATATTGATATGTCTAATTGTTATTTACCGCCTATTTTCATGGAAGCATTATTTTCTGACCGGGATCGCTTTTCAAGCTAGATTTTTGGCATCATTTGTAACCCTATAATATAAAACGGATTTTATCAACTATTCTCCACAGACACTGATATCATTGTGAAATTTCTCACTTTTTGCTTGACATAGCTTGTGAAAAAAGTTACATTCTCTGCTGGAATCTACAAGGACAAAAACCGATAAGAACAACATGAACCCTTGTGAAATTTGTCACATGCTTTGTTTTTCTGAATGTATAGATATATGATACGGACAAGTTACTATTCATTTTAAAATGCAGGGAATTTGGAATGGCAAAACTAATTAAGCCCCACGGCAGTGATGAGCTCAAGATTCTGCTCCTGGAAGGAAAGGAACGTGAAGCTGAGCTGAAACGTGCGGAGACACTTCCAAAAATCGAACTGTCTTCTCGCGAAACGGGCGACATGATCATGCTGGGTATCGGTGGTTTCACCCCGCTGGATGGCTTCATGGGTCAGGATGACTGGAAAGGCGTCTGCGAACACATGAAGATGGCCAATGGTATTTTCTGGCCAATCCCGATCACGATGTCGCATGATGAAAAGCTTGATCCCGGAACGGAGCTTTGTCTCATATCCGGAGAGACCAAGGAAATCATGGGCACCATGAAGGTGACCGAATCGTACCAGATTGACAAGGACTTTGAATGCAAACATGTCTACACCACGACCGATGCGGAGCATCCGGGGGTCAAGATGGTGCAGGCACAAAAGGCATGGAATATCGCCGGTCCGGTGAAAGTTCTCTCGGAAAGCTATTTCCCGGAGGAGTTCAAGGGTATCTACCAGCGTCCGTCCGAAAGTCGTAAAATCTTCGAGGAAAAAGGCTGGAAGACCATCGCGGCTCTTCAGCTTCGAAACCCGATGCACCGCTCCCACGAATACCTCGCCAAGATCGCGGTTGAGGTTTCCGACGGCCTGTATATTCACCAGCTGGTCGGCAAATTGAAACCGGGTGACATTCCGGCGGATGTTCGCGTGAAGTGCATTAACACTCTCGTCGAAAACTACTTCGACAAAAACCGCGTCGTCACCGGCGGCTATCCCCTGGATATGCGCTATGCCGGTCCGCGCGAAGGTCTCCTGCACGCGGTGTTCCGTCAGAACTTCGGATGCACGCACATGATCATCGGTCGCGACCACGCCGGCGTGGGCGACTACTATGGCCCGTTCGATGCCCAGGATATTTTCCACCAGTTATGGGACGGCGCGCTCGAGTGCAAAATGCTTCCGATCGACTGGACGTTCTGGTGCTACAAGTGCGGAGGGATGGCTTCCATGAAGACCTGCCCCCACAAAAAAGAGGATCGTCTCTTCCTCAGCGGCACCGCCCTGCGCAAAGCGCTGTCCGAGGCTGGCGATGTTCCAGCCGAGTTTTCACGACCGGAAGTCCTGGCTATCCTTCGTGAGTACTATGCCAGTTTGAAGGAAGACGAGAAAGTGGAAGTTAAGATGCACGGTCATGCGACCGGCGACGCCAAGAAATAAAGAAGTTGTAAAATAAACCACGGGTTTGTGTCTGAGGACCCACAAGGAGGATGTAAATGCCTAGCTATGTAATCCCTGATAAGTGCGATGGGTGCAAAGCATTGGACAAGACCGCTTGTCAGTACATTTGCCCCAACGACCTCATGGTCCTGGATAAGGATAAGATGAAAGCCTTCAACCAGGAACCGGAGATGTGCTGGGAATGCTACAGTTGCGTAAAGATTTGCCCGGTTCAGGCAATCGAGGTACGCGGCTACGCCGACTTCGTACCGATGGGCGCCAACGTTACCCCGATGCGATCGACCGACAGCATTATGTGGACGGTCAAATTCCGCAACGGAATCCTGAAGCGCTTCAAATTCCCGATTCGGACCACGGAAGAAGGCAAAGCTCAGCCGTCCGGCGGTTATGGAACCGCGCACGACGACCTGAACACTGAAGTTCTGGCCCAGGAGCCGGAAGCGCTGAAAATGAACGAAGTTTACACCATCAAGTAAGAACTGGAAGGTAGGTTAAGATGGCGAATTTTGAAACAGTTGAAGTCACCACTGATCTTCTGATTCTTGGTGGTGGTATGGCGGCATGCGGTGCCGCCGTGGAGGCTTCATACTGGGCCAAGAAAAACGGCCTGAAGGTTACGCTGGTGGACAAAGCCGCCATGGAGCGCTCCGGCGCCGTGGCGATGGGCTTGTCGGCCATTAACCAGTATGTCGGCCTGACTGACGGAAAAAATACGATCAAGGATTATGTCGATTACGTCCGCATGGACCTGATGGGTGTCATCCGTGAGGATCTGGTTGCGAACATCGCCCGCCACGTGGACTCTTCTGTGCACCTGTTTGAAAAATGGGGTCTGCCGATCTGGACGGACGCCGAAGGCAAATACGTACACGAAGGACGCTGGCAGTTGATGATCAACGGTGAATCCTACAAGATCATCGTTGCCGAAGCCGCCAAGAATGCCCTGGCTGAAGCCGACGGCGAATACTTCGAACGTATTTTCATCACCGAGCCGCTGATGGATGGCGACCGTATTGCCGGCGCAGTCGGATTCAGCACTCGCGAAAACAAGTTCTATGTCTTTCATGCCAAGGCCACGATTGTCGCCATGGGCGGCGCGGTGCACGTCTTTAAGCCGCGTAGCACCGGTGAAGGCCTCGGTCGCGCCTGGTATCCGCCGTGGAACTCCGGCTCAAGCGCCTATTTCACACTTCGTGCCGGCGCCGAAATGACGAGCCAGGAAGTCCGCTTCATCCCGGTTCGATTCAAGGATGCCTACGGCCCGGTCGGCGCCTGGTTCCTGTTGTTTAAGTCTGCGGCAACCAATGCCATGGGCGGTAACTACATGATCGAACGCCGTGACGAGCTGGAAAACTGGAAGCCGTACGGACTGGTCAAACCGATTCCGGCCAACCTCCGTAACTGGCTGGGTATGCTGGATACGATGGAAGGCAAAGGCCCGATCTTCATGCGCACCGAAGAAGCCATCCAGAAAATAGCTTCCGAGGCGGGTGACGAGAAAGCCGCCAAGAAAAAACTCAAAGAACTGGAATCCGAGGCTTGGGAAGACTTCCTCGATATGACCATCTCGCAGGCCATCCTGTGGGCGGCCAGCAATGTCGAGCCTGAAAAGAAGTCATCCGAAATCGCGGCCGCCGAGCCGTATTTCATCGGTTCGCACTCCGGCGCCTCCGGTGCCTGGGTCAGCGGTCCGGAAGACCTCCAGTCCGGCGAGACCAAGAGCGAGTACTTCTGGGGCTACAGCCACATGGCCACCGTCAAGGGCATGTTCTGTGCCGGTGACGCCTCCGGCGCCTCCTCGCACAAGTTCTCCTCCGGTTCTCACGCCGAAGGTCGTATCGTTGGGAAATCCGCGATCAAGTTCATCGTCGAAAACAACACTCAGCCGAGCATCGACAAGGCCAAGGTTGACGACTACATGAAAAAGGCGCTGTTGCCGCTTGAAATCTTCGAGCAGAACCAGAATGCCTCAACCGATCCGGAAGTGAACCCCAATTACATCAAGCCCAAGATGTTCATGTTCCGTCTGCAGAAAGTCATGGACGAATATGTTGCTGGTGTTACTTCTCAGTTCTCCACCAACAAAGCCTGTTTGGACAAAGCCCTCGAGTTGCTGACCTTCATGCACGAGGATTCGGACAAGCTGGCGGCCAAGGATCTCCATGAACTGCTTCGTTGCTGGGAAAATGTCCAGCGCCTGTGGCAGGCTGAAGCACATACTCGTACCATCCTCTTCCGTGAGGAAACCCGCTGGCCGGGCTACTACCGCCGTTCGGATTTCCCGAAGATGGATGAGGACAAATGGCATGTCTTCGCCAACTGCCGCTGGAATCCCGACAATAACGAGTGGGAAATGATCAAGCGGCCGATGTTGCATGTCTATCCGAAGGCACAGGAGCACGAGCTTCTGGGCGGCTGATAAACCGTTATTCATTGAAACCTGACCGGGTTTCATTGAGAATAAACGAGTCAAGTCCTCCGGGTGTTAGCGCCCGGAGGACTTTATATTTGCGGCAGGCCGGTCTAATGTCGTATATTGATGGAAAGCCGGGCAGGTATGAGCCGGCAAAACCCAAAACGAGTATGGGACGACATGGAAGAACAAAACGAAGATAAAAAACGTATCTGCCCTCATTGCGGACAGATGATGAAGAAATGGGTGCCGCACTATGATTCCAGCTGGGATATGACACCACAATTCGTCTGTTTCAATGACGAATGCCCCTATTATGTCAAGGGCTGGGAATGGATGCGCGAAAAATATAATCAACATGCCTCTTATCGGCATCGCTATGACCCGCAAACCGGTGATTCCGGTCCCCTGCCGGTCGCGGCTCCGGAGGCACATACCGGCGGTATCGTGGAAGACGACGAACAGTGACTGCCTGACGGGATGGTTTCATGAAAGAAATACAACGGCTCAAAGAGGCCATATTGAAAGAATATCCCCGCTTGTCGAAGGATAGCACCTTCACCTTCAAATGCCATCCGGGGGTACCATGTTTTAACAAGTGTTGTCGCGACGTGAATATTTTTCTCACGCCCTATGACATCGTGCGCTTGAAAAACAAACTGGGGATTACCTCCAGTGAATTTCTCTCCAAATACACCATTGCACCATTTGACAAAAATCTCCCCTACCCCGTGGTAATGCTGAAAATGGAAGAGGACGAGACCAAACAATGCCCCTTTGTAACCGATGAGGGATGCGGTGTCTATGGCGACCGCCCCTGGGCCTGCCGCATGTACCCCCTTGGCCTGGCATCGCCGGGCGAGCAAAACCAGGAAGTCACCGAAGAATTCTATTTCCTGCTTGAAGAGTCGATGTGCAAGGGATTCGCGGAGGACCACACGCAAACCGTCGCGGACTGGCTCAAAGACCAAGGGATTGAGGAATACAACGAAGCCGGAGAAGATTTCAAGGAAATCACCCTCCATAAGTTTTTCCAGGAAGAAGACAAAAAGCTGTCACCGCAAAAGATCGAAATGTTCTTCACCGCCTGCTACAATATCGATAATTTTCGAGACTTCCTGTTTAAAACCTCTTTCTTTGACAAATTCGAGGTCGACGAGCAAGTCAAAAAGCAAATCAAAGACGATGACTTGGCCCTGTTGAAATTCGGGTACAATTGGCTTCGCTTCGCTCTTTTCGCCGAACCCACGATGAAAATGAAAAGCGATGTCGTGGAATCGAAAAAGCAGGAACTGGAAAAAAAGAAAAAGAAGTAAGACGATTATTGTCTGAGAAAAAGGGCCGAATGCTATCGCAATCGGCCCTTTTTTTTATCGTTACTCTTAATTAACCGGAAATCAACTGCGCTATTGTCGAAGTCTTCACTTCCCCGGTATTGTAATCATATAGGTCAATCGGCGTATGATCATCCTGAAGGGCCACCAGTGACTCGGATGAGATATTCTCCCCCAGCGCCTGCAATGCCAATAAGGCATAACCCCGTATCTGCGGATTTTCATTGTTCAGCGACTGCAACAGGTCCCCCCGACAACCGTCAAGCATCTCCCCCAATTGTGGATACTGATCGCGTTGCTCCGCCAGACGCACCATCGCCCAGCGGACGCCGGCTTCAAATGGTTCCTCGTGCATAAAGGACAACAAAAGAGAAGCGAATTCATCGATAAACCGTGGGGCATGTATTATAATTTCACCGATGGCTTCCGGGGCATGCCAGCACAGGCCGCCGGATTCATCGTTCATGAGCCAGAACAATCGCCGAAGCAGGCGCCGCACCGCATCGGGATTGGCGCGGTCCATCTCCCCGGATATTTTCCCGATGCCCTCAATAGACCGCCAGCGTATTTGCGGATCGCTGTCAAACAACAGCGAAGACATCGTGCGCAACGCGTTGCGACTGCTCGCGGACCATTGCACCAGGCCGTCCATATCATACTCAACCAGCAGTTGCCGGGCCAGGTTCTTGCGCTTGACAACCATTGACGTTCTGGGAGAGTCAAATTCAGTCATAATCCTACCTCTATGATATCAATTCTTTTTCTAATATAACCGATTTTCATGCCCGGAGTTCAATCAAAATTGAACCATACCGATGCCACAAAAACTAAACCGTTTCACCGGCTGATTAACTTGTCAAATCGCACATATAAAAAACCGGGATGGCCCTTGCGAGCCATATACCCGGTTTTGTGAAAGGTTCAAAAAGAACGTGGGGGTTATTTCAGCAATATCATAGTCTTGGAATTGCTATACTCGGAAGTCTTCAAACGATAGAAATAAACTCCCGAGGCAAATCCCGAAGCATTCCAGTCAATCGTCACCGTGCCGGCATCGTGACCCTTCCATTGTTCGACTTCTCGTCCCAGCACATTGTAAACAGTCAGAGTCCAATCCGTTGCCTGTGGCAATGCAAACTGAATAATGGTGGTCGGGTTAAATGGATTTGGATAATTCTGCCGCAGGCTGAACGCGGTCGGCAACTGGTTGATATCCACCCGCATCATCTGCCCATCGGCACTGGCGAATTCGGCTTCCTTGAGATCATAGTCACCATCCACGACAAGGACCGCGCCCTCATGGATATACCGCTTGTCCTCCATATTGCAGACAATTACACGGGTTGCAATGCCGTCATAATGGTACTTCATCTGCAAATGTTCCAGCCCTTCTGCAAGAGATGGATGAACCTCGCCCTCAAATGTGTATCGCATGACGCTGATGGGGGCATCGGTTCGATTGACCGCGATTTCACCGGCCCGGAGGTCAAGTCCGGCCGAAAATCCCTCCGACGGGAGCGGCTTGGCAAGTGGCAGGGCATCCCCGATGATAACTCGAATGAGATATGCAAGATCGGCCACCGTCAGCGTGATACCGTCGGCATTGATATCCGAAGCCGCCCGTTGCCCTTCGACATTAACCGTGAATGCCGACAGACCGTAAATGAAGTACTCGGTAAACGTTACCGCATCGGCGATCTCATAGGAAATCCCGTTAAGGTTCACATCGCCCCGATCATCAATCGAATCGGGACAGACAATGTCAATGCCGCCATTGATAAAGTCAACGCATCTTATCGGCTTCGGCTTGTCGGGGCCGCCACCCACCATACAGGAATCATGAGCACCGTAGAATCCCGGGAAGCCATATTGATTGTCGGTAATGTCATTGTATTCGAAGTTATACACCAGTCGCGATGTCCACAGCGTATCCCCTTCTCGGGATGAGAACGTATTGTCGCCGCAGTCCACCCAGAAGAACTCAATCGGCGCATACTGGCATCCGTAGGTGTAATTATTGCTTACCAGGAAATCAGCCACGGCAATCGGGCCGATTTCGCCCGCCAGGTAGCAATCCGGATGGTAGGCGCCGTCGTTCGTCTCGGCAATGGCGATAATTCTCAAAATACCCGAGGGACAGGACGTGCAATTGCCGGTGACACCGAAGCGATACGTGAAGTATTCCCAATCGCAGTCTTCAATCAATTGCCCCGGTCTTAGACTCATAAGCGCCAGCACGCTTTGATCATAGGAAATCAGCAGATCATACCCGCCCACTTCCTTGACCGAACCGAAATAATTGATATGCACCGCCGACTGATGGCCCTGATAGGCATTGTGCACCTTTTCGATCTGGACCCGGAAACATTCGTCGATCTCCAATTCGATGCAGATGGAATCAATCGTAACCTCACCGCAGGCATCAGTCGCTGTCACTTCGAGACAATACATTCCGGTGGCAGAGGCAAACAGACAGATCTCGTCGGATTCCGGATGATAATCTCCTATTGGCGAAACGACGACACTGGCAAGATTGTCATCGGGATCATAAATGTCAGCATGGAAACAAATCGAAGTCGGGTCCTCGAAGAAGGCGACAAAGTCCGCGGGCAGGTTCACCACCGGCGGCTCATTAAAGTCGACCGTAATAAGCGATGTGTCATATACCGTATCATCACAGGCGTCAATAGCCTCCATGACGAATTCATACGTCTTTTCATACTGCGGGATGGTGAAATCAATACGATCTTCACTCTCATTGTAATCACCAAACGCGGATATCAGATCACAGGAAACCAGATTGTCATCCGGATCGGAACAGCTCACCGGCCAGGAAATCGATTCGCCCGCCTCACACATGAACAGCGTGGAATCATTGCCGGCAAATGCAACCGGGGGATGATTGAACTCAAAGGTTACCGTAAATGAATCGACACAGGAAGCCTCGCACTCATCGAGACAGTCAACAACCACCGTGACTTCCCCTGATGCGGTCGGGGTGTGTGTCCACTGGCCGCCGGCAATCGAACCCGGGCCGGAGACTATTTCACAATGATCATAGTTATCATCCACATCCGTCGCACTTATCGGTAACGACACCTCGGACGACGTGCAGAGGAAGAACGTTGTATCCGGCGGTAGCACACAAACCGGAGCCGTATTCATCGTAATCGTCACCAGGGCTGTGTCCTCGTCGGTGACATTGCAGGCATCTTCCGCACCGATGATAAACTGGTATATTCCGGAAGTATCCGGCGTGAAACAGACCTGTGAACCTGTCAGTTCGCCGAAGGCGCTGATCAAATACGCCGAAGCCACATTGTCATCTTCGTCACTCCAGGCCACGTCAAAACATCTTTGCTCGGGTGCACATAAGAACAGCGAGAAATCATCCCCGGCATCAGCGATCGGGGCATGGTTCACATCGGCCATCACATTGATCGTATCTACGTCGGTCAGACCGCAGAAATCGGTTACCTGAACGATAAATTGGTACGGCGATTTCGGTTCGGGGGTGAAACAGATGGTATTGGCAAGAGTATCGATTACGGCCAGACCACTGCCGTCAACCAATTCTTCCAGAATGGTATTATCATCGACGTCGCTGACCGCATATGTAAAGCAGAGTTGCTCCTGCTCACACTGGAAAATGGTGGTATCATTACCCAGTGAGATAACCGGAGCGGTGTTAAAGGTAGCAAAAACAACAGCCCCGACAGTATCGGCCGCACCGCAGGAATCGCTGACCACGGCCTGGACTGAATATGTTCCGGTTGCCGATGCGGTTACACACCATAAACCGGAGGCGTCTATCGTGCCATCTCCACTCAGGCGGTTCCAGGTCAGCGCCCCACCATCAATATCGCTCGCGGTAAACTGATAACACAGTTGTTGCGATGAACACAGGAAAGTATCAATTGGAGCAATATCATTCCCAACCGGGTTGCTGTTCATTGTCACATCGACCACGAACTGACAATCCGCCGAGCCGCAATCCGAGTTGGCCTGAACCGTGATAACGTAATGACCCGCCGTGTCGGCATCGAAACAGACCAGGCCGGTCGCGTCGTTATAAGTCCCGATCGGAGAAACCACTACGTTGGTGTCGACCGGAATATCGACCGGACGACAGACCTGTGACGGCCCGCAGAAGAATACCGCCGTGTCCCCGGGACAGGTTACCGTAACCGGATAACCCAATTCAACCGTAATATTGATGGTATCAAGGCCGGATGAGCCGCAGACATCGTCAGCCTGAACGACAAATTGATACCCGCCACTCGCCGATGGCGTGAAGCAGACTTCATTGAGCGTGGTATCGATGGTTCCGACACCGCTGACAAGCGATTCCAGCGTAACATTGTCGTCTCCATCGGTGACCGTATACGTGAAGCAATAGGGATCGCCGTCACAGAGAAAGATCGAATGATCAGCACCCAGTGTAACCACCGGGGCGCTGTTGATCGTAACCGTATATGTCAAACTGGTCGTGTCTGATGCACCGCACGGATCCGCCACCGCAACCGTCACGCTGTAAACGCCGTCAGTGGAAACATCAAGACACCAGTTGCCGTCGCTTTCAATCGCGCCGTCACCGCTTATCTTGGACCAGGTCAGCACTCCCCCATCAACGTCGGAGGCATCGAACTGATGACAGACCTGACCAGGAGTGCAACGGAAAGTGTCGACCGGTGCGGGATCAACCGCCACCGGGTTGCTGTTTATTGTCACGTCGACCACGAATTGACAATCCGCCGAGCCGCAATCCGAGTTGGCCTGAACCGTGATAACGTAATGACCCGCCGTGTCGGCATCGAAACAGACCAGGCCGGTAGCGTCATTATATGTCCCGATCGGAGAAACCACCACGTTGGTGTCGACCGGAATATCAACCGGACGACAGACCTGTGACGGCCCGCAGAAGAATACCGCCGTGTCCCCGGGACAGGTTACCGTAACCGGATAGCCAAGCGATACCGTAATACCAATCGTATCTTCATTAATGGCTCCGCAAGCATCTGTGCCCCTCACGATAAACTCATGGAGGCCGTCCGCAGTCGGGATGAAACAGACTTCATTAAGCGTGGTATCGATGGTTCCGACACCGCCGACAAGCGATTCCAGCGTAACATTGTCGTCTCCATCGGTGACCGTATACGTGAAGCAATAGGGATCGCCGTCACAGAGAAAGATCGAATGATCAGCACCCAGTGTAACCACCGGGGCGCTGTTAATCGTAACCGTATATGTCAAACTGGTCGTGTCTGATGCACCGCACGGATCCGCCACCGCAACCGTCACGCTGTAAACGCCGTCAGTGGAAACATCAAGACACCAGTTGCCGTCGCTGTCAATCGCGCCGTCACCGCTTATCTTGGACCAGGTCAGCACTCCCCCATCCACATCGGAGGCATCGAACTGATGACAGACCTGCCCGGAACCGCAACGGAATGTGTCGACCGGCGCGGGATCAACCGCCACCGGGTTGCTGTTCATTGTCACATCGACCACGAACTGACAATCCGCCGAGCCGCAATCCGAGTTGGCCTGAACCGTGATAACGTAATGACCCGCCGTGTCGGCATCGAAACAGACCAGGCCGGTCGCGTCATTATAAGTCCCGATCGGAGAAACCACCACGTTGGTGTCGACCGGAATATCGACCGGACGACAGACCTGTGACGGCCCGCAGAAGAATACCGCCGTGTCCCCGGGACAGGTTACCGTAACGGCATTGCCCAGATCAACGGTAACGTTGATGGTGTCAAGTCCGGTCGCACCGCAGGCGTCAACCGCCTGAATGACAAATTGATATACTCCTCCCGCGGACGGGGTAAAGCAGACTTCATTACTAACCGTGTCAAGCACACCAACACCGGAAAGCAGGGTTTCGGCTGTGATATTATTGTCTATATCTGAAGTTACATAGTTAAAGCAATAAGAATTCCCGGCACATAAAAAGACACTGACATCATCATCGAGTGTCACGACCGGTTTGCTGTTAAGGGTAATATTATATGCCAGGCTGATCGTGTCCGCCGCATCGCAGGAGTCGGAAACCACCGCCATAATGCTCCAGGATCCATCGGAATCGGCATTGAAACACCATTCTCCTCCGGCATCAAGCGCACCGTCACCGGACAGCTTGGACCAGACCAGCGTGCCACCATCAGTATCTGTGGCATTGAACTGGTAACAAACCTGATCCGATGCACACAGGAAAGTGTCCACCGGACTGGAGGGATCGACCGCGACCGGATTGGAATTAATGGTCACATCCGCGATGATTTCGCAGGAATCCGATCCGCATGATGTCGTCGCGACAACCGAAATAACGTAGTAACCGGAGGTGTCCGCCTGGAAGCAGATATTACCGGCATTGTATGAGCCGATCGGTGTGATATCGAATGTGGCCCCCGGTGTGACTACTGAAATCGGGATACAGATTTGACCCGGTTCACAGATGAATATATCCTGGGGATCAGGGCATGAAATCTCAGCCGCCTGCCCGATATCAACCTTATAGACCAGTTGGCAGGTATCAGCGCCGCATTGGACCGATGCGATAACATCAATCACGTACACCCCCGATGAATCGGGAAGGAAACAGTGCTCATCATTGGCATAGGTTCCATGCGAGACTGAAACAGTAGCAGAATCCGGCGCAATATCAAGCATATTGCATACTTGCAGAGTATCGCAAAGGGAGACAAAAATCGTGTCATCGGGACAGTCAATCGTCGCCATCTCTCCAAACGAAATCGTCACCACTACCGTGTCGCGAGAGTTTACTCCGCAGGCGTCCGTGACCCCAACGATGAACTCATAGGCTCCCGCCGATGATGGCGTAAAGCAGATCTGGTTGTTGGTCGTGTCGATTGACCCAAAGCCCGAAACCATCGTCTCAACCAGCCCCGCCAAACCATCGGGATCGGACGGCGCATACGAAACACAGACCGGTTGCGACGTGCACAGGAACAATGACGTGTCAGCCTGAGCCACTACTGTGGGTGCAGAGTTGAGAGTCACCGTGATCGATGATGTGTCATAACCCACCGCTCCACAAGCATCGGTCGCACGGAGAATAAAGCCATACGTGCCGCTGACCGTGGGCGTGAACGAGATATTTGTCCCGTTATAACTGCCGGTGCCGCTGATTAGCTCGCAGTCGGTCAGGTTGTTGTCGACATCACTGCAGGAGGCCGCCCAGCTGATCGGAGCCGCCGTGCACTGGAAGACCGATTGGTCCGAACCAGCATCGGCAATCGGCGGACTGTTGAAGTCCACATCAAATGTCAGCTCGCAGGTATCGGCACCACACTGCACCGAGGCGATGACCGTAATCGTGTAAGTATCTTCCGTCCCCGCATAAAAGCGGACCGTACCGTTGTCATATATCCCCTCGGACACCCAAACCGTAGCCGAATCAGGACTTACGGTTAGAGCCTGAACGATAGAATCGGGTCCGCAGAGGAATTCATTGAAAGTCCCCGAAGGACAGTCGATTGACGCTGTCTCTCCGAACGAAACCGTGACCATCACCGTGTCACGAGAGTTTACTCCGCAGGCGTCTGTGACTCCAACGATAAATTCATAGCTTCCCGCCGATGATGGCGTGAAACAGAGTTGATTGTTGGTCGTATCAATTGAGCCAAAGCCCGAAACCATTGTCTCAACCAGACCCGCCAAACCATCGGGATCGGACGGAGTATAGGAAACACAGATCGGTTGCGACGTGCACAGGAACAATGACGTGTCAGCCTGAGCCACTACTGTGGGTGCAGAGTTGAGAGTCACCGTAATCGATGACGTATCATAGCCCATCGCACCGCAAGCATCGGTCGCACGAAGAATAAAGTCATACGTGCCGCTGACGGTGGGCGTGAACGAGATATTTGTCCCGTTATAACTACCCGTGCCGCTGATTAGCTCGCAGTCGGTCAGGTTGCCGTCGACATCACTGCACGAAGCGGCCCAGCTGATCGCTGAAGCCGTGCACTGGAAGACCGACTGGTCCGAACCAGCATCGGCCACTGGCGGACTGTTGAAGTCCACATCAAATGTCAGCTCGCAGGTATCGGCACCACACTGAACCGAGGCGATGACAGTAATCGTGTAAGTATCTTCCGTCCCCGCATAAAAGCGGACCGCGCCGTTGTCATATATCCCCTCGGACACCCAAACCGTCGCCGAATCAGGACTTACCGTCAAAGCCTGAACGATGGAATCCGGCCCGCAGAGAAATTCATTGAAAGTCCCCGAAGGACAGTCGATTGACGCTGTCTCTCCGAACGAAACCGTCACCGTCACCGTGTCGCGAGCGTTTACTCCGCAGGCGTCTGTGACCCCAACAATGAACTCATAGCTTCCCGCCGATGATGGCGTGAAACAGAGTTGATTGTTGGTCGTGTCGATCGAGCCAAAGCCCGAAACCATCGTCTCAACTAATCCCGCCAAACCATCGGGATCGGACGGCGTATACGAAACACAGACCGGTTGCGGCGTGCACAGGAATAATGACGTGTCAGCCTGAGCCACCACCGATGGAGCCGAGTTTAGCGTCACCGTGATCGATGAAGTGTCATAGCCCATCGCACCGCAGGCATCGGTCGCACGAAGAATAAAGTCATAGGTGCCGCTTCCACTGGGCGTAAACGAGATATTTGTCCCGTTATAACTACCGGTGCCGCTGATTAGCTCACAGTCGGTCAGGTTGCCGTCGACATCACTGCACGAAGCGGCCCAGCTGATCGCTGAAGCCGTGCACTGGAATAGGTTCTGATCCGCGCCGGCATCGGCAGTCGGCGGACTGTTGAAGTCCACATCAAATGTCAGCTCGCAGGTATCGGCACCACACTGCACCGAGGCGATGACCGTAATCGTGTAAGTATCTTCCGTTCCCGCATAAAAGCGGACCGCACCATTGTCATATACTCCCTCGGACACCCAAACCGTCGCCGAGTCAGGACTTACCGTCAAAGCCTGAACGATGGAATCAGGTCCGCAAAGGAATTCATTGAAGCTCCCCGAAGGACAGTCGATTGACGCTGTCTCTCCGAACGACACCGTGACCATCACCGTGTCGCGGTCAATCGCACCACAGGAATCCGAGACCCCAACGATGAATTCATAGCTTCCCGCACTTGCGGGTGTGAAACACATAAGATTGTTGGCGGTATCAATCGTACCAAAGCCTGAAATCATGCTCTCTGTAAGACCATTCAAGCCATCAGGATCACTGACCTGATACGACAGGCAGATTTCCTGAGCGGAACACAAAAACTGCGTCGAATCATCCTGAGCCGTAATCGATGGAGCCGTGTTTATGGTTACTGTCACCGACGACGTATCAACATGCGTCAATCCGCAGGCATCCGTGGCCTGCAGGATAAAATCATAGGTTCCGCTACCTGTCGGTGTGAACGTGATATTCGTTCCATTATAGCTTCCGACTCCACTGATCAACTGGCAGTTTGTCAGATTGCCGTTAACATCACTGCACGATGCCGCCCAGCTGATCGGAGCCGCCGCACACTGAAACAGCGTCTGATCCGCACCGGCATCGGCCACCGGAGCCGAGTTGAAGGTAATCGTGACCAGGACGGTGTCGGTATCGGTTTGCGCACAATCGTCCTCGATTTGCGCGATAAGTATATAGGTTCCAGCGGTATCCGGAGTAAAGCAGATGGTGGAATCGACGGTATTAAGGGTGCCGATAGCACTCAAAAGACTCACTGTCGTTCCTTCGGGTCCATCCGGATCACCGGCCTGATAGGATATACATACCTGTTCGCTGGAACAGAGAAATTCGCTTTGGTCATTCCCAAGACTGATTGTCGGGGCGGCATTAATATCGAACTCGACTGTAAACTGGTCTTCACAATAGGCGCCGCAAGAATCCTCGCAACGAACCGTAACCGTCACGATCTGATCGGATGACGGCGTAAACGTCCAATTCCCGCCAACCAGCGAACCCGGCCCGGAAACCACCTGACAGCCCGCCAGGTTACCGTCAACATCACTGCCGCTGACCGGCATGCTTACCTGCGTCGGGACGCACTGGAAAAATGTGGTGTCGTCGGGGACACTGCATGTCGGTGCGGTATTTAGAGTTACGGTAATAAAGGACGTGTCGAGGTCGGTTTGTCCGCAGTCATCTTCCGCGGATACAACAAACCGATACACACCGGCCGTATCCGGCGTAAAACAAATCTGACTGCCGTTGAATGATCCCACCCCACTCAACAAACTACAACTGCTCAAATTGCCGTTGGGATCGCTACACCCGGCCGTCCAGCATATCTGCTGAGCCTGGCACAGAAACAGGGTCGAATCACGCCCGGCATTGGCCACCGGCGGCGCATTTAGTGAATAGTGAACAACCACCGTATCGAATGCCTCGGCGCCGCAACTGTCTATGGCCTTGAAAACAAATTCATAATCAAGTGACTGCGTCGGCGTGAAACACATCTGCGTGCCGTTTAAAGTCCCGGGGCCAACCGTCTTGACAACCGTTTCGAGATTGCCATCCGGATCAGAGGCTGAAACATCCCAGCAAATCGGAGATGGCGAACATTGGGAAACCGTGGTGTCATTGCCGGCGGAAATCACGGGAGGTTGATTTTCACAAACGGCAAAACTGTGATGATAGGTCGGTGCCAGTGGTGGTGAAGCCACCGTCGCCTGTCCATCCGATGCGGTAATGTAGTACTGAATGCTATCGGTGCTACAGACTATGACTCCGGCCGGAATGGTATAACAGTACAAACTGTCGGTATGCGTCATGATGACCGAGGCATACCCAAGCGTATCGGCATTGCGATAAAACAGCTTGACTTCCAGATCCTCCTGAGGGGTATCAAGGTCGACCGCCCAGGCACAAATTTCCACGCTGGTGTCCCAGCGCTGGCAAGTATCTTCAAGCGCAATCACGGTGGGAGTCCGGGTGATTTCGGGAGAATCGGTTTCCTGGCAGGAGTCAATGTCACATGGACTGCATGCCTGCAGGGAATCCAGGCGGCAGGCCGACACCAGATGCCAGTCACCGTTTTGGGTCGTATCGGGGCTGTCATAGCAAATCAGGTAACGACTGCACATGCGATATTTGATTTCGTCATAAACAAAGGCAATATCATCCCCGGTGGGGGCATGATAATATGAACCACCCGTCGCCGCGGCGATATTGATCAAATATTGCGGATCAAAAGAACTGCCCAGGGCGATAGTATAGACCGGGATTCCGGCACCATTGGCCAGATCACAGATCAGAGTGGAGTCATCCGTCCAGCCATCGGGATCCGGATTTCCCGGCCACCACCACTGGGGCGGGGCTCCGATCCAGAGACCATCGGGCGTGGTGGAATCGCCACAGCGCTGGCTGTGGTTTTCCATACCGTCGGAAATTGCGATAACCGCCTTACTGCCCAGCTCAGTTTTGGTTAGGTCGATTCCCTTCCAGATACCGTCAAAGGCCGCCGTCCATCCCTGGGCTGAAATCATGTTGATCTTGGCATGTAACGTATCTTTGTTGTTGGTAAAATCCTGAACGACAGTATAGCAATTTGCAAACGTTATAATGGCGACACGATCATAGATATCCATGCTGTCGACAAAGACATGGGCCGCGTTACGGGCCGCACCAATCTTATTATTGTCGTTCATACTGCCACTTACATCAATAACCAGTGCAATCGATGTAATACACGAATCAAGCGTAAGCTCTTCCACCGAGAAGGAGTCAATGGGAATGTCATCCTGGAGAACACAGAAACTGTCGGCGGTCAGATTGGCGATCGGATTTCCGATCGAATCGAGAACGTCAACATACATGCAAATTCTCGGAAACATGCTACAATCCAACTGTGATATCTGGATCGTATCAGTCATCTGACTGCTGACGGGTTGATTGGAGTGTAATACGATGGGATACTCGCTGGTTGCCAGCGTTGAATCCCCATCGCCCCCTGAATCTCCATTAATTAAATAAAGATCCCCCTCCGGCCCCTCGAATACTGGATCGGCAAATGCTGGCAGAAAAAGCATAAAAAGACACACCAGGATAAAACCGCTGATCCATTTCATGTGATAGCCTCCCGATATAAGAATACATTTTTTCTCATGATAAGTACTTATCAGTATATGTACATAACGTCTGCAATAAAATTGAGGAAATGTTTACGCATAATTATTTATCAGTCTGCGTGCCCGTTGAGGCAAAGAAACAGGCAGTCTAGCGACTGTCCTGATTGAAATGCCTTACCAGTATAGTTTCTTAGATTCTCCCACATATTAGTACATAAAATGCTTTCGTTCCCATTCGGCAATATCAAAAAACAGGCCGATTGAAAACGTCAACCAAGAGATAAGAAATGCAGATGTAACTTAGCGTAAATTCCAAAAACTCGTGGGTGTAAATCCACTGTATCTCAATATATAATACTCAATTATACTGGTCAAGACCTTTTTTGATACATCGCCGCAAATAAGATATTTTCTTCCACTTCACAGACAAAATAGCACGCATTGTTTTGCACATTCTTCTTTTGAATAGCATATATCGATCTTTATATTGAAAAAAAGAAAAAAATAATACCAAAAAGATTGGTACTCGGGACAAATTATCGGAGTGTCAGGTCAAACGACAATGTCAATTTCTAACGACGGGCCGGCATTCTTTTAAGGAATTTAATCTCGGGGACAACACCAATGACCGGAAAACCAAGTGTTTTCTCGACGTCTTCCACCGTTTTGAATGAATTATCCATGATTTCGGATAGCAGGGCCGCTCCAACGCCAATCGCCAATCCCAGCAAAACACCCAGCATCACAATTTTTGACCGTTGCGGCGAATAGGGAGCCAATGGAACTTTGGCTGGTTCAATAACGCGATACTTAGATTCACGCAACAGTGCTTGTGATATTTGCGAACTTTCCTGCTGTTCTTTGAACTTGTCACGCAAATCACGGGCGGCGGAGATTTCACGGTTCAACTGATCCAGTCGGGCATCGTATTCAGGAACCAGATTGATTTTGGCATTCAGATCAGCCAGGGCCAGTTCAAGATTGTTGGAGCGCTCGTACAGAAATTCCAAATCGTCCCTAACATTAAATAACTGAACGATTTGAGCACGCACGTTTTCATCGTGATCCGCGAATTGATCATCAACCAACTGGCGATTCTCATTCTCTATTTGACGAATAAGTCCGAACATACGGTTGTTAAAATTCAGGATTTCCGGGTCACTCCATTGGTACTTCAGCACCAGATCACCGATGGTACCGATCAGCGAACCGGCATCGCGCTTTAACTGCCGCAGTTCACCGGAATCTTTCAGCTTAAGAGTATTGGTCGCCACCCCAAGGTCGCTGAGATTGGCCAGGATATGCCTTTCCTCATCCTTCTTGTCCTGAATTTCAAACTTGGTTCCCTGAATTTCCGATGAAATCTCCCGCCGATTATCCTCAGATGCAACCAGTTCATCGAGTTGAATATTCATATACTCTTTTTCGAAAGCGGTTTTTTCATTGATTTTATCACGCAAATCCTTGTCATAGCGAGCCAATTGCTCATAAGAGAAATCTTGAGAGATACGAACCGATCCCAGTTCCTCCTTCATTTTTTCCGACATAAATATCTCACCGAGATTCTGGGCCATATCCCGCGCCATATATGGATCAACCGATTCAACCAGTATCTGCACCTGATCCTTGCCTACAAAACTTACATAGATTTCATCTCTAAGCCTGGTTACCAGGTAATCCAGTTTGATTTGATCAAGTGATAAATCCGGGCGGCTGGTCTGTTGTTTCATGGCATGTTGCACGACTCCCGCATCCTGATCAAGCTCCAGCCTCGTAATCAATTGCCCAAGATATGGAGATGAGGTGATTTCATTTTGAAGACTTTGAAGCTCCAGCCGCATGTCCCGTTCACTTCTAATCGCTTCACGGCCATTGCCCAGCATCCGTTGAATATCAGCCGAAAGCTTGACCGTATTCCCCACCCAGACAATTACTGAGGCACGATATACCGGGGTCAGTAAATATGACCCGCCCAGCGTGGCAATCGTAACCAGAATGGTGGGAATAATTATAATCCATTTCCGCCGCCAGGCGACTGAAATCATATCACTTATATCAAAACCTTTTTTCTGGGTCGTATCTGTCATTGGCTTTCTTTCATAAGGATGTTGTGACAACATATTCCACTGCTTAAACGTATAATTTCACTTTAAGTTTCGGCAGATTACACCGGATCTACATATCGGGTTCCATCGGGATCATCCGCAAATACTCGGTGGTTCGCATCTTCTGCTGAATATCACGCATTACCCGCTCCACCTGGTTCTCCTCCAATTCCAATACTCCTGCCACATCGGCGGCGGAAATACCATTTTCCAGCGCATACCAGACATGGTCGAGAATCTCAAAATCCACTCCAAAGAAGAAATCGGTCTGCGTCACTTCCGCGCTATAAGTATCGGTGGTGGGGGTTCTCTGCCTGATTCCCGCCGGAATTTCAAGATAATCGGCCAATTGAAAGACCTGAAGCTTGAACAGATGCGAAATCGGCTTGAGATCCGCACCACCGTCGCCATACTTGACAAAAAAGCCCAGCAGGTGTTCATCCTTGTTGCCGGTTCCGACCACGGCGTAATTGAGACGTTCCGCATGATAGTACACCATGCTCATCCGCGTGCGTTGCTTGAAATTGGATGATGCCACAATCTGGAGATACTCGCTTTTGGGCATTCGCCTGGAAATGCTTTCCCCGGCAGGAGTTTCCACGGTCAGCTTGAAGTAGTTAAGCGCGTTTTTCTCAAGAATATTGGCGCCAAGCGTAATTTTGTTCTTGTAGCCCGGCCCGTAATCGGGAAACAACCGCCGAATGGCGTCATCACGGCGCCGATAACAACCGAATCCTTCAAGGGCACCGGAGATATTTTCTTCGATACATTCTATCCCCAGCGAATCCGCCAGTTCCTGCGCGAGTGATTTACTGTCAGGACTGGAATCCTTCTCCGGCATGGCCACTCCCAAGACCTTGTCCGGACCCAGCGCACGAACGCAAAGCGCCGCACAAACCGATGAGTCGATACCGCCGCTGATTCCGATCACGGCCCCTTCCCGCTTCAGATCCTTGCGAATCTGCTTCTTAATCCCCGCAATCAGATTGTCGGCAACCTGTTCGGCATTGATTTTCAGGACGTCTTTGTGGAAATCCATGTAAAATTTATCCTTTTACAAAACACACTTTATTTTTCAATATTATCTCATAGATTCCGATAGTATACATAATGACAACCACATCGTAAAAAAGTCTTGCCAAAGCGCAATGGCAAGATTAAAATGCATCGATCTGAGGTAAACAACATTACGGATAACAATATGGACAAAAATCAAATAGCAGAAAACATCAGGGAATTTATCACCACCAATTTCATCTTTGAGGAAGCGGTCCAGCTTGAAACCGACCAGTCCCTTCTTGAAACCGGCGTTGTCGACTCCACCGGAATCCTGGAATTGGTTAACTACCTTGAAGAAACATACAGCATTGCGGTTGATGATGAGGAATTGATTCCGGATAATCTTGATTCCGTCAACAAAATTGCCGCCTATGTGGGGCAAAAAATCACGGCATCCTGATTGCGACCCTTGAGGGCTTATCAATTCTCTTTCTGAACAATACATATTAACCATATCATCCGCTAGACGTGCGCCTCTCCGGTGTGATCCTCCCAGACCCGAAAAGAGTCACGAGGGAGCGGCTCAGACCTCTCAAACTCCATAATATACTGATGATAAAGCAGTTGCGTGGATAGTATTCCGATAAACGACATGTTATCCTTGAAGGATAAATGCGCATGGGACAATTTGCGGCACTTGGCCTGCAGACGTGCAACCGTCTGAGGCTTGAATATGCCAACCCTCTCCAAAAGCGGCTCAGATAGCATCTCTTCAACATAGTCGGGCGAATCCGGCTGAACAAAGCTGTTGGAATCCGGGGCCATGTAGGGTTGCTTTACCCGATTGACAATGGCCGGTGGCAGTTCTTTGGTCATCGCCTTTTTCAACAGAAATTTTTCATTCAATCCGTGTATTTTTAGAAGCGGGGGAATTTTCGCCGCAAATTCAACCACCCGATGATCGAGAAACGGGAAACGCCCCTCAATGGAATTGGCCGCGCTGACACGGTCCCCTTGCGATGACAGCAGATACCCCGCCAACAGTGACCGCGCCTCCAGATATTGCGCCCGCGCGAGATGATGCCAGCGCGCAAAAGCCGGTGGAAGATCACGGCCGAATCCCGCCACGGCATCAAAGTCCGCGACCTGCGCCCGGACATCGTCTGAGTAGAAATCCTTGATCTTGGTGGTGGTGTTTATTCGCGGAATGTGCGAGAAATAAAAGGAATCCATCTCGGCCAACCCGGCCTTGTAAAAGGTTTCCAGGTAAAACCTGGCTCGCGCCGCCGAAAGAGGCAGGGTCGGATAAAGACGTTTGAGTAACAGCGGACGCCATGATGATTCCGGATTCCGCGCCCAGAATGCCCGTATCAGCGTCTCCTTGAAAATATCATAACCGCCGAGAATTTCATCCGATCCCTCGCCGGTCAGCACCACCTTGAAATCATTATCCCTGACCAGGCCGGAAAGCATTAACAGCGGCGTGGGCGCAGTCCGCACCACCGGTCGCTCGGCGTGCCAAATGACTTTCGGGAAATTTACAGCAATATCACGATAGTCGCAGGATATTTGATGATGATTGGTGCCCAAAAAATCAGCCATCTGAAGCTGATACGCCGATTCATCAAAAGCCTTGTCCTGAAATGCGATGGAAAACGTCTCAATCGGGGTATCGGTGAAATTCTTAATCAGCGCCGTGGTTGCGGAGGAATCCAGACCACCCGAGAGATACCCCCCAACCGGGACATCCGCGCGCAGACGCAGGCGAACCGAATCAACCAGTAACTCATGAAGTTCTTCCGCCCAGGAGGTCTTCGAGCGTTTTTTATCGAAGTCTTCCGGGAAACTCATCTGCCAGTACCGTTCGGAGGTGATTTTGCCATTGCGAATTTCAAGCCAGGTTCCGGCCTCAAGTTCATTGATATGTTCAAAAGCTGTCCGAGGCGGGGCAGTGGTCCACCAGGTAAAGATCTCGTCCAGTCCTCTAAAATCTACATTTCGAGGGATATCGGGATTGCAAAAGAGTGATTTTATCTCTGAGGCAAATGAAAACGTTCCGTCATGGATGGTATAAAACGCCGGCCTGATTCCCATCCGATCCCGGGCCATAAAAAGGGACGCCCTTTTTCTATCATAAATGGCAAACGCAAATTGCCCGTTGAAATATTGCAGGCATTCCCGCCCCCATTGTTCATAGGCATGGACGATAACTTCGGTGTCTGACCGCGTGCGAAAAACATGTCCCAGCTTTTCCAGTTGGGGGCGCAGTTCCACGTAGTTGTAAATTTCGCCGTTAAAGGTAATCCAGAGCGAACCATCTTCATTGCACAAAGGTTGCGAACCGGTGCTCAGATCAATAATTGATAACCGCGCCTGCCCCAGGGCACAACGCCGGTCGAAATAAGCCCCGAATTCATCGGGCCCGCGATGTCGGATCATACCGACCATTCGGGTCAGGAGCTCGCGATCAGGTAACTGCTGGCCGTTCAGACGAAAATATCCTGCAATTCCACACATTTGCTGTACTTTCCATTAAAGCGTAAACCCGTGGCGCATGTCGGGCATATTGCATATATCGGGCGTGCCCTCACCCTAATTTAGAGTTTCCCGACAGATCGGCGCTTACATGTTACGCAAATGAGCCGTGGATATTCGATGTATTTTCCGGTCCTCCAGTCGAAGGATGTCAATCGTGGCAAGTTGGCCTTTAATGGTTATCCTGGCCTCATTGATATTATCGGCAATCCCACGACAAACATCGGCATTATCAGAGACTCCGACGGTTATATGAGGGATATAAGGAATATCGGCCCGTAATTCCTCCTCCAGCAAACCGGTATAGAGCGCATCATGCAATTTGACAAGATCGGTAAAACCCTCTTCCGGAACTAGAAATAAATACCAGTGGTCATCGAAAGAACCTTTGAAAACCACCGCCCCACGCAGAATAAACGGAATAATGGCATATCGGTCGCTCACCGCCTCAATATGCCCGAAAAAATCTCCCTCCATAATCCCCTCAGCCGGAAATACCAGCGTCAGGTGAGGATCGATCAGGTCATAATTGTCCCGGTCATGCTCGGCCCGCAATTGCTGAATCCAATCAAAATCACGTGGAGACAGCACCGGAAAAGAGGCCGCCAGAAGAGCCATCGTCGTCACTCCCTTTTCTACAACTCCAACACCTGTTCAATCAGTGGGGTTCGATAATCCGATGACCCCACCAGAATACGAAGGTTTGGCAATATGCGAATATCGCCGCCACCATGAGTATGTCCGCACAAAACGGTCAAATGTTTATCTGCAAATCCCCGCATGAGTTCCGTCAGCGTGTCCCCCACCATCTTGCAGGCAAAATGTGGCAGGTGTAAATCATCGCCGATGCGCCCTAAATACAGGCAGGCTTCCTTGTATGGCGGGGGATGCATCATCAGTACCACCCGGTCAACCTCGGCAAAGGCGCTCGGAAGACAATGCCGGAAATGCTCTGCGGCCTCCCGAGCCAATCCCTGCATGATTTTCAGCCGCCCTGTCTTGGACTGGTTCATGAATTCCCTGATATATATGTAATCATTCAGAAGGACTTCGGAACGAACATAATCACCATACCCTCCGTCACTGTACGCATCGTGGCCGACCAGCGCCGTGCGATCGGTCAGCATAATCACGCCGGATTGAGTTAAATAAGTCAACCGGTCATGACGCGCCACCACCTCCCGAACCCGCTCGCGGACCTCCCCAATGGAACCATGATAAAAATCGTGATTTCCAAGCACGAAGTATAACGGTCGGTCAAAGTCCTGCGACAGACGGACCAGATCATCGGCCACGGTTTCAGCCGTGCCAATATCGCCGGTCAGCAACACAATATCGGGTGACACGGAGTTAACACTTTGCACGAAGGCTTCATAATCCGCCATGTCCATTGAATCCAGATGAATATCCGTAATCCAGACAGCCCTCATATTACTCCTGATGACAGCGGTTCGCCCGTCGATCTGACAAAAATATACAATGAAATAAAACCGGCTGTGATGCAAGATATAAATTTAAAAACAGGTAGAATTAATCCTGTTGGAGAGGATCGCGCAATGTACTGCTGTTTAATACTGTAAAGGACATGTATGCCGTCAGCGCCGCAACACAATTTTACCCCTGCTGTCGGAATCTTCAACGTTCCAGAGATATACACCCGATGATACCGGACTGCCCGATTCATTGTTGCCGTTCCAGTACACCTCACCGGATGTGTCTACCCAGCGCCGGACCAGCATCCCCGAAACCGTCGTGATCACTAAAGTGGAGTTTTCCGGCAAAGCCGTAATGGTCGCATAGTCATGGATTTTGACGTCAAACGGATTGGGATAAACATGTGGTTGCGGCTGAATCGTAAACGAGACGGCGTCACAAAAGCTACTGTCGTTGGCCCGGGCATGCCAGTAATACTGACCGGGATCAAGGGGGTCCGTAACCTGCCACTGCGTAATTCCTCCGGTCATCTGGGCCACCGCTCCCGATGAAGCGATCAGGCTCAGAAAACCGTCATCCTGCGCCACTTCAAAATAATAAACATTGCCCTCGTCCGGTGTCACATTGGCCACCTGCAAATACGGCTGTAACGTGGTCAATACCGCATTGCCGACGGGACTGACCGGATGGACTGCAAACGAGCTGTCAATTACGGTGGTAGTGTCATCGTCATCGCCGGTGCCGAGATCAAGTTGCGACACGGCCGTGGCGACGTTCGACATATTGGAATAATTCTCGGCCTCGTCATAAGCTATAACCGCGAAGAAATACTCTTCGCCCGGTTGCAGACCACCGACGACTTTGGATTGATAAGAACCCGCCGGTAGAGGATTCGGCGGGTCCGAGACGAGACTTGCCTGCGCAAAGGTTGCTACCGAGATCGGATTGCGGGAATAGCGGATTTCATACCCGGTCACGATTCCCTCATACCCATCATCTCCGGGTGCGGTCCAGTCAAGATCGACCTCGCCCATGTCGTCTCCGGTCACCGCGCTCAAATCATCGATGGCTCCCGGCGCATAGGTATCTTCCGGTGGGGGATCGCCACTACCATCCGTGTTGTTCAAAGTGACTGTCGGCAGACTCGAGGTTGCGGAAATTGACCGCGTTACCACCGTGCTGTCATTGTATTTTCTGACTTTGACCGTGAAGTCGTTGTACCCGGTCGAATCGCCCTGGGTTCGAGACTCAAAGCGATAAGTTACCGCACCTTCCAAACGGCCATACCCGTTGGTGGTCCCGCTCAGCACAGTGTTATCATAATTGTTTTCAACCGTAACTACGGCCCCGGCCACCGGAAGTCCGTTACGCCCCTCGACATACACCGGCAAAGATCGTTGCAGGGCCAGGTTAAGCGTGCCGGCGTTGGCATAATTGATATCGGTGTCGGATGTTCCGTTTTCATAAGTGATATCACAGGCCTTATTGTTGGTACAGCTAAAATTCAAACCGAGATACCCCAGGTGATATGTCTCCCCGTCATAAGTGGGACTGAGAAAGGCCAGGGTGTCGCCCTCAAGAGTCACATTGGCGCCACTGCCGTTGCCGTAACCGAACATCATCAGAGTGCCATCGCCCTCAACACGGTTATTGCGGAAGACCAATCCCCCGCTTTCCGTGTAGTCAAATGAAACCGCCAGCGAAAGAACTCCCGGGGAATTGGCTTTGGCGCGAAACAGGTTGCGTTCGATAATGATACTGGTAGTCGTGACCTCATCGGAATATCGCAGGGTCGAAACGGCGTCGTTGTAATCCTGGGTTTCCGGCAGGTTATCCCCGGTGCAGATGAATTGATTATCGAAAATGTGAACATAATTGATTTCGTTGCCGTCGATGGCGCGAACTCGAAGACCGTGCACGGCCAGGCCCGACCCGTACTCCACATTGGGCCCTTCATGCACGTCAACATAGTTGTTATAAACCTTGATATAGTCATCGGCCGCCCCGATGCAGTTTTCGATCAGGATGCCGCGACTGCCTCCGTAAGTGGTGCCACTGACAACTGTATTGCCGAACACCTCGGAACCCGGCGCCGCCTTCAAAAGGGCAATACTGTATGGATTGGCCGCGGATTGACAGGTACCGGAATAGCTCGTATACGTATCGTTACGGGCATCACAGGTAATGGTGTTGTTATAGATCAACGCCTTGACAGCATTAGTTGTCTGACTGCGCCCGCAAACCATAATGCCCTGACCCGGACTTGTGTGCAGGGCAATATTGTGTATCTTGATATGATAATCACCAAAACCACCGTAGCAGGCCATGGAAGACATGATGGCGCACCCGTCATACTGACACCGGCTGGTATACCCGGTGCAGTTGCTCCAGAAATTACCACCGTCAATCTCAACGTTATAGTTCCCGGGCGAGCCGACCGATGGTGTCAGGAAACACTGACCGTTCGTACCGGAAACAATCATGTCAACGTCCTGGATTAAAATGTCGTTGACCCGGGACAGCTTTAGACACACGTTACGATTGCCGCTTCCCCGGTGCAAAATTGTGCCGCCAAGAACCTTGACATGGTAGGACCCGCTGATGATACGAAGACCGTAATAACTGTCGCCGTTATCGGTTCCGAATTCAAGCGTGTCGGAACCGAGATTGATCACCACGTGATCCGCTGAAACGGTAATACCGTTGGTCGCCGACGTCAGCCGGGTGCCGCTTATGGTCAGCGTATCATAATCGCCATAGGCCGAATACGGTAACGATGTAACCGTCACCTGCCCGGCATTGACCCCGACCGCAAACAAGCCAAAAATCAACGTTAGTAAGACTGGCATAGTGGTTTGGGTGCGATACCCACCATTATATGATGCCTTCATCTCTATTCCTCCATCATGACTCTTATGCACAATATAATATTATGTTCAGGGCTTCAATTAAAAACTCGCAGTATACAGCACAGCTCCCTTTTGGAATGTATATCTGTACTCTCTTTCGTCTCTAAATTTGTCGTTTTATTTATACATACTAATGTCGGAAATATATCCGGCATTCGCTACCTCCCATATTACAAATCCCGGGCCAAAACGGAGATTTTATGCTATCCCGCCATCCACCAGAAAGTTACAAGCTCATGACTATTATCACCGGGCACCTTCAAACACCGAAAAATGACCAATAATTGGGCACTTTTCAATAAAGCAACACATGCGGGCAGATTTCCAAATCCCCATATACGACATTTGACTACATTATTCGTATTCCTAACAACCGCAATTTTCTCCTGGCGTCTCTACCCACAAGACCGACCTCACCAATCACTTTCTTAAGCTTCAGGTCCCGATTGTCACACGACATCACTACCCGCTGACCACGTTCGTGAAGAATATTTACCACCCGTCCGAGAAATTCCGCCGGCAACTCGGAACGCTCAAATACCGGGCTGACCAATAATCCGTCAAGAAAAACCTCGCCCTCACCGATCCTGAAATCGCAACCGGTCGTCTCCGTTCCCTCCCCCGTGTGCACCAGGATTAGCGCCGCCATGACACCATCGATATGACCGACAAAGACCTCATCACCGGCATCAAAGCGCGCCAGCATCTCCTGGTGCTCAGGTGAGTCACAGACAAATCCGCAAAATGCCGCAATTTCCTCCATAGTGCTTTCATCGGTTGCTTTGATGTGCAGATCGTCTGCAGAAGTTCCGTCTATTGACGATGTTTCATTGATAGCATAGCAAATAACGGTATTATAATCAACCATAATCCGGCCCAATCGGCGCAGTTGTGATCGGAAATATCCGAATACTCCAACCCGGGATATTTGTGATTTTAGCATCTCCATGAAGGGGGATTGAAGAAGTTTTGCCAGTGGCGCTGAAGATTTTATTTTTTCACGACGCCGTACGGCCCGCAATTTGGCCGGACGCCTGAAAACAAGCGCTTCGTAATTCTGCACCGCGCTGGTAATAAACCGATCCTTGTGCGTTCCGGCGCCACGCGCGAAGTCGATTTCCGTGAATCCCTCACGGACATATTGCTCGACTATAAGGTGCAGGATAACGATCCCGGGAGACTTGCGCTGATAGAACGGTTCGTTGCTGATCGTATACAGGTGAATCTTGCCACGGTACCGATATGCCAAAAGATAGGCCAGCGATTGCCCGCCGTGTTTCAGCACCATCAGGTCAAGCCAGTCTTTAACCGGCTGTATTTGCACTAGTTGACGATAAAACTGCCGGTGTTCAACCTGACAGAACTTGCTGTCAATCGTGGTAGACTCCCAGCGATTGATATGCGAATGAAACAACTTCGGCAGCCAGGCGGCAATCCGGTCCGCGTCTCGCAGGCATTCCAGCGTCATACCCCCGGTTTTCTCATAAAAATTTATATAATTGCGAAGAGTCTTGTTACGTTTCAATTTGAACTCGGCCCGATCGGCGTCCTCTCCGTCATACACGTACGCCATGCACTTTTCGGTCGTCCGGATCAAGTGTGGCAGTCGCTGTTTGTCGAGCAATTCACGCAGGCAGACCAGACTGGGGGACGTGTCGGGTATCTGCGACAATTCAATAACATCCCAGTCATCACCATGCGCGTTCAGGAAATTGACGACGGCGTCGATAGTCCGTTCTTTTTCACAGCCGATAACATCGCTGTAGTCGGCATTGGGTGTTCCGATAAACTGTATCGTTCGATGCGAACCGGGTGACTGCATCAGGGGTGCAATCCCGATTGGCCTGTCACGATCCATGACCAGCAAAACATACAACGTGGCCTCACCACCCAGGTTGTTCCACCAGGTGGATTGCCAAGCGAAGGTCTGGAAGATGGTATGGTGCCGGTCATTCTTCAGCAATTCCTGCCAGACCGGCTCAAGTGCATCAAAATCCCGTTGCGTCCGTATCAATGTAACCGAATTCATAATACTTCCATTCTCTATTCCATAAGGGAAATCAATCGACACTATCCCTTGATTCGCTGCAAATAGTAAAAAAATCCTGACAATCGAGCCTTGAATTCGGGAAGTGTCATATCCGCGCCAATCGGAATGCGATTGATGCGATAGCAATCCGTCCCCGGCTGGTAAAATCCCTCCTCGGTGGTCACCGCCGCCTTGAAACCGTGCGCCTTCAGAATTCCCACCGTGTCATCGTTAAAATCCTGTCGCCGGCCGTTAGGATAGGCAAATAATGGTATCCAGGGTATCTGCCACTCGCTTAATTTGTCCAGCGCGGCTTTGATTTCCTCCTCCTGCTTCGCCGGATTCATCGTCGACAAAATCGGATGGGTGTTGCTGTGCGGAGCAATGGCAATCTCTTCTCCTTTGGCCAGCTGGCCGATTTGATCGATCGTCAACAACCGAAAACCGTCTACGGGCACATTATCCGGCAATGGGCAGTGCCGGTTCAAATACGCCAGTAATCGCATGCGACGCTCATGCGGCCACGTCTTCGCCCCGGCGGCAATGTCAAACGCCTTTCCGGCCAACTCATCGGGACTCCGGCTTCCAAATTCGACCTGCCCCAGCCCGAATTCGGTCAGGTCAATGCTGTCCGTGTCGGTATTGATGAATAGACGATAAATCAGATCCGTCCACATGATTTGCCCCGTCTCCGACAGTTCCGGCAGAACAAAACACACCGCCGGAAACTTAAAATCGCGCAATATCGGCCATGCTTTGGAGAACACCGTTTCCAGGCCGTCGTCAAACGTCAATACGACCGGAACTTCCGCTCCCCCGGAGTCTGCCCCGGATTCGGACATCAATACCGAAGGCGAAACCACCTGATAATGCCTTTTCAAATATGCCATCTGATCGCGAAAGCGTTCGACCTCAACATGCGTCCAGTAAAAAGTCGGCAGGGTTCCGGTCGCCAGCCCGTGATACATCAGGACACGAATCTTACCGGCGTTACGACGACAAAAAAGCCGATTGATACCGAGCAGGTCCGCCAGGATATAGACAATATGTAATATCAACTGTTTCATCATGCTTTCAGCTTGTCAAGCGGTTCCCGCTTCGAGTGGGGACGCTCCTTGACCACTTTGGCCGGATTGCCGACCGCTACGACATGATCCGGAATATCCCTGATTACCACACTTCCCGCACCAATCAGGCTGTAACACCCGACATTGGAGGTTACCACACTACTCTCGCCAATGAAAGCGTTCCGGCCAATTAAAACCGGCGTAAAAACGTTACTGTCAAGAACGTCCTTGTCGAGATCATCGAAATTATGTTGATGACGTCCCGACAGAATGGAAACCCGGTTGGCAATAATTGCATTATCTTCGACTTGCACCAGGCCGACCGTAGTATAGCCGCCGATCCTGACATTGCGACCGATTGTTGAATCCATTTTGGTCAGCAACGTGCCGAATAACACCACCAGGTCCGTATGTGATTTCTTCAACGTCTGATTATAGTAACAGGCCCGCGCAATTATGCCAAAGGGGCTGGGCGTCAGGCTGAAGATTTCCGCAAAGAAATGAAACGGCAGAACCGAGTTAAATATCGTATTCGACAGGCGGGCCATCAATCCAAACGGCAACACCATGACATAACAGACTATATAAAACGACTTTTTTATGAATTTTCTCAATGACATAACACTCTCATCTTTGCATTAATATTCTTACGTTCGCAGTATTTCTTCATAGAAATCCTGCGTCCTTTGTACCATCCGTTCAACATCGAATTTTTCATGCGCCAGTTCCTGTGCCCGGCAACCATATTTCTCGCGCAATTCTGAAGAATCCAGCAGGCGATCGATCCGATCCGCCATCTCAGCTTCATCACCATCCGGCAAAACATACCCGGTTTCGCCATCGATTACCACTTCGCTGTTGCCACCGACATCGAATGCCACCGTCGGCAAACCCGCCAGCGCGTATTCGATCAAAACATTGGAGAGGCCCTCGGATTGCGAGGTCAGCACCCCAACATCGAACAACTGCAGGATATTGTATACACCCGTAACCGTGTGATAAAAGTGAATGCGGTCATGGAATTCCGTTTCGGCGACCATTTTTTTCAACTCCTCTTCCTTCTCACCAAATCCGATAAAAAGAAAATGGGTGTCAGTGTGCCGCAACAGCCCGGCAATACGAACCAGCCGGTCATACCGTTTCACCTGGCGCAGATTGCCGACCATCCCGACCACCGGGGCCGACTCCGGAATCCCGAAACGCTCTCTGGAAACGACGGGCGCATCCGGGCGGGGCACAAGTTTGACCCCGTTGTAAATCACCCGGATTTTGTCCTCCGCAAAGCTTTCAACCTCGCCTACCATCTTTTTAATGATATTCGCGTTGACCAGGCAATAATCTGCAAGGCGCCCCAGGGTGCGCATGATCAGCATTTTCCGGGGAGTGTGCCACCAGCCCATATCCCGGCGACAGGCAATAATGTTTTTTACTCTGGCCAGCGTGCCCGCCAGCACACCGATCGCACGGCTGTCCCTGAAATAAACCTGCAGAATCCTTACCCGATTCCGGCGTAAATACCGGGCGACCTTGCCAATCGCCCGCAGTGCGGCAACGGAAACAAGAGAATCGACATTCAGGTAGCATACCTCGCAATCGATTTCAATTGACATATCCGGTAATTTGGAATTGAGATTGAACACATACGGCCGAAATCTGGTCCGATCCATGTGGTCGATCAGGATGGCCAGCTGGTTTTCAGTTCCGCCGCCACGATAAAAATGATCGATAACATATACAATCGGCGTCGGCTTGTTTTTCGTCATCGGCATTTCAATCCTTATTCGAAGAATCAGATCCCGTTTCGGTGCTCACACAGTGATGATATATCTCGCGGAGCAGGTCACCCTGTCTGTCATAGTTATAGCGATCCCGCACCAGGTCATATCCGCACTCACCGTACGCAAGCATCCGCTCCGGATTGTTCAACGCATAGAGCATTTGATCGCCCAGGACGTTCGCGTTTTCCGGAGGTGACAGCAGGCCGCTTTGGCGATGCTCGATCATCTCCGGCACGCCGCCGACCGCGGTGCTAACCGCCCCCAGCTTCTGCGACCAGGCCTCCAGCAAAACGTTCGGCATTCCCTCCGAACGTGACGGCAGAATCAACCAGTCGCTGTCATGCAGAATTGGAAGGATCGCATCCACGAAACCGCAGAACTCTACAACATCAACGATACCCAGCTCATGCGCCATCTGCTTCAGGCGCTCCTCCTCCGGGCCGTGACCGTAAATATATACCTTAAAAGCCGGGGCGGTGTGATGAATATTCGCGACCGCCCGCAGAAGCACGTCGTATCCCTTCTCATAACTGAGACGCCCCGCCGTGACGATGCGAACCGGACGATCAGTCAAAATTTCGCGATGAAACTCCGGCGACACCAGCTTGGTGTTTTCAATGGCATTGGGGACAACACGAATCCTGTCCCTGGCGACGCCCAGTTGTTGCAGGAATACGCCCGAACGCTCCGACACCGTCAACACCAGCGGAATACGCCGAAGCAGGTGTTTATTGATAAAGTTGTACAGCCTTACCTTACGATCTTCTGTCGTGGCGCCGCGAAAATGAGCAACCTGGCTCACCGGGCCATTTTTAAGAGCACGCAATCCGAAGAAATTGGCTTTGTAATCATGGCAGACAACGATATCCGCCCGGCGCTCGCCGACAACCCGCCGCAACTGCTTGACTACCCGAAAATCCCCGGCAAAGGCTTCATGAATCTCAGCCGTGTCAATACCATTCTTTTTTGCCGTTTCCAGAAAATCATTGCGCACCCCGCCACGAACAAACGACACACAGGTGAAAGCATGATCTTTCATACTGGTACACTGCCCGATAATGGCCCGCTCCGGCCCGCCGAAAAACTCCGAACTGCGGAGATGGATAATACTGGTTTTGCTCATGGTCTTTTGCGCTCCGTTCGTGTCCAGTCGATACCCTTGCGCTTCAAGAAGGCCTTGATCTGCACGAAAAACAGCCAGACGCCAAAGGTTGGAATGTGCAAAAGAGCACGCCCCGAGGCCTTTTTGTCTTGCACCAGAAAAATGCCGGACAAAATATAAGCCATCAACATCAATATGATTACTATCGGCCAGATCAAAAACATCGTCCGCAACTCCGGAGAGCAGAAAAACGAAAGCGCCAGCGGTATCAGCGAGACAAAGATCAGGGTCGGGCGACTGAGAATAAAAAGTGAACCGGCCAGTTCCATCAGCTCAAAACGCCCCTTGACCAGTCCCGCCTTCAACAATCCCGGCAGTTTGTCGATTATCAGGCTGAACGTGCCCGACGCCCAGCGTTCCTTTTGCGAATATGATTGCTCGTACGATGAGGTCGCCGCCGAGCGCACGTGTGTTTCTCGAGTGAAATCAATCTTAACCCCGTCAATAAGAAGATTGACGGCATAGTCCACGTCTTCCGTGACCGAATGTGAATCCCAGGGATGCGCCTTCAGGACGTCAGCTCGAATCCCCATACCTGTCCCCCTTAGTAGAATCCCAAGGTGCAATACCGCGCGACCGTGATAAAACAACACGTTCTCGACCATGTTGGCCGTTTCCTGAAGGCGTGCCAGCGGCGTGTCTTGTTCGATGTAAAATTCATTGGACACCTGTACCGCACCATACCCCGACTCGAACGAACGCCCCACTGCCTTCAGCAGGTTCGGCGCGACAATAGTATCGGCATCGATAATCACCACCCCGTCAAAATCATCGAGATTGTACTGTGCAATCCCATAAGCAAGCGCATATCCCTTGCCCCGATGCGTTTCATCATGTCGTTCGATCACGGTGGCACCACTCTGCAACGCCGTCTCGGCGGTGTTGTCCGTGCAATTGTCGGCAATCACCCCCACCTCCAGGTCACCAACCCGCTCCAGGTTGGCGACACTGGCCAGGGTGCGGCCGATACCCTCGGCCTCGTTGTGCGCCGGAATTAACACCAAAAAATGAAAATCACTCCCGATATCCCCACGACGGCGACGCCCCAGGACACCAAACACACCCAGAAAATACAAATAGGCCGTCGCCAGCGACAGCGCCAGCAAAAATGATATTGTTATCCAATCAACGGCGTTCACAATTAAATATCCCTATGATTCGTCACCTTTTTTGTTCAGACTGCGGTACCGGTCCAGGATTTCGCCCGCCAGCTCTTCAGGGCCGATATTGTTCTCGAATAACTGTCGCCAAATATATACGTTTAGCATGTTCCATAACAGCATGGCATGACAATAATCGCCATCCTGTAAACGGCGCAGTAATTTCGCGTCATACAATGTGGCCGCCATGTCCACCAGCGGCTGAAAAAGCGTCCCCGGCAATGCCCAGAATTGGACGGGGAACCCGAAACTTTTCTTGGGCCGTTCGATTAGCGAGCGCGGTACGCCGTATTGATCAAGCAGGGCGCGGACCATGCGCTTTTGCTCCACCAATTTCTCGCTCCAGGGAATGGTTTCCGCATAGTTGATCAGTTGCGGCGCCGCAAAGGGGTAATATGACGCCATCCCCTGGCTTTCCGCAAGGTTGTTCCAGATCTCCATGGTTGAGCCACCCTTGCTCATCAGGGTTGTCACCATGATCTTGTCGAGCATCGAATAATCGCGATATCGGTTGAAGTGCTTTATCCGCGCCGCGAATATCTGCTCGTCGGTTACATTGAAATACCGTTTCACATACTCCGCATCCACATACTGACCGTTTTTCAACAAAACATGGTCATAGCTTTTTATTTCATCGTCAAAATCATCAGTGAGAAAATCGAGACGGTAGATGCGCCGCCCGGTTATGCGATGGATCAATTTCACAAGACCGTGCAGGCCGGTTTTTTTCAAGAAGGCGATCCTGTCCTGATTACGATAATAGGTATAATGGATATCGTCGCCGAAAAGACCGTCCGCATAAATACCATTCAGGGTAAGATCATACCCCTGCCCGGCGGCATAATCGGCAAAGATGATATACAAAAGCACCGACTGCAGATGGGACAGCGGTTCCTCGGCGGCGAATACACTGTCAACCAAACCGGAAAGGTATCTCTCCGAGGTCGTCTTCCAGATCGTATGGGATATCCCAAGCTGGTCGGCCATGCTGATGGCGTACTCATCCTCTTTATCCTGTCGGTTCAAAAATGAAAAACTGGTCGACATCGATGTCAACGATGGATACACCGCCTTCCCCACCGCACCCAGCAACGACGAATCCGCGCCACCACTTAAAAGCAAAAACGGTTTGCGATATTCTTCGAACACATCACACATGCTTTTGCGAAACAGCGCGTCGATTTCCGCCAGACGCCGATCTTCCGGCATACCGCCGGCGGTTTCATCCATTCGGGGCCACCATAGTCTCTGATTTACCTCTTGCCCTGTGCGAACGTCAAACTCCACGGCCTGTCCGGCAACCAGCTTGCCAATACCGGCATAGAGGGTTCGCGGCGGTGCCACCAGTCGAAAGGCGTAATATTCGGGAAGGCAATCGTCATTGATCGCAAGCGGGACTCCCGCCCTGGCCATCAGCTTCAGGGAGTTGGAAATACATACCACCCCATCCCGACAGTAATGGTAATAGGAACGGCATCCGGCGATGCTGTTGCCCACAAAGACGCGGCCGGTCGAAACATTTACGGAAACCAGAATCAGGACATCATCGGGCAGGCGTCGATGAAACTCATCGAGATCGGCGGCATCATGCGCAACATTCCCAACCCCATCATTTGAAATGGATCGAACTGATTCGCCGACAATGACCCGGTCGTCAGACACGATTCGAAAGGCATACGGTTTCCGGCAAATCACCGTAAACCGCATTTCGCTTTTCTCTATAACCTCGACGTCATCATCCTTCAATCCATCAGGATGATAACCCCTTCCGGTATCGGCCTCAATCTTAATCAGAAACATGGCTTCCGTTCCGTTGTCATCAGTTGGTGCCCATCATGATTTCATGTTGTTAATCGTGAAGCGATATTTCCCCGAACTGAGCGGAGGAATATCGTTGACCAGTTTAATCTCAACAGTCACGTTGTCCCCGATTTTTTCGCGAACGACGTCGACAATATTCTGCGTGTCCACCGCCTTATCGGCAGGCACGATCTTTATAATCAAATAGTCAGCCTTCTCCTGCACCACCTGGAATTGCCGCACCTCGGGACGCCCGTAAAACAGGTGCGTGAAATACTCCCCGTGAATAAGTTTCCCGTTAATGGTAAGGATATCCGATGAACGGCCGGTCAGGCCCTCCAGCAACGGGAATCCCCTTCCGCACGAGCAGGAGGACTTTTTCATGATACCCATGTCTCCGATCATGTACCGGATAAAGGGAAAACTGAAATTCGTCAGGTCGGTCACGGCCAGGTAGCCGGTCTCCCCGTCCGGAACCTGTCGTCCCAGTTCATCGACAACCTCGATAATGCGCCCCGATGCCATCACGTGCAGGCCCTCATGCGATGGGCACTCCGCCGCGAGATTGTTGACCTCCCGTGAACCGTAGAAATTATAAACCCCGGTTCCGAACGCCTTCTCGATTTCAGCCCGCTGGCTTTCATAGAGCATCTCCGCCGATGATTTTACCGCCTGCGGCCGGATCGTAAACTTCCCGGTACGATTGATATACTCCGCCGCCAGGTGCAAGGACGATGCATACCCATAGATATATGTCGGTTTAAAAACCTGCAATTCTCCCAAAAATGCATCCAGCGCTTGCTCGGTTACGTTAAACGAATTCAGCAGTCGTACTCGTTCCAGCTTGAAAAACAACCGTTCCTTCAAAGACCAGTCCTTGAAATCCCGATCCGCCCCCCAGAATACTCCCGTCTTATCCCCGCGCGAAACATCAATCCACGACATAAACATCTGCTCCAGGGCACCGGCGAAATCCTTATAAGCGTCATCATGATAACAGATCACCGGATTGCCGGTTGAACCGCCGGAGGCATCTTCATACAATCCCCGTTCTCCATGACAGAGTATCCGTTGATGGTCAACCTGCAAATCACTGCGTTTCAATAACGGGAGTTTCTCAAGATCGCCGGGACTGGTAATATCCCGACTATCATCAAGCACCCCCGCCAACCGCTCCTGATAATATGATGAATTTTTTAACGCATGGTCCACCAGCCTGCGAACCCGGGAGATTTGCACCCGCGCCAGCGCCTCGGGATCGAGCCATTGCTCATGCTGTATCTCACGCAGGACCGCATACCGCCGCTCACCCTTCATTCGGGCGCGAAGGCGAAGCCAGTCGCCATATGCGTGTCGGTATAATCCGCTCATTGCATAACTCCGACTCAGGCCGAAATCGTTTCGGGATCAACCGCCGAAACCGAATTCTCCCTAAGAGACCGCTGATAAATGCCGTCCATTGCCACCGTAATCCCCGCCATTAAATACCAGGTATAACGAAACAGGCTGTGCCCGAACATTCCCGAAATAAACAACGCAATCATGGCAATGATAAAACTGTTACTATAAAGCATTATCCATCTATTATTGTCATTATTGGCCGTCTCCCTGGACAGTTGCCTCAGTTTTTTGACAAAGAAACGAATGAAAAATCCGAACCAAACCACCACCCCGATGATTCCGGTGGTGGCCGCGAGCTGGATATAAAGATTGTGAGCGCGCATGTATTGGGCACGCCCGAAATCACCGGAACCGTTGGCCGCGGAAAAAGCCCCGGCACCGACCCCGAGAATCGGTCGTGCATACATCATCTGCACGCCCGCCCCCCAGATTTCCCAGCGGCCCGACGAGGTCTGGTCGACATCTTCCATCTTAACCAGCGTCTCATACCGATCCCGGTATTGATCCGGGAGAAGCATCCACCCCAACGGAAGGAGAATTATCCCAATCGCGACAACCATCATTTTTTGCTTGCTGAAAACAAAAGCCCCGAACAGTACGCCCAGAAAAGCAATCATGCCTCCCCGCGAGGCAGTGATGACAATCAGTGTGGTCATCCCCAGCGTCAGAATTATCAGCGCCGTTCGGGCCATCCAGTTGCGAAAATACAGGGCCGATCCGACAATGATCGGGATGGTGGTTGCCAGCGTATTGGCCAGGGTATTGGGATCACCGCCGGCCGAGGTACTGCCCTGCATGCGATCCACCCCCATGGTGTGAACGAAACCGCCGGCCAGATACACTTTAAAAGCATCAAAAGCAATATACCCGATCAACAGGAAAAACACCGTCATGAACGTCACGAACCGTCTTCGGTCGGTCACCAGCGTCACAATCAGGTAGAAAAATATCAGGACTTTGAAAAAGTCGATACAGGCATCTTTGGTGATCGATTTTTCATATGATGTGAATATGGTTAAACCCATCACGACCAGAAAGGCCACCAGGGAAAGCGTGATCCTGTCGGAAGGAATGGTGACCTTGCCCTCCAGCACCTTTTGCCGCACGACAATGGTAACCAGCACAAACATGCCCGTCAACATTTCCAGCCGCAACGGCGCCAGCGCCGGGTACATCTCACCCGGACGCAACAGGAAAATAACAAGATATGACAGCAGTCCCCACATCGGGTATTTGATAATAATCACCACGTTGGCAATCAGGATCACCGCCGCGAAAAGAATCAGAGAGTTGACAAATAAAATCGCCGCCCCACCGCCCAGTGATATGACGATCAGTAACAACCACCAGAGGTGTGAACTTTGTATGAATTGTCGTTCGACATCCGCCATCTTATCGTAAATCTCCTGAGGATTTATCTTCAGGCCGGGCGTCCCGTCTGAAAATGCCACAAATCCTGCCAAACAGGCGCTCCCGGTCATCCCGCTCGAGAATAATCCAGGCCATTCCGATGATTGCCGTAATTGTTACCAGGGCGCAATCAACAATCAACGTAATCCAGGTGTCCGGCGCAAGCACTTCTCGCATAACCCAGGCCGGTGGCAGAACAAACAGAATCGCATACAGGATGGACCGCGCCGCCGTCCGGTAGAACACTTTGACATCAGAAGCCATCACCCGGTAAAACACGGGAGGATAAACAAACAGGTAGATAATTAACTGCGGGATGGCCGTCCCCAATGCAACCCCCATAATACCGTACCGCCCGACCAGCAGAAGCGACAAACCGATATTCGCGATCGCCTCCGCGGCCAGGATATAAAAGGCGATTTTATGTTTTGAAATGCCAAGCAGGACCGAATTGGCGATCATTTGCGGAAAGAACACGACCGCCGCCACAATCAACAGGTGCAAAACCGAAATGGCAGGAGTAAAATCCCCACCCACCCACAGCAGGATAAACGGTCCCCCGAAAAAAAGAAGCGCCAGCGCCAGGTAGGCCGACACATAGTACAAATAACGGCTGGACTTGTTATAAATGCTCATAATCCGGCCGAAGTCCTTTTCCGCCTCAAAATGGCTGATGGCCGGTACCAGCGGAACGGAGATAATATTGATGGCACTGCGCAGTTGCGTCACAATCGCCCCGGCGATGGAATAAACCGTCACCGCCTCCATTGAGATAAACGCCCCGATGACAATATGGTCGGTCTGGAAAATAACTATCCAGGTGGCCACGATTAGGAACGAGAACCACCCGTACCCCAAAAGCATGTGCGTTTTTTCCCGGTTGACGGCCGCAAAAGAAAAGCGGTTTTCAGGATATTTCCTGATCCTGATATAGTTGATACACACCTTGGCCAACAGCGTCATGGCGGCAACCATGAATGCCATCGCCACCAGCCCATAACCCAGCTCCAACAACAGGACAATGCCAAACGTCTGGGCGATCCGGGCCCCGACATTGAACATGGTGGTGATATCAAAACGGTGATATGCCCCCAAGGCCGTAAAGGGTAAAAGCGCGTACCCAATGGCATGATTGATCCCAAGTACCAAAAATGCTATTTGGGCAATATACAAATATGCCGGCGGTATCTTGAAATACTCCAGAAAGACAAAGACGATTACAACCGTCGCGGCCGCGATAGCCAGGCCGATGATGGCATAGATGCGCACCGCCGAACTGAACACCTGGTTGAGTTGTTGCCAGTCCTTGACCGCATAGTATTTCGAGATATAACGGACAATTGCCTGCTTCATTCCCAGGTCGGCTAGTCCCATATAGGCGATAATCGAAAAAGCCAGCGTCCAGATGCCATACTGATCCTTGCCCAGCATGGAGATGAGATAGGGCGTGAAGAAAAACGTGATAACAATGCCGATCACCATCCCCATCCAGGAGGTCAGAACATTTTTAAAGAACTGGCCGATAACGGTTGCCATTCAAAGTCCTTATCTTATAGAAAGACATCGCATTACGATTCATTAAAAATCGGGCGCGGCTTGTTTTTCAATGTATCGGTTTTTTACGGGTCAAATCAACGTTTTTTCGGCCAACCCCCGCTTACCACACTCATCATCTTGTCCGATAAATGTTACTCGCTGACGGCAAACGGCGAATCGGGATTGTCCTCATGGCGGATTTCATCAACCGGATCCTTCTTCCCCGGTCCACCATAAAGCATATCCGGGGCATTGCCGGTAATCCCGTCAACCGGGCCGATATTCTTATACGCGTGAACCACGCCGGGAGGGATAAGAATTGTCAGTTGATTTTCCGCCCCGGCCTCGAGGCGAACGTGCTGACCGTAACTCGGCGAATCGGGGCGATTGTCCCAGAGGTGGACGGCGAAATGCGAACTCGCCGCCAGATACAGCAAATCGGTTTGTTGGCGATGCTCATGCGGGCCGCGGACAACTCCCGGCCTGGTCAATGAAAGATAACACATAGCCGGGGTATATCCCGGCGGAAGTGTATCTGCCCGGTAAATTTCCGCCAGCCACCCGCGCTCATCGGCATACTGTTCGAGCTCGGTGATTACGATACCGTCAATAGCACCATCCACCATCAGGACTCCTTGAATTGCTGTATAAACTCAATCAGTGCCGATCCGTAATCCCGCATGATTGAACTGTCGATTTTCTTCAAAGCGGCGTTTTCCAGTGGTGTATAGAGCGGTCGGGGCGCCTGGTTGATGGCAAACTTTTTTCGCGGACACGGCTCGACCGCGACATCCATACCCAGCAGGCGAAATATCGTCACCGCCATATCATAACGAGAGCAGGCCCCCTCGGCGGTGCAGTGATAAATTCCCCCCAGCTTCTTTTGTAAAACCACCTCAGTCTGGCGCGCCACTTCCATCGTCCAGGTCGGAGTTCCAATCTGGTCACTCACCATTGTCAACGGCGCCGGGGACTCACCCTCATCCGACTTTAATAAATATTCCCGCCCACGCCGAATTAACTCCTTCACAAATGATCCCGGACCACCGCCATATAACCAGGCCACCCGCAGAATCGCCGCCTCCGACATAACTTCGCAGACCAATTGCTCTCCGGCATATTTGCTTCGGCCATATACATTGATCGGATTGACGGCGTCATCTTCAACATAGGGAAGCTCCTTGGTGCCGTCAAAAACATAGTCCGTCGAATAGTACACCAACCGCGCGCCGGCTTCCCGACAACCCACCGCTACGTTTTTCGATCCCTCAGCATTAATAGCCATCGCCCGGGCCTCGTCATCCTCACACGCGTTAACATCGGCCCAGGCCGCCGCATGAAGTACGACATCGGGCTTCCGGGACACGATAAAAGCAACCGTTTGATCATAATCGCGGATGTCACAGATCGCGCTTCCGACTGCAACAACGTCGTAAGAATCGGAGAAAAACGCCGCCAGATCACCGCCCAAAAGACCGGTGCCGCCGGTAATCAGCAACCGTTCAGTCACCGTTAACCTCTCGGACTACCTGCAAAAGATATTCCTTGTAGGCATTGTCACCCAGCTCATTTACCAGGTGATTGAACTGTGCGGCGCTGATGAATTTCATGCGATAGGCGATCTCTTCAAGACAGGCGATTTTCAGACCCTGACGTTTTTCAATCGTGGAGATAAAATTGCCGGCGTCGAGCATACTCTCATGGGTGCCCATATCAAGCCACGCAAATCCCCGGCCCAATTTGATCACCCGCAGTTTTTCAGCCTGGAGATAGGCCCGGTTGACATCGGTGATTTCCAGCTCCCCGCGCACCGACGGCTTCAGCTTCCGGGCAATTTCAACCACCCGGGAATCGTACATATATAGCCCGGTGACAACATAATTCGATTTGGGATGTGCGGGCTTCTCTTCTATCGACACCACCCGGTCCCCATCGGAATATTCGATCACCCCGTATCGCTCCGGTGAGTTGACATAGTAACCGAATACCAGAGCACCATCGTTAAAATCCTTGACCGCGCGAATGAAATCATAATCGCCGTAGAAAATATTGTCACCCAGAATAAGCGCAATCGGATCATCCCCGATGAACTCCTCACCGATAACAAACGCCTGGGCAATCCCCTCCGGCTTTTCCTGTACCGCATATGTCAGCCGCAGGCCAAGCTGGCTTCCGTCTCCGAATAGCTCCCGGAAACGCGGCAGGTCGGCCGGAGTCGAAATCAACAGAATATCCCTGATCCCGAACAGCATCAAAGTCGACAGCGGGTAATAAATCATCGGCTTGTCATAAATCGGAAGCAGTTGTTTGCACGCCACCGATGTCGCCGGAAACAACCGCGAGCCGATCCCTCCCGCCAGAACAATTCCTTTTTTCACATTACCGGCTGTCATCGTTTTATCCTATCTCTTACCATACACTTGTTCATAATACGTTCGATATTCTCCACTGATACAACGCTCCAGCCAATCGGCATGGTCGAGATACCATCTCACCGTTTGCTCCAGAGCATCATGAAAGTCAGCCGTGGCACTCCAGCCCAGCTCGGATTCCAACAGGTTGGGATCAAGCGCATAGCGGCGGTCATGCCCGGGACGATCCGCCACCAATTCGATTAACTCCTCGCGCGGTCCACCACCCCGGAGATCGTCGATAATCCGGCAAATCGTACGCACCAGGTCAAGATTGGTCATTTCATTGCGCGCGCTGACGGCATACCCTCCCCCGGGCCGGCCACGGTGAAAGATTGCATCGAGTGCCCGGCAATGATCGGCAACATAAAGCCAGTCGCGCACCTGCAAACCATCGCCGTAAACCGGAATGGTTTTTCCCGCCAGGGCGTTACGGACACTGAGCGGAATCAGTTTCTCCGGAAATTGAAACGGGCCGAAATTATTGCTGGAGTTCGAAATTACCGTGTCCAGACCGTACGTCTTGTGATAGGCCCGCACCAGATGATCCGCGCCTGCCTTGGATGCCGAATACGGTGAATTGGGCCGATATGGAGACTCCTCCGTAAAAGTCCCCTCAGGCGGCAACGCACCGTATACCTCATCGGTGGAAACCTGATAAAAGCGAAAACCCACCCCGTCGGCCAGTCTTCTCCGCGCCTGCTCCAGCAGGTTGAATGTCCCCCCGATATTGGTCTCGACAAACGACGCCGGACCGTATATGGATCGATCCACGTGCGACTCGGCCGCCAAATGAATAACACTATCAATGTCATTCTCGATAAAACAGCGTCCCAAACCTTCAAAATCGCAAATCGACAGTTTGACAAAACGATAATTGGACTTCCCTTCGATACTCACGAGGTTGGAAAGATTTCCCGCGTAGGTCAACGCATCGATATTTACAAAGAAATAGTCCGGGTATTTGTCAACCAGATAAAGCAGGAAATTGGATCCGATAAATCCCGCCCCGCCGGTCACAGCAATACGTTTTTTCCAGTTATCAGCCATAAATGCTTAAATCAGCCCTGTCAATATACTATATACAGACGTAAACAATAGCGGTCAGCCCCAGCCAAGTCAACCCTTAATATCCGTGATATGTATAAGCGCGTCACTGCGCCGACTTGAAAGAAATCCCTTTGCCCACCAGGGTCCGGCACAATTCCACCAAAAAACCCCAGCCCAGGCCGAAATGAATGGCCGGAAAAATAAATGGCAACACCGGCAGATATATAAGTCCATGCCGTAACGACAAAACAATTGAGCCGAACACGATCAGCACAACATAAACCCCAACTCCCACCGCCAGGACATACCACAATGGCATATAGAAAAGCGATGCCAGCGCCAGCGCCGGAATACCCACCGTTAACAGGAAGGGAATCAGGGTTCCCAATGAAAGCGTCCCGGGATGTTTCCGCGCCAGCCTAAACCGCCCGATACCATAACGCATCAACTGCCGAAACAGCCCCCCCAGCGAATTGCGAGGATAATAATAAACTGCCGCTTTCAGCGAGGTGAAGGACTTGAACCCGCTCTGCGCCACCCGGAAGTTAAAATCCACGTCCTCGCAGGCGTCAAACCGCTCGTCAAAATACCCCACCCGGTCAAAGACCTCTTGATGATAGGTCGCCCCGGAACTGGTCGGATCAACCTCTTTGTCCTCAGACGTATAAATGGTCGAATCCAAACCGTGCCCGATTACCGATCGCCGCGCAATTGCAACCGCCCATTGGAACCACGAATTATCAGGTGTTTCGAGAAACTGCGGTCGACTCAGCACCTGAAGATTATGATCCCGCATAAGCGCCACCAGATTCTTCAAAAGCTGATTGTTGTCAATATACGTATGCCCATCAACAAACGTAATTATATCACCCCTGGCCTCTCGCGCGCCGACATTGCGTGCCGCCGATGATAGATGCTTGGGATTGGTAAGGAGCCTGATGCGGTCATCCCGCTCAGCCATGTCCAAAACAATCTCGACCGTGCGGTCATCGGACTCCCCGTCAACAACCAGGATCTCCAGCATCTTGTCGGGATAATCCTGCCCCAGCAGATATTCCAGCGTGGTGGCGATAAACCGTTCCTCATTCCTGATGGGAACGACTACTGATATAAGCGGATATCGATCAATTTCGGCCATAAATACCGGCGTCTCCTATAGTTTAATTTCGTATTCCATTCACACTATTATTGTATAATTACCAGACAATGATCCCGCAGGCAACAAAAATTTTTAGGGCATGGCAACCGCGTCTTCCCATAGAAACGCCATATCCACACGCCATCATAGACTTACCATGTCCACATATCATAATTTATCCCATATTGTAGAGTATATTAGTATAGTATTTCAATAAAACAACTTGACAGGAACTTGATCATAGTGGTATTATGGATACGATCACAATAGAGCTTCATTGAGATAATCTTATATATTTAAATATATTCTGTGTCGCATGGAATCGGTTTTGCGAAAATGGCCGAACAGGTTGCAACCGGGACATTGGGCAGTCAGGCAAATACTTATAGCGGGCATCTTGGGTTAGCAGAAAAGGAAAAATGAGGACGATATTTTCATGAAGGTTTCTGCTCTTCATTTGCAATTAATATTACTAGACATCCCGAGGGTGTCATGATGTCAATAAAAACAGTTTTTTTTGTCATTCTTGCTGTTTCGGCAGGTCTTTCATCGGTTGACGTGTTGGCTGATGATTATCCCCGCGCCGAAATCATCGAGCAGTCGCTGGTTTGTTTGGATTGCCATGACGGCATGACCGCAACACTCGACGGTTCGGCACACCAATTATCAACCGCGGAAGGATTAGTGGCTCCGCAGGCGGTGGGGTGTATCAATTGCCACGAGGGATGGGCGCAACATCTTGATGATCCGTCCCGGGAAACCATCGTCGATCTTTCCGCGCTGTCATCTCACGACCAGGCCGCAACTTGCGGGGCGTGTCATCAAACTCCGCATCAATCGGCAATGGTCATCTCCGATCCTCATGCCCGTGCCGGTCTGAATTGCACGTCCTGTCACACTATCCATGGTAACAATTTGCCGCGCCTCCTGCCCGATGATCGTGCGACTTTTTGCCTTGATTGCCACCCGGAAATCAAGAGCGAATTTGCACGTCGCTCGGCTCATCCCCTGGAATCGGGCAACATCACCTGCCTGGACTGCCACGATCTTTCCGGCATGTCAGATCCTATGCTGGCGGTGGGCCTGAACTGGTCCTGTCAGGACTGCCATAGCGAGTTGTCAGGACCGTTCCTGTATGAACACCCGGTGGTTAACAGCCATTTGGTGGATGGAGGCGGGTGCATTGAATGTCACGAGCCGCATGGCTCACCCAATGATCGTCTGCTCACCCAGCCCAATGACGGCACCTGCCGGCAGTGTCATGGTATTCCCATCGGTCACCGTCAGGCACATGCCGGGTTGGGAAGCAAGCTGGCCTGCGTGGATTGTCATAGCGAAATCCACGGTTCGTATGATAACCCGAAACTGCTTGACCCGCAGTTGGGAACCATCTTATTCCCCAACTGCTACCAGTCCGGCTGTCACGCCATTTACGAATGAGGAGGGAGCGATGAAATATGTTATCCGAACGCTCATGGTTCTCATCTGCCTGATGGTATTGGTCGGTGGTGTCCGGGCCGGAAGCGGCAACGGCAGTTTGAAACTGGGGTATACATTTCTTGACGAGGACGGACACCAGGGCATTTATCACGGAACCTATAACCGGTATGACGGCGCCGTTTTGTCACTCGAACGATTTCGATACCGATTCGACAACGGAATGTGTCTCAACGCCGATTTGCGGCGTATCGCCATGAACAACCGTAACCTCGCCCTTGGCTTTGACCATCCCGGAAACTTCGGAATCCGGCTAACCAATCAGCAGTACCGCCGGGTGTATAATTATACCGGCAATGCCTATACCCGACGGAATCAAACCGGCGGCTCAGCCTGGTTCTTCCCGGTCAAGTATGTCAAACTGTATGCCGGTGGAACCCATGTCGGCCGCACCGGAATGACTGCAGACCTGTTCGGGCCGGACTTGTTAACCGCCTCGCAAGAGGTGGACTACGGCCAGTCGGAATTCAACACCGGGCTTCGCGCCACCTGGCAGGGACGAATGTTCCGCGCGGAATATCGCGCCGCAACCTATTCCGACAACATTAACCGCGACCGTGATCAGAAACGGTATCGCCTTCGACTCGACGGACATCTGCCAGTGCCACGGTATGAAGACTGGCTGATCCTGCGCGGTGGGTACATGCACTTCGAAACCAAATACGATCAAACCGAATTCAAAATAAGCGCCAACACTGTCTGGGGTGGTGCAAATGCCACCCTTCCGGAACATTTTTCCGTCAAATACCGATTCTATTTCAATCGCACCAGTTCCGACAGCGATTTTGTGGCTACCGATAATATCGCCAATGCCTTTTATGTCACCCACACCTGGCCCCTGCGCGCCGGCTTGACCGCCGGCTATCAGCACGACCTCACCGATGACTTTGACAACGAAGTCAAATCCAATTCGTTCTATTTCTCCGGTTGGCTCAATCCCAGTGATCAAATCAACGTTCGCGGCGAGTACGGAATGCGCACCGAGGAGATAAATGCCGGGTCACGTTTGGTGGGCGATGAAGACCGCAACCGTTTCAAGTTGTCGGCCCGGTATCGACACCGCTACTATGGAACGGCAAAAGTTACATTCGAAAGCAAAACCCGTGAAAACGATCAAATCGGGACCGAAACCGATTTCAATCGCATCACGATCGATTTTGGCACCGGCTATCGCGGCTATGGTACGTTGACCGGAGGTTATGCGTATGCAACCGGTGAATACACCAATACGGAATCGGCATTTGAATTCTGCGAGCACTTCATCTATGCCGATATTTCCGGTGAAGAATATCGCAACATCACCGCAGGAGGCGGGATTACGTACTATCGTAGCAAACGAGATCTCGACGTGGATCGCGTTTCGCTTCGTCTGCGAGCATCGTACCGCTTCGCGGAGGATTATCATATCGAAGGAGTATACAACCTGCACAACTTCGATGATTATCTCACCCGCGACGCCTATTACACGGCCAATATCGTCGAAATTAACATTCGTAAGGATATATCCATTTAAAGGAGTCTTGCCATGAAATACCAGTTCGCATTGGTGATCGGCTTGGCGGTTGTGCTGGCGCTTATCAGCGTCGGTTGCGAACGAAAAGTGGTGTATGAGGGTGATGGTGGACAAGCCTCATTGAATAGCTGTTTCACCTGTCACGGCGATGACGGTCTGCTTTTGGCCGCACAGGGTGAATGGCAGAACTCGATTCATGCCTCCGGCAATAACGTCGACTACACCAATCGTGGCGGTGGCGATGATTGCACCGCCTGTCATGACCACCAGGGTTTTGTGGATTTGATCACCACCGGCGCAATCAATCCACCCTATGATCAGGTTAGCGGTATCCACTGTTTCACTTGTCATGCCCCTCATACGCGGGGCAATCTCACCCTGCGTGTCTTCAGCGCCTATACCCTGGCCGATGGGTCGAGTTTCAATTATGGAAGCGGTAACCTGTGCGCCAACTGCCATCACTCCAGACAATCGGTCAATGACATCACCGACGACCAGGAGGTCCATCGATACTGGGGACCGCACCACGGCCCGCAGGCCGATTTGGTCAATGCGTCGAATGGCTATGAATTCGACGGCTACGAATACGGCAATACCGGTCACGGCGCCGTCGGCGACGGCAATTCCTGTATCGGTTGCCACATGGGAAATCCGGCCACCCATATCGGATACAAAATCGGTGGACACAGCTTTAACATGGCGGCCTACGATGAAAATGCCGACTCGATCGTCACCCTCGTCGGTATCTGTATCGAATGCCATCCTACCGCTGTAAACTTTGACCATGATGGCATCCAGTCCGATGTCACTTCATTGCTGGAAGAGCTTGAGACTTTGCTTTATGACGCCGGCATTGTCGATGAGGATGGCCATCCCAACGGCCTGCCCTATCCGCCGGTCGGACCGCTGACCATTGCCGATCAGGACGTTGCCGGGGCGCTGTTTAATTTCCTGATGGTTGAAGAGGATCGCTCGCACGGCGTGCACAACCCGGACTACATCGTTGATCTGCTCGAAAGCTCCATTGATATCATGGAAAGCTTTCTGACACCTCCAACCGGTGGAGAGCTATACACGGAAATCAAACCACAAATTGCTCATTAGTCATCTGGACAAGAAAAGACCCTCTTGCATTATGAGGGTCTTTTTTTTGCCCTAATATATGGAAAAATGTATCTCGTCGCAATTAAGGGGAACAAAGAGCCGCACCCGGTTGTCTTGAATCATACAACCAATGCATGCTATAAACCTGATGATATAATTCGAAACACATAGAAAGGAATTCGGCATGAATGAAAGAATCGGAGAGATTGAAGTGAACGGCAATCCGGTGACCCTTCTCGGCAACGAGATTAAGGCTGGAATGGACGCTCCCGACGTGGAACTGATCAATAACGACCTCAAACCGTTCAAACTTTCATCCTTTAAAGGCAAAGTAACCGTCCTCTCGGCGGTTATATCGCTTGAAACGTCTACTTGTGACACGGAAACCCGGCACTTCAACGAAAAGGCCGTCGAACTCGGCCCGGACGTGGCCGTGGCAACCATCAGTATGGACCTGCCCTTCACTCAGAAACGCTGGTGCGGGTCCGCAGGCATTGACAATGTCATCACCCTGTCAGATTATCGCGGCGGAGAGTTCGGCAAAGCATACGGCATTTTGATCAAAGAACTGCACCTGCTGGCCCGCGTGATTTTTGTCGTCGACAAAAATGGTGACGTCCAGTACGTCCAGTACGTCAAAGAGGCAAGCCGGGAACCCAATTACGACGAAGTTATCGAAGCGGTCAAAAAGCTGATCTGATAACAGTGGTGATAATCGGGGATAGACATATTCCAATCGTGACCTGTAAGGAATCAGCAAAAAAGTTCGCATTGGATATTGCGATTATGCGGGTTTTAGTGTATTTTCCGAGACTACAGTCACAACGGGTGGCTAATTAACTCGACAATTAAATGAAATGTACATGTGTAGCTTGGAGGATGAGATGAACTTCAATTCAGTAGACGAGATTCTCGACTTTGCCATTGAACGCGAACAGGAAGCTTCCGACTTTTATGCCGGCCTGGCCGATAAATCAGAAAAACCGTATATGCGCGATGTTTTTACGCAGTTTTCCAAGGAAGAACTTGGGCATAAAAAGAAAATCGAGGCGGTCAAAGGCGGGAAACAGTTGGCCCAGGCCGAAAAGAAAATTCTCGATCTTAAAATCGGCGATTTCCTGGAGCCGGTCGATGCCGAATCGGGAAAAGACTTGAGCTACCAGGAAGCTCTGGTGCTGGCGATGAAACGCGAAAAAGAATCATTTCGCCTGTATTCGGAACTGGCCAACTCAACCGACGATAACAATGTTCGCACCTTGTTCCAGTCACTGGCCCAGGAAGAGGCAAAGCACAAACTGCGTTTTGAACTGGAATATGATGATAATGTCCTGAAAGATAATTAATCTGATTATTCCGATGGGAATTCTGGAAACATTCCGAGTCTTTTGGTGTTAATGGGATAATACACAAAACTGAAATGAAGAATGAAACAGAAAAAACCTGAAGGAGAACAATTATGATCAGCCCTAAAATGCAGAATGCCTACAACGAGCAGATTAAAGAGGAATTATTCTCGGCTTACCTATATATGTCAATGTCCGCCTATTTTGAATCGCTGAACCTCAAGGGGTTTGCAAAGTGGATGTCGACTCAGGCCCAGGAAGAGTTTACTCATGCCATGAAGTTCTACAATCACATCCTCGAACGCGGCGGCAAAGTTGAGTTTCAAGCCATTGATAAACCGAAAGCCGAATGGAATTCACCGTTGAACGCATTTGAAGAAGCCTATCAGCACGAACAGCACATCACCGGTTGTATCAACAAGTTGGCCGCGCTGGCTAAAGATGAAAACGACCTTCCGTCACACACCATGTTACACTGGTTTATTGACGAGCAGGTCGAGGAGGAAGCATCCACCGGCGAAGTGGCCGAGAAACTGAAAATGATCGGCGATCACCCGCAGGGATTGTTCATGATGGATAGCTTCATGGGCAAACGCGAATAAAACCTGGTTGAATCTTTTTACCGGCCTTTCATCCTTCGTGGTGAAAGGCCGGTTGCATTTTGACATGAATGTATTTACCATAATACCATTAAGACCCATATCATAAGCAGGCGGGATTGTTATGACACAGGACAATATCAAGGCCTTTTCCGAAAAACGTGAAAAACTCAACGAGCTGGTGCTGAAAAACGCCGGGATAAACACCAAGCGCCTGTTCAACGTCGACCAACAGGTATACCGGGACGGCGCCCTGCCCGCCCGAACCAAGGAACTCCTGGGACTGGTCGCATCGCTGGTACTGCGATGCGACGATTGCATCATGTACCATGTCATCCGTTGCCACGAAGAAGGCATCAGCGATAATGAACTGGAGGAAACCCTGGCCGTCGGTTATACCGTGGGCGGGTCCATCACGGTACCGCACCTGCGGCGTGTCTGGCAGGCTTGGGAGGAATTGAAATCGAATACTACAACCGACGGAGACTGATCCATGACCAAATCCGGATGGCAAATCAATCAAGATGACCTGTTGCGCCGGATTCAATCCACGCTCGAAGGCGACGGGGACCGCGACCGGAAACTCGCCCAAATCTGCCGCCTTCTGGCCGATGAGATTAAATATTACGACTGGGTCGGTTTTTACTTCGTGGATCCGAAGCACGAACGAGAATTATACCTGGGACCATATGTCGGCGAACCGACCGAGCACAACCACATCCCCTTCGGCAAGGGAATCTGCGGGCAGGCCGCGGCTACCGGCAAATCATTCCTGGTCGATGATGTAACCGCCGAAGGCAATTATCTCGCATGCAGTCTGAAAGTAAAAGCCGAAATTGTCGTACCCATGTTTAAAAATAAAATAATGATAGGTCAGATCGACATCGACTCACACACCGCCGGGGTCTTTGACGATACTGATCGACGGTTTCTGGAACAGGTCTGCGCGGAGGTGAGCCGTCTGTTTTAGATGCGAACACGCCCCTTTTGCGAAAGGAATGATATGACTTCATCACAACAAAGTCTTGACCGCACTGCTTTCAGGACGATGGGCTATGGCCTGTATATTGTGACGTCCGCCTTTGACGGCAAACTCAACGGACAAATCGCCAATACCGTCTTCCAGGTAACCTCACAACCGCCTCAAATAGCCACGTCATTGAGCAAAAACAACCTCACGCACGAAATCATTTCAAAAAGCAACGTGTTTGCCGTCTGTGTGCTCGCCCGGGATACACCGTTCACATTTATCGGGACCTATGGCTTTCGTTCCGGCCGTATCATGGATAAGTTTGAGGGAATCGCTCATACTATTGGTATCACCGGATGCCCGCTGATCACCGAACATGTGGTGGCGGCTATGGAGGCCAGAGTGGTGCAAACGGTCGACTGTGGCACCCATACCCTTTTTATCGGTGAAATCGTCGGCGCCGAACGATTCAGCGATGCCGAACCGATGTCATACGACTTCTATCACCAAAATCTCAAGGGCAAAACGCCGGTTGATTCACCGACGCATATACCGGAAAATTGATCCGGGCCGTTGCTACTTTACTTCTTGTCTTTGCCCTTCTCAATTTCCAGGTTGGGATTAAGAGTCTTTTCCGAATCAGGATGGACAAACAACGGATTATCCATACGCCACTTGGTGTTGACCACTTTTTCCTTGATATCCGTAATCTGTTTCGTTACCCGCGCAATAAGCACCGAATCCGACACCGGAGCCAGCGAGAGATATTTTTCATACTGGGCTATGGCTTCATCGTGGAGTTTCATCCATTCATAGGTGGCGCCCAGGCTGTAATATGCATTGGCATACGTGGGATCGAGATCAATGACCGTAAGATAATCGGCCTCGGCATCATCAAGATTGTCCAGGTCGTAATTGGCCAGCCCCCGATTGAAATATGCCTCAAGATACCCCGGATTGGCCTCAATGGCGCGCGTGTAGCTGTCCAGCGCCATTTCAGTGGCCCCCTTCGAGGAGTACGCCAAACCCAGATTGTAATAGGCCTTGGCGAAATCCGGACGGATGTTGACCGCATCGACAAAATCATTGATGGCGCGCTCGACATCTTCCATGTGCATGTTTATTATACCGCGATTATAATAAGCCTCGGCATAGTCAGGATTGACCTCAATGGCACGCGTGTAATCGAGAACGGCTTTGCCATTATCGCCGGTTCTTTCATGGAGCATGGCACGGCTGTATAATGCCGCCGATAATTGGGGATCAATATCGATGGCTTGATTGAAATCCTTGATTGCTTTCTGATACTCACCCATCCTGGCATAGGTTATCCCCCGCTGGAGATATATCGCCCCCTCTTTTGCGCCCGCCTCAATAGCCTTGGTATACTGGCCAACCGCCTGTTGCAATTTCCCCTGAGTAAAAAAGCTGTTGCCAACCTCGATATAGCGGTCCGCCGATGTTTCCTGGGCCAACGCGGTTGCGGTGATACCGCCCGCGATAAGAAGAATATATATTGCAATACTGCTTATAATCGTCGTGAACCGTGCTCTCATGGCATTTTTTCCTCCATATCCCGCGTTTATAATCTCATCGGCAGAATTTCCGGGGCGTTACACCTTTTCTATGTGTTATGAGTTCGGGCCGGTTTTGTTCCCATGGATATGCCCCTAACCAAAGAATTCCCGGGCTTTTGCCGCCGCTCTGTTGATAAATTGCGCAACCGGTTCGGCCAATTGCTCACCCGTGCCGACTTCGAATAGAACCTGATTTAATGTCGACGATTCATCCAGGTGACTCCGCAGGACTTTCCAGTCAATATTGCCGTCCCCCGGCACCAGGTGTTCATCCAATTCGCCGTGATTATCGGATAAATGCGTGACCGTGACCCGATCAACATGTTTCTCCAGCAAATGAAATGGGCGGCCACTGATATTTTCATGAGAGCTGTCATAACAGAATCCCAACCGGTCACGGTTGAAAATACCGAGCAATTGCTCACATATCCAGGAACCCTCGGCCTGAGGAAGATTCTCAATCGCAAGCTCAACCGAATCCGGCTTGGACAGCAACACAACCTCCAGAGATCGTGCCGCTCGCTCCATACAGGATTCCATGCGATCCAGAAAATAATAATGGGGATGTACAATGACCTGCCTGAGCCCATACGATTCGGCATATTCAAAATGGCGCAACAGAGACTCAATGGCTTCTTCCCGGATCCTATGATCGGGGGACGCAAGATCGGATTTACCGCCAAACGGCGCATGGGTGGAAGTTATCGGCACCCCCCGCTCCTCCGCGAATTCCTGAAGCTGTGAAAACGAGCCGCGATCGTAAAAGCCCGCGTGCGCGGGGTCGGCCGCCAGTGAAATGAAGTCAAAATGGTTGCCAGCAAAATGATCCAAAAGCGTCCGGCAGTCAACTGTCAAATCAACGGTGGTTGAAATACCATATTTGTACTTCTTGGACATCATCATTCTAATAAACAATACCTTTTTTCACATATTCGCCAGATAAAACTCGAATCACATTGAAAACACAGATACTTGCATATGCACATATATTGAGGGATTGCTTACTATGCTGATTTTTAAGGACTAAAATCGCGACTTCAACCCGCCGTTAAGATCGTTCCATTGCGGACGATCGACGACGATCACTAAATATCCATATAGGTCGGTGTCGACAAATAACGCTCGCCAGTGTCACATATAATCGTGACAATAAGCTTGTCCTTGTTTTCGGGTAACGCCGCGACATGCATCGCCGCCGCAACATTGGCCCCGGCGGAAATACCCGCCAAAATCCCCTCATCGCGAACCATGCGACGGGTCGCCGTTATGGCATCCGCGTTGGAAACCGTAAGAATCTCATCAACAACACTCAGATCAAGAACATCCGGCTTGAATCCGGCGCCGATCCCCTGGATTGGATGAGGTCCCTTGACGCCTTGCGAAAGAAACGGTGAGGCCTCCGGTTCAACTGCATACACTTTCAGCGAGGGATTTTTCTCTTTCAAAAATCTGCCGGTGCCGGAAATTGTACCTCCGGTGCCGACCGCGGCCACGAAAATATCAATCTCACCATCAGTATCCTCCCAAATCTCAGGCCCGGTGGTTCCGTAATGGGCATCAGGATTGGCCTGGTTCTTGAATTGCTGGGGGATAAAAGCATTGGGAGTGATCAACATCAGTTCCTCCGCCCGCGCCACCGCCCCCGGCATCCCCTCTTCTCCGGGCGTTAGAATTAACTCGGCGCCAAAAGCCTTAAGCAGATTGCGTCGTTCGATTGACATGGTCTCCGGCATGGTCAAGATCAGCTTATATCCGCGTGAGGCGGCAATAAACGCCAGGGCAATCCCCGTATTTCCGGAGGTCGGCTCGATAATAATCGTATCCGGCGTCAGTATCCCCCTTTCCTCCGCCTCGTTAATCATGGCCAACGCAATGCGATCCTTGATTGACGAACAGGGATTGAATGACTCCAATTTACCGACGATGATACCGGGTAAACCCTTCCCCACACGATCCAACCTGACAAGCGGTGTACGACCGACCAGCTTGGTTATATCCGATGCTATTCTCTGCATGCATGTCCCAAAGATGTCCGATCAATCAAATGAAATACATTTGTTTGCCGGATTGTGCTATCTTTTGAAGTTCTGAGATCTTCACTGACTTCAAGTAGTCGACCACGCGCTTTTCGGCCTCTTCCCAGACAAATGATATTTTGTCCTTGCCTCCCTCGCCACGTTTGACTTCAGGCGGCTGAGCAAAAATAACCTTGCCCTCAAAAATGGCGACAATATCCCACACTGTGATCTTGGCGGCTTCTTTCACCAGAACATAACCGCCGTTTTTGCCGCGAGTAGCGCTCACCAGCCTGGCCCGGCGCAATTGCGAAAGCAATAACTCCAAATACCGGACCGGAATTGATTGACTGCTGGCGATTTCTTTTGCCTGCAGAGGACCCTTGCCGTGATAGACAGCCAGCGCAACGATCGCCTTCAGGCCGTATTGTGCCTTCAATGAAATCATAATTCTGGCCTTTTCCTGTTTAAATTGTGTCCGAATTTACAAGTAATACGATACTCCGATTGATTTGTTGGTTTCAAACATCTCTCCTTCTGCTATTAATTGATATTACCATAATATGTACTCCATTACATTATCTTATCCAAATGAATCCAAATTTGAAAATCCCCTGGGGGCGATATCAATGACAACACTGCCGATTACAAAAGGCAGACAGTATTGACAATATAACATCTACAATATAAAAAGCAAATCGTCTTTCCGTCAATCGCGCCAGGTTGATGTGATTGTCTCCTCAAATACCGGCGATAAAGGGTTCCGTCAATGTCCGTATTTCCAAATCCATTTGCCACGGTTCAATCCCAATCGTTATCCTTAATCACACTGGTCAACAAAAACAGCACGATCATCGAAGCAGAGATGGCCTACGACATCAACCGCACTACCGCGAGCATTGCCGCCAGGTTGTGCGGATTATCAGGGGTTTTCCTGGTTAAATATTGCGCTTTGGCAATAATCCCAACGCCCATACTAATATCATACCCGGGCGTTGATCGGAATCGCCATAAAAGTCACCCCATCTATAAATGCCATTATTAAAGCCTTGTTCTAAATAATACCAAGTTTATCCTAAATGCAAGTTTAAAATGCCATTTTGTGACAATATATGTCACAAAAGTAGTATTCCTATCCTTATTACCATATCGAAACACCTCGTTGCCGCCTGATTTTATAATATGACAGAATAAAAGCCGCAATATAGAACAACCATCCGATCAGAAACACCGAATAAAGAAAATCCTTCGGCGCCAGTCCCGTTGCAAGCGCACCATAATCGCGCATGAAAGTATAAAGTATCATACCCGTCGCAATTATCGCCAGTGCCCAGGTGACGCCAGTCGCTCGGAAACGAACTCCGGCGGCCTGAAGCCGGGTAATAAGAAAGCCGAAAATCACCATCAGAATCGCCACCAGTATCGGGGCGATAATCGGCCCAAGCCACGGAAGCGGCAGTAAAAACAGCACATCCCAATCGAAAAGCGTGGCCGGCCAATCAATCGCAATCTTTAACCATACATAGTAAAAAATATCCCAGACTCCCCATACAAAAATCAAATAGCCGAAACGCTCCCAACTCAACCGGCCGGCAACAAAGGCTACTGCTATCAGCAGAACCAATGTCGCCGCCTCCCGAAGCATCTCAACCGTCAGCATCGCTTCCGTCATCCCCGGCATCGTCAGTGTAAAACCTCCGGGATAATATAACTCGCGCAAATAGACCACCACTGCGGCCTCAAGATAGGCCATCGCGACCGCAAACAGCGTCAACGCCAGGATTTTCCCGTTATAATTTCGCCTGTTTGACCTGTTCATGCCGGATACAAAAGCCGCTTAGATTTCGTCAGCCAGTTCGATAAACCGCTTGTACGGAATCGCCAACCAGCTTTCGGCCTGTATCGCGCCGTTAGCCAGGCTGATCATCGACACCTTGGCCGCGACCTCCTCATCCGGCGCTTCGTAGATGGTCACAAAATCATAAGCCCCGAGCAACGCATAATGGGCAATGAAATTGATTCCGGGACATTTTTCATGAACCTGATTGAGCCATTCCTGTCCGAGCTGGGCGCGCTCCTTAACATGGCGCGATTCCTCCGCCGACAGCTTGGTCATCAGCATAAAGGTCTTCATGGATATCCTCCCATGCTATATATTTTTATACAACTATGCCCTCAACTCGGGTCAACAATCTTCCCCATAAATAGAATACTGCCGGTCTCATTGTCGTGAATAACCACCACAAACGGACGGTTGATCACCAGCTCGGGCGGAAGTGAATCGACAAACACAATCGATGTTACCGCCACCGCCTCGGTCCCCTCCTCATTGACCTCCACAAAGGTCTTGTGCTTGACATCACTGATCCAGAGCGGATGATTCGGCACAATACCGGAAAAATCCGCCCCCTGCATAAAAGCTTCATCCATACCCAGCGTTATCAGGACATCCACCAGGGAAATCTCATATTCAAGCGTAAATTTCGGCAGGCCAAGCGTCACTTCCTGTTGCTCCAGCCGGGCCAGCCAGTTCGCCCAGGTGGCATCGGAAAACTCGTTGATAATCGAGTCGATATCAACCTCATCCGCCGGGAAAATCACCGTCATGCTGAATGCTGAATCGCCATACGGCAGGTTGATCATCTGGAATTGCGGTTGCCAGGCATAAAGGAATTCCGTGTGTTTACGCATCATCTGACACGAAACCTGGCTATCGTCGGCCAGCATGAATATCGCCGTTTCGGTGGAATCACGATTGAATTGATCCGACCACCCCCCCTTGAAATAGATCGCGTCAATCAGAATCATTGCGACATCGGCCGAAATCGGCGGAGATATGATCTTCGTAATTTTGCCGTTGGTGTGTTCCTCGACCCAGCCGTTAATACTGTCCGCCGCCGTCGGTAACGTGAACTCGATCTCATTTACTTCGGCATCGAAATACGTTTGATTTAGATCAAGAAAGGTCGATTCCACCGCCAGCCCCAATCGGTACCAAATGGAATTGGCAATGGAAAAATCCACGTTGTCATCGAGATGCGTCAGCACGTCGATCACGTTGCGATAAGCCTGATTGACCTGCTCGACCGTCATCCCCTGCAATTCCAGCGTCCGAGCCATTTTCTCGCGAGTCGTTCCGTCGGCGCCATTATATGCCATTCCGAGCGCCATTGCCACCGAAAGCGGTGAGACAAAAACGTTTTTGTCTTTGTCCTCTTTGATAACTTCCTTGAATAACTTGAAACCGAACGCATTGTCCGCCGTGATCAACTGCTTGTCGGCATCGGTCAAATCGCCGGGCGTGAGATGCGGCGGGTCACCGGGATTCTCCGATTTGATCGTATCATCGGAGCATTGCAATATCATCGGCAGGCACAGGGCCAAAACCAGCAAAACATATTTTTTCGACATGACTTTCCCTCCCTAAGTGTGGGGGACTTATTATGCTTCTATAGTATAATCGAATAAATCAACTCGTTTATGCAATCAAATCTATCCTGATGTCAATGATAAACAAGCGAAAGCTTGATATAATATACTATTTTTTACGATAGTCAACAAAGAAAATCGTGGAATTAATCCCGCGTCGGGCGCCACGGATCTCCCCCAAACCCGTGACCGGTGAGTCCTCAGCCGCATCTGGTATCCGTGTTAATCGGCCAATCCGCGCTTACTTCAAGGCATCTTCTAGAATCTTCCGATGGTCGAACGCCAACTGCAGGTCATGATAGCTTTTCGTCTTCAATACCTCGGCGGCATCCGTATCGGCCCGTAACTCCCCTCCTTCGGGAACGCCCACATATACCACCGACACCACCTGCCCGCGCGGATCGCGGTTCGGATCGGAATAAACCCCGACCAGCCGTTCCAGTTTCACCACCAGCCCGGTCTCTTCCCTGGCCTCGCGAACCGCGGCCTGCTCGACCGTCTCACCGATTTCGACAAATCCACCGGGGATCGCCCACTGTCCTATAAACGGCTCATTGGCCCGTCTGATCAACACCAATCCCCCATCGAGATAAACAATCACGATATCAACGGCCAAAAGCGGAGTCTGTACCATGTTAACAATATAATCCCGTGTCAAAACACCTGGCTATTATAAGTTGAACGTTTGAGGATTTTATCTTTACCGTCGCTTCTTTCTCTTCGCCCCCACCACCATGGCCTTCCGCGCCCAGGCCAACAACCGGTCATCGTCCTCGAGCACGTCGACCGGGACTTCATAGTACGACATCGCACCGCCGTCATCACCATACGGGCGAAACGGTTCCGATCCGGCATCCTCATAGTCGCCCCGATTGCTATCATCGACCTTGAGATACAACACGTTATCCGCGACCAGCGCGAATATAATTCCATCACAGTACACCCCCGCCCCACCGAACATCCTGCGGATGGTTATATATCCCAACCGATCAAACCGGTCGCGAATAAAATCCAGATAATCGTCACTGACTGCCATAATATTTCCGAATCAAAACGTCAGTTGCTTCTCAGCATCGTCATGATCTGTTGCGCCTGGAGCTGATTGTATTCCAGCGCCAGTGACTTGTAATTGACCAGGTCGACGATGGTGCCGATGAAACACAGTCCGGCCGTGAAAAAATACAACAACCCCATCCCGATATGACCGAGATAGAAGCGATGAATTCCCGCGAAGCCGATAAAACCGATCAACGCCATCAACAGAATCGCCTGGGGATCCCTGCGACGGGAACGGTACACCATCGAAAACTTCTGCGCGGCATCATCATCCATATCTTTCACGAAGGTGTTGATAAAAACCATTTCGTCGCCTTCCAGCTCCGGTAAAAACTTCATAACGTCAGCCATGATTACCTCCTGTTGCCGGTATATGTAATACTTGTATTGTTCGATACCATATCATCACGATGCGATGCCCCAGGATACCCAGCGCCGGGATACCCAGCGGATGCACCGCCAGCGAGCCACCGATATCACCATGCAGGATGAATGAGATTGACCGCCCCAGCCCGCACCCGGGACAAAAATCGAAACCCAGGTTATGGAGCGGGCAGAATGACAAATGATTCGAGGCATACGGATCAATAACCGCCAGATATACCAACCCCGCTATCCAGAACAGGGCCTCAAACTTCAAATAGCGCCTGATCAAGTCAATCCTGGACTTCAACCGCATCGATTTCATAAATTACCAAATCCGGTTAAAATGGCTTGTGAATGACATACTACAACCCTGTCATTATCTGTCAAACATACCATCCAAGTCAACCTTTTATTCATCTTTCGGGGGAAAAAGCACTCTCCGTGCATATCGTGGCAAGTATTATTTTTTCTTTTACTTGATTGGTCGACTGCTGATTATTTGGTGAGATTAATGCCACTTACGCCCGACAGCACCACACATAAGCCATTATACAATTGCGCGTTACCATTATACCTGTCCTGGCCGTATTATGTCATTAACCACTGCTTCCGATATAATAACCGAGCATTTTGATCTATTAATGCGCGTGTGACCGAAGGAAATTTGTTGACAAATAGCGACACGGCCCTATTTTATGATATGGGTGAACTATAACGCCGGACGATCCGCCCGACTTCGAGCACAATTCGATAAAAATTAATCCGCGGTCGCGTCGGCGATGTATTGGCTGTGTGTGGCGGCAATTCGTTCTTTCAATCGAATTACTGATGGGTCGCCCATTTACAAAACAACCTAACGACTTGGACATCAACATCTAAACCTTTAATCTTAACTTCTGGAGAAGTTATGGAAAAAAAATTACTGTACCTAATGGCGGTTACCGTTCTGGTAGCTTTTACCGGCGTAACCGCATTCGCCGACTGGGTACCGGGTGACGGGCACAAAATGCATGATCCGCAACTGCCGGATGTCACCGGGTGGGACGTGAATGCAACCTTCCCGATGGTATTGGCGGATGATTGGCAGTGCTCGGAAACCGGCTGGGTAAAGGATTTCCACTTCTGGGGGTCATGGAAGGATGGAGTGGAAGGAGTTATCCTGGGCTATACGTTCCGGATATACACCGATATTCCGGCTGACCCCCCAAGCATACCTTATAGCCGACCGGGTACCCTCCTGTGGGAGTATGATGTTCCCTTCGATCAGGTCATCACCCTTCCCCTTTCATCCGATCAATGGGAAGGCTGGTACGATCCGGCATCTGGTGAAGTCCTTGCTAACAATCACCAGACATACTTTCAGTACAATGTCTTCCTCCCGGAACAGCTTTGGTTCTGGCAGGATGTGGGCGTTATCTATTGGTTGAGCATCACCGCCCACGTCGAGGATGCCCAGGTAACCTACTGGGGCTGGAAATCAAGTGTCGACCACTGGTTCGACGATGCCGTATGGGCGTTTGACGGTGAGTGGGACTGGATCGAGATGTACGAACCCGATCCCCCGCCGATCACAAATGATTATGCCATCGCTATCGATCCGACCGGGATGTTTCTCGGTGGCGGAGGAGGCGGCGCCTTTGGAGATGGTTGGTATTTTTACCCGGATGAGGATTGGTGGAATATCTGGTTCTATGACCACCCCTTCTCCTACGAACGGTACAAAACCGTCTTCCTGGAATTCGATGTCTTCCCGATGAGCGAGATCGATCCGGCCTACTTTGAAATCGCCGTCAACTGGTCGACCGATCAATGGTCACTGGATCAACTGCCGGGAGACAGTTCTCCACCACTTCCCCCAACCAATGAAGCACTGTATATCGGTCGCGCCACCGTATTTGCCGGCGAAACCTTTGGCGGACATTACGTCTTCGAATATGTTATCCCGGAATATAATCCGGAATGGATCTCAGTCGACGTTCGGGGATACAACTTTGAAATCCCAATGGGCATCATCACGCATGCCTGCCTGCGTTCCGATCCGCCACAGTCGCTTGATCTGTCGTTCGTCATTAACGGCGAACCGCCGGATGAAATCGGAGCCTGTTGCTATCCCGATCCGACCGGCCTGGCTGACATATATTGTGTCGAAACCACCCCCGACAGTTGTACCACTCACTATCTCGGCAACTTCCAGGGAATCGGCACCGTTTGTAGCAATATGCAGGCCTGTTGCCTGCAGGATGGCACCTGCTTCAATGCCGACTCAATGTGTTGTGTCGACGAACTCGGTGGCGTCCCCCAGGGCTTTGGAACCTCCTGCCAGCCATGGGAAGCATGTTGCTTCGATGATAATACCTGCCAGATGCTCGATCCGCTTTGTTGCGTTGACCAGGGCGGCACCCCTCAGGGAGCCGGGTCACAGTGCGGAACCAACCAGGCCTGTTGCCTGCCAAACGGAAGCTGTCTTATGGCCGACTCCATCTGTTGCATCGACCTCGGCGGCACCCCGCAGGGCACCGGCTCGACCTGTACCGCCACCGAAACCTGTTGCTTCGCTGACGGATCCTGCCGCATGCTCGATCCGCTCTGCTGTGTCGATCTCGGCGGAACCCCGTCACCGCTCGGCTACACCCACTGCCTCGGTGATTCCGACATGGACGGCAATGACGACGCCTGTGTCGAACCGTGGACCGAACACAAGATGCATTATCCCCAGCCGCCGGATGAAGCCGGATGGGATGTTAAATGTATGGATCCGTTCCCGCTGGCCGATGACTGGAGATGCAGTGAAACCGGAATGGTCAAGGACATTCATTTCTGGGGATCCTGGATGCACCAGATGACCGGGGATCTCGCGGGCTTTGTCCTGCGCATTTACACCGATATCCCGGCCGATCCCCCGCAAATTCCGTACAGCAGGCCCGGCGACCTGCTCTGGGAATATGTGGCTGAAATGGGAACCTTTGATATGTTGCCGATTCTGGGACAGATGCCGGAGGGATGGTATGATCCCATGGAACAAATTGTTCTTCCCGATGACCATATCGAATACTGGCTCTACAATATCCTGTTACCGGAGTTTGCATGGTTCGAACAGACTCAGGGAACAATCTACTGGCTGAGTATCACCGCCCTCGTGATCGATCCGATGACTACCCAGTGGGGCTGGAAGTCGTCCTATGTGCATTACAACGACGATGCCTGCTGGGCCGATGCGCCGATGATGCCGCAGAACTGGTTCGAGATGTATGAACCGCCGCTTTTCGACGTCTCGATGGATCTGTCATTCGTCATCACCGGCGAACCTGTTGAACCGTGCGACTGCCTGCCCGGCGATGCCAATAATGACCTGGCCTTCAATCTGCTTGACATCCTCTGGATTATCGATTATGTGTATGGCACGCCGCAGGGTCCGGCGCCGCAACCGTACGACACCTGCTCCGGAGATCCAAACTGCGATTGCCTGGTCAACCTGCTTGATATTCTGCACCTGATTGCGCACATTTATCAGGATCCGGTCGGTGATCCACCCAACTGCTCCTGCGAGGATTGGCTGAGCGCCTGTGGCTCACCATTGCGCAAAAAGTAAATCGTAATCTTCTGACGACTCGAAAGGCCTGCTTTAGCAGGCCTTTCTTTTTTTACCCTGCCTGAATCCGGCAGAAACGGCCCCCAATAAGCATTCACCGCCCGAATTATCAAGCTTTTAACTGTGTTTTTTATGGCTAAATTTATTTTTTTCCATATATTAAGGAAGCTAAGCATAAGCATATGGGAGCCGTGTTATACTACCTCACTTACCGCATCCTCATTGGCGAGGGGTTTTTGTGTTTTGCATCCGGGTATTTCAATCTCTTCAATCGGCGTCCCTTTCGAGAGCTCAAAACATGGAAAGGAGCAGGCCATGACGCTACCGTCAAAAGTCACCGGGAATGGGAGTCCCCGTAACAGAAGATCAGGCTATACGATATTGCTGGTTCTGATGTTATGTCTGGCTCCGTCACTCATTGTTGCGGCCGAAACAGTAACAATGGATTTCTCATTTGAACGTCCCAAAATCGAACCTGTCTATCTCGGGGGCGACAACTTCGATCGGGTTATCATGCCCGGCGCACCGAATGCGGGCAAAGCCGGTGAACCGGCCCTGCCGGCAATGGGAACAAAATTACTTCTGCCCTATGGAACCGAGGTGGAAAATATTCAGATCATTCCCGGGACAAAGGTCTTTCTCGGAAGCGGATATGAAATTGAACCGAATGCCCTGCCAATCAGGCTCTCCGAAACATCGGTGGTCCCAACCGCACCAACCCCGAACGAAGAAATATATCGTTCCGATAATCCTTTTCCGGCCAACCGGTTCGTGGACATGGGAACTCACAGTTTCCGTGGGTATTCCATTCTGATCCTGAGATTGCAACCGGTTGAATATATCCCGGCCACCGGTGAGCTGTATTATTATACCGATTTCACGGTGCATGTCACCACGACCACTTCAGCCAAAACCTCTTCGCTCTTTCGCGGCCTGCCCGAAGATGAGCAGGAAGTCATGGCCAAGGTCGACAATCCCGATATGGCATACAGCTACCTTTCGGCCGGCAAACTTGGCGCCAAAGCCTATGACCTGCTGATTATCACAACACCGACCCTGGCGAGTGCCTTTCAGCCGCTGAAAGATTATCATGACACCACCGGCATTATGACTACCATTCAGACCACCGATGTCATCGGGAGCACTGATCCTGACGACATCCGGGCCTATATCACCACCGAATACACCAATTCCGGAATCAGTTATGTCATTATCGGCGCCGACGATGACATCATCCCGGCCCAGGATCTCTATGTCAAAACCGGCGAGGGCTGGGGACATTACACCGAAGAGAACATGCCCGGCGACGTCTTTTTTGGCTGTCTCGACGGAACCTATAATTATGATGGCGATTCCTATCACGGCGAGACGACCGACGGTGATGGTGGCGGCGATGTCGACCTGGTCGCGGAAGTGTTTGTCGGACGATGTGCCGCTGGCAACACGGCCGAAGTTGACCGCTTCGTCAATAAAACCATCGGCTATCTGACCGTCTCCGGAGTATATTTGCAGAAAGTCCTCATGGTCGGCGAATACCTCGGTTTCGGTGGCCCTGCTGATTACGCCGCCGAGACCCTGGATGAGAATATCGATGGTTCCGATGCCCACGGCTATACCACCGTCGGCATCCCCTCAAGCATATTTACCGTCGATCGCCTCTACGAACGCGACTGGGCCGGCAACGACTGGCCACAGTCGGAACTGGTGACGCGTATCAATGACGGCGTGCACATTCTCAACCATCTCGGGCATGGTAGCGAAGATTACGCCATGAAACTGTATAACAGCGACGTCCTCAGCCTGGTCGACAACTCCGATCTTTGCCTGGTTTATTCTCAAACCTGCCTGGCCGGACATCTCGATGGAACCGACTGCTGGGCCGAGCATATGAACATCAAAATCGACGAGGGAGCGTTTGCGGTGCTTATGAACGCCCGCTACGGCTTCGGCGAAAGCAACAGCACCGATGGCCCCTCACAGCGTTTCAATCGCGAGTTCTGGGATGCCGTCTTCAACACCTCCGAAGGCAAACCGGAGCTGGGACGTGCCAACCATGACTCCAAGGAAGATAATCTCTACCGCATCGGCGACGATTGCATGCGCTGGTGCTACTATGAAATAAACCTCTTCGGCGACCCGACCGTGTCCGTGCGCGGCGTCACCGGAATCTCCTTTGAATTCCCCACCGGACTTCCCGAAATCATCCCGCCGAATGTCCCGCAGACCTTCGAGGTGGTCGTGAGTCCGACCGGCGATGGTGTCCCGGTCCCGGGCACGGGCCAGTTGCATTACACCATTGACGATGGCCCGGTGCAGACCGAAACAATGGTGGAAATCGGATCCAACCATTACGAAGCCACCCTCCCGGCAGTAGGATGCCAGGAAAATCTAAAGTATTACGTTAGCGCCGAAGAAGCCAGCAACGGTCGTTTCTATAATCCCAATCCGAGCAAACCCAATGAGGTCGTGGTCGCCTCGGCGGTCGTCACCGCCTTTACGGACGACTTCGAAACCGATCTGGGCTGGACCATTTCCGGCGGAACCTGGGGCCGTGGCACGCCCACCGGCGGCGGCGGTGAATACGGCAATCCCGAT
>Ga0272442_10000178_pt1 | contig 105450 bp, 80 predicted proteins | sample SSMForm2O_FD_200262 | JGI IMG/M metagenome (GOLD analysis project Ga0272442, IMG submission 200262) | Marine sediment archaeal communities from Little Sippewissett salt marsh, Falmouth, MA, United States - SSM-Form-2O | ecosystem: Environmental > Aquatic > Marine > Wetlands > Sediment ...
TGATACACTATGCTTGTGGACATCGTGAGCCTCCCAATATGAAGTTTTGTACACAACATATTGTACAGGAGCGCGATGTCCTTTTCTATCCCGCTAACCCCTCAAGCACCAATTAACCGGATGAACCCCTTTTCCTCGTCATTGCGCCCGTGACGATTTGTTTCTAAATCGTCAGATGCCGGGGCGGGTTGCACCCGCGGGCAAGTATTGCTCACGTTTTCCGCATCAATTTTCTCCTCGGTATTGCCTTCGATACTATTATCCTCGCCAATCTGCGTGAACAAAAAGATGTGATTCAGCACCTGCTGGTCATGTATCCTCAACTCCCGCAACGCAAGCAGCTTCACGTACGGCGACTCCGACTTCTCGACGACCGACCAGAGTTCCTTGACCCGCTCCCTTGCATTCAACATCACCTGCGCAAGCATCTGCTTCCTTCCATGCTCTGCCAAATCCTCGTTCTGCCCGCTTCGGATATGCCTCACGTCGTTGTAGACAGTCTCCCGCGATATTTTGAGACCTTTAGCTATCTCACCTGGAGTGAAACCCCTGACCAGTAGCTTGGTAACATCCTTCCTTCTTTCCAGTACGTTGGTTCGTGGATAAATCATCTTTCACCTCCAGAAAAGTGTTAGTTATGTCATTACGAGGAGCGTAGCGACGTGGTAATCTGATAAAATGAGAAACAATTTAGCTCGCTTTGCTCGCGATCAGATTGCCGCGCTCAGCGTTGCTTCGCTCGCAATGACCGTGACGGTTTTTCAGTAAACCGTCACATGCCGGGGTTTCGGCTCGCGCGTTGTGACTTGCCGGAGGCAAGCCGTTGTGACTTGCCGGAGGCAAGCCAGCGGTCGAAACGAAAGGCTCCGGATAATACATTTCTATCTTCCTCCTTTCTTTAAAAGGTATTCATCTTTGCCATCACTTCACGCTTTGCGTGCAAGTGACTCACAAATACGCGTTTTCTTCGAAAAACGCGTGCTCTGCGTTCTCCTTAATCCTCATCCTTACCTCTGCGGTTAAAAACCCTTTCATTAAACGGCTTACAGCATGTCATTACCCCCAATCCCAATGTTTGCAAGCGTTTCAGAGCAAGCAGACGTATAGAACGCCATTGATTATGTTATTGTTTGCCCTCTATATATATAGATGTGAAAAACGCCCGCACAAATCTCACGTTTCGCATATGCCGAAAACTCAATTCTTCATAACCCCTGAAATGACAGGGACTTACGACGCAAAAAAAACTTCGTTTTGGAGCATGTTTGTGGTATGCCACTTTTGTACAAAAAATTGTCAGTCGAGTGTGCTCGACACCACAGGTATAAAGCAATAGGCTTTCATCGGTGTTCGGTCTTCTGAATTAGAACCGGGGCGGATTAGTTTAATCGGGGGTGCGGGAAACCATACGGCATAGTAGCTGAATGGAGCATCGGGCGTGAAAGGCAAGCCACAAGCGGGATGCTAAGATTAACGAAATGAAAACAGGTAGGATTTATGAGACTTTTGAGAATAAAAAAGGGGTTGCGTCCCCCTTTACTCTTTACTAGACAAAAAACCTTTCTTTGTTTTTTCTATCTGTGTCAATCTGTGTGTATCTGTGGTTATCATTAAAAATCAGGAAGGGGGAATGTCTCCCGAACTCATTGTTCTTTCAAAATCTATTCTAATAATCTGGGACAAACAAAAATAATATCATCTTCTGTTCCAAAAGCCTGGTCAGGACCTGCGCTTGTCACTGTGGTAATGGAACGATCAGGCTTCTTCTCATATTCTACTCTGAATGGAATCCCGAACGGGTCAACGGCTTTCCCTTCATTATTGACCTTCAAGTTTATAACACTCGCGTCATGAAGCCATTTAATCAATTCCTCAATATCTTCTTGCGAGGTATTCGGATTATCAGTATAGAGGTCACTAACCTCGTAAGCAATTACTTGAACAGCATCGTGAGCCATGAAGCTATTAAGAGTCCGCAATGACAGGAAAATTACACCACCGATTAGCATCACTAAAACTGAAATGACTAATAAAACATAAATCCATTTTTTAGATGGATTATCACTTTTAGCCAAGTCTTCACCCATTATCTGCTTCCTCTTTAAACCCGACCTTAAACTTTAGGTTTCAATGATAAAAGCGGGGCTATTTTTCTTCCGGTATTTCGATTGTGCCGAGGACACCGGCCTTTTCGAGAGAGGATTTGAGGCGGTCGGAAAATCTCAGGTCTTCCCTCCAGCCTTTACTTATCTGGTAGAGAGGAGGATTAAGCGTTTTTCCATGCATACCGAGGTCCTTCAACCAGATTGAAGGCCCTATAGATGGTCTACTGCAGGGAACAATATAAATTTCACCATCATATATTGTGCCTTCGGAGTCATTCAAAGAATAGGGTCGTATCGGAAGATTGCTTGATTTGCCCCATTCGTTTAGCTTCCTGTCAGCTTCGAGACTGAGCTTGAAAATCTGCTTTTCCCAGTCGAAGACCTCAATGTCCCGGATGGTGAAGAGGACTTCTTCGGTTTCCTTGTCAATCCATTCGAGCTTGACTGTTTCTTTTTCTTCCGTCCCGGTTTTTTCTTCAGCGCCGTTCTCGAGGTCGAAGATGACCCTATCGAAGTCCTGGTGCATCTCGCGGATTTCCTCGCGCCATTTTCTGAAATGGCGCCGGTTCTCGGTCCATCCTTCGGTCAGGAGTTCGCCTTCGCTTTCGTTTTCTTCGGAAGGCTCTTGTGTAACGGCCTGCGAGCCGTCCGGCGGACTGGCGGGAGGAGGCTCGCTTCTCTCGCAGGCGGGGAGAAGCATCATCAATATCAAAAGAATAATCATCTTTTTCATAATTGTATTATACCACGATGTGCGGGCGCGGGCAAGGGGGGAGGGAAAAAAGGCAGAGTCACTTTATTGAGAGTAAAAATCGTTGCAGTGCGGGAAAAGATGTTGAAATCGAATTGCAGGCTGGTAACATACATGGTTTGCATGAACGAATCAGGATTAAGGAAGAGAAGTTATGTCAAGGGCATGTGATATCTGCGGGAAGCGCGTCGGGGTAGGGAACAAGGTGTCTCGCCGAGGGCTCGCAAAGTACAAGGGCGGGGTCGGCAAGAAAACAACAAGCACCACGAGAAGGACTTTCAAGCCGAATATCCTGAAAATGCGAGTGCAGGTTGGCACGAGCGTCAAAAGGATGAAAGTCTGCGCGCAGTGCCTCCGGTCCGGCAAAGTGCAGAAACCGACACGAAGGCAGGTTCCGCAGAGTTCCTGAAAACGGCGCAAGTCGAATCCAAGAAGCCATTTAGGGAAACCTATAGGCTTCGGCCGACAGGAAGGAACGCGAAAAACGGGCAAGTTATCCACAGGCGTTTGCGGCGAATTAATTGAAATCAGCCATGAAATTATCAGTTTTATCCAGATAGAAATGCATGTGCGGGTATTGAGGCCCGGACTTTTCAACATTTTGTTTTCAACTACGTAAGTCGGGTTCTGGCATAGTGTTACGAACACGCATCCAAGAATGTCCTCCGAAAGATTTCCCTATCTTTGTTGATGGCAAGGAGTTACCGCGAGAATTATGTTTTGTGGGACGCGATAGAGTTATCCACAAGTTATCCACAGCCGGATTCGGGAGAAGTTGGCAGTGTTAGTAGTTGAGGGGCTGACAAAGAGGTATGGGAAGAAGCTTGCGGCCGACAGGGTGAGCTTTCAGGTGGGCCGCGGCGAGATTGTGGGCCTTTTGGGCAAGAACGGCGCGGGCAAGACGACGACGTTTCGGATGACGGTGGGCGTGATTGCCGCGGACGGCGGGAAAGTTATGCTCGACGGGGTGGATGTGACGCGCTACCCGATGTACAAGCGGGCGAGGATGGGGATAGGCTATCTGCCGCAGGACTCGTCGGTTTTTCGCGGGCTGACGGTGGAGCAGAACCTGCTGGCGATTCTCGAGGTCGTCGAGAAGGACAGGAAGGCGAGGAAGACGAGGGCGAAGGAACTGCTGGGAGAGCTGGGCATTGAGAGGCTTGCCAAGAGGATGAGCGCGAACCTTTCCGGCGGCGAGAGGCGCAGGCTGGAGATTGCGCGGGCGCTCGTTTCGAAGCCGAAAATACTGCTTCTGGACGAGCCGTTCACGGGAATCGACCCGATAGCGGTTGGCGACGTGAAGGACCTCGTCGTGGGGCTTGTGAAGCGCGACATAAGCATTCTGATTACCGACCATAACGTGAGAGATACCTTGTCCATAACGGATAGGGCGTATATATTGGAGGATGGCGAGATTCTCGCGGCAGGTACGCCGAAGGAACTTGTGGAGAACGCGCGCGTGCGGGAGTCGTATTTCGGCGAGGGCGTCGAGGCGTCGCTTTCGGAGGAAATAGACCGCTGGCGCAAGAAGCGAAGCGATTCCGAGGATGCGCCGGTCGTGCGGGAGGGCAGTTGACGGAGCAGGAGGCCAGGGCGGAAAAAGGCGCCGTGCGGGCCGGGAAGAAGATTCCGGAGCTTGCGGCAGTACTTGCGTGGCTGATGCCGGGACTGGGGCATTACTACCTCGGTCAGAGGTCGAAGGCGGTGATACTGTTTTGCGCCATTTTGCTAGCTTTCGTCCTGGGCGTGATTCTGGCGGATTTCGAGGCAGTCTCGATACCCGAGCACAAGTACGCATTTTTTGCCCAGATGGGCAGCGGCGGGCCGACGCTTCTGACGCTTTTTATAACGGGCGGGGAAATCGGCGAAAAAGGGCGCGCAATTGACCCTTTGAACTCCATCGGGTTATTATATACAATGGTGGCGGGGCTTCTGAACTACGTGGTCGCGTGCGACGCCTACGAGCGCGCGGCAAGGGGGAGGCATGAAAGCGCTTAACGTACTGCTTTTCCTGCTGATATGCCTGGTCGTGTCGGTCGTGTCGCTGGCGATAAAGCACGACGACCCGCGCAAGATACTTCTGGCATCCCTGAAGCTTTTCGCCATGATTGTAGGCGGGATATTCCTGTTCTGCGTGGTTATCCAGGTTCTGCAGGCTGCGATATGAGATGTACGCTTTTTACACACCTTGTGGCCGGGTAATGTTCAGGAGACGCTTTTCCGTCGCGCCGGCCGGCGTGCGGGCCGCGCGGGCTCGACGCAACTGCTTGCAGTGACAGGAGTTATGTCGACGTTTTTGCGGCGCCTGAAAAAAAACGCGCTGAGCGGACTAAATGGTACTGAATTTGCATTTTCCACCTTCTGGAAAGAGGTCGAGATGGAAGGCAAAGGCTCGGGAATGGAAGTTGTCAAGCTGATACTGATTTCGCTGGCCCTCGTTTTTGCCGTGGCGGCGTTCGCCATGGTGCTTCTGAAGGGCGACGGGGATGAAGCGGCCCGGCCCGTGCGGACGCTGCAACTGCCCGACCCGCCGAAACCGCCGCCGATAATAGACGATGACAAGGCTGCGAAGATTCTCTGGCAGCAGAAGATGGCGGAGGCGAAGCAGCAGGAAATCGACAATCTCAAGGATAAGCAGAATCGGGCGGACGAGGCGGTCGCGAAGCTGAAGGAGAAATATGCAAAGGACGGCGCTCTGCCCGAAAAGATAGTACTCGAAACGCCGACGGACAGGCCGAAGCCGGAGAATCCCGAGCAGGAGGCCATGCCAAACAGCGCGCCGCTGGATGTTTTTGTCGCCGGGAAGCGCGTGGAATTCGACGCCTACGTCATTCTCGACAAGGGCCAGCTCATCGAGGTGCTTTTTTCCGGCCCGAGGGGCAGGCTGCATGAATCGCTTTTACTGACGTATATCAATCCTTACGACTTGTGGCAGGCGCTTGCGCTGCTCGGGCTCAAGCAGAGCTATACGGCGCGGGGCGAGGGGGACATGGTCGATATCGAGGGAGACAGGGTCATAATCGAGGTCGAATTCGAGGACAAGGATGGCAAAAAACAGCGAAAGAGAATAGAAGACCTGATTTATCATTTTCAGCTTAACACCCACATGCCTTACGAAGGCTGGGTCTATACTGGTTCGTATTTCGCCGAGACGCGAAGCGGCGATTTCGTTCTCGTCGGCGAGAAGACCGAGAACGTCGCCACCATTTGGCACAGGCCGACTTCGATACTTGAAAACCCCTCGAAGGAGGGGGGAGACGACAGCCTCTACCGCTCGTACGAAGGGGTCGTGCCGCCGGCGGAGACGAAGCTGAGGGTCATCATGACTCCCGACGAGGAGTACAACGGTAAACGCCCGGAGGCCCAACCGCTGATGGGCCGTTAGGGTCGCTTATGGAACTGCCCGATACGCTCAGGGAAAAGATTGGCGAGGCGCGCAGGCGTCTTCAGTCGCACAGGCGATGGGAAACGTGGCTTGCGTACGCGCTGCCTCTCAGCGCCGGCTGCCTCGCTTTCGCGATAGTGACAAGATTCGTTCATATCTCCTCGTTTCCCGCGGTAATCGGCTTGGCCGGGGCGGTCGTTTTCGGTGCGGCGGGCATTCTGGCGCTCCGCGTCAAAGTGGGAGATTTTCCGGCCGCGGTCCAGCTCGACGTATCGGCCGGACTGGGCGAGAGAGTTTCGACCGTGGTCGAAGTGTCGCAGAAGGAAATGTCGGGTGAGCTCATTGATGCGCTCATCGCGGACGCCGATTCGGCGGTGAAGGATGTTTCGCCGCACCGTTCCATTGTATTTCGCGCGCCGCTTTCGCTGCCGTTTACGCTTGCTTTCGTCATTATCACGGTGGCGCTCGTTCTTGCGCCGCGGTCGTTCGGAACCGCCAGGGCAGGGTTGCCGGAGAACGAGCGAATTGCCATAAACGAAGCTCTGAGGCTTGCGACGAGCGCGGACCTGCTCGATGAAGCCGGCGCTTCGCCGGACGTGGTGGAGCAGGTTAGAAAAGCGAGCAGGGAGCTTGAAGACGGTAAGACTCGAAGAGGGCAAAAAACAATCCAGGCCGTAAGGGCGAGACTCGGAGAAGAATTCGAGAAAGCGCTGCAGAAAGAAACCGTGCTTGCCGAGATGGACAGGTCGGCGGTTCTTGAAAAGCTTTCGAAGCTGCTTGCAGGCGGCGCGGCCGAGGAAAAAATTTCAGCCGAGGCGGAGTCCGTGGCTCGGGAGGCCGCTGCTGAGGCGGCCGCCGTTATCAAGGAGATTGTCAGGAAATTCGAATGCGACTCGGACTTGCTCAGAGAGATGGAAAGGGCCATAAAGGCGCTCGAAGAAAAGGATGCCGGAGAATTTGCAAAGGCCATCGAGGATTTTCGCCGCAAAGCGGCTAAGGTCGCGGATTCGGAAGCGCTCAGGGTGGCGAAACGAAGGCTCGAAGGGGCAAGCGACAAACTCGAAGAAACCGGCGGAGGCGTGCTTGCCGGAAAGGGGCACTCGAACGGCAGCACTGCCGGGACGCCGGGAGAAAACGGCTCGGCATCGGTGACTGCCGAAGGGCCCGTTCTCGAAGACGCGATGAGCAGGGAAAACGTGCCGGACAGATTCAAAAATCTGATTAGAGAATATTTTTCAAGGAACGGCAATTATCGGAGGAATGGAAGATGAGAACGATGCTTATGATAATAAGTCTTGCCGCTATTATGCTGGCGGGATGCGAGCAGGAGAGCGTTCAGCCGACACCTAAGCCTGTACAGGAGAAGGGAAACTCGGCGGCGCTGGTCGAAAAAGCGCTTGAAAACGGGCTTAAATTCCTTTTCTCGGGCCAGAAGGAAGACGGCTCCATCGTGACGAACGAGCCCGGCGCGGAGCAGGCGGTACTCGGCGCCACGTCTCTGGCCGTGAACGGCGCGGCCCGCGCTCCGGAAAATATCAGAAAGAAATACGAGAAGCAAATCGCGAAGGGATGCGAATTCATCCTCACCAAGATGATGTCAGATGGCTCTTTCCAGGGCACTGAGGGCCTGCCCACCTACACCACCGCGATTGCCCTTATGGCGCTTCATAACTCCGATGCCGTAAAATACGCTGAAAAAATCAAGAAGGCGCAGGATTATCTTGTTTCGGCTCAGTATTTTTCCGACGTGAACCCGGAAGATGTCAACTACGGAGGGTGGACCTACGGAAAAACCGAGATGGGCCAGGGGAAGCCTGCCAATCTCTCGACGACTCATTTCGCGCTCATGGCTCTCAAGGAGTCGAACTGCAAGGATGAAGAGGCCTTCAAGCGCGCGGTCATCTACCTGCAGCGCTCGCAGAACAACTCCGAAACCAACGATGCGAAAGGTTGGAAGGTCCTTTCGGACGGCGGTTTCATCTACGGGCCGGGCATGACGAGGGCCGATTCCAACAAGAAGGGGCTTTCCGATGCCGAGGGCAACGTTTATTATCCCTCGTACGCGAGCATGACGTATGCCGGTTTCAAGTCGCTTCTCTATGCCAACCTGCCCAAGGACGACCCGCGCGTAACGGCCGCTTTGAGCTGGATTAAGAACAACTACAATCTCGACAAGAATACGGGCATGGGCTATCGCGCTGAAGAAAAAGGGAAGATGGAGAAGCAGGGCATATATTACTATTACAACGCGTTCGCAAGAGCCATGGATGCCTGGGGCGAAAAAGAGATAGAGGACGGCAGCGGCGCAAAACATGACTGGGCTTCCGAGCTTTGCGCCAAGATAATGGAAAAACAGGCTGAAGACGGCTCGTGGGTCAATCTGCAAGACAGGTGGCACGAGGGGCTCAAGTCCATTGTCACGGGTTATTGCATCGATGCTCTTAATACGTGCGTCCCGTGGCTTGAAAAATAACAGATTCGAGTGATTAGGGGCGCGTTCCTTCGGTTGAGTGGCTGGGCGCGCCCTTTTCTTGTTTAATCGGACCGCCCGGCCTGGCTCGGAACGCGAAGCCTAATGCGAATCGCTATTGCGAGATTTTTTCGAAAAATATATGCTCTCTCGAAAATCGCGCTATTTTCTGCAGCATCTCGCGGTGCGAAGCATAGTCTGAAACGGGAACGAATCTCGTAAGGCGCCTGTAGCTGTCTTCGAAAGTGATTGTAGTTCCTTCGACTTTGCACGATGCTTCGTATGCGAGGTATTTCGAGGAAACTTCCATCTTTGGTGGCAGGTATTTCACCTTGTATCCTTTGGGCACGTTTAGCGTGAGCAGGTGTTTCATTCCTTCCGAGGTCTTGTAGTCGAGGTCGTAGTTCCTTTTTTCGAGGGCGATTTCCGGGAAGGAGTAGTTAAGACCCGGTATCCTGAGTATAAGGAGGTCGCCCGCCTTTTCTGCGTAGCCGGGAATCTCGAAGTTCATATGCCATTCGAGTTGTTTCATCAGGTCTTTTTCGTTCTTGATATCGTAGCCGAGCAGCTTCGCGCCGGGAGAGTATGAATTGACGATGGAGTTCAGGGTCTTTTTTATCTCTTCCTCGTTGGCGCGCAGGAAGTATCCCCTCGCCCCGTCCTCCCACGAGCCGGTCCTGAGAGAAAGGAATTTAACGCTCGCATCGCCTTCGGGCGAAAGGCCCATCTCGTATTTTGTATCGAGCATCTCCCGGGAGGGGTCGGGGACGGGAATGTATTTAATCTTGGCCAGTATGGGGTTTAAAGCATGTATCCCGTGGTCGTCCCACCTGAAGGCGGGATAGCGGTAGTTCGTCGCCGTGGGGTCGAGGTAGAAAATCCTGCCATCGAGGTGGATTTCGGCGATTGCGTGGTTGCCTCCGAGAGTGGGAATGCCGGTGGGGATTCCGGGGGAATCGTTCGTGCTGACCCATACCGGGTATGCGTCGATTCCCGCAATCCGCAGCAATGCCGCGAACAGGATGGCGCAGTCTATGCAGTCGCCGTATTTGTTCTCCAGCGTCTCGCAGGCGGGATGGCCGCAGAGCCCGCTGGCTATCGAGCCTTTTATGGAGATGTATTGTATGTTTCTTTGCACGTAGTGGTAGATGACGGCGATTTTTTCTTCCGGGGCGGTTATGCCTTTAATCAGGCCGCCGACGAGTTTTTTCATGTCCTTCGTCGGTTCGAGCCTCGGTGTCAGGCGCTCGGAAGCCCATTTCTTTATATACGACCAGTCGTTGAAAGGCGAGCACTCGATGCGCGGGACTACCTCGGAGACCGGGGGCATGTTGGGCTCTTCAATGACTCCGGGTTGATTTCGCATCTCCCAGATGTATGTCGTGGTTCCGCCACCGGGGTAAATCCTGGGTTTTTTAGCGCTTTCGGGCATGTTCTGCGCGGACCAGTAGAGTTTCTGCTCGTGCGGTACGACTATCTCGAGCCTCGAGTGGATGAACGGCTCCGTACCAGCGAAGTTCCAGGAAGGAAAAAACATTTCCGGGTCGTATGGATTGAAGACTTCCCATTCGTGGGTATAGTCCACAATAGACCCGACTTTTACATCGGGTATCTGGTAGGTCATGCTCTTTCCACGGCCGAAGCTGACTGTATCGCGGGAAGGTTCCGAAACCTTGACGGAAGCCGGGTCGTAGTCGTGAACCGTCCCGTCGGGGTCGATTGAGCGCGCCTGAACGATGCGCGGCTTTTCCCTTTCCTCCTCGAAAAACAGGCCCCTCGTCGACATCGTGAGCATGTCGGGATGGAATATCTTGGCCGCGGTCCGATACCTGTAAAGCCAGGTGCCGTTTGCGCGCTTTTCCTCGTAGCCGTCGTCCACTAAAAGTATCATCTTCGCGCCGGGAAAGTGCTTGTGGGCCTCTTCTGCCGTCTTAAGCAGCTCGGCCACGTCCTCGGGCACTTTCGCCGCCGCGATTGCGGAACTCTTCTGCTCGTGCACGAGCGCAATTCGCTTGACCGAGCTCCGGGGGATTGGTTTGCCGCCGTCGATGACGAGGGCTCCGCCGTCGTAGGTTACCGATTTGGCCTGGATTTCAGTGCCGTTGTGCAGCGTGACAATCACGTCTGCGTAAGCCGCGGCTCCGATTGCCGTCAATAAAGCGCAGCATGCAAGGATTCGGAGTAGTCTCACAATGAGCCCCCTTTTATTTGTTGTTGTCATCTTTTTCTACGACCAGCCATTTCTTCGCAAGGCCGGCGCTTGCCTTTATCGTTTTTATGAATACGTCGTACGAGCTGGCAGGCTCCGAGACGCCCGTTCGTTCGAGCCTGTCGTGGAAGATTATGGTATTGTCTCTTGCCGCGAAGGATGCCTCGTAGCGCATGAAAGGAATGTTTTCTCCCTCCCATGATTTGACTTCTTCCGGGAGGTTTTCCACTTTGAAGCCTTCCGGCAGTCTTATTGTCGCCGAGTTGTCAAAAGAGTATCTGCTGCCCCAGAACATCGGCAGTTCTCTCTCGTATTTTTCTATCGAGGATGCGCTGTAGTTTATTTCCGGTATCCGAAAGACAAGAATCTCGCCCCCCGCGTTCAGGGCGTAATCGGGGATTTCATATTCGTAATTGATGACAAGATGTTCGTTCAGGTCTCCGTATTCTTTCGGGTCTCTGGGCGAGTAGTCGAGCAGCTTGGCGTTCGGATGAATCGAAGAAACCATGCTTTCGAATTTCTGCGTTATCTCTTCGGGCCTGAGCTTGGACCATTCGCGCCATGAGACCTCCGAGCCGCCCGCGGGCTTTTCTTTGCGCTTGACCCTTATGCGCCCGTCCGCGTAAAGCTCGATTTCGGAAAAAGTATTCACTCCCTCTTCGGCGGCTGGCAGGAGCGGAAGCTCAACCAGTTTCTTGCTGGACTCGATTGCGACAAGAGCCGTAGAACCCTGCACTCCGGCCGGGATGTAGCCGAAAGGTATCACCTGGGTCGTCGGAAGGCAGTAGTATCCGCGCGCGCCAATCGAGACGTGCACGAGCGGAGTTCCCATTTGCCTCAGGCACGCGTTCTCTCCCGCCAGGTGCCCCTCGCTTCGCTTGTGAGCCAGGAGGAGACTGCTTTCAATACCGGCGGCATCGAGCATGGCATGAAGCAGGAAAGCCTTGTCGAGCGCGTTCGCCTGGCCGGCGGCGAGTATTTCGCCCGGCTTGTGGGGCATGAAGCCGTAATCGCCGGGTGCGATTTCGAGAAAGCCGATTTCTTTCGCGACGTAGTTGTAAATCGCGCGGGCCTTTTCCAGTTCCGAAGCCTGGCCGGCGGCAAGCTCTTTTGCTTTGAGGGAAGCGGCATCTTCGGTACCCGAAAGAATTTTAGAGATTTCTTGGGCGTATTCGGCGCCCGTGTCGCTCCAGGTTCTTTTCAGCGAAACCGCCGTCCAGGGCAGGACGTCGGGCCAGGGCGGCATCATATTTTCCGGCTCGATGCGCGGCATGTTCTCTGCGGAGATGCGAATGAATTTTCCCTGCGGCGTGGCGCTTTCTATCCTGTTTATCCTGTCGTTGCCTTCAATCATGAAGCCGGAAAGGACCGGTTCCGCTTCGGGCGCGGCTTTAACGGTGATTTCCCTATGTATTATCGGTTGCGTCGACCTGAGGAACATCGTTTCATAAAGCGGCGCAAGCAGGTTCGCGGGCTTGTGCGTGACGCGGTAGGAGTAATCGACGTAGCTGTCGACTTTGACTTCCTTGAGCGACCACTTAAGCCTTCGAGCGTTGTCGTACTGCGGATACGTGCCGAACCTCGACCCGTCCTCGACGGCGCTCTCGGATACGTGAAGCAGCTTTCCCTCGGGCGTTATCGTTCTTCCGAAGAGGAGTTCGGTGGTGGCGCTATCGGCAAGATAGTCGACGTACTGGTTGGCTATGCCCATGCCGCGCCGGGTGAGAACTTTTGCTATCGTGCGCCTCGTCACGGCATATGAAAGGTCCTTGCCGATTTCCACGGTCATCGAGTCGTAAATCGTCACGTAGGCCGCGTTCGGGTATTTTTCGACCGACACTTCCTTTTTCAGCGCTTCATTCAGGATTGGTGCGTTGAGCTCGGCGGCCAGGTCCTTGTCGTCTCCGGCGCGCTTTCGCTGAAACTCGATGCGAAGCACCTGCTCCGACGGGTATTTCGAAGTCTTCCCGTCGAGGTTGGTAAAGACGTATGTACCGTCCTTCTCGATTTTGTCGAGCCTGCCTGGGATTTCCTCTCCCTTGTTGAGATAGAGGATGTCCATCCCGAGCGAAACTTTCGGCGCTTCAGGCGCTTCTTTTTCCTGGGGTCTGACCGTGAAGCTGCATCCCGCGGCAATCAGCAGGAAAATGGCAAATACTGGTAATCGTCTCATGATAATCCTCCGGCCGGTTTGAGCCTGCGGTTTGCAATTGTAAGCTCTCGACGGCATGGTGTCAATACGGCACCGGGCTATGCCCGCCTATAAAGCCCGTGACGGTGAATATATTCTGCAACCGGTCCAGCAACAAGCCCGTCAATGTTTTCGCCTTTTTCGAGCTTTTCTCTAATCATAGTGCTTGAAACGTCGACGGGTTCGACGGCAAGCCAGTTTTTTTTCAGTTTTTGTATGTTCTTCGCGGAAAGCGCCGGGCCCAGCTTCTCAGCGTCTTCCGGGCAGAACCCCGTTCGCGGGATGACTACCGGGTCCGCGATTTCGAGAATGAGGTTCGGATTTTTCCAGGTCGCCAGCTCGGGAACCGTATCGGCACCGATTATGAAAAACAGCTCATCCTGCGGATAATCCTCGGCAAGCACCTCGAATGTCCTGTAAGTATAGCTGATTCCGGGGAGCCTCGTTTCAAGGTCGTTAACTTCGAGAAAGGGCAGGGAGGCCGCCGCGAGTTTCGCCATTTCCAGCCTGTGTTCGAGTTCGCCGAGTTGCCCGCTGCTCTTGTGAGGCGGCCTCGCAGCCACGAGCAGCCAAACCCTGTCGAGTCCGCGCTCCTCGCATGCGGCACGCGCCATCGCCAGATGCCCGTTGTGGGGCGGGTTGAAGCTTCCCCCGAGTACGCCTGTTTTCATCAGTTCCTTTTCAATGTTTTGCTTAAATGGAGTATCTTGCCGCCTGCGACCGACATGAAGCAGTTGAGCCGCTTCGAAGTAATTATGAAGTCGGCGTCCTTTCCGGCAGCCAGCGAGCCTTTCCTGGCCTCGACGCCCGCGATGCGCGCCGGTTGTATCGAAGCCATGGCCACCGCCGCTTCGAGAGGCACTCCAAGTTTCATTACGTTGCGAACCGCCCTCGACATTGTCATCGTCGAGCCGACAATCGTTTTGCTTTTGTTTCTGATAGGGCCTTTTACGCCGGGCAGCCCGGCTGGCCGCATGGCGTCCGTTATGAGCGCTATTCTCGTGAGGCCTTTCATGCGCAGCACAATCTGCATGAACTGGGGGCTGACTATTTCCGGGTCCGGAATAAGCTGCGCGGTTATCCTGTCGTCGAGATATACGGCTTCGAGGCCGCCCGGCTCGCGCGCGTTCTCCGCGAATACGAAAGTATTCGGAACGTGCGTTGCGTGATTGAGACCTGCGTCTACGGCCTTGCTCACCTGCTTGTAAGTCGCGCAGGTATGGGCGATGGCGGTCACGATTCCCTTTTCGCGGCAGTGCCTGATAAGCTTTATGGCGCCAGGTATCTCCGGTGCCAGCGTAATCATTCGGACAAGCCCGCCGCAGATGCGGTTCAGGTCGTCCAACTCCCATATCGAGAGCCGGCGAAGCTTGCCGGGTGCGAGTGCGCCGGTTTTTTTAGGGTTGAGGTGCGGCCCTTCGAGGTGAATCCCGAGAAGGGCGGGGTGGCCCTCGCCTCCCTCGGAAATGGCTTTTGTTATCTTCCGCAGTCTTACCGGAGTATCGGGGAAGGTCGTCACGAGAAGCGAGGTCGTGCCGTGCCTGGCGTGACCGTCGAGCATCTTGCGTACCGATTCGGGCCTCGCATCGTGAACCGAACCGCCTCCGCCTCCGTGGACGTGAAGGTCGATAAATCCCGGCAGCAGCATTCGCCCGTCCGCGTCGACTTCGAGGTCCGCGCCTTTCGGCGGCCTCGGACCGCGGCCGAGGGCGACAATCATGCCCTGGGCCGCGAGCAGCCAGGCACGCTCGACGAAGCCTCCCGGCGCGAGTATCGCTGCATTTTTGACGAGAATCGATTCAATCATTTTATCGAGGAGTTATTCCTCTTCTTCTTTGTCCTGCTTTTCTTTCGAGGGCACTTCGACCTCGATTTTTGCGCAATAGACCATCTCCCTGTCGTTGTCCTCTGCGCAGCGTTCGAGCATGAATACCATGTCGCGTTCGACCTTGGCACCGCCGACTTCCTTGCCGTTCAGAGTCACGATAACGGGCTCGTCGATGTTGAACATGTCGCTATTAATAAGCAGGGTGAATCTGGCGACGTTCATGGCTTTAACATCGACTTTGTTGCCGTCGGCCTTCACCTCGATGGCTGCGGTCGTCTTTTCGCGTTTGAAGGCCACTTCCGACTTGAACTCGGGGAAGCTGCCATTGAATTTGCCCGTCTGGCCGCCGCGCTCGTATTCGCCCTTGATTGTGTCGCCGTGTTTCTTCCCGCGGAGGACTTTTTGGAGGTCGGTTATCCCGCCTATGTCGGTGTCGTCGAGCTTGGTGATGATGTCGCCGCCACTTAGACCTGCCCCATTTGCCACGGAGCCTTTTTGCACCTGCTGAATCCTTACCCCGTTGCCCTGGTATGACTGGTCGATAACGACTCCGAGGATAAGGCGTCCTGGAGCGCTTGTCAGGTTATGCAGTTTGAGATTCGCGTTGTTCCCGACATCCTTGATTTCGTTGATTACAACCCAGTCACATCGACCCGCCTCGGTATCCGCAGTCCGCCAATGGATTTTCCCGTATTTCGGGTCGCGGGCGGTTTTTCCGATGAATTCGAGGCACCTGGGAATCTCCTCTCCCATATAGCCGAGGTCGTGTCCCGCCTCGGGGTAGTCTTTCCAGTCGATATCGGCGCCCGCCTTGTTGAGCTTCTCTACATACTGTTTCATCGTGGCTGAGGGATAAAGCGAGTCTCTGCCGCCGTTCGTTGCGTGAATTGGCCGGTTGCCGAGGTTCTTTGGATAACACTGGTAGGGTCCCGCTCTGGGCACAACCATATTGCCGGAAAGCGGAATGAAGCCCGCGAATGCGGTCGGACGGTGAAAGGCCATCCAGTACGAGCCGCTTCCGCCGTCGGAAAAGCCGGAGAGAAAGACCTTGTTTTCATCCACGTTGTAGTGGCGCTTCACGTAATCGAGCTGTTGAAGGATGTTGTCCGAGCCCACCTTGCTCCACCACGTCGCGCTCCCCTCGCCGTGCGGAATAATCAGCAGAAAATCTTTTTCCTTGGCGGAAGGCCCCCATAGCTGGTAGCGCGATTTCAACATCTCGACCGGCACAATCGACGGCCTGCTGATGCCGCCATGAAGGTCGTAGAGCAGGGGATATTTATGGTCCGGGTCATAGTCTTCAGGCACGTAAAGGTGATAAGGTCTTTCCTTGCCGTCGGTGCATTTGTTTTCGAGCACCTGCCAGCCCGTAGCGACCTCTTTTTCGTAGGCGCGGCCTTTTTTCAGCCTGCTTTCGATTTTGGCCGCATCTATGCCGGAGAAGCGAAGCAGGCTTACGGCCTTGCTTTTTTCTTCGTCCGTGGATGCCGCGAAAAAGTTTTTCATTAGCCCGTCGACGTCGACGACTTCTTCCTGGGCGAAGACCGAAAACGCCGTGAAGACAAGCAGCGCCGCAAGTAGCGCGGTTGCATACCGTTTCAACATATCATACTCCTTTTCATGATGTGAATCTTGAGGCGATGATAGCGTCTCGTCGCCGATTTGCAAAGCCTATCTTGATAAGGCCGAGAGTTTGAGAACAGTCCTTGAGGCCGGGGGTGCAAAAGAACTAAAGCTTGCTTTCGAGCGAATGCTTTTCTTCGTCGGAAAAATCGCCTATCAGGTATTTCGCCGCTGAAACGAGCTTTTCTCTCCCGAACGGCTTGTTCATATAATAGTCGGCGCCGGAGCGGTAACTTTCCAGCATGTGCTTGGTGTCGCTCAGAGCGGTCAGCATGAGAACTGGCGTATCGAGTCCCTCGTTGCGAAGCCTGCTGAGAAGCTGCACGCCGTCCATTTTGGGCATCATGATGTCCAGAATAACGAGGTCGTATGAGCTCTTGCCCGCCTTTTTAAGCGCATCCTCGCCGTCGCATGCCGTATCGACGGCGTATCCCTCCCTCATGAGAATTGCCTGCACTATAGTGCGAACATCATCTTCATCGTCAACGGCAAGTATTTTGTAGTGTTTTTTCTCTTTCCCGGCCGGCTGTATTTCGCGTTCCGGCCATGATATTTTCGGCTCCGCGATGACCTCTTCCTCGACCGGTTCGCGTATAAGGGCATTGTAGAAATCCTTTGCGGACTGCCAGCGGTGCGAGGGGCCTTTCCTCAGCGCACGCAGAATGGCTTCGTTTATATGTTCCGGTATCCCATCGATTGGCTCGGGCTGTTTGAGCATTATCTGGGCCTCGATGCTGCCCGAGAAGAACGGCGGAAAACCCGTGATAAGCTCGTAGAGAACTGCGCCGAGAGAGTAAATGTCGGAGCGGTAGTCAATCTTTCTGCCCATGAGATGTTCGGGCGACATGTAGGGAACCGTCCCCATCACCTGCTTCTGGGTTATCTTGGACATTGCGTGGCGCACTTTCTGCGCAATACCGAAATCGACGAGCTTCAAAGCTCCCTTCGAGTTGACCAGGAAATTGGCCGATTTTATATCCCTGTGTACGACTCCCTGAACGTGGGCGTAATCGAGTGCGGAGCAGGCGTCGCACATATAGCCGAGCGCCTCGTCGACTTCGATTTTGCCTTTTTCATCTATCATGTCCGCAAGCGACGGCCCGTCGACGTATTCCATTACGAGGAACTTGTACTCGGGCGTATCCTCAAAGTTAAAGAGCTTCACGATATTGGAATGGTTAAGCGACATCGCAATGCGGGCTTCTTCTTTTATCTCTTCTACCGCCTGTTTGCTGCCGGCGAGGGCGGGCGGGAGTATTTTGAGAGCGACTATTATGTTTAGAAGCGTGTCTTCTGCCCGGAGTATATGGGCCATGCCGCCCCTGGCAATCTCCTTTTCGACGCGGTAGCGTTTGGCTATAATATCGTCGGGTTTTGCTACCGGGTCGTTCCTATTGTAAAAGTCGCTGACATTCACCTGAGTTCTCCCGACTCCCGGGTCTATCCCGTCTTTTTCTCGGGTGGTTTGACCGGCAGTTTGAATTTGAAATCGGTTCCTTTGTCCGGCTTTGATAAGGCCCAAATCTTGCCGCCGTGCGCCTGCACAATACCCTGGCATATTGCCAGGCCCAGCCCGGTTCCTTTTACGGCGGAATTTTGCTGTTTTTCCACCTGGTAGAATCTGTCGAATATCTTGTCTATTTCCTCTGGAGGTATTCCCTCCCCGTTGTCATGAACGGTAACCGTGATGTCGTCGGTATTATTCTCGACTGCAATGCGGATGGTCGAATTTTCGGCCGTATACTTGATTCCGTTGCCAATCAGGTTGACAAGTACCTGGGTTATTGAATTCCTGTCGAAATAGGCCAGCATATCGGCTGGGGGCGCGTCGTATTCGATGGAGGATTTTTTTGCCTGGGCGTTGCCTCGGCAGGTCTCTATCGCCTCGGTGATGACCGGTTTTATGTCCATAGTATTGCAGTTGAGCTTGAGTCTTCCCGATTCGATTCTCGAGATGTCGAGAACGTCGTTTATCAGGGAGGCGAGCCTGTCTATGTTTCTTATCGCCATGTCGAAATATTTGCCGGCCACTTCGTCGGTCTCGTCAATTTCAAACTGCGACATTATCAGCTCTATCGCTCCTCGAATCGAGGTCATTGGCGTTCTCAGCTCGTGCGTGACGACCGAGATGAACGAGGTCTTGAGGCTATTGAGCCGTTCAAGCTCCTTGACCATCTTTCGTTCGAGTTCGACTTCCTTCCTGGCGGCTTCCTGCGCCTCCCTGCTGAGGCGCAGTTCTTCTTCCATCTCTTTTTTGAACGTCGTGTCTATGAGAACGGCCTGCGCGGCGTTCTTTCCGCTGAATTGAATCAGATGAACGTGGCATTCAATCGTTACTTGGGTCCCCTGTTCATCGATGTCTATTTCCCAGAAAAGGTTGTTGTTGGAAGTGATTTCCGATTTGAGCTTGTCGGGTGTTATGTGGGGGGCAAGGGGAATAGTATCCCGGAATACCGCCGATATTACCTGTGAACGTTTTTTTCTCAGCATCTTCACGGCGGCGGGGTTCGCTTCCAGAATCTTGCCCGTCTCAATATCGAAAATCAGCATGCCGTTCGCCGCGTTCTCGAAGAGCTCCCTGAAGCGCTCCTCCGAGGCGCGCAGCAGCTTGCTGGCGAGCTCCGTTTCCGTGATGTCGTCGAGCACTCCCATCACAAAAACCAGGTCGCCCGAGGCGTCTATGATGGGATATATCCTGTAGCGGAAATAAAGCGAGCCTGCATCCACGGCAGTTTTTTTCATCTGGTTGGGCCCGACCGGCTCGCGGGTGTCTGCGGCCCTTAGGAAATCTTTACGCATGCCGAGCCTGTCTATCAGTTCGTAAGAGCCGGAAGTCCCCTTCTTTTCCTTCAGGTCGTCGACAATCTCCATGAGATGTTCCATTTTCTCGTTGTAGAAAAGAAGGTTCATCTTCGGGTCGCAGAGAATGACCGCCGAGGGAATGCTTTCGGTTACCGCCTCGTAGAGGCGCATCAGCTTGTCGAGCGACTCGGACGATTTGCGAGCCTCGCGCGCTTTCTGGCTGGCGAACCTGTCGAGCGCACGCTTCGCCAGCCGCTGCTTCTCGGATTCCTCCGCGAGGTAGCCGACGAAAAGCGCCGTTACGAAAAACAGGACGATTCTTATGCCGAATGGAACGGAAAGAAATTTTATCGAAACCTGGCCGTGATATGCGAGCGCGGAGTAGGCCAGGGTCGCAACGAAGGCCGCCACCAGGGCATACGAGAGTTTCCGGAAGGCTGCCGCAAGAAGTATCGTCAGGAAATAGACGGCGTAGAACTCGACAAGCTTGACTCCGAGGCTCATGACAAAGAGACTGACAACGACGATATCGAGGATGAACAGGTCGGCGATGTCCCGCTGCGTCTCGATGGTCCGGCGCTTCTGGAGGGCGAGTATCAGGTTGGAAAGCCCGTAAATGCCCGTGATGGCGAAAGGCACCACGGGGAAGGCGAGGCTCGGGTCGTGGTATATTGACATGACAAGCAGGAGCGTGAGTATCACGAATCGGAGCACCACCAGCGCTTGTTTCCGGGTCTTCAAGAAGCTTAACTTGAACGTCTGGTCTTCGACGGGTGTCAAAGCAATCCTCGCTGTCACGGCAGGTTCGGAGCCAAAAATCCGGCCAGAATTCAAGGCCGGTTTTCTACACATATTTTTAATATAGCTGATTTTGTTCCTTATGTCAAGCTCGCCTGCGTGGTTGCGAGATGGAAATGGGGTTGTATTTTTCATTAAATAACATCGCCTGATATGTCGATTTATCTAACGTAAATACATATTGCCCGTTTTTTATTCACGGTGCCGGCTTGCAGCATTTGCCGGTATTATGCATGATATGAGAGGGGTTTGAGGTGGGTAAAAAAGTATTCATATCGCTCGGAGTTGACCAGGCGATGCAGGCGGCCAGGTCGCTCGAGTTTATTCGCAGGAATCTTGAGCGAATTTCAGTTCACCTTCCCAAGGACCGCCATGCGAAGGACATATACAGGCAGATAGTATATGACAGCTCCATTATCTATGCCAACCTGCATGACGAACTCGAAATGGCTGCTTACAACAACAGCAGCGCCGGAGTTGTCTGATACGCGTTCGCGCTGAGGATAGCGGCATCTCTGGGCTGCGGGAAAATATATGATGCGATGTGCCGCAGTTTGGTTATAATCCGAAAACTGGCTTCCCGCGGCAGGTATTCGGCAGTTTTCTGTCTTCTATGCGGATGAATCGTGGAGAATAAATGGCGGCGGATGTTAAAGTTCTGTTCATAAGCGTTCCCGGCCTGTCCCAGGCGGACATTAACAGCGGGTCCGCACTGTTTATGCAGAGCCTGGCGGAGGACGGAGATTTTGCTACGCTTGCGCCATGCCTGCCCGCCACTTCCTGTACCTCGCACGCAAACATGTTTACGGGGAGCAGGGCGCAGGAACACGGCATGGTCGCCGACGCCTTCTATGAGAGCCTGTCGCACGAGGTTCTAAGCCGTCCCCAGTATGCCGGGGTCGTAAAGGGCGCCAAGCTCTGGGACCTTCTCAAGGCCCGCGAATCCAGGGCGCTTACCGCGCTTCTCTTCTTCGAGCAGACGAAATACGCGCGTGCCGATATCGTTATCACCCCCGACCCCGTCGTAATGGAGGACGGTGGGCTGATTTCGCACTGCTACTCGAGGCCCCGCTCGCTCTTCGCCGAGCTCGAGCGCAAGCTCCAGTGGTTCGACCTCGAAAGCTTCGAGGGCCGCGACGACCTGCAGTATTCCATGCGCTGGATCTCCGGGGCTGCCGAATACGTTCTCAAAGAATTCAATCCGCGCTTGACAATGGTCAGGTTCCCGCACATCGAGTACGCCATGACGAAGTACGGGCCGGGCTCGCGCGAGTTCAGGAAAATCCTTTCCTCGTTCGACGCATTTCTCGGACACCTCGTTCAGGTCTTCAAGAAAGACGGCGACCCCGCCGCAGTCGTAGTGGCGTCGCCCTATTCGTCCTGCGCGGTAGACAAAGCCGTATACATTAACAGGGAACTGCGAAAGGTCGGCCTGCTTTCGGTTCAGCACGTCGGCGGCAGGGAAGTGATAGATTTCGAAGACTCCAAGGCCTTCGCCATCACCGACTACCAGGTCGCCCACGTTTATTGCAGGGACGAATCGAAGGAGCAGGCGGCCGAACTTCTCGGGCAACTCGGCGAGATACAGGCGGTGCTCGGGGCGGCCGAAAAGCATGCCTACGGGCTCAACCACCCCCGCAGCGGCGAGTTCGTCCTGCTCGCGAAACCCGATTCCTGGTTCACTTACGCATGGTGGTTCGAGGACTACCTCGCGCCCTCGTTCCCCAGACAGGGCAGCCGCGCCAAACCGGGTTGCGACCCGCTCGAACTATTCATGGAGCAGGGCATCGGTTTCGCCGACATGCCGACTGACACCTCGCTGGTCAAGGGCTCGCACGGCCTGACACCCGAGTTCGGCGGCCAGGCAGGCGTGCTGCTTTGCGACGAGTACGCGGCGCAGGAACTGCGAATCAACCGCCTCGAACTCACCGAAGTCTTCACCCTCCTGGGTCATATCCTTCGCTGAGACTTCCCCAAGACTATCAACCAAACTGATTTTCAAAGAACGAGAATTACCTACAATTTCCACAATCGCAAGGCAAAACAATCCAATTAATCCTGAATCGGGTGCTGAGACCCATCTGTAAAACTAAACCCTTGCCACATAAGGACTTACGGCAAAATTTTACAGATTTGTAAAGGGTAGGGGTTAAATTTCCATATGGTTTTTGTCCGAAATATTCGGAACGGTTTATTAAATTTCTGCTTTTACCTGTGTTCACCTGCATTTCCTTTTATTGTCTTACCTTTGGCCTTTTATTCTCTGTGTTAATCCGTGTTCACCTGTGGTTCCAATCCCTCTCCTTGTCTTTTCCTTTTAATAAGGTATCATCTTTGCCATCACTTCACGCTTCGCGTGCAAGTGACTCACAAATACGCGTTTTTCTCCGAAAAAGCGCGTGCTCTGCGTCCACAACTAAATCTCATCCTTACCTCTGTGCACTTCGTGTCGCTATGGTTAAAATCACCCTCCCGCCACGGGTCAGAGCATTCATACAGACCGACTGGACACAAAATCGAATAATGGATTTATTGACGTGGGATTTGCGTGCGCTTTACGCGCCTGCCCGGCGGTGGGCCGGGCTTCTTGAACTACAAATTCCTCAATACAAACTACTCTATATTAAACGTATTCTACTCTATTATACGCACTTGTCAAGAAAAATGTTCAAAAATTTCTGAAAACTATTAAAATAATTTCCTTGAAGCGCATAACTCCAATTGTGGCAAGGAGTTAGGAATCGAGGAATTTTTCAAACGAGTGCTGAAAAAGGCGTAAAGTCCTAATAATGCAAAGTTGCAACAATATTGTATTGTATAAAAATGTATTTTTCTCTTGACGTTGTCAATTTGTTCGGGCTATTATTTCTTTGGTGGAAAGAGAGATACGGTAATCGTTATCGAGAGGGCGAGATTGCGAAAACTGTTTGCATCAATTCTTATAATCATTCTTGTCGGCGTGCTTGCATTAATAGTAATTGAGCAAAACGATATTGTACGGCCTGATGTGCCCAGCTCACAAACCATGGATATGCTTGAAGAGAAGAAAGCGGTGTATGGAAATACGAAATCTTCAATAATTTCTTCTGATAAAGGGAATCCTACAGGTTCAGCAAAGACAAAAGCGAATAACTTCTCGTCACGGGTGTCCGATGAGAATGAGAGTACTGTGACAAGAGATGGTTCGGGGAAAAAGATTGTTTTGAAAAAATCGGCTGAAATGCCCGGCGAGATTGAGATTGACGGCAGGAAGTTCAAGCTGGTGGAAAAGCATGAGATTGATCCGGATGATATTAAAATGAAAAGGGATGGGAAGTCGGTTAGATCGCAGTTTCCTATCCCTGAAAATGTCGAGGGCAGGAAAAAGAAAGAGGATTCGGATAAAGGGATGAAGAAGGAGGGAGAGTAGCAATGAGGAAGATGGTGCTTGCGACAATGATAGTTTTAGTTGGGATACTTTTCTACACACAGGCGAGGGCTGATGCGGTGGTGTCGCCCCCGGTGCCGGATATCGGGGTGTCGGCCAATCAATACAGGTGCGTGTATTTTCAGAGCGACCCGCTTTACGTATCGCAGATACCGGAAGGGGACAACGCTTTTTACGTGAGTTTCTCGATTACGAGCGGAAACTGCGATATCTGCGATTTGACGGATGCATCGCTGTGGGTGTATTATTACAGCGGATATTATGTGTACGTGCTTGTGGGCGGGCTGGAGATAAAAGGTATCTCCGGTGGAGTGGATGCGATAGATGTGGAATTCGGAACTTTCAATTACTATTACCCCGTTTATCACCCGTTCGATTCGGGACGGTTCACCGTCGGGGTGGTAGAAGGGATGTTCGTAAACTACTGCAGCGGTGAACGGCAGACAGAGGCTCCTGTGTGTGCTAAAGGCGAGGTAACAAGCGACAAGGCTTTTGTGGCAAGGCTTGTTAACCCCTTTGTCGAACAAGGGGTTACAGTCAATACTTCTCTGGATGTATTCACGTTTGACAACGCGGTGCAGACAACAGACATGGCCCTTGCGTGGGTACCGAGCATCGTGGCATGTGAGTCCAAACCGATAATATATGTCCTGCCTGAAGCGGAAGAAGAGGCGGAGGACTATTTCGGCGAAGATGCGGTTATAGTCGTGGTTGGCTGGGGCGGCGGCACCGTAGGATATGATTATCCTACATATCCTTCTTGTTACACGGATTACCTTGAAGTAAGTATCCCTGTTGCCGATGTCCTGATAGTGAGGCTCGACAACGCCTTCGGTCATGAGCTTGGCAGGATTCCACCTTTCTTTCCTGCGCCTACCGGCGGTGAGTATAACCCGATAATCAGAAGAACCGACCCTGTCGACCTGTGGCCGCACCTCACACTGCCGAGCGAAATTTCACCTTATGAAGTGGAGTGCATAAGCGTAATTGGAATGATAAAAGGAAGGCCCATTGATGGCTGTGAATTGTTTGAGACAACTCCCGATTCTCTTGAATTTATTTCTGAAGATGAAAAAGTCACAGTAGTTTTATCGGCTGATGTTTACAACCTGACAGATGAGAGTAGGGATGAACTCGATATATCTGTCCGGGCGGTGATAGACGACTGGGATTCCGGAACACTGACAGCCGTCGTCAAGGAATTTGAAGAATCAAGCACTATTTTCGAGCGATATGCGCACGACATCGAGCTTACGCTTTCTGGTGAGTTTGATCCTCTTGTGGCTGATACAGTCGAGATAATTCATATGGGAGGAGAAACGGAATTCCCACTGGGGTATACTCTGACTGAAACAACTGCTGATTCGTTATCATTTACGGATGGTGAAGGCGCGTTAGTTTCTCTTTCAAATATTATGGTGGGAGATGTTCCGGGCATATTTCAAATAGACGCAACTTTCACGCTTCCTGGCAGGGGTCTTGAAGCCGTGCCGATAAGTCTTATTAAAACTTCGGAGACAGAGCTGATATTCGAGAACTCATATGAGGAAGGACAAATCGAACTCCCGCTACGAGAAGTATCTGAGATTTGTCAGAACAAAGTTACTATTATAGATAGCGCAGTGCCTCTCGGAACCAACATGTTGGAGGTTGAAATATACTCTTCTGTTGAGAGAAAAACAATCTGTGCCGTCAGAAAAGATGGAGCATTATTCCAGTCTGATGTATTTATTATTATACCAGAGTCAAGGGTTGACGGCGAAATACCTGAGGGCTTCACCACGCTCCTTTTTTCACCACCTGATGAAATAGGGGCTTTCTACCAAGAGAAGGAGAAGAAAAAGAAAGATTCAGGCGGCGCATTTTTCGGAATGTATTATGGCAAGAAGCACGCCGGCAAGATGGGTCTCACTGAAAACAAAGTAGGAGTAAAGAAATTCAAGGCAACTCACACAGGCTTGCTTAGCGTTGTGGTTGAATACAACCTTGGCTTGAAAGGTGAATGTGCCGACTACCTTGAAACAAAGGATATAAAAGATAAAGCGGACGGCAAGGAAATTTGGTACAGTATGAGCCATGGAAAAGAAAACCAGAAAGCATGGTCCACCTCAGAGGTAGATTTTAAGTTCAGAGGAATTGAATTGAAGGATAACAAGTGCTATACACCTGCTGATTTGAGAGGGGCTGGGATAAAGTTAGACAAGTATAAACTAGTTTTTATCAACTCATGCAAATCCGCTACCAGTGAACCTGAGGGACAGGGAGCAGATGATTTCCGCAATACATTTTTTGGCGCCAAGAAAGGCGAGTGTGCTTATATAGGCTGGAAAACCGCGCTCGGTGCAGATGCAACTACCTATGCTGTTGAGTTTGCAAACTACTTTTTCGCCAAGCTGAAGGACGAAGTTCCGGTTTCTACCGCCGTAACCGATGCATTCACGTTGCTGAGGAAGCAGTACAAGATTGTGGTTGGCACGGGCGAGCCAGACTATCCTGCTTGGATCAAGGGATATGAAGACAGCATTCAAGTACTCGGCAATTCCGGTTTGAGTTTTGACAAGAAGGAAGAGTAATTTGCTTATGAAGAAACTTCTTGTAATAGTTATGGTGATTGTGGCTGGCTGTATCTTTTTCTTGATGCGGGCTTCTTTCTGGCCGGAGGAACGTCCCTATGAGGAAAACCATGAAGAGGAAAATCAAACCTTAGAGGTGCCTGCGGATGCCCCCTTTCTGAAGCCGGTCAGGATAACCTCGCGCGAGCAGGCAATTGCGAGGTACAACGAGTGGGTCGACTATCTGAAAAAACACTTGGGTATGATCGCTGATGATGAGAAGAGAACAGAGATTGAAGATGAAAGGGAAGAGGACATAGACATAGACATCAAGCATGGACACAAAATAAAGCTTGATTGGAATTCCAAGGATCCATGGGCTCAGGTTTGGATTGATGGCCCCATTCGTCTTCTCATTTTGCTAAGAACTGGTATAATAGTCGGGATTGATTCGAATAGAGCAAAGTACCTTCACGAGAGATGGGTGAAGTCAGAGGACTACCAACCATTGATGCAAAAGGACGATATACGAAGACTTGCGTGGAAATCCCTTGTGTTAACCCGGTCAAAGGAAGTTGTGGATGCATTGCACCTGAATGATGGCAAGTTACATGCGAAATGTTCTTTCCGATGGAGCGAAGCCAAGATTGAACAGTACCACCTTGATATCAAGCAAATCGAAGGAGGAGATATTGACAAATCTTGGACAGCCAGTTTCGTTGCCAATTGGGGGGACATCAAGCAAACGCATGGCTTTGTAAGAATAAGTGAGAAATACGGAATCTTTTGGTGGACAGCTCCTGCGATAGCTCCTCCGCCTCCTGATGAGTTGAAGGACAAGGTAAGCAAGGGCAAAGCAATACAGATAGCCCGGGAATTTGCATCAAAGGTAGTGCCTAAGCACTGGATCGAATCCGAGCTTGCCGGGGTGGCGGGCACAGACCTGTCCGTAGTTCACGCTCAGGAGAGGATAGATGAGGAGGGCGGTGAGCCGCATTACTACTGGCCTCCCAAGCGGCGTCTTGCCTGGACGGTAGTATTCTATACTAAGGACAAAGGAAAGCCTGACAGCGAGCACTATGTCGGAAAAGGCGCAGTGAGGATAATGGTTGATGCAGCAACCGGCGATATCCTCGGCGGCGCATACGGGATTTGAGACCTTCGAGTCATCAGGTCAGAGTTGTCTTTGTATTAGAAGACAAATAGAAAGATATTTGCAGATAGATAAGACATGTCAGAAGCCTCTTGCTGAAAAACACATGAGCATATCAAGGTTCGGTCGAGGAGAAGTATTTTCTAATCAGACAGCTTGTTGTATGTGCTGCCAAAGTATGCAAAGAATTTTAAAAATGCATCGTGAGGTAGGCGAAGATTTTGTTGTCGGAGAAGCTCAGGCCGTCGAGGCTTGCGGACTTGGTCGCGAACTCGAAGTCCAGACCGCCGGAGAGCCAGCGCGTGATGTCGTACCTGCCGGACAACCCGAACGTCGTCTTCGTTGACGAGGTGGCAAGCCCGATTTTCTCGGAGGGAGTGGCGGTCTCGAAAATGAGGCGCAGGCTTACCATGATTTTCGGCGTCCACCGGTACCTGGCGAGCATCTGGAGCCTCAAAACCTCGACGTAGTTGACGTATGCGTTGTACTGGATTTCACGAACGAGCGTAGCGCTCAGCGTCGTTTTCTTCGAGAACATGTAGGCGAGGCTGCCGTACGCGCTCATGCCGCTGTATTCCTTGGTCTGCGCGTTGTTCTTGACGTCTACCGACTGCGAGGTCGAGCCGAGGTAGAGATAGCTCTGGAGCTTGGCAGCGACGTTGTACCTGAAACCGAGGAAGAACGAGGTAAAGGTGTAGTCGTTCTGGATGTCGTAGTTATAGTCGACGGAACCCGTATCGAACCGGAGCCTGAGGCTGGTCTTTTTCGAGTAGTTGTAGCCTATTTCGCCGGAAGTTATCGACTGCTTGTTGCTTGCGCGGTCGTAGGCGTCGCCCTCGAAATGGTAGTTGCGCGATTCGCTCGCAGCTTCGATGTAAAGTTTGTTCAGGTCGAAGCCGATGGCCGCGCGGCCCTTGTTTTCTTCCCTGCGCGCCTTAATGTCGTAAATAATGGGAGTCGGGTCGTAGAGGTGCCCGTAATCCTCCTTGAGCTTTATGAAGAAGGAGCCGAGCTTGAAGTCTCCGTCGAGGAACGCCTCGTGCTCGGTATTGTCCCTTACCTTGCTGCTGCCGTAGCCGATGGAGCGGTACTTGTAGCCGACGAGCATTAGCTGTTTGCTCTGCGCGAGGTCGAAGCGGAAGCCGGCTTCGGTCATCATGGGCGAGACGCTCTGGGGGTCTTTTTCCATCAGGAAGACGTTGCTGTCTGTGCCGAACATCTCCATGAGGAAGGGGTGAAACCTGAAAGGCCCGAGGTGCATTTTGCTATGCGGGATGTACGCCTCGTTGCCGACCTGAAGAGTCGGCACTTTTACTTTGCGCACTTCATCTTCGGTGTCCTGTGCGCCGGCCCGGAGAGGAAGCAGCGACAAAGCAACAATAATTCCTGCAAAGAAAAGGAAACTTCTAATCATAATTTACCCAACGGATAATATTCTTTAGAGCCCTTACGGTTTGGTAGGGGTCACTTTGTTAATTGCCTGGATATCCCCGGCATCCTCAAAGGGCTCATCTTCGGCATCGTTAAATTCCAGCGGAGGCGTTACCGGTTCGGGCGCTTCCGACGGAGGAGGCTCCACCGCCCCCATTATTTCTATATTCAACTCGGGGTCAACAGTAAACTGCGTCCCGGGGTCGAACAACTTTCCTTCACCGCCAACTTCGACTTTAAGGCCCACCTCGTTGTACTCGTGAACCGTGACCTTGAAGAGGCTGACATCTTCGAGGTAAGTCGATTCCATTTTCTGGCCCTGTCCGAGGTAAATAATCAGGCCGTATTCGTTTTCGATTACCGTGCCGTCTTCTATGCCGAAGATGTCGATATTGTTGACATCCGGCGAATTGACGGCGAAACGCGAGCCCTCGCCCGTGATTTTATGTCGTGCGCAAACGAAGACGAAACTGTCGCTTCCGATTGTGACGTCCGCATGGCCGTAGTTCAGGCGGGCAGTATACGTTCCTTCGGAATTCTGTTCGAGAACGAGTTCGCTGTTGGGGCCGAGCTCGATAATCGTGCCGTCTTGCAGCGTGAGAGTAATCGAGGCGCCATCGGAAGTTTTTATAGTGTCTCCGAAAAAGAGCGCGGTCTTTTCATCTCCGACGGGCGCGACTATGTCGAAATCGGCGCTTCCGGTTTTCTTGAGAAGCACTTCTCCCTGCCAGTTGTCTATGCTGGCGATAGCGCTGGCCGCGTCCCTGGCAGGTTCTTCCTCGGCCGGTTCTTCTTCGGCAGGCTCTTCCGCCGGGGCGTCCGCAGGTTCCGCGCCGCCGTCTGGCGCGTCGGCCGGCGGAGGCGTCTCATCCTGTGCAATCACCAGTGCGGGCGAAAAAAGCAGAAATACTACTACCACATAGGGCAGCCACTTCATAACAGCTACTCCTTCACGTATCCTGGAGTACCAACAATAACACCTGTTAAAAGTATCGCTTGAATTGAAAGTTCTGTCAAGAAAAAATACCGAAAGGACTAAAAAAGCCCAAACAAGATTCTGGGTTGTTGGGACGAGTGAGAATATATATTTTGACTGTATCCTTACATGTATGGGTTTTGCCAGCGTTAGGCCGTTAATTAACCACTATTTTACAGGGTGGGAAAGAATCAATAAAAATTTTCCCGTAGCGCTTTGTCGCGATTCTTGAGTCGAGAATTACGATTGTCCCGTTGTCAGTTTTTGAGCGAATCAGGCGTCCGATTCCCTGTTTGAGCTTCAAAACCGCCTGTGGCAGGGAGTAAAGATTGAATGCGCTCATGCCGTTTTGCTCGAGTTCTTCAACCCGCGCCTGGTGGACGGGGTCGGTCGGCACCGAAAACGGCAGATGCGTTATGACGACGCTGCTCAGGGCCTCGCCGGGCACGTCCACCCCCTGCCAGAAGGATGAAGTTCCGAAAAGAATCGAATCCACGTCTCTGGCGAAAACTTCGAGCATTTTGGCGCGCGACATGCCCGAGCCCTGGACGAGGACATCCCATCCCTGCTCGTCGAGGTAGGCGGCGAGCTTTTCGGCCACCGACTGCATGCGTTCGTAGCTCGTGAAGAGGACAAGCGCGCGGCCGCCGGATTTTTTCAGATAGCCTTTCAGGGCGTGGACGATGGCGGGTATGTGTTCGTCTCTCTGCCTGGGCGGGATGCCTTTTTCGATATGTATCGTTGCCTGACTGGCGTAATCGAAGGGGGAGTCGAGTTTTATCTCGCGGGCGTCGGCGATACCGATTCGTTCTCGCAGGAAGGAAAAGGGGTCATCCTTTCCCACGGTAAGGGTGGCGCCTGTCAGCACCACGCAGGGAAGCTGAGAGAAAAGGAGTTGCTGGAGGAGTCCCGAGACTCTGATGGGAGAAGACCTCAAGGCCGTATCGCGGTTGCCGCGTTCCACCCAGTAAACGTGTCCTTCCAAAGCCATAGTGCTTGCGGTTTTTAGCTGCTGCGCGTTGTCGTCGAGCTCGAGGGCGCATGCCGACACCTCGGCCCGGAGATTTTCATCCTCGATTTCCCTGGCGTTTGTCGTGATATCGGTCGCCGCGGCTGCCATTTTAACTGCGAAAGATGTGTCGACGGGCAGGGGCTCTCTTATCCTCAGGCTGCCGGATGGCGAAGTCCGCGCCCATTCGCGCACACCGTCGAAGAAGTCCCTGGCGTTAGCGCCGAGGTTTTTTATCCTATTTGCGAATTCGCGGTCGGCGAATCTCTGAACAAGCCCGCGGCGCTTGTCGTCGCCGGCCAGCCTTCGAATCAGCAGAGAAAGGAGCCGCTCGGAAACATTCAGTCCGAGACATTCGCTCGCCACGTCCTCGAGGGTATGAGCCTCGTCAAAGATTGCGCAGGAATGCTCGGGTATCGCCTTCAGGGCGGGGTCCAGAATCCCGAGGTCGGAAAAGTAGAGGTAGTGATTCGCAACGATAAGCCGCGAGTTTCTAAGCCGCTGCCGGGCCTTTCGGAAGAAGCAGGCCTCGAAGGTGGCGCAGTTCTTTCCGATGCAGGTATGCCTGCCCGCGTTGATCTGTTCCCAGAGGTCGCGCGCTGGCGAGAAATCGAGGTCTGTCAGCGAGCCTTCTTCCGTGCTGAAAGCCCAGTCGTGGATTTTTTCGAGCTGGGCGCCGGTTTTTTCATCCTCGAAGAGGTCTGGCTGCGTTTTGCTCGCGGCCGCGAGTCGTCTCAGGCAGAGGTAGTTGCGGCGGCCTATCGCGAGTGCGGCGTCGACATGCTCGTCGAGTGCGCGGGCCATGATGGGTATGTCCTTGCCGATAAGCTGTTCCTGCAGGTTGATTGTATAGGTAGATATGACGACGGGTTTCTTCGTGAGTTTGGAATGAATATATGCGGGCAGGAGATAGGCGAGGCTCTTGCCCACGCCCGTGCCGGCCTCGACGAGCAGGTGCCTGTGCCTTGCCATGGCGGAAGCGACCTCACGGGCCAGGGCGGACTGCTGGGGCCGCTCCTCGTAGCCGGGCAGCGTTCCCGCCAGGATTCCATCCGGCGAGAAGAATCCGCCGATGTCAGTTTCAACGCCGTTTGCTGCCATGGGAAATCCAAAAAAAGGGGGATGGCCAATCCATCCCCCTTGACTGTTAGCTATAGAGGCTTACTGGCGCTTGGAGTAGAAGTCCTTCGTCCCGCCGCGCGCATCTTCCCATGTCGTTATGCTGACGGGGCCCGGATAAGCGTGAATCAGCGGCCTCGTCTGGTCGTTCACCGTTGATGCGTTCAAGCGCATGCCTTCGCCTTCCCAGCCGACGAAACCGGCCTGCATGATTTCCCAGCAGGCTTCCCTGTTGTTGCCGGGGTCTTTCAGGTCGCTATCGTATGCAACCACTCGCCAGTAGAGCAGGTTGTCTATGGCGATATAGGGGTTGGTGCGGGTGCCGGAACTTGAGTTTGCAGGCTCGTCGACTACCATGTCGGTGCCGAACGATGTTGCGTCGCCCTCGTCCATATATATGCCCGTGCCGTTCCCCTTGTCCTGTTCCCATACGACGACAATCGAGTCGTTGTACGGGTCGTAAGCGCATCGCGGATGCATCGAAACCGTCGTCAGGTCATCCGCAATCGTTATATCGGCGGTCTGGAAGTTAAGCAACATGCCCGACGCGTTGTCGTTGCCGAAAGTCGTATTCGTGTAATCGACGAAAACGGTTTCCGCCGTGGCGGTTCTCGTGTCGGACCATGCAATCCAGCAGTCCGGCATGTAGCCGGGGTACGGGGCCAAGACGATATCCGGGTCTGAGCATACATACGTTCCCGCAGCCGATACCTGAATGTTGCCGTCGACCGGCCCGAAGTAGGTCCATCTCTGATGGCCGACCGTTTTGACCATGTCGATTCCTATGTTGCCCGCTCCGCGGTCGTTCTCGAATGCCACGAGTATATTGCCGAGGAAATCGACGCTGACGCAGGGGTTTCCCTGCGCGGTGGCAGCCGCGTCGGTATTGACTTTGAACGAGCTTGTCTCCCACGTTGCGCCGTCATCCGCCGAGCGTCTCAGGTAGACATCCATGTTGCCGGAACTGTCGTCGGCCCAGACAACCGAAATAACTCCCCATGGGTCAACGGCTATATCAGGATCTTCGATGACGGTTGAGCCGCTATTGTCATCGACTCTGACCGGTGCGGTCCAGGTCTGGCCGCCGTCCGCGGTTCTCGTGAAGTAGATTCCCGCGGCTGCGTCTCTCTGGAAGACCATGCAGAGGTCTCCGGAGACCGGGTCAGCCATCCATTCGGCGTTCTGCTCGACCGAACCGCTGTTTATCGTTGTCGCGGCGTGGTCGAATATCCAGCCCGTTCCTCCAGGCTGCGCCGTGAGAATCGAGTTGTTGGAGTCCTCGGAGACGAAGAGCGCGCTCCGGGTGTTCTCGAAAATAATATCTTTAGGACTGTGGCTCGTATCAATCGAAGGCAGGCAGGACAATACGGGCGTCGTGCCGGAGTAATCGGCCCAAATCACGTGAACCACGTCGCGCGTGTCGTCCGTTCCGAAAAGCATCGCCGTATTGGCAGTGCCCGTCGATGTTTCTACCGCCAACTCTTCCATATAGTAATCGCCCGGCAGGTTGATTTCCGCGACGACGATTCTTGTGTCGAGGTCAATCAATTGAACGGCTGCCGTGAGGCCGGAAGTCGCGTCTCCGAAGCTGCTCACGAAAAGGTAGCCGTTGACTTCGTCGAGAGCGAGATAGCCCGGAGTCACGCCTGCATAATCGGCGACTGCAGTCGGCGTGTCGAGGTTGCCCACGGTTACGCCAAGGTCGACCGAATATACGCCCTGGTTGGCGCCCGTAGGAATTGTAACCCACGCGACCGGATTGCCCGCTCCGTAAGTGTCCTGCACCACGATATCGTATGCAAGACCTGCGTAACTGGCATCTACGTCGGGAAATGCCACGCCATCATGCCAATTTAGAGTTGCTGTTGTGCCGTAATATCCGGACACTTCGACAAGCCATGTGCGGCTGGGGGTGATATCTCCAGCATCGTTGTCCCAGTGGTTTACCAGCCAGTAGGTCAGGTCGCTTGTGCCTCTGACAACCTGCGCCAGCCTGCCGCTTATGAGCCAGTCGTCTGCAATACCTCCAGTTATCGGGGGGTTGTCAGCAGCGTCAAGGTCAGCTTGTTCCCATTCCAACCAGTCTGCTCCTATCACGTTTCTGAAACAGTCGCTGCAATCGAAATATAGCCATGACAGGTTATATACAGTTGTTCCGGTGGCGGTGCTGTAGGTCAGTACATAGTGATAATATGATGCTGCAATCGAAGAGCCGTTGTTATAACTGTCCAGGTGGGCCGGGAATATATGTTCATAAGCTGGACCATCGTATGTTAAATAATAGGCCAGTTGGCTTGTTGTAGTTAAATCGGCCGGGAGAGTCGATGTGTCGAATCTTCCAAGAGTTCGTCTCAGGGTGTAATACTCTCCCATGTCCTGGTTGAAGCAGGTGTTATTATTTGAAGCGAAGATGATTGTTTGATTAGCTTCATCGTAAGCCATGTTTCCCGGCATGTGCGGTTCATAGGCTGAGCCGCCTGATGCTGAAAAATCACCTGTAAGAGCCTTGTTCGCGCCGGTGAAGTTGTCCGGGGCGAGAGCATGTATCGTGGTCGCGACCCAGTCGCTTACCACCGAGCCCGTCGTTACCTGGAGCCTGAGGGCATAGTCGCCCTCGACATCCGGCTGGAAATATGCAAAGAACGGATAATCCGTCATAGTGATTTTCGTAACGCTTGCGCTTACGACATCGCTCGAAACGGGAGCGCTTGTCACTTCCCATGTGTAGTCGGCAATAGTAGCCAGACCGCCCGGCACCCAAGAGTTGCTCGCGTCGAGATATACTTCTTTTCTCGCAGGCGCCACGTAGGGGTCTGTCGCCAGGGCTTGCGGCTTGTTGTCGAGGTTGAAGCTGATTTCATCTATCAAGTCGTCGTTCGCATCGCCCGGTGTGCCGGGGTCGAACGTGAATCTAAGCGTGACCGGGTCGTTGTCGCCGCCGGTGCCAGCGGTCGCGAAGTCGGTGACCGCATCCCAGTTATAGATTCGAAGGTCGCCGGTGTCGCTCGGGTCGAAGCCGGTACTCGTGAAAATAATGGTTCCTTCCGATGCGGCCGCGAAGCCGGTTCCGTCGTCGAACTCGACCGTCAGGTTCACGTTCGTCATGGCGGCCGGCGCGGCGACGAAATACTGAATCATGACGTATCCGTTGTTGTCGCCGCTCTGCTCTCCGTAAGGTTCGAGGACGTTTTCCTCGAGGCTTGTGACTGCCAGGCCGTCGGGGATGAACTTGCCTTTTATATCCACGCCGGGATTCGGCGTGAGTTGAATCGCCGCGTTGCCAACCACGTCCGAAATCTCGCCTGCCGTTATGCCGGAGGCGACGTCTATGCCGGATGGCCCCGCAAGGGGGGTTGCCGGTTCGAAAGTGCCCGGTATTGTCAGAACGGGGGTCGTTCCGAGAGTTATAAGTACCGCGGTATTGGAGCCGGGTGCCGCCACTACCGAAGCGCCGCCGCCGAGGTTGTCACCCGTTTTCGGGAGCGCGAACGACGCGGCCGTGGCCGTGCCGACGGTGATAGATTCGTTGAAATAGACTTTGATTGTGTCGCCTGCGGCCGGGTTGTCCGGGTCTACGCCGTCGAATATCGCCCTTACGACGTATGGCGGAGTCGAATCGACCGTGATTGTCGGGCCGGAAATCGGGCTGGACCCGCTTGCTATTATTGCCTGCCCGCCTGCCGTCGCAGTGACGTCGGTCGCTACATCAGTTATCTCGACGTGGAAGGTCCCGTCGGCGCTTGCGGTGAAGTCGTATGTAAGGATGTAGTACTTCGTCGCGGAAGCTACGATTGTCTCGGTAAGCAGCGACCACGAGATTGTGCCATCATCCGCTGCGTAGGTCTTTCCGGTATCGATTTCCGTATCCGGGGCACCGTCGTTGTCCGTGTCCTCCCATAGCTGGGCAATCACGACGTCGTTGACTTCATCTCCGGTGCCGGAGGCGGTGAAAGTCACTCCGGTGAATGTTACGTCCTGGCCGGGGCCTGCGGTCATGGAGAACTGCAGCATGACTTCGTCGAGCTGTCCGCCTGCAATCGTGTCGTCCGCGGGGTTGTTCGGGCCCTCGGCGACCGTGAGCGTGTTGTTCTGAACGGTTGAGGTTCCGCCGGTAATCGCGCCGGTTCCTCCGCCGCGCACCGGTATGTTGACCTTGCCGCCGACGGACGTCGAGATATCGCTCGCGACGTCCTGAATCGTGCAGATATAAGTTCCGCTTGCTGAGGCGCCGAAATCGTAGAGCACCATCCACTGCTCGGTCGTATTGGCGGCGAGCAGCCTGTTGACGGTGAAGGTGATAGTGCGGTCGGTATTAAACGTGGTCGGTCCGGCAAGAAGCGTCTCGCTTCCCGAGTCGTAAATGCCGTTGCCGTTGACATCGTGCCAGAGGTCCACTGCAGGAACCGCAGCCGCGGTGACGGGACCTGTCCCGATGTCGGTTATTTTGACTGAGTGTACGGTCGTTATCGCGGCGCCGGAGGCGACGGTAAACTGAAGCATGACCTTGTCCGTCTCGTTGACAGTCACCAGTCCGCCGGTATTGCCGTTGGCCGGGCCGGGGCTGACCGTAATCGCGCCCGTGCCGATTGGGTCGTCTTTCTTTTTGCTTGAGCATGAACACCCTATGGGTGTCGTGGCAAACATGATAAACATTACTGCCAGAAGCAGGCAATAAAACCGCCCTTTTCCAGTGCGCATCAGCACTCCTCCTTAACCGATAATGAGCTTAAATTGCTGAAACAGGAAGTGGAATACCCTCTAACTCCCCAGAAAATAAGGATAAGTATTATTGGTGCCTTGCGGGCCGAAGTCAATGAAAAAAGGATGCAAATTAGTCACGATAACGTAAAAACATTTTGAGCAGGTTAATTTCCTTGACTCGGCATTTAATTATTTTAGGATGACATTTCCTCGAAATTGCCAAACGACATTTTTTTTAAGGGGGAGACGCATGAATAGTGACAAAGCCAGGGAAATATCAGAACGCGCCCTGTCTTTCACATCTGCCGACGAGGCGGAGGTGATTCTTCAGGGCGGGGCGAGCTCGCTGACGAGATTTGCCAATAACAAAATCGAGCAAAACGTAAACGAAAGCGGCTATAGCATCTCCGTCAGGACCGCCTTCGGTAAGAAGGTGGGCCGCGCTTCCACCAACAACTTCGACGACGCCTCGCTCAAAAAGGCGGTCGAAAGCGCCGAGATTATCGCGAAATTCCAGAAAGAGGACGAGACGCTTCTGGCGCTGCCGGAGCCGCAGGAGTATGGCAAGATAGACAACTACGTCGAAGCCACCGCCGCGTTTAGTCCGACCGACAGGGCGGATGCGGTCGCCGGGCTGATAAACCGTTGCAGGACCGAATCTGGCCTGACGACGGCGGGCATTTTTTCCGACGAGGCCCAGTATCTGGCGCTGGCCAACTCCAAGGGCCTTTTCGCCTACGACAGGATGACTTCGGCCGTTTTTTCGGGCACGGTGATGACCGACGACTCGGCCGGATGGGCCGAGGACAACAACAAGGATGTTTCGAAGATAGACCTTGAAGGCGTGGCTGAAACGGCCATCGACAAGGCGCTCAAGAGCCGGGAGCCGGTCGCGATTGAGCCGGGAGAATATACCGTCGTACTCGAACCTGCCGCTTCGGCCAACCTGGTTATCTTTCTCGGTTGGCTGGCTTTCGGTGGACTCGCCTACCAGGAGGGGCGCTCGTTTTTAAGCGGCAAGCTCGGCGAGAAAGTCTTCGGGGACAACATTAATATAGATGATGATGTATACCACGAGCTTTCCGGCGGCCTGCCTTTCGATTTCGAGGGAATACCACGCCGGAAGGTGGCGCTTGTAGAAAACGGCGTGGCAAAGTCGGTCGTCCACGACAGGAAAACCGCGCTGAAGGAAGGCGTGGAGTCCACCGGCCACGGCCTGCCAGTTCCGAACACTTCCGGGCCCATCCCGCTCAACGTCGTATTCCAGCCCGGGGGGGTCTCCAAAGAAGAAATGATTGCATCGACGAAGAAGGGCGTGCTTGTCACGCAGTTTCACTATACTAATACGGTCAATCCCATGAAACTCATGGTTACGGGGATGACTCGCAACGGGACTTTCCTCATTGAAGACGGCAAGGTCACGAAACCCGTCAAGAACATGCGCATGACGGAGTCGCTCGTGAAAATCCTCAACAACGTGGACATGATTGGAAAAGACCTCTTGAAATGCAGGGGGTTCTTCGGTGGCGGACTCGTCGTCCCTTCACTGAAGGTCAACAATTTCACGTTTTCGAGCGGGACTGATTTCTAACAGGCCGGACCGCGCGGCCCGTCCTGATAAAAAAGGAGAGTTGAAATGAGAGACTTCACGCAGCTTGCCATAGACACGTGCTTCGCGGAAGGCGCTTCTTACGCGGACATAAGGATTATTTTTTCGAAGCGCGAGGACCTGACGCTGAGAAACGGGGTTCTCGGCTCCGTCAACAAGTCCGAGACGCTGGGGTTCGGAATACGGGCGATTGTTAAGGATTCCTGGGGTTTTGCGGCTTGCGGCGAGCTCAACGCCGAGGAAATAAAAAAGACGGCCGCTCTCGCCTGCGAGACGGCAAGGGCATCCTCGACGCTCATGACCGACCCCGTTCGGCTCGCGGACGAGCCCGTTTACGATACGGTCTGGACGACGCCCTACATTATCGATCCGTTCAAGGTCTCGATAGAAGAGAAGCTCGGATTCCTGTCGAAAATCGACGCCATCCTGCGCAAGAACCCCAAAATCAAAGTTGCCGAATCCACCATGCGGTTCTGGAACGAGCGCCAGTGGCTCGCAACGAGCGAGGGCACTTTCATCGACCAGAACCTCATGCGCTCCGCCACGGGATATTCCGCAACCGCGGTCGAGAACGGCGAGATGCAGCGCCGCTCCTATCCTTCTTCGCACGGAGGGCTCGCAATGACCATGGGTTACGAGTTGGTCAAAGGCTCCGACTTGCTGGAAAACGCGGAACGTATTCGCGACGAGGCCGTGGCTTTGCTTTCGGCGCCGGTCCTGCCTTCGGGCAAGCGCGACATGATTCTCGACCCCGCTCAGCTCGCGCTGCAGATTCACGAATCCTGCGGCCATCCCACGGAACTCGACCGCGTGCTCGGTTCCGAGGCGAACTACGCCGGCCGCTCATTCCTCACGCTCGAAAAGCTAAACGAACTCAAATACGGTTCCGACATCGTAAATCTCGTGATTGACGGGACTATTCCCGGCGGTCTCGCCACGGTCGGGTACGACGACGACGGGGTGCGAGCCAGCAGGAACTATCTTGTCAAGAACGGGCTTTTCGTCGGTTATAAAACCAATCGCGAACTGGCCCACGTCGCGGGCGAGGAGCGTTCACGCGGATGCAACCGCGCCGACGGATACGAAAACCTGCCCATGGTACGCCAGAACAACCTCTGCCTGCTGCCGGGCAAAGGTTCGCTCGACGACCTTCTGGCCGATTCGCCCGGCGCCGTCTACATGCACAACAACAAGTCGTGGTCGATCGACCAGCTCCGCGTCAACTTCCAGTTCGGCTGCGAGGCGGCCTGGGATGTAACGAAAGACGGGAAGCTCGGGCAGATGTACAAGAACCCGAACTATCAGGGTCTTACGACCGAGTTCTGGAACTCGTGCGACTTTATCTGCGGCCCCGAGGAATGGGTGCTTCTCGGAGTGACGAACTGCGGCAAGGGCCAGCCCGGGCAGACTGCGGAAATGTCCCACGGCTGCGCGCCCTCGCGTTTCAGGAACGTTACCGTCGGAATAGGCAACTGATATACCTGATTGAAATAAAAACGGCCGCAGCCCTTGAGAGGCGGCGGCCGTTTCTTTTAAAGTTTGTTGTCAGAGAATGGGCAGGTATCGTCTGATTTCGAAGTCGGTTACCCACCTGTTGTATTCGCTCCACTCGTAACGCTTGTTGCGTATGAGTTCCTTGTGGACGTGCGCCCCGAGAGAAGATTTGGCCAGCCTGCTGTGTTCGAACTCATCAAGCGCGGCACCCATGTCTCCCGGCAGGTCCATTATCCCGCGCCCGGTTCTGAGGTCGGGCGCCATCTCGAATATGTTCTCCTCGATGGGGTCGGAGAATTTCAGCTTTTTCTTTATGCCTTCCATCCCCGCAGCGAGCATGCCCGCGAAGGCGAGGTAGGGATTGAGCGCCGGGTCGGGACTGCGAAGTTCGGCCCTCGCCGCGCTGCTTTTGCCTCGGCCGTATTCCGGGACGCGAACGTAGGCCGACCTGTTCTGTCTGCCCCATGCGAGGTACGTCGGGGCTTCGTAGCCCGGCACGAGCCTCTTGTATGAGTTGACCCACTGGTTCCATACGAGGGTGAACTCGGGGCCGTGCTTGAGAAGGCCCGCGATATAGCCCCGGGCCGTTTTCGAAAGGCTGTATTCTTCCTTCGTGTCGAAGAAAACGTTATTGCCGTTTTTCCAGAGCGACTGGTGGGTATGCATTCCGCTTCCGTTCTGCGTATCGAGCGGCTTGGGCATGAACGTCGCGTATACGCCGTGCTCCCTGGCCACCCTCTTAATGGCGTAGCGGCTCAGCATTACTATGTCGGCCGTCGAGAGAGCTTCGGCATATTTCAGGTCGAGCTCGTGCTGTCCTTCGGCCACCTCGTGATGGTCGCATTCCCAGTTCAGGTCCTCGAAGAGAAGCTGCACTTCCTTGCGAAGTTGCCCGTAGAGACCGCCGAGATGGTAGAGCCCGTGGTCGGTGGGTTCGGGCGTCTTGTCGTCCGGGAAGAGGAAGAACTCCAGCTCCGCTCCTATCATCATGGTATCGAAGAGGCCGGATTTCTTCTCTTTGTCGATAATTTTCTTGAGTACGTATCTCGAATCGCCGTCGAAGTGGTTTCCATCGGGAGTGTGGATATAACCGAAAACCGTTGCCTCGCGCCAGCAGGGCTTTTTCGGTTCTCCGCCGTCGCCGATAAAAGTTTTGGCTTTCCCCTCGTAAGCCCAGGGCAGGGGGTAGAACGTGCTCAGGTCAGGCCTGAATATCAGGTCGCTTTCGCTTACGCCCTCGCGAAGTCCGGTGACCGAGCTTCCGTCGAAACCGGCCCCGTCCTCGATAAAGCCGTCAATTCTCTCGACCGGGATAGCCTGGTCTCTCATCTGGCCCAGAACGTCCGGATATGCCATGCGTACGAATTTAATTTCAGGATGGTCTTCGAGGTAGCTCTTGACATCCTGAGCATCCCTGAACTCCGTCTTCATGCGTATCCCCTCTCAATGCAGATGTGAAGTTGATTGGTATGGATTACCTTTATAATTAATTTTCCGGGATTATCCAGAATATTAGGAGAATAGTCGTTTATTTTTCCTTGTAGAAGTAAGAATTAGTCTTGTCCCACTTCAAATCCTTCTTGCATTCTTTCCACCATTTCGCGACATAGGAAAGAAGCGCTTTGGCAGTATCCGCATCGTCGGCGACCGCGAGTGCTTCTCCCTTGAGCATCAGCGTGAGGTCTACGGCTTTTTTCAGGCCGTCTTCGTCCGCCGTCTTCGCGTATTCGAGCACCGATTCCATGAAAAACCACGGATATTCCAAACAGCAGTCGCGGTAAAGCTCCTTCAGGAAGTACTCCCTGTTGTTTTTTTCCCTGTAAACCTTTAAAAGCTCGCGGGCCGCGGTTTCTGTGCAAGACTTGCGCATGCATTTAACGAGCGCCGCCTTTGCCACGAAAGGTATGGGTGGGGTTCCCAGTTCCGGCCCGTAGTCGTCGTAGAGATTTTGTTCGTTCCATCTATCGGTGTCGCCGAGAACCTTCACGATGCAGGGGAATGCCTTCGGCGATTCCGTCAGCGCCAGTGCCGCGAGCGTCGTTTTGAGCTCTTCTCCCGTCTGGTTTTCCACCATTTCCACAAGCCGGGGGGCCGCGCAGATGCCGATTTTTCCAAATTTCAGGGCCGATTCCGGCAGCCGCCACTTCTGGTAGCTGGGTGTTTCGAGCTTGGTATCTTTCAACTCTGCGATTGCGGTTTCGATTTCTTCCCGGCCGCCATTCTCGAGGTAAGCTTTTATAAAAGGCGCGGCTTTTTCATCATCCTCCAGACGCCTTGAATATATGTTCGCGAGTGCGAGGTTGACTTCCTTCGACCGAGGCATCTTCTCGTGGACCGTCAGCAGGCGCTCGACTGCTTTGTCGAAATTCTTCTTGAGCCTGTGCGCGTTGGCGATTGCCATGTTTACCCGCGTGTCGTCCGGGCTCTCGTCGCCCGCCTTCAGATAGCACTCGAGCGCAAGGTCCAGCCTGCTCTGCTTTTCATAGAGCAGCCCCAGGTTGAACATCGATTTGGGCGCTCCCAGCTTCGATGCTTTCTCGTAATGCGCTATCGCCTCGTCCGTCCTGCCGGTCATCTCTTCGGCATACGCCATGTTAAAGAGAATGTTCCCATCTTCGGGATTCAGCTTCAAAGCCGCTTCATAGAGCCCGAGGGCTTCGCCATATTTCTCTTTTTGCGAGAGCGCGTGCGCCCGGAAGCGCAGCGCGTCGGCGTTGTCGGTCTTCAGCTCCGAGGCGCGTTCGAAGTACGCGAGCGCCTTGTCGAGCTCCTTTTTCGCCGCATGGAGGAGCCCGAGGTTGAAATTCGCCTCGAAATCCTTCGAGTTGCCCTCAAGAATCTTTTCATATGCCGCGACTCTCTCGTCGGCAGTCAGGGGCTGGGCGACCGTACTTAATGATGTTTTCCAGCGCCAGCCGAGGTCAACGGCCCAAACGCCTATGACAACCAGAAGAACGGCCGTAATCTTGGGCATGTACTTGAGCAGGATGACAAAGAACCCTTTCTTTTTTCCTGCCGCGCCCTTGCTGATAAGAGCCATGCCGCCGGATGCGGCGATGCCCATAAGCGAGAGTGTAATTGCCTGTCCCACGGCGATAAATACGATAAGCAGGAACGCTTTGAAGTATTCCTGGTAGTTGAAACAAAGAACTGCCGCCGCGCTCGATGTTATGCACGGGATAATGCCCGTGGCAAGCGCAATATTGAGTTTCAGAGCAAAGGATGACTTGCCGGAAGAGCTGGAATCAAGCGCTTTTTCCACAATCTCTTTCTCTTTTTCTTCTTCCTTGCGGAGTTTGACAGGCTTGAGGAAAAAGAAAAGGTATATGCCGACGGCCGTTATCAGTGCGCCTGATATAAGAGTGAGATAGGTGACGCCGATATTCTTAATTGTACCGGACATATATTTACCGGCCAAGGCAAGTATGATGGCCACCAGTACCATCGTGGAGATTGTATGGACAACCGTAATCATCAGGGATAGCTTTATCGCATCGAGCGGTCGGGCGTTCGTGGCGCCGACGTAGGTCAGTATGACGCCTTTGCCGTGGCCCGGAAGTAAAACGTGGAGCAGCCCGACGAAAACACCTACGGCGAATAGCCAGAGCCATGTCGCCAGGTCGTTCGCCTTGATGGCGTTTTCCACGCGCTTCATTGTAAAGTCCTCGAGCCATAGATAGAGACGCTTATTCCAGCTCGAAGATGATGTGCCCGGTACGCTGGTCCCGGACTTGGCTTGCCGTGCTGTCTCGCTCGAATCCTTCGTGAGCATAATCTCGTTCGCCGTGAAAGGCTCGAGTTCCGTTCCCACGTCGCGATAACCGAACTCTATGAAAAACTGCCTCTCGAGCGTCATCTCCATGAACAGGTTGCCTGGAATCTCCCGGTCGATGTACTGCACGATAGGCGTTATCGGGTAGACGTTCAGGTTGTCGAGTTCCTTGCTTATGCTGAGGTTCACGTCGTTTATTATCTGCGGCTCTTCGTTGCGGAAATTGTTGTTCGTATATTCGATTTTCACCCGGTAAAACGACGTGTCCAGCGGAACCTCGGCTTCTATATACGTCGAAAAGGCCGCCCTGTCGACCTCTCCCTGCATTCCGTAGACTTCCGTCCTGGTTATCTTTTTCTCGAAAACTGTTCCGTTTATCTTCAGTTCGATGTTGTCCATATAGTTCTTGCAGCGCTCTTTTTCGTAGTATTCCCTCTCCTTTTCGTCGATTTCCATGTCCTTGTTCAGGTCGCATTTCTTGCGCTCGTCCTGCGCGGGGAAGTTTTTCAACTCGACGAGGAATCCCACCTGCACCTTCTGCCTGTCTACCCAAATGGTTATCCGCGTCCCCACGTCGAATATCGAGATGTCGTGGGCGTGGCACATCTGAGAGAAAAAAACGACGAGCAAGACCGCAAGCAGAATTCTTATCGCGCGAGATTTCATGGTTCACCTTAATAGTGGCTCGATGTGGTCCATAATTCAAATCGTACAGCAAATCTCCTCGTTTTTCCAATAATGATATGCTGCAACCCCCAACTTATTTATCGCCGACGGGTGATTTTGTTAGCTTAATCGGCTTTCGGGCAGCCTCTTTTCTTCCGGCGCCGTACCCTAAATACCGCTTCGCTTCTTGATTTTCTCGTGCCCGTATCCTAATATGCTTCTCGAAAAGGAGATTTTACGGGGCATGAAAAGCGACATCCTCATTGCGGGAGAGATTGAAAAAACCATTGCCAGCCTGCATCTCAGGATTGCCGACAGGTTCCCCGATTCCGGCCTCTCGAAAGTCTGCGGGCAGCTCCACGACATTTCGAAAGAGACGAAAAAAACCTGCGAGTGGATTAATTCCCCGAACCATTGGATGCGATGGTCGATAATCGCCGGAATCATCTTTCTCGCCGTCGCTCTCGTTTATACGATTGCGCAGATTCCGCTCAAGACCGACGGCCTCAGCATTGCCGATATCTTTCCAATGACCGAGGCCGCGCTCAACGAGCTTGTCCTTATCGGCGCGGGCCTCTTCTTTATCGTGACTCTCGACACCCGGCGAAAGAGAAATCGCGTCGTCACCGCCGTCAACAGGCTCAGAAGCATCGCACATATAATAGACGCCCACCAGCTCACCAAAGACCCGGACGGCCTCGCGAAAATCTCCGTTCCCACCGCGCATTCGCCGAAGAGAGAAATGAACGAATACGAACTCGGCAGATACCTCGACTACTGCACCGAAATGCTTTCGCTCGCCGGCAAGCTCGGTTTCCTCTACGTCCAGCGCTTCAGCGACCCCGTCGCAAACAATGCGGTAAACGAGCTCGAAGACCTCACGACCGCGCTCTCGCGTAAAATATGGCAAAAGATAATGATTCTTCGTACCCGCGGCAATAAAAGCATTTAGCCGGAGGTCCTATGAAGCTGCGCTACAAGCTCCCGTTGATTTTCGCGCTCCTCCTGACGGCTTATCTCTGCATTACCGCGTCCCTCGCCGTAATCTTCTATCCCAAACCCAGCGTCGAGCCGAAAGACTGCTTCGCCGAAAAGATGGAAATCGCCAATATACGGAGAGCCGCCAGGGTTAACAGCGGCCTCTACCGCGGCGGCCTGCCCGGCGAGGAAGGGCTCGCGGCCCTCAAAAAACTTGGAGTGAAGACGATTGTCGACTTGCATGCGCACTACGAAAATGATAGCTATCCGAAAAAAGCCGAGGCCCTCGGCTTCAACTACGTCGCGATGCACCTTGATGAAAAGCCGCCTTCCGAAGAGATTGTGAAGAAGTTTCTCGCGATTGTCGCCGACCCGGATAGTTGCCCCGTCTTCGTCCATTGCAAGCGCGGCAAGATAAGAACGAGCGTCTTGCTTGCCGTCTACCGCATGCGCTGCGAGGGATGGACGAACCAGGACGCATACGACGAGATGGTTTATTTCAACTTCAACACCTTTCACAGGGAAACGTTCTTTTTCGGCTCCTGCGCAGTCCATACCGACCTTGCCGACTTCGTGAAAAACTATCGGTCACCCGAAGATGTCTTGCCTGAAGAAGATTGACCGGGAGCGGTGAACTATCTCTTTCTCGGCATGAGGCGAATAGCCTGTCTCATCAGCTTTTTCAACTCTGCCTGCGAGTCCGAGACTGATTTGTTCATTTCGCCGATTTGCTCTTCGAGGCTCTTGAGCCTTTCATCGACGTTGAAAAGGGAAGTCGTCATGTTGGTTAAATCGCTTGTCCTGTCGGTGCCGGACTCTTCGAAATCGCCCCACGTCTTGTTCGAAATCCCCGGCTTCGCAGTTTGTATCACGGTTTTTTCATCCGGCTGAGTTTCCTTTTTAACCTCCTTCTCGCGCTTGATTTGCTGGATGTGCATGATTACATCGAGCGCCCTTCGCGTTATTATCCCATCCTCGATGAGAAGGTCGCCGAGCCTCTTGTGTTCCGTAAGTTTTTTCTGCTTATCAAGCGTGTTCTTGAGCTGCTCTTTCGTCAGGAACTTGTTGTCAATTAGCAGTTGGCCGATTTTGTTCGCTTCCATGACATCGCCCTCGTGCGAATATGCCGCCTTTTATATTTCAATTTGAGTATTAGTATAGAAGTTGCGCAAATTAGCGTCAAGCAAAAACAAGGGTGGTAAAATTTGCCTGCGCTTCACCCCGCCCGGAAATTCCTTGAAAACGCCCGCTATGATGGCCATAATCCCGTCGGATATTGAAATCGCACCTCCTGAAAGCGGCAGGCAGGAAAGGAGTCTCCAATGACAAGAACGAAACTTATCGTGATACTCGTATTGGCTATCTTCTGCATTGTGGTAGTCTTGCAGAATACGCAGGCGGTCGAGACCAGGATTCTGTTTGTCACTATCACTATGCCCCGGGCCATTCTTCTTTTCCTGGCATCTCTCGTCGGGTTCGTTGCGGGTATCATCCTTGCGCTCGGCCTCTCCCGGCGCAAAAAAACCGGCGCGAAAAAGACGGATTGAAAGGATAATTTTTATGATGCGCCTGCTTGGAATCGTTTTTCTGTCGATGTTTCTCGCAATCGCAGGCTGTTCGAGCGGCGGCGGGCATAATCCGCGAGAAGTCGTTTACAACGCCGCATATGCGGTAAAAAATAACGATGCCGGCGCTCTCGCCTCGCTTTATATGTCCGAGTACTGCAGCTTCACCTGCAAGCAACTTCGCGTCGATATCGAAGATGGCGGAGGAAAGGCCAAAATCTACGGAACGGAATTCACCTTCGAGGATGCGAAACTCCCGGACGAAGAGCTCATCCTCAGAATCGCGGCCGCCCATATTGTAGAGCATCGCGACAAGCCGTGGGTCGAAAAATGCCTGACCGAGGATATCGAAGTCGAGCTTATCGGGCGGTACGTGGAAACATGCTCGGCAATCTATGACAAGCCCGGCAGAAGCATCGAAGTCGTCATGGACGGCAGCAAGTGGTTCATCAAAAACGGGCTATGACCCCTACAAGTCACAATTAAAGAGGTGGAATACTTAATTATATTTTCCTCTGCCCGATTTGCCCTCACAACAATTTTATATTATTATTGTGTTGAATTTGCGGACTTGACACAATGGCGCTTATGGGTATTCCCCGAACTACCTCACGAATTTCTGAATTCCTATTTCTGACAGGATTTCTATAGGAGTTCATTTAAGCGTTTGAATATCTCTTCGAATTGGTCAAAAGTTATATCTGAGATGTCGCTTAAGGTCTGATACAAGAAAAAATTTCTTTTCGTAACTCCTTGCGACAAAAGTACTTATGAAAATCGGAAAACTTTTTTTGAAATATTTAGATTTTTTCTGCTTGGATGACCCCTAAAACGGCGTCTATATATATAGAGGAGTTGTATCTTCCAACGCCCCGGCTCTCACGCCGGGGATGACGCATTGCGCGTACGCAAATCACTATGAAAATTTCCAATTGATGGGAGATATTGTTTGCGGTCGATCTGTATTTTTATGGAAAGTTTGATGAAGCAGGATGTAAGCATGTGGAGTGATTTTTCAGGTGTCGCGGAAATATTTAAATTTGACGGCCAAAACAACCACGCAAAAATGACAAAAAACCCGTCGATATTTGTAAAAACTTGTCGTAAGTCCTTGCTACGTAATAACTTTACTTTACAGATAGCGAAATTGACCTTCGCAAGGATATTGTCTGAATATGACAGTTTCGGGTGCGTCAAACTCCCGGATGTAAGGTGCATGAAAGATGCCCGGGCGGGACGATTTCTTGAACCCCTCCGGCCAATGGCGCGTAATATAAGCAGGGAATTGATTATTATAGGCATTTATGGTATAATGCGCCCGGACAGCCGGGCTGCTTGCCCGTTTATATTCAGGAGGTTTGATATGCGGCGCATCGCAGTTCTTGCCGCCTTTGCGGTCGCCACGGCCATCATGGTCGGGTGCAACTACGAAAAAGAGCATCACACTTCGCTTGCCGTGGTTCACAGCCCCGGCATCTCCGGCCATAGCACGGTCATAAACTACGCCCTGCTTGGCGAGGAGCTTACCGGGATAAACGTCTATTATTCGACGAACGGGCAGTTCTGGTTCCCGGCAACACGCGGATACGGCGGCGAAGCGGAGGAGGGGCTCACAACTTCGGCCAAGGGCGACTTTCATACCTGGTCGTGGGATTCGCTTGCGGATATCGGGCCTGCGCTGAGCTTGAACGTTCTGATTAAAATCGTCCCGTGGGGCAGGTTCGACAAGGGGATTCCGGGAATGAGCCCGGTCTTTATCGTCAACAACGCCATAAATACCCGCCCGACGGCGCTTATCTCGACGACAACCGGGACCTCGGGCGACATTGTCGTGAACTTCGGCGTCGCGGACGCCGAGTTCGACGCGGTGACTGCTAAAATGCAGTTTTCGGTGGACGGCGGCTCGAACTTCTTCGACGCCCGGCTTGCAGGCAATTCCGTGACCGACACCGTCCCGCGGCTGGAAACGACTTTCCCGACCGAGGCGAACGACGGCGCAAACCAGCTTTCGAGTTGGTTGCTGAGCGGCCTCGACCTCGGGACAAATACTGACGCGAACGGCAGGCTTTACGTCGAGTTGACCGACTCCGGTGGCACGCGGCAGGTCGATGTCTACAAGGATTCAGCGAAAATCCTGCTTGTCGCGCAGGGAACGCTTGTCGGCGACGGGACGATGACGCTCGCCGCGCAGAACTCGTCAGGCCTTTCGGGCAGCGTTTCGGTCGCGTACTCGGCGACGGACACCGACGTCCGGCTGACGTGCTACAAGCTTTATTCGCTGGTTTGGGATTCGCTTCTGGACCTCGGGGCCAACAACCATCCCGATGTTAGGCTGCGAATCGAGGTAATAGACGGCGAGGCGGCGAAAAGTACGCCGTCGTATACCCCGGACACGAGCCCGGCGGTGCAGATATCGGTAGATAATACTTAAACGGATTGCGACATAAGAAAACCTCTCCCTGCTGGGAGAGGTTTGTTCTTTGACAATCAGGATTGAAGGCCCGGGATTACGCCTGCTCGCTTTCCTTTTCCTTCTTTTTCTCTTCTTCTTCCTTGATACGGGCATCGGCCTCCTTGAGGCTCCGGTTGGTCGCCGTCTCGATATCGTCTTCGATGCCCTTGAGGCCTTTCTTGAACTCGACGATGCCCTTGCCGAGGTTCTTACCGACCTGTGGCAGCCTGCCCCCGAAAATCAGGAGCGCGATACCGCCGATAATGACAATCTCCCACGGGCCGATTCCGCCGATGAAAGCCAGCATAAAGTTCCTCCTGCTGCAACCCGTCCGGCGCAGCTAAGCGTTATCTTTCTCAAATGGGGTGAGCGACGGGATTCGAACCCGTGGCCTTCTGAGCCACAGTCAGACGCTCTAACCAGCTGAGCTACGCCCACCACGGACAATAAGCCCTAAGTATAGACGCGGGCCAAAAAGAAATCAAACATTTATTTTCTGTCAAGAGCACTCAGGTAACGAAGAGCCTCTTCGTTGCGCGGATCGAGTTCGATGATACGCTTCCACTCGCGCCTCGCTTCGTCGTGCCGCCCGAGCTTCGAATAAACCACGCCGAGGTTCAAATGCGTCTCGACCGAACCAGGTAAAAGCTCGACGGCGCGTTCGAGAGTTTCGACTGCTTTTGTGAGTTGCCCGGACTCCGCGAGTGCCCGGCCGTAGTAGAGCTGCAACTTGCCGTTCCGGCTTTGCTCATAACGGTAGCGCTCGATTATACCGACCGCTGCCCCGGGTTTCCCGATATTCAGGTAGAACCGGGCAAGGCTCGCCACGCTGAACTCGGGATACTGCTTTGACAGGCTAAGTTCGCTTATGTATGTGCGATGATGCTTGATGAATCTGCAGGTTACCGGGTTGACATCCAGAAGGTTCCAACGCGGGTTATTGTAAATGTGGACAATCAGCTTCTGCATTCGCGGCAGGTTGTGGATAAGATACACGCTTTCTATATTGTACTTTTCGCAGAACGAGTCCCAGTAATCGGGCTGCGACTGGATGCGGACATAATCCTCGTAAACTTCTTTCGGGTAGTGCACCAGCCTGCCGTCGATGAAAACTCTACCCCCACCATATAGCCGATAACCGCCCAGTTCGTAGTTGTGGAAAACCCTTCGTCCTTTCTGGTCCGGATAAACATCATGAGCTCTGGGAACACGAGGAAAAGTAGTATCGGAAACGCCAAATCCGAAACTCAAGTTATAAAGCTCGCGTTTGGCGTAATAGCGGTTGGTGGCGGCCTCTTCGCAGTAGTAGAGAGCAGTCAGGATTATAATCACGGAAGCTGCTGCGCGGGCGAATTCGGGAACTCGCAGCTTGAGGCGGAACGGCTCGATATTGTGAAGAATGACGGGAATCGAGACAAGCGCGAAAACCCCGAAGTGTCTGAGCGAGCTCAGGGCAAGTACGAGAACCAGAAGCGAAACAGCCGCCTTGCCGAAGTCGAATTCTTTGTAGTTCAGGATGAACGACCCGGCGAGCGCGAGCGCGAGCAGCTTGAAATGAATCAGGTCGAAGGAGAAAAAATGTTCAGAGAGCCGGGGCAGGGGCGAGACCCACTCGACGAACGCGCCGATTTCGTGCGAGCCGGCGGTCAGTCGGAACGGGTAGGTCATTCCTTCGATAAAATAAGGGTTTATCAATGCCGCGATAAAACAGAGCAACCCGGCTGCTGTCATCAGAACGTTGCCCGTTATCTTCTCATCGGTCGAGAATCCAAATAATCTACCGATGAGCCGCCCTGCGCCGAACGCGACAAGCATCGCAGGCGCAAGCACCCAGCCGGGGTGGAGATTGACCCATAAAACGGTCAGAAGCGGCACGAATAGAATAAGCCGTTTTTTGCGTTCTGCAGGCTGGAAGAGAAGCCAGACGGTGACTGCGCAGAAGAGGAGGGTGAAAATCTCCGGCCGGCAGAGGAACCGTTCGTGCGCCACTAATATACCAAGAAGCACGAGAACCGAAGCTGGCGCGGATACGCGAAGGCTTTTCGGAGCGGCGAAAAGACTGAACGTGAACGCGGCTGCAATTACGACGACCTTGAAGGGAACGGCGAAACTGCCCGTGAGGTAGAGGAGAATCTGCCCGAGCCAGTATGGGTCGATAAGTGGCGCGCCTTTGGCAGTGAAGGAGAACGGGTCGGAGCGCATAATGCCGTTTTGGAGAATCCACCTGCCGGATGCTACGTGCCACCAGTAGTCGTAGCTGCAGATATTTCGCATCGCGAAGAGGAAAAGAAACGCGAAAACCGCAAAAAGCGAAGCGATAGATAAATATCGCAAATACCCCTGCGCTTTGTATTCCTTATCTTCCAGCATGCACAGATATTACGCCATAACCGCTTCTCCGGTCAAGGTGGTTTCCGAATTGATAGAAAATTGAATCCAATCCACATTCTCTTCAATCTTTATATGGATTATCCCATCCCCAGTTATCTTCTTTCTTTGGAAAGGTGGGTATAGAATTATCAAGCTCCTCTGGTCTCCAATAATCATAGAATTGTGTAGGAGGAATAGACAGCCCAAATGCTATGCGGTGCAACTCCGTAGCATCTGAAGGCATTATTTTTCGAAGAGAAATTTCAGGTACTTTGATAGTATCGTTTCCTACACCAGTAGGTAAAGGAGCTATGCAGTACTCTCTTATACCCGGAAGTCTGCTTCCCCCACCTAATACTGCAGCACCTCGAAAATCATTTTTCCATAATTCCATATTCTTTTGTGTAGGATAGGCATCTTTGAAAGCACGATTTTTTCCTTCTTTTATTTTTTCACCTAACTTATGTAGGGAACCTGAAACAATCTCAAATTGTTTATCAGCAAGCCCTTCAATAAGTTGCTGATTGGCTATTTCTAAATCCAGACCCGTGATTCGTGACAGTTCTCTCGCAATTTCGTCTCCTCCAGCAAATATGCTGGACGTACCTGGAAAACTAATGGGCTTACTTAAGATTGGAGTATAGCGGAAAAATGCAACGTCTGTTGTACCGGCACCAACGTCACAAACGAAATATAGTCCGGATTCCAGATTGCCACCAAAATGGATAAAAGAATTTACCGCCACATGAGTTTCGGGGAAGACAAAACACTTTCCTACGCATATAGATGCATCCGATTTTTCAATTGGTGGTGGATTGTTAGCCCTCGTTTCATCGTAGATATCAAGTAAATTAGCACGTGGGGTGGATTGAGACTGCCATTGGAACCCATGATTGACTGATAGCCAGAGTATATCCGCGAAGTGCTTGCGTAGATGCTTGTGTTCCAGTCCCTTAAGTGGAGCGCCCATATTCCAATATACTTTGTTCCAATCAATAGCATATTCGTCACTTGGGAAACGATTCAGGATTTGTTCACGTATTTTCTCAACACAGTAAGAAAGAATAGACCAACAAATTGCGGACGGAGAGCATCCAGACTCCTTATAAGTTAAATCGGGATATTCCTCTTGGAGAATTTCGCAACGGAGACATGCTTTGGGAGAACGGTACTCTCGGTCAACATCAGGTGGTTTTTCCCCTATGAATAACTCACCGTTTTGCTCCCAACAGATTGCCGGAAAAAGCGCCTTACCATTAATTAGCAATACAATTCGTTGCTCTCGTCGCCTATCTCCAATTTGAGCGAATACGATGCATTTAACGGTGCTTGTTCCGAAATCCAAGCCAATAGTGAGAAGAATCTCTGTTTTTGGGCGGAGAGTCTTTCTTCTATCTGTAATCTGCTGGAGTGCAATCAAGGCCGATTCTCGACTCATTGGAATATCCTGTTTTTGTAATACTTGAGGCTGTTTCTTTTTTGACTCGTTTTTCTGAGTCTTTTTATGCTGAGATGCTGCTTTACAGGAGAAGTTCCCTATATGGAGTTCATTTACAGATGTTGATACCTTGCTTATGCCTAACAGTTTTAACAATCCTCGCCATAATGCCATTAATCCACCTTGATAAGACCGAGACTTTTCAAATTCCAAGAAACATGGACTATAGGCTTTTCAGGAAGTTCAGCCAGTCTTTGATGCCGAGAACCTTCGATTTTCTCGACACGCGCCTTATTCGCCTTAATAAGGGTCTCAATTTGCTTAGTCTGGTTTTTCCTTGCTTTTAGAGTCTCAATAGCTGCGAGAGCTCTGGCTTTCTCACGTTCGGCTCGGAAATTGATCTGCTCTCGACGCTGCTTGAGCAGTACACTTTCTTCACCCTCCAACTCTCGTCGTCTTGTTTCAAGGCGTTCATGCCGTTCCGTTTCAATTTTATCAACAGCTTTCTCTAATTGCTCCCTTGGAACATGAAGGTAATGCTCGATATCTTTGCTGGAGCTGATAACGGTACTGAGAAGAGCTCCTGCAAGGTTCGCCGATACTGAAGAATCTGTATCCAAGCACCAAACAAACGCTTCCAGATGCTTGCGTTTGTAATGCCCCTCGTACTCTACTCCATATAGAGCAAGCACATATACACTTGGAGCTACGTCAATATTCTTCTGATGAACAGCTATCTGAAAAGTACGTGCAAGGCTTCCTTCCCTTTTCTCCAAATCGCTACAAATTGCCCTAACGACGGGATGTCTTTGATTGAAAAGAATTAGTTTAGGATTTACTGCGGCTGTTTCGAAATCGAATGTCCAGTGCAATGTCTCGCGCGATAAAGCACTTCTAAACTGATTCGCCTCAACGCTCTGCTCCATTCGAGTATGGAAGTATCTGCGGGCACTGTCCGGGATTCGTGACGAAAATATCCTCTCATTATCTTGCTGTATGTTGAACCCAATCTCAGGACCTTCAAAAATACTATGAAGGAAATCACGTATCTCATCAGGCCCCACAAATCGTTTTGATGATTGGATTCTCTCTATTTCTTCAAGAATATATTGGTCTGTCCCAATTATCTTTGACCTGTCACGCTCGAGTTCTTCAATTTCTATCTGCCTTCTTTCGATGACCTCTGCTGCTTGCTCTATTTGCTCTCGTTTCTCCTCCTCTGTTAGCGTAGAGTCAAAGACCGCGTTCTGTATCTGCTGAATCTCTGTTCCGAGGATGCTTTCAATATCACCCAATGTGTCTTTAAAAATGCCAATTTTAATCATAAGTTTGTCGTAAATGGACTCGTCAATCGTCTCTGCTAACGTCAAAGAGTAAATCAGTAGTCTGTCTTTCTGTTGACCGATTCTATCGATACGTCCGATGCGCTGTTCTACTCGCATGGGATTCCACGGCAAATCGTAATTTACAATTACATGAGAGAATTGAAAATCCAGACCTTCACTGCCTACCTCGGATGAAAGCAGTATTCGCATCCCGTCCGGGTCAGCAAACTGCTGTCTCCTGATTTCGCGCTCGTCTCTATCGGGATCGTCAGGGCTGGTAGGCACGCCACCGTGAATACAAACGTTATCGTAACCGGCATTTCTTAAACGCTTACACAAGTATATGATGGTCTTGCGGAAGTACGTGAAAATTATTATCTTACATCCAGGATCATCCTGGTCGAGGTTCTTCAGTATCTCAATCAATGCATCGAACTTACTATCGATTTTCTTTTGTAATAAGTCCGCTCCTTGCATTTCTAAAAGGTTTCTAAGTTCTGGGAGTTGATGTAGAAACTGTTTTGGCTCTTCATCGGTGCTTTTGCCATCCTCATCAATTTCTTCATTATCATCGTTATCTTCATAATCCGTATCTTCGGCTTCACTCATGTACATATCCAGATAGTGCCGCACGAATGCGGGAATAGAGCTGGAGAGAATGCGTTCTATATTAATCACCGGAAGGCGAAATTCCGAATAATACCGCATCGCCATTTCATAAACCGCGTGGTAGATTACCTCTTCCTCTGATGTCATAGGTGTTCGATATAGGTGGGGTTCTCTGATAGGTCTTTTTTCATCCACATCCCGCCGCCGTGTTCTGACAACATTACGATTTAGAAGATTAATCTTGGAAACCAGGCGCTGCGCTCCTACCAAATCAGCCGTGTTTTGAATATTATTATGGATTATTCTATCTTTGAGTTTTTCATAGATATAATTACCTTTGAAATAATTATGATGCTCTGATTTTTCCAAGGCTTTAAATATGCCCATCGCAATCTCGCAATTAAGGGGAAGTCCGGCGCGTAGAAGTTGCTCAAGTCTGACTATAACTCTATTTGTGAGCCGCAGTAATTCAAATTCCTCAAATCTTGCGAACAGGTTCCCATCCAACATGGATAGAAGGTTGAAAATATCCTCTGAACGATTATTTATAGGTGTGGCGGTTAGAAGAAGCAGATTGTCCGATAGCTCCGCCAAGCGGGAACCTGCTCGAGATGTAAGCGTATTTCGGTTGCGCATCAGGTGCGCCTCGTCAGCAATCACTACATCAACTTTGGCACCAGACTCGTCAAGAGCCTCAATGACTTTCCTACTTCGTGCAGACTCATAAGATAAGATACCTGTGAATGACGTATATTGGTTTTTTTCCAACTCTCGTAGCTTGGCAAGAAATGTGCGTTGCCCCATAATGGGGAAATCATAATTGAATCTGTCAAGCAGTTCCCGCCGCCATTTTAGCCTAAGTTTGGCCGGACATACAACCAAGGCCCGGTTCATCTCGTCACGAGCATCCAATTCGATTAGTATAAGACCCGCCTCTATTGTTTTTCCAAGACCCACTTCATCTGCCAAAAGCACTCGTCCCTGCGCAGCATCTAGGAATTTCAAAAGAGGCTTGAACTGGTGAGTGAAGAACTGGGTCTTGGAATTGTTGAACGAATAGATATAGTTGGAAAGGCCTCCAGAAACTCGAAGATATGTCAAATATAGACGGCAGGATTCCCGGTCACCAAAACTCCCATCCAAAAAGAGTTCTCGAATATCCTCAGAGGCATTACATGCTTCAAGGTCATCTTCTCCGTAGTTTCTAATAGACCCGCCGAAATTAACTCGGTAAGAGTATGTACCAGCCAAGGAGCGAGGCTCATCAATGATAACGCCCCAGTCCGCTGTCCGTGAACGAAGTCGGACTGTATCACCTTTCTTGAACTTAGGTGTCTGGTCTGACATGGTTAACTCTTTGAAAAATTTTTCCTCTATCTATTCTCAAACAATTTAATCATACCCATGTTCAAAACAAATTACAATCTTTTCTACCACAGTAAACTGCTGGCAGCAAGTTAAAGAAATTTTTCCGGTCGAGAGGGTTTTGTAATCAGTGGTTTTTGAAGAAGTTCCAGATTTCGGTGCAGGCGTCGATGTCTCGGGAGGTTCGTCCGATGAGCCAGACGCCGAGGTACTGCCATCCGTCGGGCCACGTATGCCCGCCGTCCTGGATTTCATACAAAACCACTTCGCTTCCCTCGAGCCCGCCTGAGTAATATTCCGCTCGAACGCGGGTGCCGTCGTCCGGGTCCACGTCCGGCAGCAAGGTCTCCAGCGGGGTAGCTTCGCACCCGTTGCTATTGACCCACCAGCTTATCGAATCGGCCCCGGAAAGTATCGCCCCGCGGTCACGCCAAACCACGCCGCCTTCATAGGGAACCAAAGGGTCGTCCGTCCCGAGAAGGAAAAATACCGAAACCGGCCCGGCAGGCGTCAAAAGCGAAAGGTTTTCAGACATGGTTGCAGCAACGGACGCGACTGCGGCGAACTTATCAGGCGCCTCGACGGCGAGGCGCAGGCTCATGAAGCCGCCGTTGGAAATTCCCGTCGAGTAAACGCGGGAATCGTCGATTTTCATATACGTTCCGAAGTATCTAATCAATTCTTTGATAAATCCCACATCATCTATATTCTGGCTGTGGGCGGGGATTTCGGGGACATTTCTCCCGTCGTTCCATTGTTTTTCGTAGCCTTCCGGGTATATGACGATGAATCCTTCCGTGTCGGCGAGGTCGTTGAAGCCGCCGTATGATATATCAATCATCGCCTGGGCGTCGCCGCCGCCGCCGTGGAGCGCGAAGAGCAGAGGGTATTCGTTTTCGGAATCGAAAGTCAGCGGTATGTGATAGACGAACTCACGCGTTCTGCCATCATGGAGAATCGAACTGCTGTAAGTGCCGGGTTCGGTCGTTATCCACGGGGTTGCGGGATAGTCCTTTTTGTCCCTGAAAAGCCTGCAGGAAGAGAGCAGGGCGACGCTCAATATTATCAAGGTAAGGAAAATTCTTTTCACGATTGCCGCCTTTTCCAGTTCGACAAATCCGCTTCCAACATTAACTACAACGAGAAAACGCCTCCGGATTCAGATAATTCATACAAATTTACGAAATAAAAAAGCCCCTGAATTAGAGGGGCTTTGGATAAGCAATAATAGCTTAGTTTGCGGCGACGAGCTCGGGATAGACCGAGACTCTTCTTCTGCTCTCGAACTTGACGTATCCCGGAATTTTTGCGTATATCGTGTAGTCCGAGCCCATGCCGACGTTTTTGCCGGGGTGGAACTTCGTCCCGCACTGTCGCACTATGATGGAGCCTGCTGATATGTACTGGTCGCCCCATGCCTTGATTCCGCGGCTCTGCGCGTTGGAGTCGCGCCCGTTTCTCGTAGAGCCCTGTCCCTTTTTATGTGCCATTGTACTGCTCCGAATAATCTCCGAACAAACCGAACGGACAATAATACCCGTTTAGCCGTTCCTGTCAAGCGCAAAACTGCCGAAATTATGTCTGTTTGTTCACCGCCGCCTGGACGAGCTTGGGCACTTCCGACTTCACGTAGGACATGACCTCGAGGAATTTCTGGGCGATTTTGAGGTTCACTTCCTTGGTGTCGAGCGCTTTCTTGACCATTTCCATTATCCCGTCCTGGTCAATCGGGGCGCCGCCGCCACCGCCGCCGCCCGCAGGCACGAGCCCCTGGAGCTTGCCGGCGAACTCGTCGGATTCGAGGAACTGCATCATCTCGGTCTTGACCGCGCCTGCGGCCCTGCCGATTTCGAGCTTGACGAACGCACGCAGTGCCTGCTCGAACTCTTCCTTGTTGATACCGCTGTCGCCCCCGCCGAACGAGGCGTGCTGCACTATCGCGTTTTTGAACTCCTCGGACTGGTAGAGCGAACCCATCTGGATTTCGAGCTGCGTCATCACGAGTGCGGCGATTTCTTCCGGCCCGAGCGCGCCTATGTCCACTTCGGCAATGCGGGCGTCAACGAGGCTGTTGATTTCATCTTTGGAGACTCCGCCGCCGCCTTTTCCGCCACCGCGTGAGAGCGATTCTTCGGCGAGGCCGGCGAGACGCTTCTGGAAGACCTCAACCTGCCTTGGCAGGTCGCCCACTTTCTCGATAATTATTTTTTGTATGGTCGCCGGGTCGGCTTTGGGGACTGAGGCGATTTTGACTTCGATTGTCTTAATCTTCTCTTCCATGGACGTGAGGCTTTCATCGACCTTGCTTTCTATCTCGCCCCTGGCGGCCTCGAGGCCGGCGGTGATTATTTCCTGCGTATCTTCCGGAGAAGGTCCGCTTTCCATGTCGGTGGCGAGCTTGTCAAGTCTGGATTCGACCGACTCCATGCCGGACTTGACATCCTTTTCGAGGTTTTCCAGCTTGTCTTTCATGGAGGCGGCGGACTCGGCGGCGTTACCGACGAACTGGGCCAGCTCCTTCTTGAATGCCGGGATATCCTTCTCGACCTTGGAGTCTATTTCCTTGAGCTTTTCGTTGATGGGCTCGATATCTTTCGCCACGCTCTCGTTTATCGTCTCGATTTTTTCCTTGAAAGGCCTGATGTCCTGCTCGAACGCCATGGCGACTTCCCTGAGCTTGTCGTCCGATTCGGAGAGAGCTTCTTCGAGCTTCGTGTTGATTTCGCCCATTCTGGCGGCCACCTTCTCTTCGGCAGTGGCGCCGAGCTTGTCTTCCTGCTCGTTGAGCTTGTTGTTGAAGTATGTCTTGAGGCTTTCGAGCTTTTCCGAGAGGTCGTCCGGCTTGACCGTTTCGAGGGATTCGAGCCTGGCCTCTATCTGCTCGCCGGTCCTCATCTCCGCGTCTTCGAGAATGACGTTTCGGGCGTCGCGCAGCATCTCCATCGCAACGCTGCGGATATGCTCGGTTACCTTGTCCTTGAAGTCCTCGGACTTGAAATAGGTCTCTATCCAATGGTCGAACTGGCCTCCCGATATCTCGCGCACGTCGTCCGGGGTGAGGCGCGGCTGCGATGCGAGCGTTTCGAGCGCCGACTCGTCCGCGAGTTCCCTGACTCGCGCGCCGAACTCGTCCTCCCCGAGCTTTGCCGAGAAGGCTGCGTTAATCGATTCCGTGACGAGATTGCTGACTTTCTCCATTATTAGAGGCTGCAGAAGCTCATGGTTTTTGTCCAGCATTGGCCCTACGGCTTCCTGAATGGCGGCAGTGAGTTCGTCTGATTCGAGAAGCTTCTTTTCGGCGTTCGAGACGGCCTCCGAGATTTGTTCCTGCATCTGCGCGGGGCTGACCGTCGGTTCCTCCGGCGCGACTTTCGCGGCCTCCTCGGCGGCGAGTGCGCGGATTTTATTTTCATACTCCTGCGAATCGAGCCTCGACTGCAAATCCATGCCGACCGCAAGTATCTTAGCCTCGATGTCCGAAGTGTCCGGTTCGGGGATTTCGAGGACGGCCCGGGTTGCCATCTCCCCGGCGAGTTCCTTGATTTTTTCTTCCACTTCGCCGGAGGAGAACTTCTCGTCCCACGCGGCGCTAATGTCTTCCTTGGAGAGCGACGGCCTGGCGTCCATCGTCCCTTCGGCAATCTGCCGGGCTATGTCGGAAATTTTGCTCGCAATCTCGTCCGAGCCCAACATTTCCTTTTGGAACTCGTCGAGCTTCTGCTCGATAAGCTCCGGCATGCCGGTGAGCTCGTCTTCCAGATGTTCGAGCGAATCGGCGGTCGCGGACTGCAGTTCGCCGCGCAGGTTGCTGATTTTTTCCTCTATTTCCGTAGTGTCGAATTCCGGCATCTCCGGCGCGTTTTCCGCGACGATTAGGCTTGCAAGCTCTTTTATCTTATCCTCGGCCTCGCCGGAGGAGAACTTCTCGTCCCACGCGGCGCTGATATCATCCTTGGTAAGCGAGGGCCTTGCCTCCATGGTCCCTTCGGCAATCTGCCGGGCTATATCGGAAATCTTGCTGGCGATTTCGTCCGAGCCCAACATCTCCTGTCGGAACTCGTCGAGCTTCTGCTCGATAAGCGCCGGCACGCCGTCGAGCTGCAACTTGAGGTCTTCGCCCGAATCGGCCGAGGCCGAGATGGCTTCCTCGCGTATGGCGTCTATTTTCGCCTCGATTTCGGCAGTGTCGAACTCCGGAATCTCAGGCGCGGCTTTCGCGGCCTCCTCGGCGGCGAGTGCGCGAATTTTATTTTCATACTCCTGCGAGTCGAGCTTCGACTGCAAATCCATGCCGACCGCAAGTATCTTAGCTTCAACCTCCGAGCTGTCCGGCTCCGGGATTTCGAGGACGGCGCGCGTGGCCATTTCCCCGGCGAGTTCCTTGATTTTTTCTTCTACTTCGTTGGAGAAGAATTTTTCGTCCCACGCCGCGCTAATATCGTCTTTGGTAAGCGACGGGCTGGCTTGCATGGTCCCTTCGGCAATCTGCCGGGCTATGTCGGAAATCTTGCTGGCGATTTCGTCCGAGCCCAACATCTCCTGTCGGAACTCGTCGAGCTTCTGCTCGATAAGCGCCGGCACGCCGTCGAGCTGCAACTTGAGGTCTTCGCCCGAATCGGCCGAGGCCGAGATGGCTTCCTCGCGTATGGCGTCTATTTTCGCCTCGATTTCGGAAGTGTCGAACTCCGGAATCTCAGGCGCGGCTTTGGATGCTTCCTCGCCAGCAAGCTCTCTGATTTTCTGCTCGAAATCTCCCGAACCGAGATGCTCTTTGATTGCGTTTTCGACAAGCCCGGCCGTCTCGGAACGAAGTTCTTCGAGTTTCCGGGCGATTATTCCCTCGATGTCTTCCGGGGAAGCCTGCTGTCCGACCGAACCCGCCTCGATTGAGCGGGTGATTTTTTTATTGAACGATTCGGATTCCATGAGGTCGTTTTCGAGAATCTCGAACCGGGTATTGACGACCCTTTCGACGTCGCGCGCCGAAAGCTGCGGTATCGCAACGGTATCCTCGATTGCGCTGGCTATCATTCCGCGGAACTCGTCGCCCCTGACCAGCTTCGGAAGAGTTTTGCGGATTCGCTCGGAGAGCACCTCGTCGCTTATCGTCGCTCCGGTCTCGCCGTCGCCACCGGAGCCGCTCTGGCCGACGGCATCTCTGGCGATGTCCATCATGAGAAGCGCGAACTCCGTGCTATTGAACTTCTCATCGAGAGACTGCTCAATCATTTTTTTCATCGCTGCGGGGTCGACGGCTCCTTCGGCCGCGCCCGGGGCAGGCGTGATTTCGGCGAACCTCGAATCGATAATCGACTGGATTTTGTCCTCGTCCATGGCGGGCATAGGGAGTTCCTTGGTGCCCTGTTCCTCGAGGAATTGTTTAACTTTATCTATGATGCTCTTTTCAAGCTCCTCTGGCGCCTGGCCGGGGCTTGAGCCTTCGAGCGCGCTCTTTACCTGGTTCTCGACGACTTTCGAGACTTCCTCAAGCGTCGCCAGCGCCTCGGCGTCGGGCAGGGGAGCGATTTTCTCTCTTATGTCGGCCAGCATGGCGTTGACCTTGAGCTCGACGGCTTCCATGGTAAGGCTCGGGCCGCCTTTCCTGCCCGCGCTTTTTGCGAGTACCTCTCCTATCCTTGTCTCGAGTTCTTCATCCGAAAGAGCCGGCGCCGCAGGTGCGGACCCTTCGGGAATCTGCATCTCGGATACCGTCTCGCGAACGAGCGCGAGAACCGCTTCCGACTGGAGCAGGTTGGGAAGCGCCGTATCTATCTTGTTTTCCACGATTGATTTGAGGTCTTCCGGGCTCATGGGCGGCGGCGCGTCCTTGCCTTCGGGGGCGACCTCGCGGGCGATGAGCTTCACCGACTGCCGGAACTCCTCGGTCTGGAGGAAGTTTCTGATTGCGGATTTGACATCCGGGAGCGGGGCCGCGGGCGCGGAAGAAACGGGAGGGCTCAAGGGGTCGGACTTTGGCAGCTTGATAGGTTCCGGTTCCACGAATGAATCGGCCTTTTTCCGGCGCGTCTTCTTCGGCTTGGGTTCTTCTACCTCTTCGAACTGTACCTCCTCGACGATTTTCTTTCCGCCGAAGCCGGCCTTCTCTTTCTTGAAGACTTCGCCACACATGCCGCAGACGAGTTCATCTTCCGGGTTCAGGTACCCGCACTTGCTGCATTTGACTTTTTTCATCTTAGTGGCCTTTGCAGGTTGATGTCATCGAATACTCGGCGCCAGTGCAAACCGGCCCGCAAAACATAGAATTATAGTGTTGAAATTGCAAATGGTCAAGGTTAAGTAATTGCAAAAAAACATGCCGGCACAACTCTTTTGAAATCTCCCCGCCGTTTCAGAGGGGCGGTTTTGCCTTGACACAGGTGGGCATCCTGTTAGTATTTCCGGTGATTCCGCCGGTTCGGCAAGCCGTAACCCTCATTCAGGGCTTGCAGTCAGGACGGGAGTGTCTGCGAGGGAAGGAGATTCCGCGCCCTGCTAAAGGACCGCGGGAAGCTTGAATGGCTCTTGAAGACCTGCGCATGGAAAATAAAAATCTCGATGCCCGTATTTTCGGCATCGTCAAGCTCGTACTCGCTTTTGTATGCGGGCTCGCCCTTTTCTGGGAGCACGGCTCCACGCCTTATGGCATTCAAATCAGCGCGCAGGAAAAAGGGATAATCGTCCTCCTGGATTATTTTATTATAGCACTTTTTCTGGGAAAAAACCTTCTGATGCCTTTCCTTTCGCGTGGCTCTGGCGGATATATCAGGGGAAATTTCATCGAGATTCTGCTCTCGCTCGTGCTTTTCCTTTTCATTATCACAAGTTCCGATGGATTTTACGAGTATCCCCTTCTGGCGGTCAAGGTGCTTTGCCTGACAATCTACCCGTACCGCGTCTTCGTAATGTTTCTCGCCAGGATTCGCGTAAACACTCCGCTTACGGTAGCGTTTTCCTTTCTCACCGTCATTATTGCGGGAATGCTTCTCTTCCTTCTCCCGAAATCCACCGTCGCGGGCGACATGAAAGCTATTGATGCGCTTTTCACCTCCACGAGCGCGACCTGTGTCACCGGCCTTATCGTGGTGGATACCGGCTCATACTTCTCGCCTTTCGGGCAGGCCGTGCTTCTCGCGCTTATTCAGATTGGCGGGCTCGGGCTGATGACGTTCATGGCCTTTTTCAGCCTCGCTCTCGGGCGCGGGCTGGGTTTGAGGCAGGAAGTCTTCATGAAGGACGCGCTTTCGCTCGAACATCGTTTCGGACTCAGGAGGGTGATAGTCTTCATACTCGGCCTGACGTTCGTCGTCGAGGCGGCTGGTGCCGTCGCGATTTACCTGAGCTTCCCGTTCCGGGCGGATTACGCGATAGGCGAAAAAGTCTGGTTCAGCGTATTCCACTCGATAAGCGCATTTTGCAACTCGGGCTTTTCACTGCTTTCCGGGAGCTTCATGAGCGCTCGCGGCAGCATCGGCCTCAACCTGACCATCTCGGGCCTTATCATAATCGGCGGGCTCGGATTTATCGTTTGCTACAACATTCTCAGCAGGATTAAAAGCGGCCGGCACGTCCATAAAATATCCATCATGCCGAGAGAGACGAGCCTCGAGAAGCTTCGCCACTTCGGCGTTCATACCAGGATAGTTATCATAACGACCATTGCGCTGCTTGCGGCCGGGACGTTTGTGGTCTACCTCATCGAACATACGCGCAGCTTCGCGCAGTTCCCGGAAGGCGAAAAGTGGCTTGCATCGTTTTTCCAGTCCGTGACTGCAAGGACTGCGGGCTTCAATACGGTGGACACCTCGGCGCTTTCCGCCCCGACGCTTCTGATAACCGTCATCCTCATGTTCATAGGCGCTTCGCCCGGTTCGACAGGCGGCGGAATCAAGACGTCGACTTTCGCCCTCTTCGTGCTGCTCATTTACTCGCGCTTGCGCAACCGCCGCAGCGTCGAATTTCATAAGCGCACAATCCCGCAGCGGGTGATTTTCAATGCGATAGTCGTCGTCGTGCTCGCGCTCGTTATCGTCCTTGTCTCGACAATCGTTCTTACGGTGACGGAAGAGGACAAGGACTTCCTCGGCGTGCTTTTCGAGGTGGTCAGCGCGTTCGGCACGGTCGGCCTCAGCACGGGAATAACCCCGGCCCTTACGGTGGCCGGAAAGGTGACTATAATTATAACGATGTTTGTCGGTCGTATCGGGCCGCTGACCCTCATGCTCGCGATGAGCGCGCAGGAGGCGACAAAGCGTTACTCGTATCCAGATGAGACCCTTATGATAGGTTAGCAAATCGGCCGCCGGAAGGCTTGCGGACCGGGAGGATGAAATGCCGTCTTACGCAGTCATAGGTCTGGGAAGGTTCGGAAGAATGGTCGCGGGCGTGCTCGCCGGGGACGGCGCGGAAGTTATAGCCGTGGACATAAATCCGACGCTCGTCGACCAGATAAAGGACGAGGTGACCGTGGCGGTGCGCATGGACGCCACCGACGAGACCGCGCTCATCTCGCAGGGAATCGACAAGGTCGAAGTCGCCATAGTCGGCATCGGCGAGGACTTCGAGGCAAACCAGCTCGCCGTCGTACTGGTGAAGAAAATTGGCGTGAAAAAGGTCATTACCCGCGCGCGAACGCCCATACAGGCGAAGATTCTCAACCTCATAGGCGCCGACGAGGTGATTATGCCCGAGGAGGAGACTGCGCAACGGCTTGCCCAGCGCCTCACCCGGCCGAACATTCTCGCGCACCTCGAGCTTGCTCAGGGGCACAGTCTGGTCGAACTCAAGTCCCCGCGAAGGTTCCACGGCCAGTCGCTCGGCGAGATAAATATGCGAAAGAAATTCGGCGTAACCCTCGTCGCGGTCAAGAAGCGCGTCGAGGCGAATAACGAGAACGGTTACGAGGAGAAGATAAACGACATCCCAGGCGCAGACACGATAATCCAGCCGGATGATATTCTCGTCCTCGTGGGTCGCGACGAAAACATCGCCGCGCTTGCGCAGGAGTAGCGGGAGTTATTCGCGGATTTTTTTGACAAGCTCGTTTGCAAACTTCTCGGCCGCCTCCGGGCCGTTCCCGGTCACGATTTTCCCGTCGGATACGACGTCATTTTCCTTGTAGTTCGCACCCTTCGCGGTAAGCGCATCCTTCATCGAGGCGAAAACAGTCGCGTTTTTCCCCTTGAGAATCCCCGCATTGGCGAGAATCACCGGCGCTATGCATATCGCTGCTACGACTTTTTTCTTGTCCAGAGCCTTCTTCGCGAGGCTATGCAGTTTCCTGTCGTCGAAGAGCTTCTTCGCGCCAACTCCGCCTATAAAGACTATCGCGTCGTAATCCTCGGCTTTGAGCCTGCCCGTCGTCGTGTCCGGCTTGAATTTCATGCCGAGCATTCCGGTGCATTGACTTTTCGTGGTCGATGCAACTACCACTTTCGCCCCGTTTTCCATGAGAATCCTGCGCGGCGTAGTAAGCTCCTCGTCGCGGAAACCCTTCGGCGCGATAATCAGGGCGACTTTCTTCCCGGTGAGAAGCTTGAATTCGTATAGGGCCTTGACCAACGCATCGGCGAAGGTATCCGAAGAGTTCGGGCCGTTCGCGGTGATGAGGTTGCCGTCGATTTCAAGGGGCGAGCCGGTATAGTCCGCGCCGCAGTTTTTCAGGTTCGTCGCCTCCGAGGCGAAAACCGTCGCCTTTTTGCCTTTCAGCACACCCGCGTTGCCGAGAATCGAGGGCGCGATGCATATCGCGGCCGTGATTTTCTTTCGCTCGAACGACTCCTTTGCAAGCTTCAGGGCCGCCTTGTCCTTGAAATATTCCTTCGCTCCGACTCCGCCGATAAATACGACGGCGTCGAAGTCCGTAGCCGAGACCTTGCTTACGAGAACGTCGGGCTTGACCTTCTCTTTCTTGAGCATGCCGACTGATTCGGAGAGCTTCGAGCTTGCCACCGTCACCTTCGCGCCGAGGCTTTCGAGCTTCGCGCGCGGCACGGAATACTCTTCGTCGCGGAAGTTGCTCGAAGCGATGACGAAAAGCACTTTCCTGCCATCGAGTTTTTTGTCCTGCGCAAACGCATGGCCGTTTATGAAAAGCGCGGCAAGCAAGACAGCCGCGAAGAGTTTCCTAATCATCGACTTTCTCCTCTTTGTCTTTTACGATTTTCAGCTTCAGTTCTTCGAGCTGTTTTTCGTCGATTTCGGAGGGGCTGTTCGTCATGGGGCATGCCGAACTCGTCGTCTTGGGGAACGCGATTACCTCGCGTATGCTGTCCTCGCCGACGAGGATTGTCGTTATCCTGTCGAGCCCGAGCGCGATTCCTGCGTGCGGCGGCGTGCCGTAAGTGAGCGCTTCGAGGAAGAATCCGAACCTCTCCTGCGCTTCCTCCTCGGCTATTCCGAGCGCCTTGAAAACCTTCGCCTGGACGACGGTATCGTGGATTCTGACGCTGCCACTTCCGAGCTCGACGCCGTTAAGGACGAGGTCGTAAGCCAGCGAACGCACTTCGAGCGGTTTCTCATCGAGCTTCTCCACGTCGTCAGCATGCGGCGAGGTGAAGGGGTGGTGCGTTGGCGTCGGCTCGCCCTCGTCGTCCTCCTCGAAAAGCGGAGGATGTACGACCCAGAGATAGTCGTATCGCGTGCCGTCGCGAAGCTCCAGGAGTCCGCCGAGATGCACTCTTAACTCTCCGAGCGATGCGAGGCAGGTCTTCCGTTTGTCCGCGACTACGAGAACCGTATCGCCGTCTTTCGCATCGAAGCGCTTGACGAACTCGGCGAGCTCTTCCGGTGAGAAGAACTTTGACGAGCCGCCGGAAAGCTCCCCGTTTTCCATCTTGAACCAGGCCAGCCCCTTCGCTCCGTATTCCTTCACGAAGCCGGTCAGACCGTCGATTTCCTTTCGCGAGAACTGCTTCGGCGCGCAAATCCCGCGCACCATGCCGCCGCTTTCCGCGACCCCCTTGAATACGTTGAATCCGCATTTCGCCGCGATGTCGGTCAGGTCGACCAGCTCCATCCCGAACCGGGTGTCGGGCTTGTCGCTGCCGAACCTGTTGAGCGCCTCCGAGTAAGGCATGCGCGGGAAGGGCAAAGCGACTTCGCTGCCGACGACGTTTTTCATGATTCTTTCGACCATTCCTTCGAGCAGCTCGCAGACGTCCTCTTCCGTAACGAACGACATCTCCACGTCGAGCTGGGTGAATTCCGGCTGTCTGTCGGCGCGAAGGTCCTCGTCGCGGAAACATTTGACTATCTGAAAATACCTGTCCGCGCCCCCGACCATAAGAATTTGCTTGAACATCTGCGGCGACTGGGGCAGGGCGAAGAACTTGCCGGCGTAGTTGCGGCTCGGGACGAGGTAGTCGCGGGCGCCCTCCGGCGTCGATTTCGTCAGAAACGGCGTCTCGATGTCGAGGAACCCGTTCTCGTCGAAGTAGTCGCGAATTTCCTTGAACAACCTGTGGCGGAAGATGAGGTTGTTCATTATCCGGGGCCTGCGAAGGTCGATATATCGGTATTTCATTCTCGTCAGGTCAGCGACCTGGTCGGCTTCGGCCAGCTCGAACGGCGGGGTCTGGGCCTTGCTCAGGACCACGAACTCCCGGCAGATGACCTCTATCTCGCCAGTCGCCATCTCCGGGTTCGCCATTCCCGCGGGCCGCGCCCGGACGTCGCCCGCGGCGGATATGACCGTCTCGCCGCCGAGGTGCGAGGCGCGCTCGTAAAGCTCCCCGTTCTCGTTCGGGTCGAAGACGAGCTGAGTTCGCCCGTACCGGTCGCGCAGGTCTATGAAAAGTACTCCGCCGTGGTTGCGCTTGTTTTCGACCCATCCGCAAAGCACGACGTTGTCATGTTCGTTTCCGGCGGCAAGCTCGCCGCATGTATTGGTTCGCATTGGCATAAGTGATGTTCCTGTCTGTTGTTTGTTCTGGGGTTAAAACGGAGCCACGGCGGGAGGGGGCTTTTTCCCGTTTTCTTTCCCGACATCCTTTGGCTTGTCCGGTTTTTTCTCTTCCGGCTTTTCCGTGCCGGGTTTTTCAGGCCCTTTCTTTTCTTCTTTCTTGTTGTTTTCCGGCGGGGCGGGTTTTGATTCGAGCTCTTTTTCTATCTGGATTCTATCGACGAACTCCCGCGCCTTTTCAAGCAGCCCCTTCCTGTCGATTTCCTTCGGCGACCACTCTATCATCTCGACGACTTCCTTGAACTTCTTAGCCGCTTCGTCCGCGTTTCCCTCGTCGTAGAGTCGCACTGCGGACGCGTACTTCTGCTCGACAAGCGTAATTTCCTCTATCGTTGCGGGCTTCTTGATAATCCGCGTCTTCCCGCCGGTCTTTTCGATGTCCGCGTAGCACTGGGTCAGCCTTTCGAGCGCCTCCCGGTGGGTCGGTACGAGGTCGAGGACCTTGCGATAGCCGGCCGCCGCCTCTTCGAGCTTCTTCTCCGAGTAGAGCTTTTCCGCTTCCGAAAATTTCTTTGCCGCTTCCTCGGTATTGTCCTTCGAAGTGACCGAGTTCCTGAGTTGCGCCGCCATCTCCTCTACCTTTTTCTCGCGCTCGGCTTTCTCGGCTTCCAGTTCCTTTTTCATCTCTTCGAGCAGCTTTTCCGCCTCGCTCTTATTGACCTCTTGCGCCGTGCGCGTCGGCTTGAAACCGGGCTCGCTCTCCTGCTTTTTCACGTTTTCCATTTCGGAGTCCGGCACCTTCCAACCGTGGTCCGGGCCGTCTTCCTTCTTCGGCTCACCGTTTTCCGGCTTTTCCGGCTCGACCGGCTTGCTCGTAACGCCTTCTTTCTCCCCGGCCTCGCCGGCCTCGATTATCTTCGATTCACCTTCCTTCATCTCGGTTTCGCCCACGGGTCTCGTGGTAACAGTCGTCGTCGTGCAGCCGGCAAGCACCGCGAACGCCGCCGCGGCAAGCAGGAAAAACGCGATTCTCATCGTATCCTCCGATTAAAAAACCGCTTTGCAAAGCGATTTTCAGGCTATCAGAAACGCGCCCGGATTTCAACCAAAATACCCTCCCCGCGTCCGCGTGCGGCGAATTGTTTGAATTTGTTTGCCTGCGCTTCGTTTTTGAATTAGAATTAACGGGAATTCGCCAAACATCGTTTCCGGGAGGGAAATCAGATGCGCACCATCTCTATTATCCTTTTGACGCTTTTTGCAAGCCTCTTCTGCGCTATTCTCGCAGCGCAGGAAGGCGGCGAAGCAGAGCCGTTTCTGCCCGAGGGCGTTCAGCACGCTTTCCAGAGCGTCGAGCGCGACTGCCCGATGTGTGGGTGGAACTGGCGCAAAAAAACTTCCAACGACAAGTCGGCGGCGGCATTCGAGGGAGCCTTCAAGCCGGGCGAAAAGTGCCCGTTCTGCGGCGGCGCAGGCAAGGTGCGCGACCGAATCGACTGGGCTGGCGGCTTCGTAGTCGCTTATGGCGCCGGCGCCCCCGAGACGAGAAGCGAAATGAAAGACCCAGACAAGGCAAGGGCGCAGGATTTCCTGATGGCTAAAAGGGCCGCCGAACTGAGGGCGACGAGAAACGCGGTATCGCTTCTTGCCAACGTCCGTCTCAATCGTAGCGCGACCCTCGACGCGCCCAGCTACCACCAGCATATCGAGGCGTTCGTCAAGGGCGCGGAGCACGAGGAATTCAAGTCTTCCCGCGACTCCGATTTGCCATACTACGTCGCGAAGGTAAAGCTCCCGCTCTGGGGCGTGACAGGCCTTTCCGAGCGGCTTTGGGCGTCGTACGCAAAATCATACGGCGTCGTGAGGCACGCCTCGAAACCGAGGACCGACCTCGAGGATGAATACGTCATAGTAATAGATGCGCGCGGCTCAGACTGCCCGCCGCACCTTTACCCGCGCGTTATCGTCGAGGGCGGAACTGTGGTATACGACATCTCCGGCGTCAACGCCGACGTTGCGCAGAAAAGCGGCATGGCCCGCTTCGGCTACCTCGAAGATGACGTTCCTTATGACAAGCTCGAAGAATCTCTCAAACAGTCGTCGATAATGGATGAAGAACATTTTGCTTGCGTTGCCGATGGCGAAACTTATTTCCAGGACGACGGCAAGGATGAGAAAAAGCCTAAAAAGCGTCGCAGGCGAAAGAAAATCGTCGTCGTCAAGGGTGAAAAGACCGGCGACGAGAATGCGAGCATAAAGCTCACCGACGCCGATGCGGCGAAGGTCAAGGAGGCGGAGGAAAAAGGCGACGCCCTCAAAGGCGGGAAGGTCATTATCCTCACCGACTCCCGCGTCGCAGGCAAAGAGGGCAGGATTACTATCCGCGGTCCTGTCAGGCTCGCCTGCAAAAAATGACGTATTAAGCGCGTTTGTAACTTTTTTGTAACCGCCTAACGCGGGGCTTCTGCAAACACTTCAATACTTTGGAACGTAACATTTTCAGACCCGCAATTTTTCGGGCAGGGGAGTAAAGGAATGAAGAACCTGCGATTTCTCGTCTTTCTCGCGGCGGCGGCCGTTTTCGCCGCGGTCTGCGCTTCCGACGCCTGCGAGGCGCGTTTCTACGACAATCCCGTCGATTGCTACGCGCTCCTCGTGGTCGCGGCCAACGACACGAACTCGACCATCAAGAGAAACCTCGACCCGATTGATGTCAACGGGTCGCTCGTCGCGCTCGCCCGCGTCTACGGCGCGCTCATCGAGGCCGGCTTCGACGACGCAAATATAATCGTCCTCTACTGCTCCGGCGGGCTCCAGCCCGACTGGTCCGAGAAAAAAGAGGCCAAGTACATCAAAATGGTAAAGAAGCACTTCAACAGGCAAGGGATGGACGCGAACAAGGCCAACATCAACTCCGCAGTCGCTTCGGTAAAGTCCAAACTCGATGGAAACGACCAGTTCGTCTTCTGGATTAATACCCACGGCGCAGCAAACGGCAACCTCATGATGGCACCTCGAGGGATGTGGTCTACCGGCGAAATCCAGGAAACCTTCACCGGCCTGAAATCCAAAACCAACATTATCATGTTCGATTCCTGTTTCTCAGGACAGATTCTCAATAGATGCAATATGCCCAACGCCGTCATGTTTTCCACGACCCAGGCCAACTCGCCCGGCTGGGTTGACAGGACTTTCACCAATTGCGCCAACTTCCTCGAATACAAAATCGACAAAAAACTGGACAAGAACAAAGACGGCGTTACGGACTGCGACGAGGCCTTTGCCGCCACGATGAAAGCGGCGAAGGAATACGACCCGAAACTCAAAGATTACATGCGAAACAAGTACAAGCCCGCAAAGCCCGCGCCTCCCGGCACAATGGAGCGCTCCAGCATTATCCCCATGATTAAGGTCGGCGATTCCTACGAGCGATGCAACCTCGGGCCGTCGAAATCGGGCGAAAAGGTCGCGAAAGTCAAAAAAACCGCCGCGAAAAGGAAAAAAGACCCCGGCGTAGCCCTTATCAAAAAAGCCAAGCTCTACGAAAGCGGCAAAGACTACGTTACCGCGATTGACATCTACAAGAAAATCGTGGATATGGGCGCAAATACCAAATGCAGCAACGAGGCCAAGCAGAAGATGGATAAACTCCTCTCCAAGCCGAAAATCAAAAAGGAATTCGACGAAGCCAATCTCGAAAAACAACTGGAAGAAGACTACGCAATGGCCGAATCCTTCATGCTTGCAAGCCGCTACGAGGATGTCATAGAATACTGCGAAAAAATTCTCAAAGCCGCACCGAATACCGTCCACGCCCAGCGCGCGAAGATTCTACTCGACGGGGCGAAAGAGGCCCAGAAACTACAAAAAGAAGCGAAACAATAGGAAGAAAACACCAGGGTTTGGACAAGGCCCCGCCGTATCCCGGCGGGGCCTTGCAGTTTCCAGTATAAATGCTTCCTGCATTACCGTTTTTGCAGTAATCGGCTACGTATTGTCAGAGAACTTATCCTCTTCTGCCAGTTGAGCCAAGTTGTTCTCAATATCACGAGTAGGCACGAAATAGTATTCTTTTCCTGTTTTTTTGCGGTTCAATATCTTTTTATCGCTCAAGTCGAACAAATCTTTTCGCGCCGTCGCGTATGCAATGCGATTGCTTGTTTGATGCGACTTGATTGTATACAAATGGTCGGGATTTCGAAGCGCATGCGTGATGATTGCTCTCTGGCGATGATTCAGCGATATGGCGCGTATTTTGTTTTCCAATGCGGCAAGTTTTCTTCTTTTTTGTTTGATATATTGATGCAGTGTTGTCAAGGCCCTTTCCATGACTTTTAAATGGAAAAGGATGAAATAAGTCAGGTCGTTGTCGTCTGTTTCCGTGTATAAAAAGGCATCGCGGTACTGTCCGGGGGATTTCTTGATTATTTCGGATATTGAAATATATTCGAAAAGCTCGAAACCGTGCCTTATCATTGACCAGTAAAACAAAGCCCTCGCAACCCGGCCGTTGCCATCGACAAACGGATGGTCGTAGGCAAGCCAGAAGTGAAGTATAATCGAGCGAATAACTGGGTGGATGAAGCCTTTCGGCATCTTCCCGTTGGCAAACTCGCACATCGCATTTATTCTTTCTTCCAGTTCCTCTGCTTTCGGAGGGTCGTGCAGAACCTGATTATCTTCTTCCCAATAAACTCGTATTTGTTCGTTCGGCAAACGCAGGCGACCTTCTTCAGAATGTTTTTCAAGTGTTTTATCAGTAATCCGGCGGTGGATGTCAAGTATCAGACTCAAGGATAGGGGCTTGTCCGCCAGCTTTCGAACGTATTCCATTGTTAGATAGTTGTTCAGTATCATTTGCTCGCTTTTATCGCTCGGTTTGCGACCGGTTCGTATCATTTCCTTCGCCACTTTGCGCGTGGTCGCAGCCCCTTCGAGCTGGCTTGAGGTGATGGCTTCTTCGATAAGCGACCTTACCAGATAACTGTTTCTCGTTCCCGGATTGCTGATTTCGTTGGGCGTGGAAAACGGTCCTCCAGAACCTCGGTCGATGTTGTACAATCGTTCGAGAATAGGGTCTGCCTCGAGATCGTAGCTGAAAGCTTGACTTTTCTTATTTTTCAAGGGCACGATATGCTTGGAGCGTGTCCTTTGCTGTTTTATTAAAAACCACCATTCTTTGTGAGATAAATCACGCGGAGGCTTGAGATATAATAAATCATGCCAATGTAGATATTTCTCAGATCTTTCCCATTGAACACTTAGAGAAACAAGAGATGAAAATCTTTTCAGGTCATTGGATAACTCGCCGATAATACTGCTCATGGTTGGTGGAATTCTTGGTTTTTGCATTATTTGCCTTCCCTTTGACCGCTTTTAGAACTAATGAAACATCTATCACTTTCATATCAGAATTGTATTTATTGATATATTATGAGGGATTTTCCGCAAGTCAAGTATCAATTGATAATAAATTGATATGAAAATGATAAATCGGAGCATTTGCTTTCAGCATCGAACTCGAAAAACCTGCTTATTGGTTCTGAAACCAGTCTGCTTCCCCCTATGAAAACACCCGCAAATCCTTGAAAAATCAGGGCATGGAGAATTTTAATTTACGTAAGTCATTATGTCATAGGGGTTTATTAACATTGTGTTAATGCGTTCTCTCTGAAAAGCGACGTAAGTCCTTATCCCACAATGACTTAAGAAATTTACAAAAAAACTTGAAAAAGTTCTTGCATTTGCCTTTTTCATACGTATAATAGAGTAAAGGATAGGTTGATATGTCCCGATAGTAGCTCCTGAGTTTGTAGGAAATCCTGGAGCGGAAAAAAAGCAAAAACCTTCAGTCTTTCGTGGCTGGGGTTTTTTGTTTTTAGAAAGGGCAGTGGGAGATAGCAGGATGAGAATTCGCACGATAAAGCCGGAGTTTTTCACGGATATGAAGCTCCGCGAGATGGAGCCCGTGACGGTCCTTTTTTATGCCGGGTTGTGGTGTTTCGCGGATGACGAGGGAAGGTTTGTCAACGACCCGCCCATTATCAAGGCTGCGATTTTCCCGACACGCGACATCGACGTCGTTCCGATGCTTCGCGAGATAGAAGACAAAAGGATGATTGTTCGCTACTCGGTCGAAGAAAAGGAGTATTTTTATATAAGAAGATGGAAAAAGCACCAGGTCATTAACCGAAAATCCAAACCGAAGACGCCTCCGCCTCCCGCATGGAACGGAAGGGTGGACAATTCGTTTGCCGACAACTCGCTCCCGGACACTCACGGAGTACTCAGTGAGTCCTCCGTGAGTACTCATCCGGTAGTTGATAGTGCGGATGAAGCTATGGATGAGCATTCAGTGAGCACTCACATCAGGAAAGGGAAAGGGAAAGGGAAAGGGAACTGGGAAAAGGAACCGGGGAACGGGAGCCTGGAATTGGAAATGGAAAAAGAATCCGTCGGTCAGTCTCGTCAGACGCTCGTCACATCTAAAGCGAACGAAAAAGTGGCCGGACGAATAGACAGACGGACTGATTCTTCTTCAAAAACCTTGAAAAAACCGGAAAAAACCTTTTCAGAGGCTGCGGAATCGGTGCTCGAAGACATCAAAAGCCGCATAAAGTTCGGAGAGCTTCAGGACAGGCCTGCCGAAAATTCAATCAATCCGGATATATTGCAGGAACTGAAAAACTTCTTTCCCGACGACAAGGTTCGGGAGATTTTCGGCAATTGGCCGTCCGAACGCATTCGATGGGCGCTTGATAAAACGAAAGAGAACATGGCCTCCGGCAAGGCCAGGAAGCCTGCTTCGCTCTTGCTGAAAATCCTCGAAAACGACCAGCAGTACGAGCGCCATCGATATGATGAGCACGCCGTCAGGAACGCGAAGCCGGTCAAAAAACCGCAATCAGTTCTCTCTGCCTCCGGGAAGCGAAGGCGCGAGAGAAATCATTTCATTGCCGAGAATAAAAGGCTCAGAAGCTATATCGGCTCGATGCCGGAAAATCTGCGCGATAAAACGACTTCGCTTCTCCTCGAAGCATACGTCAGGAAGCATGGCATAGATATCGAAAAGCAGAAAAAGGCCGGCACCTGGCTCAGGCATACTCCTGATAAGCTGCTCGAAGAGCATATCAAGGAGGTCTGGCTTCGTCTCGGCAGGCCGAAAATATTCACGGAGGGCGATTTCAAGACGCCTTTGATGCAGAGGGGCAGGCCGAACGAAACCGGCGGCTCCAAGGCGGGATGAAAAACTCCGGGCATGAACTCCGGGGACATGAACTCGTTTCGTGTCCCCGGAATTAAGGGCCGGGATTCACGTGACATGAACTCGTTTCGCCTCCCCGGAATCAGGCGGTTGACCGCGCCTTTCCGGGCAGGTAAAATCGGCAAATGAAAAGTGCAGGGGAGTTGAACGGATGAGGTTTACTTGGTATATTCTTGCGGCGGTGCTTGCTTCCTGCGCCGCGGTGCACCTGGAGGGTGATAAGGTGGCAGAAGTTCCCAGAGAGATTGTCGAAAAGGTCGAAAGCCTCCGGGCTGAAATCCGCCATCACAACGAACTCTACTACAAAAAAGACGCGCCCGAAATCTCGGACGCCGAATACGACGCTCTCATGCGCGAGTTGAAATCACTCGAAGATAAATATCCCTCGCTCATAACTCCCGACTCCCCGACGCAGACCGTCGGCGCTGCGGCGGCGGAGGGCGGGGAAAAATTCTCCGAGGTGCGCCATTCCGTGCCAATGCTTTCGCTGGAAAACGTCGCCAACGCGGACGAAATGAAAGCCTGGTACGAGCGCATAACGAAATCTCTCGAAGGCGAGGAAGTCGAGTTTGTCGCAGAGCCGAAGCTGGATGGGCTTGCGGTGGAGCTTATCTACGAGAACGGGAACTTCGCCCTCGGCTCAACCCGCGGCGACGGAACCACCGGCGAAAACGTCACCGGCAACCTCCTAACAATCGAGGAAATTCCGCGAACGATTAATAACGCTCGGGAGCTTCTGGAGGTTCGCGGTGAAGTCTATATGAAGTTGAGGGATTTTCAGGCATTAAACGCCGCACGCGAGGAGGACGGAAAGACCCGCTTCGCCAATCCCAGAAACGCCGCAGCCGGAAGCCTGCGACAGCTCGACTCGAAAATCACCGCCGGGCGAAAGTTATCATTCTTTGCCTACGACGTGGGTTCCTCAAGCATGAAATTTGGAAATCAGCAATCACTTCTCGGTTACTTCAAAGACCACTGCGGATTTCAGGTGGCTGAGAATTACAGGTGCGAAAGCCTTGCAGATATTGAGAAAGCCTACGCAGGTCTTATCGAAAAACGTGAGAATCTGCCGTTCGAAATCGACGGGATGGTCGTCAAGGTCAACGATTTCGCGTTACGCGAGCGCCTCGGCATCAGGTCGCGAAGCCCGCGGTGGGCCGTGGCTTACAAGTTCCCGCCAAGGCAGGAAAAGACCGTCCTCGAAGATGTCGAATGGTCGGTGGGCCGGACGGGCGCGGTGACGCCGGTCGCACACCTGACGCCCGTGAACATAGGCGGCGTGACTGTCAAACGCGCATCGCTTCACAATATGGACGAAATCGAGCGTCTGGGAGTGAAAATCGGCGATACCGTAATCGTCGAGCGGGCGGGCGACGTGATTCCCGACGTGGTTCGCGTCGTGACGGATAAGCGCACCGGTACGGAGAAGGAAATCCGCGTGCCGGAGAAATGCCCGGTCTGCGGCTCGGAGGTCCACCGCCCGGAAGGCGAGGTGGTTTTCCGCTGCACCAACATCACCTGTCCCGCGCAGGTAAAGGGGCATTTGCAGCACTTCGCGTCCCGCGGATGCATGGACATCGAGGGCCTCGGCGAGAGGAACGTCGAAATCTTCATGGAAAAGGGCTTTCTCAATGACCCGGCAGATATCTACCGCCTGGCCGAAAAACGCGACAAGCTGATTGAAATAGAGCGTTTCGGCGAGAAGTCGGTCGACAACCTTCTTGATGCAATCGAGGAATCGAAGTCCCGGCCATTATGGAGAGTTCTTAATGCGCTCGGAATCCGGCACGTCGGGGAGCACGTGGCGCGGGTGCTGGCGGAGAGCTTCGGGACGATTGACGCGCTCATGTCTGCGTCGAAAGAGGAGATGGAGGCGGTCAATGAAATCGGGCCGGTCGTCGCGGCGTCGGTTTTCGACTTTTTCAGAAACGAAAGCAATATCAGCCTCGTGAACCGTCTGCGCGAGGCGGGCGTTGAAATGTCCGGGGACACGAAACGAGTTCATGTCCCCGGGGGGCCGTTTGCCGGGAAGACGGTGGTATTCACCGGCGGGATGGAGAGCATGAGCCGCGAGGCGGCGCAGGAGCTTGTGCGCAAGCTCGGCGGCAAGGCTTCCGGCTCCGTCTCGAAGAATACGGATTTGGTCGTTGCCGGCGAGAAGGCGGGCTCGAAGTACGAAAAGGCCGTGAAGCTCGGCATCGAAATAATCGACGAATCCGAATTTCTCAAACGCGCAGGGAAGTAGAGCTTAATCGTCGAAGAAGTGGGTTTCGCCGGCAATCATGGTCATGATGTTTCTTGAGCGCTGGTCGAGGGCTCCCTCTAAAGGATTGTCGTAGTTCTTCGGGACGCGGATAGCGCAGATGTCCGCTTCCATGCCGGGCCTTAGCTCGCCGACTCTGTCCTGAATTCCGAGGGCTGCCGCGCCGTTTATCGTCGCCATGCGGAAAAGCTGCAGCGGGGTCACGTCGTCGTAAGTCTGGTAGACGAACTTGATTTCCTCGAGCATGTCGAGCGACCAGTTGCTTACCATCGAATCGGTTCCGAAGCAGACGCGGATGCCTTCGGCGAGAAGCTTTTTGAACGGGTGATAGCGGTGGTAGAAATAGAAGTGGCTTCGCGGGCAGTAGACGGCGGAAGCGCCGGCGTCGCGGATGATTGCGAAATCGCCGTCGCGAAGATAGTTGTTGTGGATGGTGAGGGTATGTTTCGTGATAAGCCCGAGCTTCGCGAGGTAGGCGATGGGCGTCATTTTCGGGGCTTTCCATTTGCTCAGGTCGGAGCCCAGCCGTGTCAGGAACTCGACGAACGGGCCGCCGCCCGTCTCGAAAAGCTCGACTTCACCCTCGTGCTCCGAGGTATGGATGGAAATCACGCGGTCGGTGCCCTCGACGACTTCGCGGCATTTTTTCAGCAGGCGCTCGCTGACGCCGTATGCGGAATGCGGCGCGACGCCCCACTTGAGGAATTCTCCCTCCTCGACCATCGCAATCCGGTCGTCGAGAAGCTTGGCCTTTTTTTCGTAGAGATGGTCTGGAAAAGCGACCATCTCGAAGGCGATAAACGCCCGCATCCCGCTTTCCTTCAGAGGGATGTAGGAGTTGCCGGAATTGGCGTGGTCGACGATTGTCGTCGTGCCGTATTCGATGGCAGCCTCGATGCCTTTCTGCGAGGACTTGATAAGGTCGGCATTGTTCGTGCCGTCGCGAAGCTCGCGGACCTCGTCGAGCCAGAGGGTCAAATCCTGGCGGCGCGTGACGGCGCGGCCGAGGTCGGTAAGCTCGATATGCGTATGGCAGTTGACGAGCCCGGGCAGGATTACGGCGCGGCCGAGGTCGACGACTTCGGCAGCCTTTATTTTACCTGAAGGCGCGATGGAGGCGATTTTGCCGTCTTCTATAAGAACGGCGTGGTCCTCGAGGAGGTTTCCTTCGCCTTCAAGAATATAGTCTGCTTTGAGAACGGTCGTCTTTGCCATTTGACCTCAATACAACCTTTGGAGCTGAGCGCCCTGGTAATAGTGCTGGAGAATTTCCTGGGCCGTGAAGCCGAGCATCGGGTCGGCCATGCCTGCCGCGCCCCACTGGCACATCCCGACGCCGTGGCCCCATCCGGAGCCGTGGATTTCGAAGAACTCGCCGAGCTTGCTGACGGTGAAGGAGATGGATTTCATCCGTCTTGTCCCGATGGAGCGCCTGAAGCTGGGAGTCGAGACGCGGATTTCGCCCTTTTCGCCCTTCAGGACGACCTCTTTCGGGCGTTGGCCTGCGTCGGGTTCGACGAGCTGAATCTCGACGATTTTGCCGATGTCTCCGCCGGCGTGGTCCGAAACGACTTTGGCAAGCTCTTTCTGGTTGACGTTGAAATCCCATTCGTAGACGGAAGATTCGCGGCAGTTCCCGCAGGGAACGCCGGTGAGGCAGGGGATTTCCTTCCCGCCGAAGATGACATGAGCGTCGGCGGTGAAGCCACCGCAAGTCGAGTGGTAGTAAGCGGGGAAGATTTCACCCTCGTAGGTCAGGACAGTTCCCGCCGTATCGACGACGACCTTGCGGGACTTGTCAGATTCCTTATCGAGCCCTGCATAGACCTGGGAATCTGAGCCGCTGGTAAGGTCGTATTTCTTTTTGTGCTTGCGCGCGTTTTTGGACCGCCAGAGGGCGTAGGTTCGCGCGGCCACGGCTTGCGCCTGAAGCGCAGCCTCGGGCCAGGAGATTTTCATCTCGGCAGGAACGACGCTTGCGAGGTAATGCTCGATGTTGACGTGGTTGACGACGGTGATTTTGCCCTCTTCGCCGTAGAGGTGGAGAATGCCGCGGTAGTGCTTTTCTCCGACAACGGCGGACCCGTCGGTCGCGGGAGTTATTATAATATGCGGGGACTTTATCCTGGCCGGGCCGATTTCGAAGTAGCTGCCAGCGAACCTGACTTCTACGGACGAAAGCGATGCTCCCTGCGAGACGGTTTTCGAGTTTTCTGCGAGCGTAACGGAATAGGGGCCATCGACGCCAATCGGGGCGAACTCGGCGTTTCGCCTGAGCGCGACGCGTACGACTGGAACGCCTTCGGCAGGCCCGAAGAAGGGTGCCGCGCCGCCGACGCCCGTAACGCGGTCGCACGAGCCGCAGGCGGCCAGAAGCGTCAGAAGCAGGAAACCGGGCAGAAGGAAAACTTTTCGCAATTTAACCTCCGATTAACGTGCATTTTATTATAGCGTTTCGTGCGCAAACATCAACCTTCGCGACGGGGCGGAATCAGTAAAGGCGTATTTTCTGGTAAATGCCGATGGGCCGGCGAATCGCGTCAAGGAGCAGGAAAATTACCGGTGCGCATGCTGCGGAATAGAACGAAACGACGAGGACGCGGCGCATATAGTGCGATACGTCGGTGCCGGGCAGGACGAAATTGAGCTGGAGGAGATAGAGCAAGCTCGCCGCGAATACGGCGCAGAATGCGACGAAGGACTGGACGAGGATTTCCTCCTGGTAGAAATATTTTCTCAGCCGCAGGAGGACGGCGGCGCCAAGGAAGTAGATGAGGGAATGAGTGCCGAGCCTGCCGGTCGAGAAGAGGTCTTTCGTGAACCCGACGAGCCAGGCCGCGAATATGGTATCTTCGGGCTCGGCGTTAAGGACGACGTAAATGACAAGGAGCAGGGCGAATTCCGGGTGTGCGTCGCCAAGCTGCCATGAGGGCGGGAATGCGACCTCGAAAACGACGAAGAGGAAAGCCAGGAGGATGAATATATACCATTTCATTCGTTTTCCTCCGGGACATCCGGAGGAGTGAGTTCGACGATTATGACGCTTTCGAGCTCGTCGAGGTTTACGGGCGAGGCGAGGAGAATCTCCATCTCGGGCGCGTAATCGCTATCCTCTACGCGTGAGACGAATCCGATTAGAATCCCGGACGGGTAAAGGCCGAGCGAGCCGCTCGTAACCACCATATCGCCGGGAGATGCCTTGATTTCGGGCGAGGCGTGCTTGATGCGAATCGGCGTGAGGCCGGGCGATTTGCCCTCGACGATGACGCGCCTGCGGGTTTCGAGCATCCGGGCCGGCAGCCGGAAACCGGAGTCGCTCGCAAGCATTATGCGGCACGCGCGCGGCCCGACCGTATCCACTATGCCCACGACGCAGGCGCAAACGCCGGGCTCGTTTTCTTTTTCGCAGCCCCAGAGGGCGAGCAGTCCGGGGCTTACGCCGTGCTCGGAGCCTCGGTTGACGAGAATCGTCCTGCGGTAGTTGGATGCGTCGCGCCTGAGAATGACTCTCGCGGGAATGATTCTGGAAAGCTCGTCCTGCGAGGAGGTTTTTATCCCGGCGACGGTTTCGAGCTCTTTCCGCAGGAGATGGAGCTCGTTTTTCAGCGAGGCGACCTCCTGTCTTTCGTAGATAAGCTGGCGCCTGAGTTTTTCTATGAGGGGGGCAGATTCTTTCTCGTCTTCGGGCGTGGCGGGCTGGAGGAAGGCTGCGATATTTGCGCTGGCGCTGGCGATTCTGCCGGTTACGGGATAGGCGAACCTTCCCGGCATGAAGTAGAATACGAGACTTATGGTGAAGACTGTTACGAGCGCTCGGTTGCGCTTCAGAAAACGAAGCTTGTCTGCCACTTTAGAAGCCTGTCAGCGGAACGCCGCCCATCAGGCGGCGGAACTCTCAAGTATATCCGAGAACATGTCGAGGTTCTCGAGGAAAATGCCCGTACCCCTCGCGACGCAGGTGAGCGGGTCGTCGGCGACGACCGCTTCGAGGCCCGTTTCCCGCGTGATTAGCTTGTCGATGCCTCGCAGCAGCGCGCCTCCGCCTGCGAGCGTCAAACCGGTCGTAACCAGGTCGGCCGCAAGCTCCGGCGGGGTCTTTTCGAGGGTTCGCCTGACCGCCTCGACTATTGCGGTGCAGGGTTCCCGGAGAGCTTCCCTGATTTCCTCGGAGGTTATGGCAATCTTCGAGGGGAGGCCGTCGATGGCGTCGCGGCCGCGAACCTCCATGCTGAGTTCCTCTTCGAGGGGGTAAGCGGAGCCGATTTCTATTTTGATTCTTTCCGCGGACAACTCGCCTATCATGAGGTTGTAGGTTCTCTTGATATAGGCGGAGATGGCCTCGTCGAAGTCGTCGCCCGCGACGCGGAGCGATTCTGATGCCGCCATGTCTGCGAGCGAGAGGACGGCGACTTCGGTAGTGCCGCCGCCGATATCGACAATCATCGAGCCCTGGGCTTCGGCGATGGGAAGTCCTGCGCCGATGCCGGCCGCTCGAGGCTCTTCTACGAGGAATACTTTTCTCGCGCCCGCGCGTTCGGCGGAGTTGTAGACGGCGCGCTTCTCAACGGCCGTGATGCCCGAGGGTATGGCAATGAGAACGCGGGGATGCGAGCGCATGCCGAACCTTCTGGGCTGCACCTTGTTGATGAGATAGGCAATCATGGCTTCTGCAATCTCGAAGTCGGCGATGACGCCGTCCTTGAGCGGCCTTACTGCGTTAATGTTGATGGGCGTCTTTCCGAGCATTTTTTTTGCTTCGACGCCTACTGCGCGGCCGTTGTTGAGGACCTGGCTTGTCCCTTTTTTGACCGCGACGACCGATGGCTCGGAAAGAACAATTCCCTCGCCGCGGACGCATACGAGGGAATTAGCCGTACCCAAATCGATGCCGAGGTCTTTCGAGAAGAGACCGAGTACTTTCTGCAATATCATAGGATAAGCGTAATCCTTTCTTTCAGGCTACCTTCCGCCGACGGGATTTTCTCCCTGACCGGCTTCTTCGGCGCGCTCGGGCCGCGCGTCGCGCCGCTTGAACTGGGAATAATACCAGTCGGCGCGATACTCTTTTTCGTAGTCGGTCTTATTGAAGTAGAAGCCTATCTCGTCGCCGACCAGATAAATGGCGAAGCCGAGGAAGAGGGTGGTCAGAATCATGAGAACCGTGGCCGTCGGGGCCGATGGTTTCTTCTCTATTATCTCTTCATCCTCGCTGCCGCCCGGTCCAGCTCCCATTTCTTCTTCAATCATGTCTACCTCCGCTTGATGTCTTCTGTTTTATTATTTTGACGATACTATTGCTATTTCCACGCGCCTGTTTTTCTTGGCGCCCTTATGGCCGGGCGCGTTGCCTACGCGAGGCTCGAATTCTCCATAACCCGCGGAATACATTCTTTTTTCAGGGATGCCGAGTTTTCTAAGCTCGACAAGCACGGAAAGCGCGCGTGCCGCCGAAAGGTGCCAGTTCGTCGGGTAGTTCTTCAGCGTAGCTGGGTTCTTTATCGGCACGTCGTCCGTATGGCCTTCGATTCTCAAGTACGCGCTTTGAGTGTTTTCCTTCAGGATTGGCGCGAGTTTCCCGAGAATGTCCTTCGCTTTCTGCGTGAGGCTGGCTTTTCCGAGGTCGAAAAGCACGTCTCCCGCGATGCTGATTTTGCCGTCGTCGGTAATCTGGACATCCTGGCTTTCCGCAGGGGTGAATCCGACCTTCTGGATTCCGCCTTTGAGGGCTTCTTTGAGTTTTTTTACGGCATCTTCGAATTGAGGTTCGAGCTTCTCGATCTGCTCCTTGAGCTTTTTGTTCTCAATTTCGAAGCGACCGGACTCGCTCTCGGCCGTCTTGGTCCTTCGGGCGAGGTCTGCGTGTTCTTTCTGGTGGCCTTCTATCTGCAAGACGTAGGCTTCGTTGGTCTTGGCTGTGTTATAGTAGACCCAGTAGGGGACGCATCCGCTTCCCGCAACGAGGACGGCCGCCGACAGCAGTATTGCAAGGGGCAGTAATCTTGACATGAATGAAAACTCCTTAATTTATTCTTCCGTTTTGACTTCCTTGACGAGGACAATCTCGACCCTTCGGTTGGCGGCCGTTCCCTTGCGACCCGGCTTGTTCGGGGCGATGGGGTGGTGCTCGCCGTACGCGACCATGAAGAGCCTTTCACTTCCGACGCCGAGCGCCTTGAGTTCCGTCAGCACGGAATGGGCGCGCCTGGACGACAGGAACCAGTTGTCCTTGTTTTCCTTTATGGTTCTTTTGACGGGCACGTCGTCGGTGTGACCATCAACTCGCACGAAATACTCGGCGTACTTGTCGGACTTGAGGAGTGCGGCAAGCCTCTTGAGGGTCGCCTTGCCCTTTGCGGTTAGCGTGCTCGAACCGGACGAGAACATTATATCGCCCTGTAGCACGATTCCGCCTGTCTTGGGGTTGGTCGCCCATCCTTCCGGCGGGGCCTCGGGCGCCTTCTCCTCGTTGAGCGTGTTTTTCAGGTCCTGCATCGCGTCGATGCGGGCCTGCTCGCCCTTGAGCTTGTTCGTGAGGACATCGACCTGTGTACGAAGGTCTTTGTTGTCCTTGACGAGCTTGCCGTGTTCGCCCATGAGCATATCGTGCTGCTCCTTGAGCTCGTTGTACTTGTGCTGGGGCACCGCGCACCCACAGACGAGAACCGTGATGGCGGCCGCCGCCATTAAGGCAAGCGGGAACCTTTTCACCTGCATTGTTCCTCCTCTTCCAGTCAGCTTCCAGAAAAACATGCCAACGAAAAGTGGTTCGAAGCAGCCGCCGTATAACAGTTCCGCAACAGCAGGCGCCGGGTTACGGTGGGTCGGGCGCCGACTATGCGAAAACGTTCATAAACCAGTCAGCGATACCGCGGAACTTGTCCGCCATGTCAACCGCATACTGCGGCGTAACGTTTCTAATAGTATTAAAGAGAAACGGTCCCGGCCAGATAACGAATATCGTGGTGAAAAATATCATTACCGTCCATATGACGTGGGACTTTTTCCTTTTCATCTGCATTGCGCGCAGCCGTGCTGAACGGCTGATGCGTCCGGAGCCGGCGCGTGTCGCGCTGACGGCTTCGTAGTCCTCTACTCCGCCGAACGCCTCCGCCCTGGTATCGGCGGGTTTCTGTCTTATGGGCGGTGCGGTCGCGTCGATTATGGTCGCCGCGCCTTCGTCCACATCCTCGATAATCGGCGCCGGCGTCGGTGCCGGAATCGCCTCGGTCATGTCGAGGCCTCCCTCGTCGTCACCTTCGAGGGTGGGCAACTCTTCGGTGTCGAAGACGTCCATGTTCAGAACGGTCTCGCGCTCCCGGGCCTCTTCGTCCACGACAAGGTCCTGGTCGCTCGGCAGGCTTATCTCGGCGTCGGAGTCGGTGAGTATGATTGTCGGCTCGGTTTCGCGCCCCTTCTTCAGGCTCTCGACATCGTCCTGACGGAACTTCATCGAGGCTCCGTCGCGGAAGCCCCTCAATTCGCCCTGTGACACAAGGCGTTTCAACTCCTCTTCGTCTATCTGAAGCTCGTGAAGCACTTCCTCAAAGGTGTAAAAATCATCAGCCATATCAGCTACCTCCGCAGGACAAACGCGGTTTACGTTCCGTCGGCTAAATTGTCAGAGAAATTATTTTTTCTTGGGCGTCGTCGTGCCCTTAATCTTCTTACGGGTCTCTTCGTATACTTCCTTGACGGAAGGCGACTGCGTACGCGGGCGCCACTCGTCGAGCATAAGGTCGAACTTGATGTTGCGGGCCGCCACCAGATTGAGCTTGCCGCCCTGGTAGTCGTATACGCAGATGCTCTTTGCATCCGTATCTATTACGTAGAGGATATCGCGCGACTGGCTCTCGATGTTGCCCGTCATGGCCGAGATACTGCCCGAGGCCGACGCCGCGTCCGCAATTACGGGCGTGCGGGACGAGTTAACGCTGATAATCAACGCTATCAGCAGGCCAATGACAACAACCATTAAAAACTTATTGCCGAAAGAACTATTCACGTTCAACCCTGCCCGGCCAGAGGCCGCAAAGACTTTATACAGATACACTTAACCGAGGAACATCATCCACAGGGTAATCATTTTGTCAAGGAAAAAATTATTTCACTTTTGCGGGCTCATCATCCTTTTCGACTGCCCCGGAAGGCTCGATTCGACCATAGCCTTTGATGCGCCTGATTGCGAAAACCGCCGTCGCCGCCACAAAAACGAATACGCCGACGCTTTGCGATATAGTCAGGCTGCCGAAGAGGTAGGATGGCTCGTTGTCGCCTCTGAGAAATTCGACCGTGAACCTCAACCATGGATAAATTATGCCCAGAAGCAAGACCTCCTCGCCGTAGTTTTTCTTGAGGCGCGAGCGCCCGAAGAGCCATATTACGACCGCGAGAAGGATGGCGGCCATGAAATGCATGAGTTGCGTAGGGTATACGGGCAGGGAATGCGCCGCGTTCGAGTGAATAAGCCCCTGCGCGACGTGCTGGCTGAACGCCGGGCTGCCCTGCGGAAAGGTTATGGCGAGCGGGAAAGTCTCCGTCACTTTGCCCCAGCAGCAGCCGTTGAGGAAGCAGCCGATTCGCCCGCAGGCGAGACCGGCGGCCGCAGAAACGGCGCAGATGTCGGTCAGCTTCCAGAAGTGGATTTTTCGCTTGTGAGCGAAGAATACCGCGGCCGCGATGGCGCCGAGCAATCCGCCGTAATATACGAGGCCGCCCTTCCATATCTCGAAGAGCATAAGGTCGTATGCCGGCCGCACCTCGTCGCTGACCACGCCGTGGTCCGAGAGCCACCGCTGGGCGTCGTCGTAGGTATATCCGTGAGGGCCCGTCCTTTCGTGCGCGGGGAGAAACTCGTATGCGTATACCGTCTCTTTTCCGAAGTTTTCGCCGGGCGCGCTGACGCGGCCCGTGATTCTGGTTATTCGCTGGTCGTACTTGTTGACGAGCTCGCGCTTGAAGGAGTCGGGGTAGAAGTCGGACTTGTCCCTGTTTACGGCGAGAATCATCGTGGATGAGGGCGTCAGGAAGATGTAGAGAGCGCGACCGAGAACGAGCGCGAAGAGGACGGCGAGAACCCCGAAGAAGAGTTTCGTATTAAGAGTGCTTTCGTGGAAGCGCTTGAGGAAATTGAATTTCATGCGCCGGAAGTAGAGGGCGGCGCCTCCGGCGAGGCCAAGAACGAGGCCTATTATCGAGAAATTGCCGTCGAAGATGTTAAGGATGGCGAAACCGAACTTCTGGCGGAACTGGATGATGAAAAAGAGCCTCGCACCGAGCACTCCCGCGACGACGAGGTATATACCGAGGTCGAGGATGTTGTTCGGGTCCAGGTTCGCTTTTCTGGCTCGCCTCGTAGCTATGAATATGCCCACGAGGAAGCCGACCATTATCATGAAGCCGTAGGCGAATATCGGTATGTCCAGACCCGGTATTCTAAAAAGTATGGGCCGCAAAAAAACACCTCCGTCATGCAGGCCGGATGAGTTTCCGGCGGGTGCGGATTATATATTGGCCGGCCGCGTCCGTCAAATGCGAATTCGCAGCGCCCGGTTTCAAGCGCCTACCTCGCCGCTCCTATTTCTGTCCGAGGTCAGCGACTGGAAGAGCTTTGCGACCGTTATCGCGAAGAAAGTGACGGCCGTGACGTACGTAAGAAGGGCAAGCGCGAAGGAGAAAATCAGCCAGAGCATTTCCCTGAATTCGCGCAGCCTTCCCGAAAGGCGAACTCCCGCCCAGGTTACGAGCCAGATTGCAACGCATATTATCACTATCCCCGCCGCGGCGTACTTGAGTTCGCGCGTAGTGGGCGGCATGGCCAGTAGTATCGAGATAAGTAGGTAGAGATAGACGAACGGCAGCAGGTTGCCGCGCCCGGCCTCGGTGAACGCGCCCGCGGTCGCACGAAGCATCTCGCCGAGAGAAAGAGCGAACATGCGTCCGAAGTGAACAACTGCTTCTGAAAACGAGAGGGCGCTCGCTTCCTGGTCGATGTTCTGGCTGAAGCCGAGCGGGTATGAAAATGCCCAGGCAACGAGTGCGAATATTACGAAGGCGCCGACGAGCGGGAAAATGGCGAGAATTACCTTGCCGAGTATCGAGACATCTTCGTGGTCGAACTCGACGGCCTCGCGGTCCGCGGCGAAGAACTTGACCGACCCTACCTCCGCTCCGGAAATAGAGCATGCCAGCAACTTGAGCCCGCCGAGCACCAGGAATCCCGGCGCGAAGCAGAGCTTGAAGAATCGGTTGCGCCTGAGCGGCGCGTAAAGGCGTCCGAGCCCGTAGGACACGAAAAGGAAGACAAAAAACCATAATATATAACTGAATGCCAAGTCGGCGACTCCTCCCTGAAATCGAATCGCACGAATTTACCACGACTGCCATCCGTTTGCAAGACTGTTTTGCCGGAGAGATTGCAGGAGATTTGTCGCATTTGATACCCGTGGCACATCCTGACGGTTAATTTGGTTGACTGAGGGGAGCAAATGATGTATTCTTTCGAAGGTACGCGGGCGCCGCTGGAGAAGGAAAAATTTTCGGCCCGCATTCCGGGAGGCTCGGCATGGACGAAAATCTTAGAGGCTACGGAGAGTCTCTGCTAATCATATTCGTTACGGTCGCGATAAACGTATTTATCGGTCTTATTTTATGGGCGCTTTTCGTGCTCGTGCTCAAGCAGTTCGGCGTGGAAAACATGCTCTGGCCCGGGTTTATCAGCGCGCTTATAATAGCCGGAGTGCTTCTTATCCTCAACGCCTATTCATACGATAAATATACGCGCAAGATAAAGAAGCAGGAAGAGGCGCCGAGGGCGCTCTTCGAGATGTTCGAGAAGAGCGAGTACGAGAGCATCCTTCGCTCGCTCAGCAATTCGCCGAGTTTCAGGATTTCGCATTACATGGTGATTACCCTGATATTTCTCGTGGCGACCCTGCTGCTCATCATATTTTCCGTACCTGGCGGCAGATACCATCTCAGGAACGGCTGGCTTCTCGCGCCCGTTTTCGTCGTTTTCGTTGTCTGGCTATGGTACAGCCGCCTCAGGAGCATGAAGCTGACGGCCGCGTTCTATACGGGAAACAACCTGATTGCGAAGGGCAGGGCGCAGGATGCGCTCCATATCGCCCGCACTATGCTCAAGATAAGGCCCAACGCCGTGGGCGGGAACTGGCTCACAGGCAACGCGCTTTTCGCGCTCAGGGACTACGACAGGGCCTCGCAGGCCTACGAGCGGGCGATTCAGCGTAACCCGGCCTCGTCGAGATACCTGCTTTCTTTCCTGGCGCTCTGTTTCCAGAGGCTCGGGCTCTACCAGCGCGCTCTTCGCACCTACGAGGATGCGCTCCGGCTGAACCCCGGCGCCAAGGAAGTGCACTACGGGCTTGCGTGCAATTATTCGCTGATGAACGACCCCGGCCACGCGCTCCCGCATTTGCAAAGGGCGGTGGACCTCGGGTACGTGGACCTCGATTATATCGAGAGAGACCCTGACATCGACAATATCCGCAACGAGCCGAGGTTCAAGGAACTGGCGGCGGAGATGTCGAAGAGTTAGCGACGGGCCGCCTCTGATTCCGACTGGTGACTGCTTATGGCTGGCGAAGGCCTTTTCAAATCGAAAAAATGGGTAATTGTCGCGCTCAGGTTTCTCCTGCTTGCATCTCTGCTCGTGATTTTCAAGTTCCAGGGCATTAAGACGCTGCCTTCCTGGCTTATCTGGATAACCATTTGGGTGCTTTTTTCTACCAATATACTCTTGATTGCAATGCCGCGCCACAGGTTCAAATCGCAGATGCTCTACGGGGGCGTCTTTATCTCGGACCTCGTGATAGTCACGATTCTCATGATTGCGGTCGCGGGCAACAAGGTCGAATTCTACGCCGTTTTCATCCCGTATATCGCAACCATCGTCTATACCGCAATGACGAGGCGCCTCTCTTCGGCTTTCCTCATCGTCGTCATGGCGGCGCTCGTATACGGGGCGTTCGTCCTTCTCTCCGGCTCGGGGGCCGAGCTTCTGAGCACTCCGTTCCTGACGTGGGTGGTTCTCTTCTTCCTGACGGCGTTTTTCGTGGGCTATCTCGCCGAGGAGATAAAACGCGAGATAGAGTTGGAGGAAAAGCTCGAGGAGTCAGAAAAGACGGCCGACGAGGCGAAGCACGAGCTCGTCGCGCTGCGCTCCCTTCACGAACTTATCGCGGAATCAATCCCGGCAGGGCTCGTTGTATTCAACAAGGATTTCGTCGTCGAGTACGCCAATCCCCAGTTCGCGGCCATAATCGGAGCGCCCCAGAGCGAGATTGAGGGGCGCGAGGTCGGCTTCCTGCCTTGCTCGTATAGCTCGAACCAGGAGCATCTCCGCAGCCTTCTCGAAGAAGCCGTCAAAACGAAAGCCGCGAAAGGCCCTGACGACTTCACCTGCAAGACGCCTGCCGGTGAAGACATGACGGTGCTCTGCAACATCTACCCCATTGCTTCCGACGACGACGCTCTCAGGATGGTCGCCGTGCTCGAGGATGTCACGCGGAAAAAAATGAACGAGGCCGGCCGGCTCGAAAAAATGCGCATAGAAAGTCAGCTAAAGATTCTTTCCAGCCTTTCTGGCGCAATGTCCTCCCTCGGCTCACTGCGCCAGATTATATCCAGGTTCGCTTCGGCGACGGAAACCCTCTTTTCGTTTACCGCCTGCGCGACGCTCGAACTCGACAGGAAGCCTCTGACCATGGACATCCACTTGACCGCGAAAGTCGGGCAGAAATTTGTCGACCAGCTTCGCGAAAGGCTCATGCTCTCGGTGACACAACTCGTGCCCGAGGCGGACGACCTCCGGGATTCTCCTGTTCTGGAGATTAACGAGCAGTTGCTGGAAGAGGGCTTGGATTTGGCGATGGGTTCGTTCCTTGCGGTGCCCGTCGTAGTCGCGAACGTGACCCACGCGCTCATCGGCTTCGCCTCGACGGGGGAGAAGGCCTTCAAACCGCAGGATATCTCTTTCGCCTATACGCTTGCGAACTATTATTCGCTGATTCTCTCTCGCGCCCACATGGAAGAAGACCTGTTGCGAAGAGAGGTAGAGGACCAGATGAAGGAAGAACGCCTCAAGCTCGAGGCGGCCAAAAGGCAGGCGGAAATCGAGGCGACGCGCAAAAGCCTCGAAACAGAAAAAATGGCGGTGCGCGAGCTAAAGCGCCTCGACGAACTCAAGAGCGAATTCATCTCCACCGTTTCCCACGAGATGCGTACGCCAATGACATCTATTAAAAGCTCCATGGATCTCCTGCTTTCCGGAAGACTCGGCGAGGTGCAGAAGGAGCACAAGCCATTTCTCGAGATTGCGGTTCGCAACATAAACAGGCTCGCTCAGCTTATAGATGATGTTCTCAACGTCTCGCGCATCGAGTCCGGCAAGGTCAAGATGACTCCGGGGATTTACGAGGTAAGGCCCATTTTCGACGGCGTCCTCGGCACGCTCGACACGAAACTGAAGGAATCCTCGGTCACGGTTGATATGGACATCCCGGAAAGCCTGACCGCGCGGTTCGACAGGAACTGCCTTACCCAGGTGCTTACGAACCTCGCGGGAAACGCCGTCAACCACAACGAGCCGGGGATGAACTTAACAATATGTTCCGTCGTCGGCGAGGAAGGCTATCTTACGCTGAGTGTCTCCGACGACGGAATCGGCATACGCGAAAGCGAGCGGGAAAAGATTTTCGACAGGTTCTTCCAGTCCGGCAGGACCTACGGCGAAGGTTCCAAGGGCACGGGCCTCGGCCTGACGATAAGCAGGGGACTGGTCGAAGCCATGGGCGGAAGGCTCTGGGTAGAGCCGCGTGACGAGGAATTCAGGGCCGGGCCGCAGGCGAAGGGCCCGGGCGCCGAGTTCCGCGTCTCGCTTCCACTTACGGAAGAGATTTTCGCCGGCGCGAAGCGCGAAGACGGCGAGCCGGACGAGTCTGACCTCGATTCGGCGCTGCTTTTCGGAAAAATCGCGGTCCTTATGAAATACGTCACGCAGGAGCAGGTCAGCGAGTGCGTCAGGGAGCAGGGCGAGGACAAGTCCCCGCGCAAACTCGGCGAGCTGCTTATAGAAAAAAAATATATGACATCGCAGCAGAGAGACCTCGCACTCGAAGTGCAGCAGGCGAACCTTTCCCGACCGTCGTCGCACGACCCGGACAAGACTCTCGCAGACGTGATACTCGGGCGGCTTGCCGTTAGCGAAGGCCTGCTTTCCGAAGAAAAGCTCAACGAGGCGCTGAGAGAGCAGGCGAATATGGCCGAAAATGGCAGGCATATCCTGCTCGGCGAGCTTCTCGTGAAAAAAGGATTCCTGTCTATATCTCAGATACTGAGCCTGCTTTCCCGGCAGGACGGGGACGACGGGCAGGATTCCGGAGAGGAAGCATGATGGGCAAAAAAATCCTGATTGCGGACGACGAGTACGATATCCGTTTCGTGCTGGAGCAGCTTCTCAAGCTCGAGGGCTTTGAAGTGACCGGCGTCGGCGATGGCAGGCAGGCGCTCGATGCGCTCGATAAGCAGCAGTTTGACCTTCTATTGCTTGACGTCATGATGCCGGAGCTTGACGGGTTCGGAGTCTTGAAGAACCTCGATGCAGCCCGGCTCGGAAAGATGAAGATTGTGATTCTCTCCGCCAAGGCGACGGACGAGGACATTATCCGCGGATATTCCGTGGGAGTTGCGCAATATGTCACAAAACCATTTGACAATGACTACATGATTGATATAGTTAAGTACCTGGTTGGTGACCTCGACGCGCAGGAGCGGGCTCGCATTGAGAAGCGTATGAAGGCGCAGTAGGAAAGAGGAAGCCTAATGGCTGCAGACAAGATAGAGCCTTTCCAGAGAACGCCCGGTGGCGACCTGGAGATTAACGTCGATATCCGCGACGAGTGGCCCGGCATTGCCGTTTTGCGGCTCCGCGGCGCAATCACTCCACGCGCCGTGCCCGTCCTTCAGGAAATCTTCAGAAACCTCGAAGCCGCGGGCAGGGAGCAGATTGCCATAATCCTTCGCAACGCCGACAGGATTTGCTCTTCGGGGCTTGCGCTTCTCGTCGGCTATTGCACGAGAAGGGGCCTCGAGCAGGACAAGCCCCCGATTGCGCTCGTAGACCCCTCGCACCAGATTGAGTTCACCCTGAAAGAGCTCGGGGTCATCTCTCTCTTCCCAGTCCTGAAAGAGGAAAACGAGGCGATAGACCTTCTCCTTGGAAGATAGCATTTTGCAGGGCACCAGCAAATGACTCGCAACGACATCTTTCTTGTAATCCTCGTGGCGTCCGGCGCCGTTCTCATGTTCCTGTCTTCTGCGTTCAACGCGGGCGATGGCGCGGTCATGGGCCCGCTCGCGCCCGAAAAGCTTCTCGGCCCTCCCATTACTCTCCGGCAAGTCGAAGATGCCGGCCTTTCACTCAGGGAAGCCATGTATTACGATAAGCTAAAGAACAATCTCGTCAGGTGCCGGCTCTGCCCGTCCGAATGCACGCTCGCCGAGGGGCAGCGCGGCCCCTGCAAAGTGCGCGCGAACTTCGACGGGAAGCTGCGCACCTTAGTCTACGGCAGGCCCGTCGCTCTCGCGAATGACCCGATAGAGAAAAAGCCGCTTTTCCACGTTATGCCCGGAACGGCCGCCTTTTCGCTTTCCACCGTGGGATGCAACCTCGGATGCATCTTCTGCCAGAACTGGGAGACTTCCCAGGTCGCGCCGGAGAATGGCCAGCACAAGCTCATGATTGCCTCGGCGCGCAGGCAGTTTCCCGGCATAGTTTCTTCCATTGATGAGATTCCGCCGGAAGAGCTTGTCGCGCTTGCAAAGGAGGTCGGAGCGAATTCCATCGCCTATACCTATACCGAGGCTTCCATCTATTATGAATATATGCTCGATACCGCGAAGCAGGCGAGAAAAGAGGGTTTGAAAAACCTCTGGATAACCTGCGGGTATCTTAACCTCGAGCCGCTTCGCGAATTATGCAAATACATCGATGCAGCCAACGTGGACCTGAAAGGCTTCTCCGAGGAGTTCTACCGGACGTACTGCAACGCCTCGCTTTCACCGGTATTGCAGACCCTGAAAATTCTCAGGGAGGAAAAAATATGGTTCGAGATAACCAATCTCGTGATTCCGGATGCCAACGACGACCCTGAGATGGTGCGTAATATGTGCATATGGATTGTCAAGGAACTCGGGCCGGACTATCCATTGCATTTCTCGCGTTTTTACCCTCAGTATCGCCTGACCGACAGGCCGCCCACGCCGCTTTCGACCCTGAAGAAATGCGCCGAAATCGCCCGCGATGAGGGACTTCATTTTGTCTATATCGGCAACGTGCCCGAAGCGCCCGGCCTCGAAAACACCTTCTGCCCGAACTGCGGAAAACTGCTTATCCGCCGCCGCGGCTTCGTAATCGATGAGAACAACGTCAAGGATGGCAAATGCCCCGCTTGCGCCGCGCCCGTACCGGGGATGTTCCAGGAATAATTGATTCTCCGCGTGCTTGCTTTGGTGCGGCTTTTATCTTAGAATGAATACAGCAATTTACCCTGACTGAAAACTCCGGAGGATTCGGCATGAAGGTCTTTCGTTTCATTCTGGTTTCCATATTTTTCCTCGCGCTCGTTTCGTCTGCCGCCGCCGATACCGTCGTTCTGAAAAACGGCGGCAAGCTCGAAGGCAAAGTCACCGAAAAAGGTGACGACATTATAATCAAGGGCGAAGCCGGCGAAATCACCGTCCCGAAACACAAGGTCGAGCGGATAGAATACGACGAGGAGGAAGTTCCGGAGCCGCCCGCGCCGCAGGTGCCGGAGGAACCGAAAACAGAGCCTTCAGAGCCTGATGAAGAGGAAGAGTATTCGGATTTGCTCGCCGAGTTGGAAAAGCTCAGGAAAATACTTGAGGAAGGCGAACCTGCCTATACCCGGGAAGAGGTCGACAAATTCGCAAAGGAATTGAAGCCCCTCGTCGAGGAAATTGCGGAACGTAAATTCAAGGAAACTCCGAAAATAAAGCTGGTCGCGAGGAAAGAGCTCGAGGAAGCCCTGGTAAACGACTTCATGCCGCAACTGCGTAACCTCAACTCCGGCTTGCCTGATGAGGACCTCAGGGCGGCGGCCGCGCAGGAGGCGAAGGGCCTCGCGATGACGATACTCGGCAAGTACTCCATCACGGAGAAAAGCGTGCTTCTTCTGCCGCGCAATCTCGTGCCCGTCTTCAATCTTGCAAAAAGCGATATAAACCAAAAGGAGCCCGTTCTCAGGCTCGTAATTGCGCACGAACTGACGCACGCGCTCCAGTTCGAGGACGAGAAGCTCCTCGAAAGTTATGGCAAGATTTCTCAGATAGACGCGCTCCAGGCGTTCAGCGCCACGATTGAAGGGCACGCCGTCCTCGTTCAGGACATGGTCGGCAAGAAACTCGGCCTCGACGACGCGGTTCTCGAACTGTCCAGACTTTTTGCCGCCGGTTCGGTCAAGCTCGACGACCCCGGCCTCGAGATGCTCAATAGGATACTCTCGACCCAGTACGAGCAGACATACCTTGGCGGCCGCATGTTCATGGGCTATCATTTTAAAAAGGGCGGGATGAAGGCTCTATGGGACATTCTCGCCTCTCCGCCCGCGAAGACTTCGATGATTCTAAGGCCCGATACCTATTCGACTGAGAGCGTTGATAAGCCCGACTACTCGAAGCTGCTCGATGGCATGGAAAAAGAGTTCGGTGACAGGGAATGGGCCGTTCAGAACATCGAACTCGGGCATATGTCGCTTCGCGCCGTCTACGCCGAGATGGAGGAGAAGGTTAGGGACGAAATAATCGGCAATATAGAGCACGTCCGGGTTATGACTGCGCAGCTGCCGGACCAGGTAACGATAGGAAATATCACAGTTATGTTCCTCAAAGACCCGAAGCTTGCGCCGAAGATGATTTCCGAAATCGAGAAGCTTGTGGAGAAGAACGTGGACAAGATAAAAGAAAGCCAGATGTTCACTATCAAGGACTTCTCAATAGGAAAGCTCGAAGGGATAGAAGCCGACGTGACGAGCAGGGCGGAATTCACCATCGAGGTGATGACCGGCGAGAAAGTCAGGCAGGCGTTCTACCGCATCGTCCGCGGCACGGTCGTCGTCGAGATGATAGACTCCAACCTCGGGCTCGACGACAAGAAGATAATCTCGATTGCAGAAAAGACCTTCAAACGCATCGAAGAGATGAAAAAATAAAGGCTATTCCCAGCCGAACCAGAGCCTGTATTCCGCCGTGTGATATCCGGCAATTACGGCGATTGCTGCGTATATGCTCATGTATATTATGGCGATAATAAACCTGCCTTTCCTACCGTTCTTGAAATGCAGACCGGCAAGATACGAGATAAAGAGGGCTGATGCGAGCGTGAGAAGGCTGAACCACCAAGCAATGATAAAAGCTTCTCTAAATATTCTCTCGATATCGAATAAATACCAGTGGACCTTTTTTCGCCTTATTATTTCTTTTAATAAAAGTCCGGCAATAGTATTTGAAGGTAGCACAGCGATTGTAATCAGCCAGCTTAATATCTGGCCTTTAGCTGTTTCGGATATATGTCTTTTCCCATAGGTGAGTGCAAGCCTGAATGGGATATAGGCAAGGAAGGGATAGATTATTATAAATATGGTGCCGAACATGGGACGAAATTCCTGTTTCTATTTTTTCACAACCCGCGGGCCCTGCGGCGTGTCCTCGATTGTGTAACCCATTTGGGCCACCTTGTCGCGTATCTCGTCGGCGCGCGCGAAGTCCTTGTTCTTCCGGGCTTGCATGCGCTCGTTCGCAAGGTCGAGAATTTCCTGAGGCATCTCCGATTCGGCTTCCGGAAGCACGCCGAGGACGGAATCGAATTTGTCGATGAGCGCCACAGCTTTCTTTGCCTGCTCCATCGAGGGATTCAGCCGGTTCACGTCGCGCACCATGTCGAAAATCACCGCAAGCGCGCCGGCGATATTCATGTCGTCGTCCATTTCCTTCTCGAAGCCGGCCTGCGTGTCCGTGAGGATTTTGTCTACCTCCGGGTCTCCGCCGCCCTCCGTTACTTCCGACATGAGTCTTTTGAAAGTGTTCAACCTCTCGATTGCGCTTTTTGATGCTTCGAGCCCGTCGAACGTGAAATTCAAGGGCTGCCTGTAGTGCGTGGACATAAGCGCGTAGCGCAATGCCAGACCATCGTAGCCCTTTTCCAGCATGTCGCGCACCGTGAAGAAGTTGCCCTCCGACTTCGCCATCTTCTTGCCCTCGACGAGGAGGAACCTGACGTGAAGCCAGTAGTTGACGAATTTCTTGCCCGTCGCGCCTTCCGACTGCGCGATTTCGGATTCGTGGTGCGGAAATACCCCGTCCTCGCCTCCGGTGTGGATGTCGAACGTATCGCCTAAATATTTCCTGCTCATCGCCGAGCATTCGAGGTGCCAGCCCGGATAGCCCTCGCTCCACGGGCTCTTCCACTTCATGATGTGCTTCGGGTTGTTTTTCCAGAGCGCGAAGTCGAGCGGGTTCCTTTTCTCTGGGTTGAGCTCCACCCTGGCACCCGCCTGCAGTCTGTGAAGCGGATTGTTCGAGAGCCGCCCGTAGGGAGGGAACGTTTCAATCTCGAAATAGACGTTTCCGTTCACCTCGTAGGCGTGACCGTTTTTTATAAGCATCTCGACGAGTTCAATCATCTCGGGAATGTGCTCCGTCGCGCGCGGGTACTGCTCGACGCGCTCGATTCCCAAGGCGTCCAAATCCTCGAAAAACGATTCTTCGTACTGGCGCGCTATCTGCCACGGGTCCTTCTTCTCGATGCGAGCGGCCTTGGCCATCTTGTCTTCGCCCTCGTCCGCGTCCGTCGTCATGTGGCCGACGTCCGTTATATTCATGACCTGAACGACCTTGAAGCCTTTATACTTGAAGTACCTGCGAAGCAAATCGGCGAAGATGAACGCCCGGAAGTTCCCGATATGCGCGTAGGAATAGACGGTCGGCCCGCAGTTGTACATCCTTACCACGCCCGGTTCGATGGGAACGAATTCCTGTTTAAGGCGGCTCAGCGTGTTGTAGAATTTAAGCCCCATGGCGCCGGTTAGCCTTTCTTCGTGATATAGTCGCGCACCTTCTGCGCCGAGCCCGCCGCCTTGAACGCGAAGAAGAACTTCAGCGCCTCGGAGTAGGTCCAGGCCTCGATAATCTTTTCGGTATCCTCGTCCATGTCGTAAATCTCGTCGAAGAACTCCTTTGCCGCCCGCTTGACGTTCTTGCCGAACGTCTCTTCTTCGCTTTTGCCTTCTTTGTGGTAGTTCTCAATCGTCCACTTCCACGCCTTTTCATAAAGCTCCGGACGTGTCATTTTGAACGTGTCCCAGACGATGTTCTGCCAGTGCGTCGCCACGTTGCCCTTGATGATGTCGCCGTGCGGGAACGTCCGGTATATCAGCTCTATCGGCGTGCCGGTAATCCCGTGCTGCGCGATGCGAACGCCAGTCTCCTGCTCGCGGAGCGCCGCCGCGACCCGCTTCGTCAGGCCTATGTCAATCGACACCTGCTGAATCGGCCGGCCAAGTTCGTCGTAGATGTTTCCATGCGTCGAACCGTTCGCGATGGCGATAACGTCCGGCTCGATTCCGTTTTCCTTCAGGGTCTGAATATAGGTCGTCGCCTCTTCCGGCGTGGTCAGCACCATGCCCTCGGAACCCTTCTTGCCGATTTCTCCGACCTCGACTTCGAGCCCGAAGTCCCTATGTCCGAACTTCGACTCGATGAATTTCGCCGTCTCCGTGGTTACGCGGATGTTCTCCGCAAGCTCTTCGACGACAGTCTTTCCCTCGAAGTCGAAAAGGTAGCTCGCATCGATTGCAAAGGACGTATACCCGCGCTCAATCTGGTCGGAGATGAGTTCCTTTACATCTTCAAGCTCTTCCGGCGTCCCCTTCTTTATCTGGATATGGTCGGCGTGAAGCACCCAGATGTCGTGCCCCGCCTCGGATGCCGCCTCGCGGCAGGCCTTCGAATACTTCTCCGGCGTGAGGCCCGTATACCCGCCCTCAAGGTTGCTCTCGCTCCGGGCGAGCTCGACTATAAGTGCCGAGTCCGTATCCTTGGCCGCCCTGAAAATCCCGCGCGCGACGCCCTTCGTTATCCGAAGGTTCGTCGCCATGATAATGCATCCCTGGTCGCGCAGCGCGTTGAAGACGTCCGCCCCGCTCACCGGCTTGAAATCGCCATTAGCCATCGGTCTCTCCTCCCTCAGGATTTTTTGATTGGAATTAGCTCGACTTGAATCTTACATCCCGGCAGGTTCGCATTCAATCTTTTTTGCGCGCTATTTTTCTTCGGATTTGCGCTTCTCGATGGCCTTCAGCGCCTCGGCTGCTGCCGCGCAGACCTCTTCATCCTTGTCGTTCTCCGAAGCCTCTTTCAAAGCTTTGACAACTTCCTCCGAATCGAAATTCCCCATCGCAGTCGCGGCCCGGCAGCGAACGAGCCAGTCCGTATCGCTTTTCAGCAGGCCTGCAAGGATTTTCACTGAGCTTTCAGCTTTCAGCCCGCCGAGCGCCTGCGCGGCCGCTGCACGCGCATGAGCGCTTTCGTCATCGCAAAGCTTTTCGAGCGGCTCGACCGCGTAAGGCCCGATTAAAGACAGGTTCTTCGACGGCTCGGAATCGCGTGCAAGTTTTTTTGTCGCTATATATTTGCCCATCTTTTCCACCATCTCAGCCGCCTCACGCTTCATCGCCTCGACGCTCACCGCCTCGCCAGTCATTGGTGTCAAAGCTTCAATTATTTTCTTAAGACGAATTCGCACCTCGATTTCCGGGCTGTCCGAGTGCTTTTTCAGGAGCGGTAGAACCCTCTCATCCATCTTCATCAGCTTTTTCTGCGCTTCCTCGCGTTCGCGCCAGTTGTCGCATGCAAGTTTCTTTATGAGTTCCTTTACGTTCGATTTTTCATCGTCGGAGAGTTCGGAGCTTTTCGGCTTGTCGCGTTCCTGATAGACGCGAACGTAGAACCCGCCCGTGCAGAGGATTTCGAATTTTCCCGCTTCCGGAACGAAATAGATGAGCCTGTATTTCGGCTCGCCATCTGGCGCAACCCCGCTCCAGGTCGGTCCGTCGAACTCGAACTTCTCCGTTCGTTTCCCGTCGTCTATCTCGAAGAGCTTGAAATCCAGCCGCCCGAGGCACGCGCCTGGCCCCGAATCGCCTTGTGCCTTGATTATTATAGGCCTGTCTTTTTTGACTTTGAAGCGCTTCCACGTGCCTGCGCCGCCCCAGTTGAACCAGATGCAGGCGTTCTCCCCGGTGGAAGGGAATGCGTTGCCGCCTGCATCGGAGACGCTTTTCGCTCCGTCCGCCTCGCAGGGCCAGACGCGAACCCATTCTTTTTCTTTTACTTCTTTTTCTACCTCTTCCTGCGCCACAACCGGCAAGCACATCGCCAGTAGCAATGCAAGGATACTTATTATTCTCACTCCCGTTGTCCTTTCTCCGCGAGTTTACATTGTTAGACTTGCCGGAAGGCTTTTTGTTCTGGTTAATTATATATTCCGCATGACTGCTAAATCAACTTGGTTGCCCTGCCATTGAGAAAATCAGCGCGATTGCTCCACCGAAGTTGCACGGAGGCAATTCCTATTGTAAAGTATTAGCAGGAACTTCTTTTGTGGTAGAAGCAAGCCGGGAGGCGGTTCGGAAATGTTTCGACATCTCCTTATGAATATCCTTTTGCCGTTCGCGTTTAGCATCATGGTTTTTGTCCTTGGTATCTGTATCGGAAAGAAAAAGAGTTTGAAGAAAACCGGACTCGTTGTTTTTCTGGCGATAGCTGTTGTCCTCGCGTGGGGATGGTCTCTCGTATGGGCGATTGGCCTGCCCGATCCCCTGAAGCTGTTGTGGTGGACTTCGCTTATAGTGGCGGCAAGCGGCCTTCCGACCGGTATAGCCTTCGCGTCTCTCAGGCAGAAAAAATGGATTGCCTGCGTGCCGACGGCGGCGTTTTTCATCTATATGCTTTTCTCCTTCGGCCTCGCCTGCGTTTCGGCGAGAAAACCGGAAGTGCCTACCGGCCCTTATTTCCGGGTGCTGACATACAACGTCAACTGGGGCGGGCCGATGCCCGAACTTGCTGTCAAGGCGATTAAGGATTGCGATGCGGATATCGTCTGTCTCCAGGAAACTAATCCTCAATGGGAAAAACTTCTCCGTGACTCGCTCGCCGGCGAGTATCCGTATATGAAGTTTCGCCGTTCCGGCGGTGCGGGCGGGCAGGGTTTCCTTTCGAGATTGCCCATGAAGGAAATCGATTATATTACGGAAAAGGCGGGCTGGTTTCCTGCGTGGATAGTCGAGGTGGATACTCCCGCCGGAACGGTGCAGTTTATGAACGTTCACCTGCGCCCGCCTCTGAGTGAACGCGGAGGCGTTTCACTCAGTGCGCTCTCCTCGACAAAGGATATTCGCCTTCAGGAAGTCAAAGACATCCATCCGCGCCTCGACGAAAACGTCCCGGCAATAATCATTGGCGATTTTAACGAGAATATGTCTGGAAGCGCTTCCCGATGGCTTAATAAGAAAGGCCTGAAAGACGCTCTCGTCGAGTTCGACCCTTATGGAAAGACGTGGCAGTGGAAGACGTCTTTCGGCACGTTTTCGGGCAGCTTCGACCACATCTTCTACACGCCGCATCTGTACTGCCTCGAAGCCGGCGTCGTCAGGGAAGGGGCTTCCGACCACTTCCCGGTAACCGCTGTCTTTCAGAGCAGAGAAAAGAATTCCTTAAAAGATGATGAATAAGTCCTGTCGCGCCTGAATGTCATCTTTACGAATGCAATCATGAGATAAGTGGGGGGATTATGAATCCTGTTTTTGTTCCGCTTCAATTAGAAACGAGCCTAAAGCAGCTATGAAGAATCCGAGCGCCGTTAAAGCAGGCCACCATTTCAACTCAATCTTCTCAATGTCAAAAAGAGGCCAGTGCCACAAAAACCATCGCCAGATTATCAGAGTAATCAAACCTGCCAACGAAGAAAGAACAACAATTGTTCTAAATACCCATATGTTAAGGACTTTGTGAAGCGCATAAACTGCCAATATCATCATTGCAGCCAAAAATGCGACCCATCCAAATCTGCAGGCGTCTGAACCATTGAGTATTGATGTGCATAAAATGGGTTTATAATTAAAAGCAAATCCGGATGTAAGTTTTCTTGGATAATATTGCCAAATCTCCCAGGGACAGAAGTAAGTTACGATTGACAGTATTGCACCCAGGGGAGTTAGAACATGTCCTGTAAGCACCATCAAGCTACTTTTTGCGTTTTGAGAGTCTTCCATCCATCTTCCTGAGAAAAACTCTTTTCATTTGAATTGCATGTTACCACAATGTGCGGCGGGAAGCAAGCGGAGAACTTCGACAGGGGGGGGGATCAAGTCTTTTAATGTATAAATAGAGTAGCATGGCAGTAGATAGTGAGACATGATTTTAGTCATAAACATGCCGGATAGGGCTTGAAGCATTTGCCCGTGAATCGCCTTTCTTGACATATTGAATACTTCGCAATGCACCTGTCTGGTCTATATAAAAACTTCTCCCTGCCGTTGTGCGGGAATTAATGTCAGGCCAGTTTACTATCCACCACGACTCAGCTTCGAACATGAATTCGTAAAAGTATCCCTCTACAAGCTCATTATCTGTTATCCTTTTGACTAATTGCGGATTATAGAAATACTTATCAGGCAGCTTATCAACTGATGTGTAACACTCCCACTCCTGATAATATTGCTTTTGCGCATGATAAATCTCCCTCATTGTGAGGACTGCTGCAGCTTCGTTTGATGAAGAAGGTGTCGGCTTTGCCAACCAAATTGCCATTAGCGCAAGTAAGGTCAAGCCAACTACTCATGCAAGAAGGAACTCCTTGAGGACAGTCATAACCTTCTCTCAGTTTCTAAACCATCTTCAAACTCACAATACCACAATGTGCGGCGGGAAGCAAGCTCCCTGATTGCATATGTGTAATTATTGTGGTAAAGTGTTGTCGAAAGGATCTGTGATGGTTAAAGATAGATTTTATCTGGGAAATCCCGGTTAATATTAATGACAGAGTCGCATGGAATCCGGTATGGAAAATTATCGTTGCGAAATTATCTGCATTGTAATATTCCTGCTGATTGCAGGGCTCCTCGCACTTGCGGCAATAATAACCCATTCTCGCAGGCTGAGGCGCATATTATGGTATAAAAGCCCGTTTCCCGAACGCGGCGGGCTCTTCCCGCTGAAGGGTCTCGCACCGTTCGAAGCCGGAATCGTGATGTCAGTTGATATCAGGCGGATACTGGCAATGTACCTGATGGACCTGGCGATATCCGGCCTGATAGACATAGAAGACCCGAACATACCTTCATTTGCTATTCTGGACGAAGAGACGCTTACCTCAGTTCAAAAGAACGTGCTTTCCTCTTTTTCCGGCGAAGAACCCGGGAAAAGAAAGAAACTTCTGGATATGATGGATGAAAAATACAACGACCTCGAAAAGAAAATAAGGTCCTGCAATGTGGGAAAAACCGTTTCGCACTACCTCGAAAAAGTCGACTCGCTCTGGGAAAGCCTGGAAAACGCGACTTCGATTTCATTGCAGATATCCATAGTCGAAAAAGAATTCCCATGGCTGATGCTTCATGAGGATGCGCCCGACAGGCTCGAAAATATGTTTTCAAACACCACGAGCCGGGTCAAGATTCAGCCGGTTGTCAGAATTATGAGACTGTTGAAGCAAAATGTCATATCAAACATGGAACTTCTGAAGCATGCATCCGAAAACAATTCAGGTATTTTCGAAAACAGGCGCTACCTCGACGATATCGTCAAATGGGCTAGAGAAGAGACCTCCACCACTCCGGATGATTTTGATGACTATTACTGGATGGGTAAAACAAGTCGAAGCAATTTCGAGAAAAAGGTTAGTCAATCTGAAAACAGGCAAAAGGAAATCCTGGACCTCCTGGATACTATCTACAAAATACACTCTTGATTCCGGAGAATCACGATATAGTAAAATGTTACGTTGAAGAATCCCGCCTTTTTCGCTTTAATAAAACTGCAATCAGGTTTTACCAGATAATTATAATACGGCGTAATACCCGCAGGCAAATGCCGTTATGCTCTTGTCTTTATCTTCTCTGTTTTCTCTGCGTCTTGATGGTTAATCACTCTTTTTATGCCTGAGTACTATCATATCTCTCACAAGTCTCAAAATTCCTATCGTTTTTCATTTCGTCAATCTTAGCATCCCTCTTGTAGTAAGCCTTTCACGCCCGATGCGCCGTTTAGGCTTCATGTGGTAAGGTTTTGAACACCCCCGATTAAACTAATCAGCCTCGGTTCTAATTCAGACAACTTTGCAACCCTGAAACTCAATAACAGAAGTGCCTGCGCCATCGACATAGTCATGTGACAATTTTTTGTACAAAAGTGGCACACCACAAACATGCTCCAAAATGAAGTTTTTTTTGCGTTGTAACTTCTTGACATGAAAGAGGTTATGAAGAATTGAGTTTTCGGCATATGCAAAACGTGAGATTTGTGCGGGCGTTTTTCACATCTATATATATAGAGGGCAAACAATAACATTCTCAATGACATTCTCTGTAACCGTATATTCTGAAACGCTTGTAAACATTGAGAGAAAGGAGGTTAATACCTTGGAACCCTTATTTCATAAGGGAAACATCTTTGCCGCGTGTTTTCGCTTCGCGAAAAACAAGCTCCCCAAATACGACGAGTCTCTTTCAAGAACTCGTCGTGTATAGAGGCGCGCATCAAGTTTCGCGTGTCGATTGTGTAACAGCCGTCAGGCAGGAGGGCTTATAGCAAGTGCGATTCATAAGGGGTTGAGGCTGTATGCCGCTTAGTAAATGGGCTATTTTACCGCAGAGGTAAGGATGAGGATTAAGGAGAACGCAGAGCACGCGTTTTTCGAAGAAAACGCGTATTTGTGAGTCACTTGCACGCGAAGCGTGAAGTGATGGCAAAGATGAATACCTTTTAAAGAAAGGAGAAGATAGAAATGTATTATCCGGAGCCTTTCGTGTTGGCTGCAAACAGCCAACACCCCGGCATGTGACGGTTTACTGAAAAACCGTCACTGTCATTGCGAGCGAAGCAACGCTGAGCGCGGCAATCTGATACCCGCGTAGCGATTATTAATGAAAAGATTTTTATGAAGACAATTGATCAGATTGCTCACTGCGTTGCGCGGCGCACTTATCTCAAGAATTCAGGAGCGCAGGCCACGTCGCTACGCTCCTCGTAATGACATAACTAACACTTTTCTGGAGGTGAAACATGATTTATCCACGAACCAACGTACTGGAAAGAAGGAAGAATGTTACCAGGCTGCTTGTCAGGGGTTATACCCCCTCAGAGATAGCAACGGGACTCAAAATATCCCGGGAGACTGTTTATAACGATGTGAGGTATATCCGGAGCGGGCAGAACGAGGATTTGGCAGAGTATGGACGGAAACAGATGCTTGCACAGGTGATGTTGAACGCCCGGGAGCGGGTCAAGGAACTCTGGTCGGTCGTCGAAAAGTCGGAGTCACCGTACGTGAAGCTGCTTGCGCTGCGGGAGCTGCGCATCCACGACCAGCAAACGTTGAATCACATTTTTTTGTTCACGCAGATTGGCGAGGATAATAGTATCGAAGGCAATAACGAGGAGAAAATTGATGCGGAAAACGTGAGCCAGTCCTGCCAGCGGGCGCAACCCGCCCCGGCATCTGACGATTTAGTAACAAATCGTCAGGGGCGCAATGACAAAAA
>Ga0272442_10000179_pt1 | contig 104798 bp, 85 predicted proteins | sample SSMForm2O_FD_200262 | JGI IMG/M metagenome (GOLD analysis project Ga0272442, IMG submission 200262) | Marine sediment archaeal communities from Little Sippewissett salt marsh, Falmouth, MA, United States - SSM-Form-2O | ecosystem: Environmental > Aquatic > Marine > Wetlands > Sediment ...
ACAACAGGCCGTTCCGGGCCCGGCCCCCACGGCACACCAAGCCCGCCTGAAGCCAGGAGGAACACGACCAGTGACCATCGGGCAAAAGAACCTTTCCGACTTGACTCTCCATAGTAGGTCTTCCCCGGCAACCGTGCAATAGTTGACGGGGGCGTCACGCCGCTCCGCGAGTTGCAGGCAAACTCTTGAATCTCGCGGGGTTTCGGGCATCATTGGCGCCGGTCAGGCCGAGCGCCGCGTGCGGGGAAGACCCGCGAAGGGAAGAGGATGCCCGAGAACACTCCGGAAACCGTCGCCAGGAAGATACTGATAGTTGATGACGACGACGACGTCAGCAGCACCCTTGCGGAGATGCTGACCGCCTCGGGCTACGAGGTAACCACCACCTTCAGCGGCCGCCAGGCCCTGGGCCTTACCGAGAGCAAGCGCTTCGCGGCGATAATCCTCGACCTGGCCATGCCCGGCATGGGAGGGATCAGCGTTCTCCACGCACTCAGGGATCGCGGTGACCAGACGCCGGTGGTGGTGCTCTCGGCCTACCTGGGGATGATGGACAAGGACAAGATCCGGGAACTCGGTGCCCGCGCAGTCCTGGACAAGCCCTCCGGCGCCGACGAGATCACCGCGGTCCTGGCCGAGATAACCGGCGACTGAAAGCCATCGGCCGCCGACAACCCCGCACCCCCTACTCTCACAAAGCCGCAAAGGCACAGAGAACCCCCAATGTTCCGTGAGATGATGGGGTTTGCCTGAGCTAGTATGCGGCCAGCGGTATTTCGAACCGGAACTCCGCCCATTCGCCCGGCACGGAGTCGGCATCGACGCGGCCGCCGTGCAGCGCGACCACGCGCGCGCAGGTGTAGAGCCCCACGCCGGTGCCCTTGCGCTTCTTGAGCTCGGGGTCGTCCACCCGGCTGAAGCGCCGGAATAGCCGGCCGCGCTGCTCCGGCGGGAAGCCGGGGCCGGAGTTCCAGACCGCCAGGCGCAGGCTCTCGCCGGCGGTCTCGAGCCGCACGCGAATCTCGCCGTTCTCGTCGCCGTACTTGCTGGCGTTGCCCACGAAGTTCAGGACCGCCACGCGCAGCAGTTCGGGGTCGCAGCTGACGCCCGGAAGCCCGACGGGAATCTCGCGCGTCAGCTTCTGGCCGCGCTCCTCGATTCCCGCGGCGACCAGCTCGATCGCCGGTTCGACCACCTCCGCGGCGAAGTCCCGCACTTCCCGGAACTCGGCTTTGAGTTCCCCGGCGTCCACCCGCGCGAGGTTCAGGTAGTCGCGCACCAGCGCCAGCAGGAAGTCGCCCTTGCGCAGCACGCCCTCGAGCTTGGCGCGCTGTTTCTCGCCGACCTCGCCGAGGTAGCCGCCGAGAATCAGGTTGATGTCGGTCATGATCGAGGCCACCGGGCTCTTCAGCTCGTGGCTGACGAATCCCAGCATCTCGGCGTAGGCCGAGCCGGCCGCCGCGAGCTGCTCTATGCGGTAGGCCTTTTCCACCGCCTGGCCCAGGCGCTCGGCGATCGCCAGATGCAGCCGCACGTGGTGCTCGTCGTAGGCACCGACGCTCTTCGAGGAGCGCCACAGCAGCCCCACGTTGCGGCCCTCGACGCTCAGCGGGCAGGTCATGCTGCTGCGAATGCCCTCGGAGAGTATCAGCGCCGTTGAGCGGCTGTCGGGGTGTTCGCGGGCGTAGGCCGCCAGGTCGTCGATCACCCGGGTGCGCCCCGAATCGATCACCTCCGCCAGCGAACTGCCCGCCAGGCCCTCCGAGTAGCCCGGCCCCAGCACCGGTTCGTAGGTCGCTCGCGTGGTGTGTGAGACCAGCCGCTCGCCGGGCTCGATGAAGGCCAAGCTCAGGCGATCGATCGGACAGATCGCGCCGGTTTCGGCGAGTACGAACTCCAGCAGTGCTGCCAGCGAGCCTGGCGCAGCCACCCGCCGGTTAACCGCTTCCAGCGCGCGGGCTTCCGCTTCGCTGAAGCCTCTCGCCCCCGGGGCGACCGGTTCGGAATCGTAGTAACGTATGCCTTCCCCTGCTTGGGCGCTCATGACCCGTCTTCCTCCAGACCCTTGGGCCGCCATCAATTCATGGTATTCCCCGGTGCGGATCAAGTCGCGTACCGGGGCGCCCGCGCCTTGACCCGCCGGCCAAACGAGGATATACTGTGCTCCGTCTGGCAGCAAGGGCCGAACGGAAACCGCGAAATGAACCAGCGAGCAATCGCCAAGAAGATCAAAGAGCTTCGCACCCAGATGGGCATCTCGGGACCGGAACTGGCCCAGAAGGTCGGCGTAACGCAGGCGCAGATCTCGAGGCTGGAGAACGGCCTGCAGGGTTTCCGCGCCGACACCCTGCTGCGGTTCGCCAAGGCTTTCGGCGTTCCGCCGGTCTATTTCTTCGTCGACGGCACCGAGGCGCAGACCAACGAGGTTATCGAAGAACTCCGGGGCAAGGGCGCTAATCCCAGCAAGACGCTCCAGAAGGCGCTGGCCAATCCGGCCTACCTGCGTTTCCTCGAGAAGTGCGCGGAGATCTTCGTCGAGGACCCCATGAAGCTCGACGACATGGATCGGGCGGCTCGCGGTGCCGCCTGGTTCCCACCCAAGTGGTAAGCGCCGGCACCTGACGCCGCAACCCCAAAGCATGTCGAAACGCCGCGTCTTTCCGCGCGGCATGCGCTTGCGTTGCGGCGCAGGTTCGAAGAACATTCCGCAATCCGGGATTCGGGCCTGAGACGGGCTGGTTCCGGGTTCCGTGTCCCGGGTACCTGGTTCCGGAGCCGTTCTCCAGGCGTTGATTCAACAGGAGGGGTTTCCTGCATGCGCTGTCTGCTTTTCGCCGCAATCATCCTGTCCTGCCTCGAGCCGCTGGCCAGCGCGGCGGATTTCGCGAAGTCCCGGCTGACCGTTACGCTCTCGTGGCGCACGCTGGAGAAGGAGGAGGGCCGAAATACATTCGGGCCGGTCAAGCTTGAGAAGGTTGCGCGCGAGGGCCTGTGGCTTGCGTTCCTGCCCAGCGGCAAGGAACATCTTCCGGGCGTCTACGCGGCCGGGAGCTTCAGGAACATCGCCGTCCCCATCGAGAAGATCGAAGCGCTGCGTCTGGCCGTCAACGTTACCTCGGCCAACATGACGCTCTATCGCCAACGCACGATCTTCGACGCCGCGCGCGGCTTCGGCTTCAAAAAGCTCTCGCCCAGGAACGTCTACCACGTACTGGTGCTGAGTGAATTCGCCGAAGCGGGGAAACTCTCCCCGCTACCGAAGCTCAAGCTTCCGGTTCCCGCCTGGAGCGCGGCCTTCGCGCGGGTTCGCGGCCTGGCCGCGAACTACGCCGCGCAATCCGACACCGAGAGCCGCAAGTACGAGAAGATCCTCAAGGTCAGGACCGAGTACTCCGGCCCGCGCCTGGTGATGATCGCCGAGGAGTGGCTGGACGTCCCCAAGAAGGTGATGGTCAAGAAGGGCGGGGGCATGTTCGGGAACCTCGGCGCCAAGCTCGAGGCCGCCTTCAAGCCAACGGAGATTCCCACCTACACGGTGGACGTGCTCCACAACGACGTGAAGGTCACCGGCAAGTACGCGATCGGTTTCCGCGCCGCGCGCTCGATGCACAACGACGTGCTCGAAGGCAAGGTGCTGGCGGCGGCCACCGGAGGCAAGCGCCGGGTGATCACCGCCTCGGTGGTCTTTTCCCAGCTGCAGGAGAACGTGCGCAAGCGCAAGCTCAAGAACCGCGTGATACGCGTGACCGCGAAGAATATCAAGACGCTCGAAGCCTGCAGGTTCCTGCACTCCTCAGAGCGCAAGGGGATCACCGATTTCCTGTCAGCCAACCGCGACTGGCAGGTTCTGATCCCCGCCGACCCGGTGATCTTCTTCGAGCGGCAGAAGAAGAAGGAAGTTCCCATCTACGCGACCTACGCCTGGTTCCGGGTGCACCCGGAGAGCGGTCGCATGATCGGCGTGCTCTGCGGCGGCGCGCGCGGGGCGATGACCGACGAGCTGAGTCGCGTGGGCGGCGAGCTGATGGGCAAGGTCCGCAACAAGGTCACCGACGCCGCCGGCGGCGGCAGCGCCAAGGCCTTCTTCAGCCAGCTGGCCGGCATGTACGTCAGTGCCGGTGGGATCATCGACGCCATCGGCCTGACCATCGCCGACCCCTCGCTGGCCGACATGAAGGAGAAGGACTGGCGCAAGTTCCTGGCGATGCACTCCCTGGAGCTGTGCTCCAGATTCCTGGAGGAAAACGCCGAGACCTACGATAATTACCCCACGATCCTCGGCTTCTGGCAGGGCGCGATGATCTTCCCCTCGATGCTTGGCGGCCCCGACGCGGCCAAGGAGGCCGCGCGCCGCGCGGCCCGGTCCTGCTACGAGCAGGCCAAGAAGGACGCCAAGGAGTGGGTCGACAAGCAGCTCAAGGAGGGCAAGAAGGTCACCCGCGAGGCCTTCGACGAGTACCTCGAGAAGAACGCCCCCAGGCTCAAGGAAACCATCGAGGCCTACGAAGCCGTCAACAACGCCCGGGACAAGGGCGAGCAGTACGGCAAACAGGCTGCGGAGTATCGCCAGCGCTACGACGCTTTCATGAAAGACCTCCGGAGCAAGTTGAAGTAGGGCACTGAATCGTCCTCGTCGTCATCCTCCTCCTCGACCCCGCGCCTGCCACCGAGGACTGGGACGACCACGATGTTGTCGCGCCCTTGAAACCGCCGCGCTGCCGCCGATAATTCCAGGTTGTGCGCATCAGCGCACGGGCAATGGGGTCTGCCTCTAACCGCCTTCAGGGCTGATGACTCCTACCGCTGGACAACCGGGTAGGAGCTCAACCGTGGTCAAGCTGCTCATCGTCGGTTTCGGGGGGTTCCTTGGAGCGATCGCGCGTCACTCGCTCTGCGCGGGAGTCGGCCGCCTGCATGACGGTCACCTTCCGCTGGGCACCTTCGCGGTCAACATCATCGGCTGCCTGGCCATTGGCGCGGCCATGGCGGTAGCCGAGAACCGGCCGGTGCTCTCCGAGAACGCCCGCCTGCTGATCGTCACCGGCCTGCTGGGAGCCTTCACCACCTTCTCCACGTTCGGGCACGAAACGGTAGACCTGCTGCGCGAAGGCAAGCTCCCGCTGGCGGGGCTCTACGTTTTCGGCTCGCTGGCGCTCGGCGGCGGCGCGGTTATCCTCGGAAGACTGGCCACGAGGGCGATCACGGCGTAGGTACAAGACCTGGTTGTGCGTTCCGGGGTCCGGGCCAAACCCCCGGTTCAACTGTTCTCCTGCTAGCGACCGGCTGCGGATACCGCGTCCCTCCGGCCGCGCGTGGCGCGTTCCGCGCGTTCGCGCACGCGGGATCTCGCGGCGAGCCTGGCCGCCGCGGTGGCCGCCGCGGACATGTTCGGGGCATTTTGGAAGAAGGCGTGGACCTCGTTGGCGTCGGGGGCCTCGACCTTGCCGGCGCAGATGCCCTCGGGCGTGAAGCAGACCAGCGTCGGGTCAACGGTGGCCCCGACCTTCCCGGCGATCTGGTTGTAACGCTTCAGCCGCTTGCTGTAGTCGCTCAGGTCGCGGCGATCGGCGTTCCTGCGCAGAACCGGCGGACGTACCAGCGCGACCAACGCGCGCGAGCCGGCGATCGCCCTGCGCATCGCCGGGTGACCGAAGCTCCCGGGGCAGCGGCGCCGGGGGGTGTCGAAGACGGCAATCACCGGGCGCTTCTGTTCGGCTGCCTGCACCAGCACCGTGTCGAGGTCAGGCGGTTGCGAATCGCTGCCGGTGTCCTTAAGGCACCACAGGCGATCCACCATGGTGACCAGGACCTCGAGCGTTCCATCCCCGTCGATGTCCGCCACCGCGGGGCTGGAGACGTAGGGCAGGGCACCGACCTTCCTGCCGCTGATCAGCAGGTTGGGGACGGCCAGCTTCTGGCGGCCGAGCAGCTTCCCGTCGCGGCCGCGCACGAAATAGACCTTGCCGTCGCAGCCGGCAACGTATATGTCGTGCGGCCCGGCAGTTCCGATCATCCCGGTCCGCGCCGGGTTGTTGCGGAACATGCCCCAGGCGATGCGCCCCGGCTGCCCCCTGTGGCGATTGGCCAGCGCCGGGCCGGAAAGCAGCGTGGGCGGCTTGGAGGTGCGGTAGGCCTCGGGAACCTCCTCTTTCTTCACGAGCTCCCGCTCCCAGCGGAGCTTGCCGTTCTCGAGATCGTAACAGGCGAGTTTCCCCCCGCAGGAGGCGGCGATTTCGAGGTGGCCGTCGCCGTCGAGGTCGCCGACCGCGGGGCTGGCGAAGGCGTTCTCGCGTGCGGCGCTCCAGCGGATCTTGCCCCCGCGGCCGTCAAGCGCGTACATCTGGCCGCAGAAGGCCACCACCAGGAGGCCGGCCTTGCGGGCCCGGCCCTTGTGAGGGCTGCGGCGGCCTGCGACGACCACCGCGGGGGAGGGCAGCGGTGGGATCTTCCCGGGCTCGCTCCCGTCCCAGTCGCCCTCCGGCAGCAGGTCCTGCTGCCAGCGCTTCTTTCCGGTATTCGCGTCGTGGGCGGTCACCCGCACGCAGGTGGTCTCGGCGGTCCCGCGCTCTCTCACCCGGGTCCGGCCGTTGACCACCGTGACGACCTTCTCGACGCACCTGGCCCGGCCGACCACTACGGTAACGGCCTCGAGCCTGCCGTCGTCGTCCACGTCGGCGATCGCCGGCGCGGCGGAATTCGGTGCCCAGAGCTCCCTGCCGAAGGGCCGGTTGGTCCACAGCCGTTTGCCGTCCGAGTCCACGCCCACCACCGTGCCGTTTAGCGCGATGGCCACCAACTCCCTGCCCCGCCTGCGCGAGAAGTCCGCGACCGCCGGGGCCGAGAGGATGTTGGCCTTGGCGCCGGAGACCTCGTGGCGCCACTCGCGCTTGCCGGTTGCGCCGTCGAAGCAGTGCACCATCCAGCCGCTGGTCGAGCCGCCGATCACCTGCAGGCGCCCGTTGCCCCTGGTCGCGGCAATGGCCGGCGAGGCCCGCCCGGCGTTGTTGTCGGTGCGGTACTCCCAGAGCTGCCTGCCGTCGGCCGCGGTGCATATGTAGCGCCCCTGCCCCTTGCCCAGCGGGAAGTACTCGTAGAGGCCCTCTTCTGTGCCGGTGACCACCTCCAGTCCCGGCGAGGACGATACCAGTTCGCCCACCGCCGGCGAGGACACGAACCAGGGGTAGTGGAAGTGCCATCCGGAGGGCTTGGGCAGTGTGACCTTCCTGTTGATGCAGCGCTCCCAGTGGCGGTGCAGCACCTTCCCGACCCTGGAGTCCGAGGCCTGCCGGGAACTCGCCCCCCGGCCGCTGCCGCGCAGCCCCACCGGTCCGCGACTGCCGCCGGTGCCGCCCTCGCCGCGCGGAGTGATCCGCACCGTGACCACCGGCCGGAAGGGGCCGGGCGGACTAACCCGGCCATCGCCCATGCCCGCGTTGGTGGGCGAAGCCGGGCGTTTCCTGAGATCGTCGGGCGATGAAAGCAGCATGGCCTCAACCGGAATGTCCGTGGGGACTTCCAGGGCGGGGACCGGGTCGCTGGGTTTCTCCGTGATCGGGCCGGCGATTTCCTCGTCGGCGTCGCGGTGATCGGTTTCGGGCATGGTGTCCGGCTCTTCGATCTCAGGGTTGCCGGAGGAGGCCTCGCTGTCGACCTCGGGGTTGACCTTGAATACCTCGTGCTGGTTGCGCCGGGTGAACTGTTCCTTCTGGGCCTCCGGCGTGAAGTCGGTGATCAGCACCCCCTCGGACTTGCCGGGCCCTTTGTAGCCCTCGAGGCTCGCCATGGTCATGGACACCAGCAGCAGCGCGTGGACCGCCGCCGAGACCAGCCAGCCGCTGGATCTGAGCAGTTTCCTGGCGAGCATCCTGGCCGCATCCCGGATCGCTACCCACGCGCCCAGCACAATACCGAATGCGCCGCAAGCGATCGCCGCGGCGGTTCTCCAGCAGCGGCAGAGTATCTTCCAGCCAACGCCGGCCGCGGCGCAGCCGGCCAGCCAGGCCCCGCGGACCGCCTCACGCGCACCGCGCAGGGCCCTGGTGCCCGGATTGCGGGGCGTTGCGACTTCCTCCTCGCACCTGCCGATGCCGGGGATGAAGGTCTTCTCGCAGCCGGGACATAACACGGTCCGGCCTGACCTGACCAGTTCGGCCAGAATCACCAGGCGACGCCCGCAGGGACAGACCACTTCGACCTCGGGAAGCAGCACCGGGCGCAATTGGTTCGCCGCCGCCGGGAATGCCCGGGCTATCTCGCGAAATGCCCTGGGATCGAAACCGCGGACAACATCGGAGGAATCAGATTTCGCCATATCGCCGCTCCCGACTCCGTCCCCGCTACCCCACTAGGGGAGACGAACCCCGGGAAGGAAGCGTCGCGCCGAAACCTCCAAAAAGCGGTTCCGGGCGGCGCGTGCAGGTTCGGCGCAAGGTCAAAGGAGCAGAATTGGGGACAGCGGAGGCGCGAGGCCCAACATTACCATGTCGAGTTTCCGGTGGCCGTCAGCTTCTGAGCGTGTCTCCCGCGAGCGCGCGCTCAAGGGTATACATCGTCCAGAAACAGGCCATCTCCGAGCGCCGGTAGCCCAGGCTTTCGAACGACTGCTCCTCTTCGGCGGGCGGTGAGAAGCCGACGTACCTGTAGCCCAGCGTGGATGCGGTGTACTCGAAGCTGCGCACCAGCGCCTCGAACCCGTCGCCGAACTCGGCGCGGAAGGCGATGTGCGCCAGTTCGCCGTTCATGTTCGACGCGCCACCGATGGCCACGCCCAGTGTCTTCCCGTCCCGGGTGGCCCTCAGGGCCAGGCCGCGGTGCGCGCGGTAGTTGCCCATGAAGGCGCTCAGGAAGCGCGCGCGTGCTTCGTCGTCGGCGAGTTCGGGCAACACTGTGGCGGCCGACTCGTAGTCCAGCGTCTCGATCCCGACGCCTTCGGGACGGGGGATCGCCTGCTGGATGATCTCGCGGACCATCTTGAGGCTGACGGCCGTCACCTTGAAACCGTACTTCTCGTAGAAGCGGTGGGCGAACGGCGTGCCCACGCTGAGGAGTTCCAGGCCCTCCGACCTGGCCTTCTCCGCCAGCGTCGCGAGCAGCCGCCCGCCGGTGCCCCGGCCCTGGATCGCCGGGTCGGCCGCGATCAGGCGGATGGCAACGCGCCCCTTCTCCGCGCTCGGCTCGGTGAGCAGGAAGCCCAGCAGTTGGCCGCCGGCCAGCGCACCCCACTGCCAATCGGGATGCTCCCGGACGTAGCGCACTACGTTGGCCCCCATTCGCGGGGAGCGCGCGTCCTCCAGGAAGGCCTGGTTGCAGACCCTCATCACGGGAATGACGTCGTCGAGCGTCAGGTTGCGTATCTCGTCCATCGGCGGGTACCTCCGGGGCGGAGTAATTGCCTCAGTAGAGCAGGAACGTAACGTGGAATCAAGAACTGCGGGCCGCCGGCTGAGGGCTCAGGACCGAAGGCAAGCCCTCGAAGACCGGGCCGGGCCTCAAACGAAGAACAGCCCCGCGCAAGCGGGGCTGTTCCGTGTCAACGTGTAACCTTATCAGCTATTCTACTGAACCGGTACTACGTTTCGAGCTTCGGGGCCCTTCTGACCTTCGGCGGCCTCGAACTCAACCTTCTGTCCTTCCTGCAGCGTCTTGAATCCGTCGCCACTGATGTTGGAGAAGTGGACGAACAGGTCCTTGCTCCCATCATCCGGAACGATGAATCCGTAGCCCTTCTGATCACTGAACCACTTAACGGTGCCGCTTGCCAATTCTCTACCTCCTGGTACAAGTCCTGGGCCGCGGGCAAGACCGTCCTGCCCGAAACCTCCCGTATTCTACGCATGAGTGCATTTCGCACAAGGTGCAGTCCGCGGATTCCGCGATTTCGCTTTTCGGGGTGAAAACAGGTCAGGCAGGCCAACGTTGACCTTGGCCTACTTCATCAGGACGCGCATTTTGCCCGCCAGCCGGAAGCGTCCCCCGGAGTACACGAAGCTCCAGAGGTGCATTCCGAGCTTGTCGCCGGGCTTGACGAAGCGCACCGAGTAGAGCGCGGTCTTCTTCTCCATGGCCTTCAGCGCCGCCGCCTGCAGCCCCGTTGCGCCCTTGTCGGCCGCGTCGGTCAGTTTGCGGACGCTGATCTCGGTCTGGCCCTTCCGGGCGATGCGCCGGAAGAGCGCCGGCAGCTGTTCGCCCATCATCGGCGCGCTCGCGGAATACTCCGCCGCGACGGCCTTGCCCTTCTCCGCGCCGAAGGTCTCGGCGAAGAAGCTGTCCGATTCGGGAATCACCAGCGAGGCGCACAGCGCCTTGATCTTCGCTTCGTCCTCGACGACCTCGAGCGCTCCGGCCATGAAGCCCTTGAGATCCCCGGCGGTCTCGGCCTGCCTGCCGAGCTTCCCCCTGGCGGGTTCGGTCCCGGCCGGTTCTGTCTTTTTGGGCCCTGGCTTGATGCCGGTCTTCGGATCGGGGGTGGCCTCGTCGCCGCAACCGGCGGTCAGGACCATGACGGCGACCAGGACGGTCGATATCGTCGCACGCAGCATGCTGCTGTTCATCTCGGAATCTCCTGGCTCCAGTGCGGCCCGCCGGGGCCGCCGGCACGGACGCAGTCTAGTGGCGGGGAGCGTGAGGCGCAAGAGCGCGCTTGAAGCGACTAGAGTAGTCTCTAGACTTGGCGATGGCCGCGCAGGGCTCGGGCTCGGGCGAAGCAGGTCCCGGGCTGGAGACGGTTTTCGTGACCGCACCCGGGGCGTTTGCACTCGGCAGCGAACTCTTCGATTGCGATCCCGCCTACGAAAACCCGCTCACTTGGCGGTCGCTGAGCGCGAACGGAGAGGAGTACGATCATCTTGAATCCCGTGAACATTCTGTATCTTCACGCCCATGACCTCGGCCGCTACTGCCAGCCCTACGGCTACGCGATTCCCTCGCCCAATCTACAGAAGCTGGCCGAGGGCGGAGTGGTCTTTCGCCAGGCGTTCTGCGCTGCGCCAACCACCGTGCCGGACGCGGAGATCCCCGGACCTTCAGCAATTCGCTTCCCGGCGAGCCCGATGATCTCGACCCGCGCTACTGCGCGCCGCTGCCGCACTTGCCGGACACGCCGGTCATGCGCCGGGAAACAGCCAACTTCAAGATCGGCGTACAGATAATGGACGACCGGATGGGCGATGTGCTCGACGCGCTGGAGAAGAACGGCCTGGCCGACAATACGTTGGTAATCTGTACCACTGACCAAGGACCGGGCTTCCCGGAGGCCAAGTGCACGCTGACTGACCGCGGGACGGGCGTGATGATGATCCTGCGCGGTCCCGAAGGCTCGGGCTTTGAAGGTGGCAAGGTCTGCGACTCGATGGTCATGCACCTGGATCTCTACCCGACCATTTGCGACATGCTGGACATCGAGCGCCCCGAGTGGCTGCAGGGCGAGTCGCTGCTGCCGCTGGTGCGCGACGAGACCGGTGAGATCCGCGAACTGGTGTTCACCGAGCAGAGTTACCACGGTGAATACCGCCCGCTGCGCGCGGCGCGCTCCAGGCGCTACAAGTACGTCCGCAGTTTCGGCGGCAACGCCGTCTGGGGCATCGACCGCGGCCCGGCGCAGGAGTTCCTTGAGGAGCACGGCTACGGCTCGGGGCCCCATCCCGAAGAAGAGCTCTTCGACCTCTACTTCGACCCCAACGAGGTCAACAACCTCGCCGACCGCGGGACGCACGAAGAAATCCTCGCCGAGATGAGGGCGCATCTCGAAGAGTGGATGCGACGGACAGGAGACCCGCTTCTCAGAGATGAGATTCCGCCGCCGCCGGCGTGGGAGAAGAGCGGCCCGAAGGCTGACGGCTGACGTTCTTAGACCCACGACTGAAGCCCGACTGGCGGACAGGGTTCCGTGTCTGCCGGGTCCGGGAGACATCTTCAGCCTCGGGGTTTCCGGGTCCTCTTCTCCGCCAACCGCGTCAACCAAGTCGCCTTCGACGGCAACGACTGAGAAGAGGGGCATGGCTTCTGTGAGTAGATTGCTCCCAGAAGTACCCTTGCCGGTGTGTGCTTGTCGCTGGACGTCAACGACTTGCACACCTTTGCCGGACGGCGGACGGGTGTTCGGCGGGGCATTTCCCTTCCCATTGGGCTGTTCACTTATATAATCATGAGGGGGAGATGGGAGCGATTATGAACAGAGAGGTGATTATCAGACTGGCCCGGATGGTAGAGTCCGTCACCGGCAAGGAGGTCCCCCATGTCGAGCGTTTGGGCGACTTCGTGCGCAGCCGGTTTCCGGGCTGGGAAGCGCGCCGGATCAGCGTCGACGACGCCCGAGAAATAGCCCACGAGGCCGAACGCGCCGGCGTTCTCCAGGAAGTTCACCCGCCCGAGCACGCCTAGCAGGCCGTTCTGCAACGGCCAGCCAGGACTCAGGGGGAGCTGGGGAACCCGTCGGTCTGCCGCCGTCACGCTCAAGCTCGGCCTCACCCTTGCGGCGAGCGCTGATGGTGCCGGTGACGAGGTGGCAGGGATTGAGAGGCAATTACCCCGCGGGCCCCGCATCTCGGTTGTCAAGGTCTCCCGAAATATGGATAATGGAACCGGTGTCGGGGCTACCAGAGCCGCCGGACTGACAGCCCGATTCTCGAAGAAGGGGGGCATCATGATAGACAGAAACAGAACGTCGAAGGCTCGCGTCGAGGCCGCTCAGAACGCCGCGGCCGAGGCCGCCAAGGCCGAGGAGACGGCCAGGGCTGCCGCCCGGGAGGCCGGCGTTGCGGCCGAGGGAGCTCGGAGCGAGGCCCTCAAGCTCCGCGAGGCGGCCGGGCAGGCGCGCCAGAAGGCGGCCGAACTCGAACGCCAGGCCGAAGAGAAGATCGCCGGGGCCGAGCAGGCGCGGCAGGAAGTCGAAAGCCTGCGCGCGGCCGCCGAAGAGGCGGACGCTGCCGCCCGGGCCAGCGCGGCGAGGGCCGAGGAGTTGCGCAGGCAGGCCGACGAAAAGGCCGGCGCGGCCGAAGTCGTCGGACCTCAGGTCGAGGCTGCACGTGAGGAGGCGCGCAAGGCCCTCGCTGCGGCGGAAGAAGCCGAGGGACAACTGGGCGAGGCCGAGGAGCGTGTCTGCCAGCAGGCCGACCTCGCGGATGCGGCAGAGGCCAGGGTGAGCGTGGCGCAGGCCGCTGCCACGGCCGCCCGGGAAATGGCGGAGAAGCTGAGCTCTGCGCCCGCCGATCTTCAGATCGCCGACAAGGACCCAGGAGCTGCCCCCACAACGGAACCCGCCGCGGCCGATGAACAGGTCCCGGTCGAGATCCAGGAGCCGGCCCGGGAGGTCACCCAGGAGGCCACGCAAGACCACGTGCAGGAGCCTGCGTCCTCCGCCGGGACCGAAGAGGCCGTGGCGGAACCCGCACCCGCCGAGATCGCCACCGAGACGAGCCGCGCCACGCCGGTGAGGGCCCAGCAGCCGGTGGGAGACGGCGGGGCCGATGCGACGCCAGCTATCGGCGGCTACCAGATCGGTGCCAAGGTTACCAGTGACGAGAACGGCGACTTCTACGAGGCCGTGCAGGTCAAGACCGGCAAGGCCGTGGTGCTGAAAGTGCTGCGCCAGAAGGGCGAGGGCGAGGGTGGCATGTTCGCCAAGCTCTTCGTGTCCGCCATGCGCGTGGTCGGCGGCGTGCGCCACCCGGGCTTGCCCCCGATATTCGGAGCGGGCTGTTCGAGCCGCGGCTGCTACTACGCGACGGAAAGACCGGCGGCGAAGACCTTGTCAGATCTGGTCGCCTCGCGCGGGACAGGACTGGAGCCCCGGCAAGCCTGCGAGCTGGTCCACAGGCTGGCATCCGCGCTGGCCGAATGGGAGAAGCAGGGCGTGGCCCACGGTGCGGCCGAGCCCGGCTCTGTGGTGATCGCCGAGGACGGTTCGCCGCGCTTCCGCAGCCTGGGGCTCCTCGAGATGTCGGACCGCTCGGGGCTCTCTGTGCCCCAACGCGCGGGTTTCCTTGCGCCGGAGCTTGCGGAGGGAGGGGAGCCCAGTCACCGCGCGGACGCCTATTCGCTGGGTGCCCTGCTTTACCACATGCTCACCGGGCGTCTGCCCAAGGCCGGCACGGGTCCAGACGAAGAAGTTCTGAAGGACGTGCCCAAGGGCCCCGCCGCGATCATCCGCAAGTGCACTGCGGCCAGCGGTGCGCAGCGCTTCAGCGGACCGGCGGAAATGGCTGCGGCGCTCGAACAGGTGCTCAAGGGGCGTCCCAGCAGCAGGCGCCGCGCTGCAGGTGGCGAGGCCGCCAAGCCCGCTTCGGTACGCCAGGACAAGGCCAAGGCCAAGCCCGCTTCGGGACGCCAGGCCAGGGCCAAGCCCGCGTCCGAGCGCAAGGTCAAGACCGGCGTTGCAGAGAAGGTGAAGACCATCTCCGAGGAAAAGGTTGCGGCGGTCAAACGAAGAATCACCAGCCGCCGTCGCCGGCGCTGGTAGCAGGCCGTTGAAAGACGGCCTGCTCGAGCAGGAGAGCAGTTGAACAGTCGAGCAGTCGTTCGACATGGCTCACGACCTCAACATGAGCGACCCTGAGCTTGTCGAAGGGTTGATGCGGAAAGGACCAAATCGGGAAGTGTAATCCTCTCCTGCGTTCTCTTGAGTAGCCAGGTTGCTCAACCTGTACCCCGGAACGCTTCTTCAACGGCCTGCTAGCTGAACCGCCTTCCGCGACCGCTCGCCTTCAGCCTCCGAATTCTTCCGCAGCCTCTATCCAGGCGCGGTAGTTGGCCGCGATACGTGGGGTAATCGCACTGATCGGACCGGCGCTGGAGGACAGGATCAGTCGCCTGTTCCCCAGCGAAAGCACCCGGCGGACGTGCTCGCGAACCTGGGCCGGTTCGGCAGACGCCAGCACGTCCCACTCGAGGTTGCCGACCAGCGTCATCCTCTCGCCCACGATGCCGCGAGCCTGTTCGTAGGTCACGTCGCCCGCCGGGGGTGGTTCGACCGGGTCGGTTGCGTCGGCACCCTCTTCCATCATGCAGCGCAACGCGTGACGCACCCTGCCGTGACAGTGGATCTGCACCGGGATGTTCAGGCGGTGCATGAATTCGATCAGGCGCGTTTCAAAGGGCACCACGAACCTGTCATAGCTTCCAGGAGACATCAGTGGCGGGGTGCACTGCTCCGAGCCCCCGATGATCACCACCGTGACCGTCTCTGGACTGAATACCCGCTCGTAGATCAGCATCTGGCGTCGGAGCACCTCCTCGCAGAGTTCGGCGATCCAGTCCGGATCGCTGACCGACAGTTCCAGGAACAGCTCCAGGGGCATGCAACCGCTCACGCAGACCATCGGCGAAGAGATGAAGGCCCTGGGCAAAACCGCCTGCCCGCACCTTGCGCGTACCCGGCGATAGGTGTCGAGGGAGTCCGATGCCCGGCCCGAGTCGAGTTCCCAGGGCACCGAGGATAGCCGGGCGAGATCCTCGCGGGATTCGACCAGGTGCTTGAGCACCCAGGTGGTGTCTACGCCGCGGCGCTGCTCGGTCACGGCGAAGAGTTCGCCGCGCGGGGTGCGCACGGTGAGTTTCCTGCGGCGCACCGATCCGGAGTCCTCCAGCATTTCGGACTCGATGGCGCTGCCCGGGACCGTCAGCCAGCGGTTTGTGCCCAGCACTCTCCAGGTCGCGCTCCAGTCGACGCGAGGCGCGAGCTCCTCGTAGAGCTCGCGGAAGAGCTTATCGGACTGCCAGCCACGGGAGAAATCCCCGGCGGGCGCCAGTTCGCCGAAGGGCGGGAAGCCCTCGCGTAACCAGACCGGAACGCGATCGACCGCCTCGCCGCGGTAGGCGGCCAGCAGGCGCTCCGCGGAAGTCATGTTCCCCTGGTGGGCTGGTGCTGTGTTCGCAGATGGCGTCACCACAAACTCTCTCCTGATAGCTGGGCCGTGTGTTATTGCTCGAGAAAAGCATAGCATGAAGCCCACTAGGGGTCTTTAGCCGGTTGCGTCTTTCATTTCGCAGAAGCGGTCATACAATGCCGGGCACAGGGGGATGGCCCCACTTCGCGTGCTTTCGCGCAGCCCGGAGAACACGGAGATACCCTCAATGGCCGAGACTGCCCGGATACCTATACAGATGGTCACGGTGGTGGCTCGCAGGCGGATTGCGGCGGGCGGCGGCGGCAAGGTGACCTCCCGGCCCGGCCACCTGATCCACCTAATGGAGAGCGGTCACTACCGGGTAACCACCAACGGCCGGGAGTATGTCATGCGCCCCGGCGACATGATCTACTACCACGACGGCGAGGACGTGGTCACCCGCACGAAGGTGAACGTTCAGTTCCTGACTATCGGGTTCTACGCCCCGGAAATACTGCCGCCGTCGATTGAGGGCCGCAAGTTCCGCTCCACGCCCCGGCTGCGCCGGCTCTACCTGCAGGCATGGCGCGCCGCGCAGAGGCCCGAGGGGTTGAGGCGCGACAGCCTGGTCTCCGCGCGGGTGCTGGACGTTCTGGCCTGCCTGCCGCTGGAGATCGAACGTCGAGTGGAGACCGATCCGGCCTGCAGTCTATGGTGGGAGATCGAAGGCTGGATTCGCCGCGGCAAGCTCTACCGCGCCGGCATGGCCGAGATAGAGAAGCGCTGCCTGCGCAGCGCCTCGACGATCAGGCGCAGCTGCCGCAGGGCCACCGGCGTTTCCCACCTGCGCAGGGTCGCTTCGTTGCGAATGGAGGAGGCCCGCGGCATGCTCCAGTACTCGGACCTCAGCGTTACCGAGGTTGCCGCGCGCCTGGGATATCCGCGGATGCACGAGTTCTCACGGGAGTTCTCGAAGCACTACGGAGTTCCGCCCAGCCGCTGGGGGCATGAGGCCCGCTAGATTGTTCAATGTCCGGCCCTCGCCGCAGCACGAAAGGGTGATCAGGAACCAGGCGTTACCGGTTCCCGTTCAGTCGTCCTGCGCCTCCAGGGCCTTCTGGATGTCCAGGCGCAGCCGGTTGAAGTCGCAGGGCTTGTCCATAGTGCTGGCGCCCAGTTCGTGGGCCCGCGAGCGGTCGCCCTGATTCCAGTGGCCGGAAATCACGAACACGGGCGTCTCAGGATCGGCCTCCCGGACCTTTTCCAGGAGTTGGAGGCCGGTGCCGCGCGGCGTCTGGTAGTCGGTAAGGACCAGGTCGAAGCTGGCCGGGTCGTACTTATCAATGCCGTCCTGAACGTCTTCCGCAGTGACCACGTCGTGGCCCCAGGCCGATAGCATGCGACTGAGAACCTCCAGCACCATGGCTTCATCATCAACAACCAGTATTCGGGCCATCAGCTTTCCCCCGCGAAGGGCCTGAGTGCCGTAACCTCTTTCAGAGTAAGCTGTTCGGGTGTCGGAATCAAGACAATAATCCCGACGCTGGCCACGGGTTCGAAGCCCCGAAAATCCTTACCACAGACGACAACCGGATGTCCCGTAATCGTATTCCCGCTGGATGGACGCTGCCCGGCCCATCTGGCGCTCTGCGTTATGTTTGCGTACTGCCAGCTCAATGTTATCTGGCCGCTGGCGCCTGGGGGCAGGCGCTGCGCCCTTCTCCGGGGTCGGGTGCGACCAGGGATACTGGAAGAAGCGGGGCCGGGCTGATATGATGCGCCGGGTCGGTGCGGGAACCGGCCGCTTCATCAGTCCGGGGATCGACACCTTGCAGTTCGACTTCGCGCCGAGTTCATCCAGCACCCGATACCTGGTGCTCTACGATTCCGAGGCGCTGCCTGCGAATTTCTCCTGCGATCCCGATACCGCCACGTCCGAGCCGGCTCCCCCGCCAGACCGGGCCGTGGAGGAACTCGGCGCGGCCTGTAGCGCGCTGGTCGTGCACGTGCCCCGCGGGGACTGCGCGGTGCAGATGCAGGTGTTCGTCGACGAGGATCCCCCCGAGCGACTGTGCAGGAAACGCAAGGCGAATCACGCCATCGAGAACTCCCTGCTGCGCGTGCCCGGCGGACGGTTGATGGCCGACGGTGCCGAGTTCCTGCAGATGCCGGGCAGGGAACGCGAATGGGCCACGCGGCAACGGGCCCGGTTGCCGGCCGGCGAGTACCGCCTGGATGCCTTTCACCTCGCCGAGTGGAAGGACAGCAATCGCCGGGCGGGGATCGCCAGCGAGGCCTCGCCGGTGGCGCGCGCTCTGGACTGGATTATCAGCCGCGTGGCACTGGCGCGCATCGTGCTGGTCATCGCCAACCTGGCAATAATCCCGGTGCTGCTGCTTAGCATCACCTCCGGATGGCGGAGCGCGCTGACCGGTCTGGGTGCGCTGTTGGTCGCCGATCTGGTTCTGGTGTGCGTCTTCTGGCTGGTGGCCCACCTTCTCAAGCGCCACCCTGCCAGCCGGCAGGTACAGCGTGCCAGAGAGAAGTTCGACCTCGAGAACCCCGACGTGGTGGTGGTTCTCAGGCGCGAGGCCGGCCCTCGGCCCTCACCAGCAGCGGCCTTCCTGCGCATCGCGCCCTGAGCGGCACGGGGGTATTCCTCGGGGGCCGCTTTTTCGCTTGCAGGCAACCGCTTGCCCCGGCGACAATCGAGCGCGAGTGGGCTTTGCGCCCGGTGCTGCGGGGGTGCGCCGGGCCGAGAAAGGGAGGGAACCTGACAATGAGGAAAGCGCTGTCTGCTGTTGGCCTGCTGCTTCTGGCGGGAAGCCTTGCCCGGGGAGGGGAGTTCTTCGACGTGCGCGTCGAGGCTGGGCTGGAGGTCGGTCGCCAGTCGATCGAGGCTATCGACGGGGACCTGGACTACAGCACCACCGTGTTCCAGCCCTACGCACAGGTTTCACGCTACGGCAACGGTCCCTGCTTCAGCCTGAGGGTGCGCGGGCTCTTCGCCGTGGACGAGGACACCGACATCGAGAACATCGACTACGAAACGCAGACAGAAGGGTTCGACATCCAGGGGCTGGTGGGTTTCGGTGTCAGCCTGCCGCTTGTAAAACTCGCCCCGGTGATCGGATTGTCCTTCCGCGAAGTGAGGACCGAGAGCGATCCCGACGACAACGACTACGGCGACATCGACTACCGGTTCGACATGCTGCTTCTGGAGATCGGAGCGCACGCCGAGGCCAAGCTCGGCAAGGTGCGGGCCCTGGCTCAGGTTACGGTCGGGCCGGTTCTGGCCGGCAGCAGCGAGCTCAAGATGGACGCCGCGGATATCAGCGACGACGCGGACATCGGTTTCTTCGAGGGTTACCACCTCGAAATGCGCGCCGGGATCGACTACAAGCTCGCACCGATGGCCGCCCTGCACCTGGGTCTGGCCTACGAGCGCTTCGCCGATGAGACCGACGAGTTCGAGGACCTCGGCGAGGCCAGCGAGGACGAACTCGACCGCATCGTCTTCGTGTTCGGAGTCGCGGTCTCCTTCTAGGCGCGATCCCGCCATGGGCCAGAAGTACCCGACGGCCACGTCGATACTCGGCAAGCTGATCTCCATGATCGTTGCCGAGCACGGCAACGTGAAGAGCGCGCACGAGACAGGAAAGCTCTTCATGCGCATCCGACGCGCGGGGATCTCGCCGGAGATGAGCGACGCGGAGATAGAGGCCGAGCTCTTCAGGCTGATGGACACCGGGGACTTCGGGCCCGAGGAGGAGCCGCCGCCCGAAGCCCCGGTGGCGGTGCCGGACGGTCCCTGGCACGAGACGGTGCGCAGTGAACTGGAGCGTACCGGGGCGACCTTCGAACAGGAGTGGGAACTCAGTCAGGAGGTCATCAGCCGGCGGGCACTTACCTTCGAGCCCACCGATGACGAGGGCATCATGATGGTGGTTGATCGCAAGCGCCGCCGGGAGCTCTTCAGGGTCAGGCTTGAGGATATTCTGCCGGCCCTCGAGAAACTGCCCGACGGTGCCGGGGCCCACAACGTCATCGCAGAGCTGCGCAAGGTGTCGGTGGATTAGGCCGCCCTGGCTGGAGTCGCAGTCTTGCATACTGCGGTTTTGGGTGTTAGACTACGAAGAGTGCACCTTGTGGTTTTGAGGTTCCGGAGGGGCCGTATGTCCTCTAAGAAGTACACGGCGCTGGCTCAGATCTTCAAGGAGATCGTCGAGTTACTGGCCGGCGGGCACAACCCCAACAAGCGCTACGTGGTTCCCCCGGAGTTCGCTGAGCTATTCGAGAAGGCCTTTCCCGGCTCCGATGGCGATCCCGCCAACGTCGAAGACGCGGAGATCGAGGCCTTCGTCGAACGCGAGGTGTTGATTTCCAGGAAGGTTAGCCTGACCATGGGGCACGATGGGGGTATCAGCCTCTCGCAGCTGGAGGACCCCAAAGCGCGCATGAACTGAACCGCGCGCGGAAACCGACGGGGTCCGGGTCGGAGAAGAAGCAGATATAGGCCTCCAGTCAAGTTCCGGGCACAGGCGCAGGCGCATCCTCCGGGTTCCGGCCCGTGCGTGTCTCGCGGCGGATCGATTTCACCCGGGCGGGAAGATTCGCGAGCAGCCTCGGGTTAAGTACAAATAGGGGAGCCATGATCGACAGGAACGTCTGTTCTGGAATAGTGTGCACGGTCCTGACCGTGGTAGCAGTGACCGCCGGGTGCGGTGCGCGCCGGGAGGCGCCGCCTGTTCCCGGGGGCAGGTCAACCACGTGGCAGCAGGAGCCCGGGTCCGCGGCGGGGAGGAGTTCACGCATGGAGAAGGCAACTTTCGGTGCCGGGTGCTTCTGGGGTGTTGAGGAGACCTTCAGGAAGATTGACGGCGTGGTCGACACCGACGTCGGTTACGCCGGCGGGTCGCTCGACAGCCCCACCTACCGCCAGGTCTGCGCCGGCAACACCGGTCACACCGAGGTCTGCCAGGTGCTCTTCGACCCGGAGAAGATCTCCTACGCGCAGTTGCTGGAGACCTTCTGGAAGATCCACGATCCCACCCAGGTCAACCGCCAGGGACCCGACCGCGGTTACCAGTACCGCACTGTGATATTCCACCACTCGGAAGAGCAGAGGGCCGCGGCCGAGAAGGGCAGGGCAGAGTTGGAGAAGTCGGGCAAGTACTCCCGGCCGATTGCCACCGCCATCGAACCCGCTCCGACCTTCTGGCCGGCGGAGGAATACCACCAGCGCTACCTCGAGAAGCAGGGCGGAGGTGCCTGCCATCTGCCGGAAAAGTGACATCTGCGGTTCAGGGTTCGGGTTTTCGAGTCGCGGTTCCGGCAGGTGCTGACCAGCGAACTGGCCGGGAACCCGGGATCAGGAACCCGAGACCCGAAACCGATATTGCGTTGAACTTCAGGCTCGACCTGCTAGTGTGAACCGGTAACCAGGCCCCCGGCGTGTCCGGGGGATTTCCTTTGAGCGCCCTCCCGAGGGAGCGCGCCACGAGAGGACGCCAGATGTCCTCGCCCGTCGAACAGAACGACGGCGAAGGTACCAGCCGGCTACCGGCGCTGGGCAAGGAACTCACCCCCGGCGAGCGCGCCCGTGGCCAGCGTGGGGCGGTTTTCGGGGCGGTGCTGGCCGGGCTGATGCAGCAGATCGCGCTCGGCCAGATCATGATGCTCTACGCCAACGACGTGCTGGGCTTCAGCCCCCGCAAGATCGCCGGTGTGCTGGCGGTGGTGCCGCTGGTGGCCATAGTGCGCATGCCCCTCCTGGGCGTGATACGCAGGATCGGGCTGGTGCGCACCGCCCTGTTCAGCGAGTTCCTCGCGCTGCTGGTGATCTTCGGCCTGATGCTGATCCCGGCCTCCTCCATGAGCTATCCACTGTTCCTTGCCATGGTACTGGCCTACGCCGGCCTGCGGCAGATCGGAATCGGCAGCGTGTGGCAGACCATGTTGCGCGCGATCACCACCTCCGGCGATCGGGGCAGGTTCTTCGCACGCATGCGCTTCTGGTTCATGACCTGTACGGCGGCGGGCATGGCGGTGCTGCCCTGGCTGATCGGCGAGGAGATTACCGAGAGCCAGTACAAGTGGCTGCTGGGCGTCGCCGCCCTGGGGTTGCTCAACCGCATCTTCTGGCTGCGGGTGATGCCCCATCCGCCCGGCACGGAAATCGAGGACACCCGCTCCGGCGCCGGCGCGGCCCTCTCGCGCACCTGGCGCACGATGCGCTCCGCCCGGGTGCTGCGCCGGCCGCTGCTGATCGTCGGCATGATGGCAATGGTCGCCGTCCCGGTGTACGTGGTCTACCTGCGGACGATTCTCAACGTGCCCTCTTCGGTGATCACCCTGTTCCTGGTGGCCATCCAGGTCGGGGGCGCGATATCCCTTCTGGCCTGGGGGCGCCTGGCCGACGCGATCGGCTTCCGTCCCATGTTCAGGGGCGTGATCATTCTCAGCCTGGTTTTCATGCCCCTGCACCTGCTGGTGGCGCCCTTCGGCGCCGGCAAGTTCAGCTGGTCGCAGCTGGAACTGCGCGAACTGGTCACCGTGCTGGCACTCCTGCTTCAGGGGCTGATCGGAGGTGCGATGGCCTCCGGCAAGGGCATCGCCGCCACTTCGATCCAGCACTACCACGTGAGCGACGAGGAGTCACTGGAGGCCATGAACCTCTGGAACATAGCGGTCTTCTGCATAGCTTCGGGCACCGCCCTGTTCCACGGGTTCTTTCTGCAGGACGTGGTCGAACCCAACGGCTACGTCTCGTTCTTCAACGGGGTGCTCTACTTCGACTGGCTCAAGGGCTTCGTGATCTTGGTGAACGTACCGGTGCAGCTCCTGGTGCTCTGGCAGGTGGGCAAGCTCACCAATACCCGGCCGCACTTCGGGGTAACCGACTTCTTCTCCTCGCTTTCCTCGGGCTTCGTGCGCTCCTCGCTGGCGCGGCGCCACATCTTCCACGAGGACGAGACCCGCCGCGCCAACGTGGCGCGCTGGTTCGGCGAGCACATAAACCCCGTCAACCTGGACCCCCTGCTGCGCCTGCTGACCGACCCCTCCTACGACGTCAAGGTCGCCACCATCCGCAGCCTGGCGCGGACCGGTTCGCCGACGGCAGGTGAGCGACTGCTCAGCCTCCTTCGCGACCGGGAGAAGCGCCACCTCGCCGACCACGCCGCCTGGGCACTGGGCGAACTGGGCTACGAGCCGGCCTGCGGTGCGCTGGTCGAACTGCTCGCTTCGCACGAGCCTTCCCGTGTCCGGGCCATGGCGGCCCGCGCTCTGGGCAAGATCGGGCGGCGCGAAGCGGTGGTGCCCTTGCTCGAGGTGGTGCGCGACCCCACCGCCCGGCCGCACGAACTGGCCTCCGCCTGCCGCTCGCTGATCCGCCTCAAGGCCATAGCCCATTCCGAGGCCATTTTCGACACGTTTGCGGCCCTGGACGACCGCCAGGAACGCTTCGAACTGGCCGACGCCCTGTGCGAGGTGCTGGACGTCACCAACCGCTGGCTGCTGGTGTCGGACTCGGATTCGCTCTACCACTGTCTGGTCGCCTTCACGGAGAGGCAGAGTCCGGAATGGCTCCAGCAGCGCGAGGACGAAGTCCGGGCCCTGCGGGACAGGGATGCCGAGCGCATAGCCGAACTGCTGAGTGTCGCTTCCGGCGAGGAGCCCTATGCCGACAGCCGCCGGATCCTGGCCCTGCGCCGCTCCCTGGGAAAGACCGACCGCTTCCAGGCGCTGACGGTCATCGCCGCAGCGTGGCTGCTCCTGCGCAGGGGCTGACGCGATGGAGGCGATGGGCGTCCAGGCAGGCCCTTGAGCATTGAGCCATCTCAGGCATTCTCCTCCGAGGGAGGGGAATACTGGCGCGCTCCGGCGCGGCGGTACTCGCTGGGTGAGAGGCCCTCGACCGCGCGAAATGCTCGCGAGAAGCTGTGCACGTTGGCGAATCCGCAGCGGGCGGCTATCTCGGACAGGTTGAGCGGCGAGCCGATCATGATGTCCTTGGCGCGCATCACCCGCGCGCGGCGCAGGTAGGTGCGCGGCGGGCAGCCGAAGTGCCGGCCGAACAGCGCCCGGAAGTGACTGGGCGAAAGCTCGCAGTAGGTGGCCATTTCAGTGATCGTCGGCGCCTTCCTGCACTCTTCGCGCATGTGCGCCGCGGCTTCCTCCAGCAGGGGCACGTGCTCGTCGTAGTTGCCCGCCAGGCTTTCCTGCCCGCGCAGGATCTCGGCGACGATTCCCAGCATCAGTCCCGAGAGGCGCAGCTCGCAGTGCGGCTGGGCGCGGCGGTGCTCGGTCACGATCTCGCGGATGAAGGTTCCCACGCGGCTGTTGTTGTAGGCGCGGATGCGCCCGGGCAGCGTATCGAGCAGCGGGTGGTGCAGATCCGGGTGGTTGCGCCGGCCGAAGCGCGAAAGGTCCAGAGTCCCGGGCGGGACGTTCCACTCCCAGTGGCTGTCTCCGGGACGATACACCAAGTCGAAGTGCACGAAGGGGCAATCCATGCTCGGCGGGTAGCCTTCCATCTCGTGGGCCGTTCCCGGCGGAATCCAGAAGATGTCTCCCGGTTCGGCTTCCCAGGCCGTCCCGCCGACCTCGAAGCGCCCGCGCCCCTCGGCGATGTAGACCAGCAGGTAGTCAAGGAGCTTGCGCTCCCGAATGCGCCAGGCCGCCCGCCGGTGATCGCCGCAGTGACGCACGTAGGGTTTCAGCAGCCCCAGAAGCTCGAATTCCTGGTCGGTGGCTTTCATGGGATTGGCCCTCAGTTCCGGGTTTGGGGTTCCGGCTCCCGATCTCCGGGTTCCGGGTTGGGTGCCTGGCAGCAAGCACGCCAACCCGGAACGCTGAACCCACAACCCCTACGCCAGCGATTGGGATACATTTCTGTCGCTCGGCGCAAAGACATTCTAGCCCATGCGGGTCATAATATCAACAGGAACGTATCGTGCCGGGGATTGCCCCCGGCGATACGGTAACACGTGTCAGGCCCTCTTCCTGCGGGCGGCCAAGGAGGTGCGGAACATGTCTTCACACAGTTACTGGCAGGGCCCGATAGCGGCCGAGCCTGATTTCGAGAACGTGCTCAAGGTGCTTCGCGGGGAGAGGCCCGAGCGTCCCACGCTGGGCGAGCTCTTCATGAACGGCCCGCTGTACCGCCGAGTCATCGGATCGGAGAAGACGGCCGAACTGGCGTCGCGCACGGACATGCCCATGTCCATCCTCGAAAGGGTCTACGGCTACCGGGCGCTGGGCTACGACTACGCCACGGTTTCCGCCTCTGACTTCGCCTTCCCTCGCGGCGAGGCGGGCCAGAAGCACACCCGATCGCTCAACGACGGGGCCCTGGTCACCGACCGCGAGAGCTTCGAGCAATTGCAGTGGACTGAACCCGGTGCTTGCCCCTCGGACCGCCTGGAGAAGCTGGCCGACGACCTGCCCGCAGGCATGAAGCTGGTGGTCATAGGCCCCAGCGGGGTCCTCGAAAACGTCATCCGCCTGACCGGCTACGAGCAACTCTGCCTGATGGTCTTCGACGACCCGGAGCTTGTCCAGGAGATCTTCGACGCGGTGGGAGAGCGACTGGTGCGCTACTACCGCGACGCGGTACAGTACGAGACCGTCGGCGCCATCTGGGCCAACGACGACTGGGGCTTCAAGACCCAGACCATGCTCTCGCCCGAGGACATGCGCCGCTTCGTGATTCCCTGGCACGCCAGGATCGCCGAAACCGCGCACGCTGCCGGCAAGCCGGTCATCATGCACAGTTGCGGCTGCCTGGACGCGGTGATGGACGACATCGTCAACGTGATCGGGCACGACGGGAAGCACTCCTACGAGGACGCCATCAAGCCCGTGGAGGAAGCCTACGAGGCCCTGTTCGGGCGCATCGCGGTGATCGGAGGCATCGACGTGGACTTCGTATGCCGCTCCAGCCCCGAAGAGGTCTTCGCGCGCTCCCGGGCGATGATCGAGCGCACCGCGGATCGCGGCGGCTACATGCTGGGCACCGGCAACAGCGTACCGGAGTACGTGCCGGACGAGAACTACTTCGCGATGCTGGCGGCGGTGTGGGAGCACCGGCCGGGCTACGAGCTTCCGAAGCGGGCCGTCGGCTGCGCGTAGCCGAATGGCCGATGGCTCGCGAGCCGGGTCACCCCCGGCCTGTGCCCGGGGCTCTCATGAGCATCTGCGCCTCGGCGGGAGACGGCCCATAGGCCATTGCAGCTTGCCTACTGACGCTGCGGCGCGGGGTGCTGTAGTACTAGACCACTTCCAGCCTGTAGAGTTTCTCCATTGCCCCCGGTTCGAACAGCTTGGCGATGTGGGCTCGAACAACCACCGTTAGTTCTGCGGGGCGGTGCAGGCGGCACTCCTCGTAGACTGCGGTCAGGCAGGGGCTGACCAGCTCTCTGGCAGCTGTGAGGTCCAGAACGGCCGGAACGCCCCTGTGGCGTTCGATGAAGCGTGCGCACTTGCTCGCGAATTCTCCGGCGAAGTCGTAGCCGATCTCCCCCTGGGCGGAGAATGTGTTGCCGTTGACGCGGACCGTGCCCATGGTGTATCTCCCCGGCTCAGGTTCCCGGTGCAATCCTGTTCCTGTCCACGTAGGCCTGAAGAACCTCCCGGCCCATTTCGGCCTCCACCCGCCGCAGCCTGGAAATGGCTGCCAGCGCTTCCCGGTCGCGCTCCGCTTCGCGCTTCATGACCTGCAGCTTCCATACGTCATCGCGAGAGAGCAGGCCCTTCTCGATCAGGGGCAGCATCTTCTCCTGCGAAATCCGGTAGTTGCCCATGGTGGCTTCCAGGAACGCGCGCCTGGACCTGGAAATCAGGCAGGCGCAGGTGGCCTCGAACGCCAGCAGTTCCTTCATCTCAAGACGCTCGAGTTCTATGGACGCCAAGATGCCGTCCGGGTCTCGGATCACCCTCAAGATGCCGTCTCCCTGCAGTGCTCAGGCCACAGCGGTAGCCTTTGATATATCGGCGGATGCGGCTCAAGTCTTGATGTCGCTCGCCCGGCGGCGATGCGCGCTTGGCGGGCTCCCGAAGTGCCTTGAGAAGTCCCTCGAGAACTCGTGGACGCGCGGATATCCCAGGTAGCCCGCCACCTGCGATACGTTCAGGTGGCTGAAGCGCAGGAGCCCCCGGGCCTCGGCCATGCGGATTTCGCGGATGCGCTTCATGGGACTGGTGCCGGTTGCTGCGCGACACGCGCGCACTACCGTTGCCCGGCTGCGGTGTGTCAACTCCGCGAGCTCGTCGAGCGAGGGGCGAAAGAGCCTGCGTTCTCGGAGCAGTCCCTCGATCTCCCACCAGCCCTCGGCGCCGGGGGCCTGCTCGAACCCAGCAAGGTCCTTCCAGTCTTCGATTTGCAGGACGATTTCGAGCAGAAGGCAGTGGGCTTTCAGCGCCCGGGCTACGCTCCGGGGCATTAGCGAGACGGCGTGGAGATCCTCGAAAGCTGCGCGGATTTCCGACACTGAGGCGAACACCCGCTTCTCGGCCGGCAGCGGTGGCAGCTCGGGCGCCAGGAAGCTGACGGAATAGAAGACCACCTGACCGGTGTTGCCCAGCCACTCGACCTCTTCGGTTTCGTGGTAGTAGATCACGTCGCCAGTCTTGACGGGATACTCACGAGCATTGGTGCGAAGTCGATATTTTCCGGCGATGACCAGGTGGAGCAGGTGTCCGGGAAGCGAACGGGCACGGCGGTAGCCGGCCGGCTCGCGAACGAACCGCCAGACGCCGGAGATGCCCTCGATCGGCGAGGGCACCAGCACATCAGGCACCAGGTGCCGCACCTTGCTTCTCTCGATAGCGAAAACTCCTGATTTGGACGTGCACTCATTATGCTGCGCGAGAGCGTGTTATGCAATTGCATTATGATCCGAAGTGCGACACATCGTGCTCGCCCCTGCTAAATACCCGCAGGCCACCGGGGTGTATGTTATTCCACGGAAGGGAGCCAAGCATGGATGCTCGAGAACGACTGACGGCCACGCTGCGCGGCGAGGAAGTAGACCGTCCTGCCGTCTGCTTCTATGAGATCGACGGCATCAACCAGGACGAGAGCGACCCAGATCCCTTCAACATCTACTCGCACCCCAGCTGGAAGCCGCTGCTGGACCTGGCCCGCGAGCGCACAGAGTGCACGGCGCGCCGGGGCGTGAAGTTCCTCGACTGCCCGCCCGATCCGCTCAGCAATCTGACCGAGGTCGAGACCTGGATCGATGAGAAGGGCAGTCGCTTCACACGAAAGACGGTTCACGCGCACGGCCGGGATCTGGTCGAGCGCACCCGGCGCGACCCGGACGTCAACACTGTCTGGACACTTGAGCACCCGCTCAAGGACGAGGACGACTTCCTGGCCTGGCTGGAGTTGCCGCAGGCCGAGTTCGGCGGGCGACCCGACGTCGAGCCGATTCTGGCAGTGGAGCGCAGGCTGGGCGACGGCGGACTGGTCATGATCGACCGCGCCGACCCGCTGTGCGAGGTCGCGGCGCTCTTCTCCATGGAAGAGTACACGGTCATTGCCCTTACCCGCCCGGATCTGATGCACCGCGCGCTCGAGAAGGTCCAGTCGCTGCGACTGCAGCAGACCGCGGCCATCTCCGAGGCCCTGCCCGGCAGGCTCTGGAGGGTAGTCGGACCAGAGTACGCCGCGCCGCCCCACCTGCCGCCGCACCTGTTCGCCGAGTACGTTACCAGGTACGACACGCCGATGGTCGAGGCTATTCAGAAACACGGGGGGTTCGCACGGATTCACTCCCACGGCAAGCTGCACGAAGTCCTCGACCACATCGCGGCCACCGGTTGCTCGGGGCTCGACCCTGTAGAGCCCCCGCACCAGGGCGATGTCTCACTGGCCTACGTTCGCGAGAAGTACGGCGAGCAGATGGTACTCTGGGGCAACATCGAAGCCACCGACATCGAGAACCTGCCCCCCGAGCAGTTCCGCGAGAAGGTTCGCGCCGCTCTCGACGAAGGCACCCGCGGTAAGGGGCGCGGCTTCGTGCTGATGCCCAGCGCCTGCCCCTACGGCCGCGAGCTCCCCGACCGTGCTCTGCGCAACTACGAGAGCATGGTGGAACTCGTGAAGGCCCTCTCTTAACCGCCAAGGCACGAAGGACACCAGTAACCCCAATAGTCCCAATAGACCCAGCCCGTTCCCGTTACACAGATTGAACGTATCGCGGCGATCGGCCCTGCGTTGTGTAACAGTCGTGACCGCGCTCAGTGAATGAGTGGAGGGTCAATCTGTGAGCATCTGCGAAATCTGTGGATCATGGATTTTCCCGGTGTCGATGGTGCCTTGGTGGTCAGATCATGACCTGGCGGCCTCGGCCATGGCTTCCACGTTCTCGGCCGGCACGTTGGGCAGCAGGGCCTCGTGACTGGGGCTGACGATCAGCCGGGGCTCAAGCAGCCCGCGAACGCGCAGTACTTCGCGGCGAACCTCTTCCGGCGAGCCGTTGACCAGCAGGTCCTGGGTGTCGATACCGCCCATGAAGGTCATGCGCCCGCCAAAGTCGCGCGCCAGGGTTTCGGCGTCCATGTTGGCGGCCAGCGCCTGGATGGGGTGCAGGCAGTCGACGCCGGCGTCTATCAGGCGGTCGATAACCTTGTAGATCGACCCGCAGGAGTGCAGCAGCACCTGCAAGCCGTAGCGGTGGCCCTGCTCGGTGAACTTCCGGAACCAGGGCATGATGAACTCGTCGAACTGCTCGGGTCCGCAGATCAGATCGAGCTGAGTTCCGAAGTCGTTTCCGAAGAAGAAGCCGTCGACCTCGTCGCCGGCCGCCGTGAAGAATCGCTCGTTGGCCTCGCAGTAGAACCGGCACACGCGATCGGTGACCGCCCGCACGACTTCGGGATGGGTGTACATCTTGACCAGGTAGCTCTCCATGCCGAAGAGGTCCATGACGTTATGGTAGAAGGATGTCCAGAAGCCGCTGGCGCGGTAGACCTCACCCGTCGCGCGGAGCCGGTCGAGGGTGTCGCTGAAGTCGAGATAGTCCGGATCAGGCCAGTCGTATGCTTCGACCTCGGCGGGGTCCTCGCAGTCCGCGAAGGGGCCCGGTTGCCCGTGACGACTCTTGCTGACCGCCGAGCCGAAGATCGGCTTTCCTTCCGGGTGCCGGTAGGTCGTCGCGCAGAACTGCGGACAGATCCAGCGCAGGTCGTCGCCGAGCCGGAGGCGCACTTCCTCGCGCGAATCCGTACCGAAGTGGCGCAGGTAGAGCTCCCAGGTCTCTTGCCTGGGGTGGCCCAGCCAGAAGGCGGTGCGGTCGGCCGGGTCACCGGCGATGATCGCCCTGACCCGCTCTCTGCCCGTCATGGTCGCGACTCCCGCCTCAGCCATCGTAGTTGCCTTCCCGGCGCCAGACGTCGAGCATCAACTCGTAGCGCTCCAGGCGCATGCCGGTGTAGACGCAGTTGCTGGTGCCGAAGATGTAGCCGCCGCCGGGCATGCCGTGCTTCAGGCAGTAGCGGGCGCTCTCGACTACTTCCTCGTCGGTGCCGGTGTCGAGCTTGCCGCAGTTGACGTTGCCGATCAGCGCCACCCGGTGGCCGTAGAGGCGCTTGACCTCGGCGATGTCCACCCCTCCCTGGGGGTCGATGGAGTGCAGCGCGTCGGGCCCGGCATCGACCAGCTGGTCGATTATCGGCATGATGTTCCCGTCGGTGTGCTTGATGGCGTAGAGGCCCTTCTCGTGCGCCGCCTGGCAGGCGTCCTTCAGCACCCAGGTTACGACTTCGTTGAACTTGTCGGGCGGCAGGAAGGGATTGTCGTTGAAGCAGTAGTCGCAGCACATGCAGAAGCCGTCGAGGACCCCGGTCCTCTCGTAGAGTTCGCAGCGCGCGCGAAACTCCTCGAGTCGCCGCAGCGAACTCTCGCGGACGTCCTCGGGCTGCTCGTAGATCCAGGCGCACCACTCCATCATGTTGCCGCCGTGCGGGTGGCCGAAGGTGGGATCGCCGTGGGTGGCCAGGAAATAGTCCTCGCCCGGTTCGCATCTCTCGCGGATGAGCTCGGCGATGCGCACCAGTTCTTCCGGGTCATTGCCCGGGAAGTGCACCATGAGGCCGGAGTGCTCGAAGCGCCGAGCGGTGTCGACGTAGAGCCGGGCTATGTCCTGGCGGTGCAGTTGGCGCTCCTCTTCCTGCATCTGCCCCCACTGCTTGTAGTTGCGGTGGTTGGGGTGGACCTTGCCGAAACACTCCATGGTCAGGAAGAAGACCAGCTCGAAGTTGGGCACGCGGCCGACGGGCTTGCCGCGGCGCAGGGCGTTGATGAACTTGTCTCGCTCGGTCATGGGTGCTATCACCTCCTCGTTGCCAGTTACATCCAGTGTGGTACATATAGCGGCACGAATCAATTGGACATAACCGGAATATGTGGTATATATACAACACAAGCACAGTACGCGTGCACGTACACGCACCAGCCGGGCGACCGCCAGCGGTCCTCGTGCTCAGCCGTGACGGGACACGGCGCCGCGTGTACGGGGAGGATGGCGACGAGGATGAAGACGAGGACCGGGACGATCAGGAACGTCCGCAGCGCACCCGTGTTCGCCTGGTCGCCCGAGGATCTGCCGCGAATTCGCCGCTGCGGTCTCTTCGATATGTCCCCGGCGGACTTCGAGCACCACTACCGCTCGCCGACGCACGCACTGCACCTCTATCTCTATCACGCGCAGATCCTGATAGGCGATAAACGATTCCGCCTGAAGCCGGGAGACATCACCATTTCTCCGGCGGGCACGCGGAGTACCTACCGTCTGGCCGAGGCCAGCCGCCACTGGTGCGTGCACTTCTGGCCGGCCGAAGGCGACGGCGAGAATCTGCCCATTCCGCTGCACCTCCGCCTGGGGCCGCGCCTGGCATACTTCCGGGAGCGGCTGCAGCACGTCACCGTGCTGCACAACCGCCCGACCCTGAGCGAGTCATATCGCAGGGTGTGGCAGGCGATGGCGTCAGCGGCGTTCCTGGAACTGCTCCTGCAAATGGCGGCCTTCGCACGGGCAAAGCCGGCGCGGCCGGCCGCGCGCGTGTCCGACCGTGCTCTGGCCCGCGCCCGCGAGATCATCGAGGAGCATCTCTCGCGGCCGCTGGACGTGCCGGAGTTGGCCGCTGAAGTCGGCCTCAGCCAGAACTACCTGGCGAGGCTCTTCCGGCGCGAGTCGGGCATGACCCTGCAGGGCTACTTGAATTCCCGGCGCATGGAGGAGGCCCGGCACCTGCTGGAGAACACCGATCTTCCCGTGAAGAGCATCGCGGCCCACGTGGGCTACTTCGACGCCCAGTACTTCAACAAGCAGTTCCGGCGTTCGAGCGGCATGAGCCCCACGGCCTACAGGCAGCAGACCGGGGCGGAGGCACGCACCGTCTTGCGGAGCGTGCAAACGATGAAGCGCGAACCGTCGCGCGTGAAGCGTTGATGAAGTCCTGACATCGTGGAGCAAGACGGGTTGGGCCGGAGCCGCGCGGCGACTTCAGACCGCGCCGCCGCTGGATGCGGTGTGGAAATACGCCGTCAGGGATGACGGCGATACATGTTAAGAGCGGCGTTGTGTCTTGCCCTGTAAGTTGACAGGCCTTTCCGAGCGGCAGCTCGAGTCTGGAGCCAAGTGCTCGATTGCGATCACGGGAACTGGGTGCGATCTCGGTATCTACGTGGTTCGAAGGGTCTAGGAGAACGCTTCCCGCATCAGGTCGGTGTAGTAGCGGACCAGTTCCCACTCGGCGTCCGGGGGGATGCGGTGATCGGGGCAGGGTATGAACCCGCCGAGTTCGACCAGCGGCTTGAGGCGTTCGACCTCGGCCTTGACCGCCGCTTTGTCAAAAGCGAAGACCTTCTTGTCCATGCCGCCCACCCCCAGCAGCCTCCTGCCGTACTGCTCGCGCCAGGGCGCGATGCTGGCCTTCCAGGTGCCGACCTCAATGGGGAACATGGTGTTTACCCCGTTCTCCAGCCAGGTGGGCAACAGCGCATCGATCATTCCGTCGCAGTCGAGCGAGACCACGTCGATGCCATGTTCCGCCAGCAGGTCGGTGATGCGCTTGTAGTGCGGCCCGACCTTTTCGGCGAAATACGCGGGGGTGACCAGCGGGCCGCTCTTGAAGCAGATGTCCTCCCAGAAGTGGCCGTAGTCGAATCGGGCCCCGGCCTTCAGGATGAACTCCACCGAACGGTAGCACAGGTCGGCGACGATGTCGACGATCTCGTCGAAGAGTTCGGGGTCGTCGGCCTGCATGTAGCAGGTGCCCTCGACGCCCATCATGTTGCGGATCTTGCCGTAGAGCGACCCGCAGCTGATGCCGCGGGGGACGTCCTCCGCCTCGCTTTGCAGCAGCTCCAGCCCGCCTTCGTTCCAGGGCTTGCCGCCGAAGCTCTGCCCGGTGACCCGCTCCTCGCTCCACTCGAAGCGGTGGCGGTAGTCCTTTTCCCAGCTGGCACGGTCGGTGAGGGTGTGTTCGATCTCGGCGGGGATGCAGGCTACGCCGGGTTTGACCACCGTCACCACGCCGTCGGGGTTGAGTTCATGGCGCGAGCCGTCGGGAAGCTCCTTGACCACCCTGCGCTCGAACGCCGGGCGCATCCAGGTCTGGCCGCCCCAGCCGGTGCCCCAGCCGAAGTCGAAGCCCAACCGCTGGCTGATCTCCTCGCAGACGCGATTGGTGTTGTTGAACTCGTCGGCCTCGGCCTGGCTCAGGTGTCCCTCGGCCGCCCACTTCTGCGGCGTATCCTTCCAGTAGCCGAAGTGCACTATCGGCAGGCGGTCGTAGGACTCGTAGTGCAACACCGCCAGGGCGCGCTGGCGGTTGGTCATGGTGCGGTTCCCGGTGGCCGAAGTCATTGAGGTTCCTTTCTGCGGACTAATCGGTTGACCGTAGTGCGTCGAACGTCGAACGTCGAACCCTCTACGCGTTGTGTACTAATATAACCCGCTGCATCACGCGTTGTCATAGACATACGTGGCAATGACATGTATGATCGTAAGTCATGAGAACCCTGACCCCCGAGCAGGTCCGGCCGCTGGTGCGCATCGCCAGCTTCAACCGCGTCGAGGGCATTAGCAATTGGGGGCCGCGGCGGATCGTGGACCTGGAGCTCATCCTGGTTACCGCCGGTCGCTTCTCCTACCGCAGCGCTACGGAGTACGTCGAGGCCGCCCCCGGCGGCCTGATCTTCTTCGAACCCGGCCTGGAGCACATCTTCCGGCTGGAGTCGGAGGTCGACGGCAAAGGCTTCTGGTACATGCACTTGGAGCTGCTGCGCGGAGCGCGCTACTCCGCCGGCGACTACCGCCTGGAGCCGCGGCCGCCGCGGGTTACTGATGTGACCGGGGACCGTCCCCTGGAAGACTGTTTCCGGCGTTGCACCGAGGCCCTGTCGGGATACGGCAAGTACCGCGACGCGATCCTGGAGGCCTCTGCGCGCGAGCTCTGGCTGCGCCTGGCCGAGCATTGGGCCGGCCGCGCGTTCCGGGAGCTCTCGCCCCGGACGCGCGACATGGTCAACTGGCTGCGCAATCACCTGTCCGACCCGATTTCGCGTCAGGAGCTGGCCAGGCGCTACTACATCACCCCCGAACACGTGAATGCCATCTTCAAGCGCGAACTGGGTATCAGTCCCACGCAGTTCATCCACCGCGAGCGCGTGCTGCTGGCCAATCGCCTGATGGTCACCCGCGGCCTGACCGCCAAGGAGGCCGCCAGACGGGTGGGTTTCTGCGACCAGTTCTACTTCTCGAAGGTCTTCAAGAAGGTCATGGGGGTGCCGCCGAGCCGGGCGTAGGCGGCCGTAATCGGTCCGATCCGTCTGATCCGTCGGATCAGACAGCTCTGAACCGGCCGGGGCCGCGCACCTGATGCCCGGTGTGTGTGGAGCATAGCGGCCGTAGCGGCGGCCTATGCGCTTTCCAGGCGTTACTTCGCAGCACCCGTCTTCTCCGCCTGCTTCGTTGGAATTGCGAGGCTGGAAACGACCACGGCATGGCGGTCGAAGACACCCGCCACCGCGGGCTTCGCGATATTCCTGAAGCGAGGCCGGTCGGACGGGGTGCTTGCGGTGACGTGAAGCACGAAGTCTACCAGTTCTCCCGCCGTGATCCTGCCGTCCTTCTTGCGGGATGCAGCGGGTTTGCCCTCATCGAGCGCAAAACCGTCTGCCGCCCCGGACAGGGCCTTCGCCACGGCGTAGGTAAAGGGGTTGACCACTGTGCCCTCCTTGAAGATCGGAGGCGACGCCTCCTTGCCGTTCTGCGAGGTCAGCACAACCAGGTTGCGGCCCTGTTTGAGCCGGTCTTTCCATCGCGCCCTTGTCTTGGGAGAATTCATGTGCTCGGCAAGGCCGCCCGAGAAACACGACATAGTCATGACCACCACGTTCTTCGCCGGGATCTTCAAGAGAAGATCAACATACTGGTCCCAGAGCATCGTGCCCCGGTGCTCGGGCTCGCGTATCGGGAGGTCCATGACCAGACCGCCGAAGGGCTGGGTCTTCTCGAAGCCGTTCTTGCGGCCGTGGCTGTGGGTGTAGATGAACACGGTGTCCTGTGGTTCCGCCGTCTCGGCAAGCTGCCGCAGCGCTTTCCTGAAGATCTCGCCAGTTACCTTTTCGCGCGTCCTGTCAAGGCGGTATTCAGGGATGGTTATGACGTCTTCGACGAGGAGATGCATCCTGCATTCCGGGCAGAACTTTCTGGCCGCCGAGGCCACCTTCCTGACCGATTCGGCAGCCTTCTTCTGCATCTGAATGGAGTCCGACACCATAGCCTTGCCGGCAGCCAGGAAGAGCACTGAGGGGCCGGACCCGGAAGAACGCCGGGGCTCGCCGAATACCTTCCGATAGAAGGCCCAGTTGCGGTCCTTCATGGCCTTGAACAGGGAAATGGGATGATGTCCTACGTTGGGGACCACGTCGAACGCATGCGGGATCTTCAGACGTTTGAGGTGCGCGACGAAATCGCGGTTGAAGGGAAGCATGCTGTCGCGGTCGCCGACTGCCACGCGCATCAGCAGCTTGCCTCGCACGGATTCTGAGATGCTCTCGGCCAGCACCCACGGGCTCTGTGCCCTGAAGTAGGCCTGGTCACCGCCGTAGACCCGCTTCAATGCCTGCTCGCGCACCCGGGCCATGCCCCGAGGCCCGATCCTGGCGGTGAACTCCCGTTGCATCGGGCCGGCCCCCAGAATCGACGCCGCGCGGAAGATGCGGTGGTGCTTCAGCCCCAGGCGTGCGGCGCCGTAGCCCCCCATGCTGAAGCCCTCCACCATCCGGCCTCCAGCTTTCGGGATGGTCCGGAAAGACTGATCAATGTGCGGAATCAGGTCCTTTATGAGCACGGTTTCCATAGGCACGGTGCCGTCCTTTGAATCGCACCACATGCTCGTGGCCATTCCGTTTGGCAGGACCACTATGATCGGTCGTATCCTTCCCGCTTGAATGGCCTCGTCGAAGTGCTTCACTATCGCGGGCAGCGCCTTCAGGTCCGCGCCTCGCCCGTGCAGCCAGTACAGAACGGGGAAGCGCTCGGCCCTTCGCGCTTCGTAGGCCTCGGGCAGGTAGATATGATAGCTGACTTCTTGCCTGACCGCGGCACTCATGAAGGTGCGGTGTTTCAGGCGTGGGGCCTTCACCGCCGCTGTCACCCATTGAACCGGAACTTCGTGACTGACTGCCGGTCCCGTCGCGGCCCTTGCCTGCTGCGGGAAGGACGCCAGAGCCGGCGCCCCGGCCAGGAGAACTGCGAGCAGGTTCAACAAGCTTGGGCGGATTGACATCACCGTGTTTCCCCCGTCTGTGATCGCTCTTAGAGACAAGACACTGATGGGAGATGTGCGCGCAATTACCGTGCCATCGAGGCTCCCCCCGCAAGGTGTCTCCTAAACCCTCGCCGGCACTTGGATTGCAGGCTTCAAGACGAAGGCGAACCGGGGTTCCGGGGGTATATGCGTGTTGACATGTGCCACACAGTCTGTGGGATTCTGCCCTGGCCAGAGTGAATCAGAGCCGGCCGAACGCCCATGCCGAAAGGGGTTGTCGTTTGATGACGGCAGCCGTAGTTCACTTGCGGTCGAAGCCAATTACCCAACAATTGGAGGCCGCCTGCTGGGTCAAGCATCGCCTTGCAGGGATTGCCGAGCAGCGGGCCGGTCGGTGTGACCGGGTGAAGTGAGGGGCCTGAGACGTGAATGGCAAGCAGATCGTCTTCAAGAGCAAGGGCCGGGCGGAGCTGGTGGAAGTCGGTGTTCCGGCACCGGGGGCCGGCGAGGTCGTCATCCAGAACGACTACACCGTGGTCAGTGCCGGCACGGAACGGGCGAACCTGGTCCGGCTTCCGAACACGCATACGGCAGAAAGAGGATTCCCGTACCACCCGGGGTACAGCGGGGCGGGGCGCGTCTGCGCGGTCGGCGACGGTGTTGACAGCTTCACGGTTGGTGACCGGGTGGTGGTCAGCTGGGGCGGGCATCGCTCTCACACCCTCAAGCCGGCGAAAGATGTGCTCAGGATCGAGGACGACTCGATCGACCTGCTGGACGCCGCGTTTGCGCCCATTGCCACTTTTTCCTTCCTGGGCGTCCGGAAACTGAAGATCGAGCTGGGCGAGTCGGTCGCCGTGGCCGGACTGGGCATTCTGGGGATCTTCGCCGTCCAGGTGGCGGCGCTTTCCGGGGCGATCCCGGTGCTGGCGCTGGATTTCGACGCGGCACGCCGGGCCCTTGCCATGAAGCTGGGGGCCGCCGGGGCGTTCGCACCCGACGAAGAGGACCTCGTCGGCAGGATCCAGGCGGCAACCGGCGGAAACGGTCCCAACGCGGTGGTGGAGGTGTCCGGTTCGGCGGCGGCCCTGCAGCAGGCCCTGGAGTACATTGCCTGGGAAGGGCGGATCTCGTTGCTGGGTTGTACGCGGGTTTCGGACACCCCGATCGACTTCTACAAGTGCGTGCACAGGCGCGGCATATCGCTTCTCGGCGCCCACACCTATGCACGGGCCCGTCACGAGTCGGCGCCCGGGCGCTGGACGGAACGGGACGACTGCGAAACCTTTCTCAAGCTGGTCGCGGCCGGGAAGCTGCAGGCTCGCCCGGTCATCTCTGAAATAGTATCCCCGCAGGAGGGCCCGGCGGTCTTTGCGCGGTTGGCCGAGGCAGACTCGATGCCGCTGGGAATCGTGTTCGACTGGGCATCGATCCGGTGAGAAGAATCCGGATCGGCCAGATCGGCATCTGCCACGAACACGCCGCGGTGAAGATGAAGTGCCTTCGCGCCATGCCAGAAGCCTTCGAGGTCGTTGGCGTGGTCGACGACAGCGACTCGACCGCCGCCAGGTTTCCCAGCGGCGACAGATCACCCTACGAGGGCCTGACCTGGATGAGCGAGGACGAGCTGTTCGCCACCCCCGGGCTTGCGGCGGTGGCGGTCGAAACGGCGAACCTGGACCTGGTACCCACCGCCATGCGCTGTGTGGAACGCGGCCTGGCCGTACACATGGACAAGCCCGGCGGCGAGGACCTGGGGCTCTTCCGCAAGCTGCTGGACGGCTGCAGGAGCCGGGGCCTGCCGTTCCAGATGGGCTACATGCTTCGCAACAACCCCGCCCTGCGGTTGTGCGGGAAGGCCATCCACAACGGCTGGCTGGGCGAAGTCTTCGAGGTTCAGGCCGGCATGAGCCACGACTACGGCGGGGACGCCTACCAGGAGTACCTGGCGAGTTTCCGGGGGGGCATCATGCTCAACCTGGGCTGCCATCTCGTCGACGTGGTCGTCTCCATGCTCGGCCGTCCGAGCAGAGTCACCCCATTCCTCAAGTCCGCGCCCGGCTCGCCCGCCGACTCCATGAACAACTGCCTCGCGGTCCTGGAGTACCCGCACGCCCGCGCCGTTCTCACCGCCTGCAGCAGGGAAGTTGATGGCCTCGGCCACCGGCGTTTCATGCTCTGCGGCACCAGGGGGACGGTCGAGCTGTGCCCGCTGGAGCGTTTCGACGGTGAGCCGCTCACCCTGCGGCTGACCCTAAGCGAAGACAATGAAGAGTTCGCCGCCGGGACCCACACTGTCGACGTCGGCGTGCAGCACGATCGTTACCGGGACCAGCTGCTGGAACTGGCCCGGGTCATCAACGGCGAGATAGAGAATCCCTACAGCCGCGAACACGACCTGCTGGTGCAGGAAGTCGTGCTGGCCGCTTCAGGCTACGTCGAGTGGAGCGGGCAGTGACTGCCGACCACCGCACCGCCGTCATCGCAGGCGCGTCCGGGGACACCGGAGAAACCACCGACTCGCGACTTGCAGACCTCATTCATTCGCTGGAGAGAAGCTGACCAATGCAGGCAATCCTCATCGCAGACAATAACGACCTCGTCTGGAGCGAGGTTCCCGACCCCGCTCGCAGGGACGGCGAGCTCATCGTTGACATCCGCGCCGCCGCGCTGAATCGTGCAGACCTGATGCAGCGCGAAGGCACCTATCCTCCCCCGCCGGGCTGGCCCGAGTGGATGGGTCTGGAAGTGGCCGGCGTGGTTGCCGAGGCCCCGGCCGGAAGCCGCTGGCGGGTCGGGGACAGGGTCTGCGCCCTGCTGGGCGGCGGAGGATACGCCGAGAAGGTCGCCGTTCCCGAAGGCATGGTCTTGCCCGTGCCTGAGGGCCTCAGCTTCGTCGAGGCCGCCGCTGTTCCGGAAGCCTTCGCCACATCGCACCTGAACCTCTGCGTCGAGGGCGGCATGCAGGCGGGCGACACGGTCTTCATCCAGGCGGGCGCAAGCGGTCTGGGCATGGCGGCCATCCAGCTCGCCAAGCACCTCGGGGCCAGGGTCGTGACCACGGTCGGGTCCGAAGAGAAGGCGGGACTCGTACGTTCGCTGGGGGCGGACGTGGTCATCAACCGCAAAGAGGAGAATATCGCCGCCATCCTGGCCGAGCACCCGGTTGACGTCGCATTGGACTGCGTGGCCGGACCCAACCTGGGCCCGTGCCTGAAGACCATGGCCCGGGGCGGGCGCTGGATCGTGATCGCCACCCTCGGTGGCGCCACCGCCCAGCTTGACATGCTGGACTTCTTCAAGCGCGGCGTCAGACTGATCGGCAGCACCTTGCGCAGCCGATCCCCGGCCATGAAGGCCAGGCTGCTGGCGAGCCTGGAGGCGGAATACTGGCCGGCCCTCTCATCCCGGGAGATCAGGGTCGTGGTCCACGCCACCGTGCCCATGCCGCGCGCCGGGGAGGCGCACGATATACTCCAGGCGCAGAAGAACCTCGGCAAGGTCGTGCTGACGCTTGAGGCATGAGCACCTGCCTGCTCCAGCGCGGATTGTTGCGCGCTTGCGAGAGCGAGCCCGGCCGCTTTGCGCCGGATCGATGGAGCCAATGAAGAGGTGAGTGCCCTCAGGATCGAACCGATGAAGGCCGCAGAGGTCGCAGCGGTCAGCCGCCTGGTGATCGCTTCGATCCGGCAGGGGTTTGCAGGCAGCTATTCCCCCGCAACAATCGAAGCAGTGACCCTGGGAAACAGCGTTGAGGCGATCAGCAGGCACGCTCCCCGACAGACGGATTACGTGCTGCGCTCCGAAAGCCGGATCGTCGGCATGATCGGTCTCAAACGGAATGAGATCGGCCACCTGTTCGTGCACCCGGCAGAATCAGCAAGGGGTCATGGGCGCATGCTGGTGGATTTTGCGAGAAAGACGTTTCTCGACATGGGACATGCGGAAATGGTGGTCCTGGCTTCCCTCAATTCCGTCGGGTTCTATGCGCGATGCGGTTTTGCCGAACGGGCACGGGGGAGCTTTGACGTCGGAGACGGTCTCCCCCTGGAGTACGTAAGGATGACCTGTGAAATCGGAGGCAGGAACGCCAACCTGGGCACGGAAGGCGACTGACTGCCCGCCGAGCTTCACGCTCAGCCCTTGATGCGTGACGTTGCCCGGCGCTCACGCCGCAGCGCCGCGGGCGCTGAAGTACGACCGGTACTTCTCCAGCGCGCGGCACAGCGCCTCGATGTTCTCCAGGCTCACACCGTGGTCGACTTCGGCCTTCAGCCACAGCCCGCCCTCCGGCGCGCCGAGCTTCTCGACGGCTTCGTGGACGTGTTCGTCGAGCTGGCTGGGCGTGGCGAAGGGGAACAGCTGGCGGTCGAGGTCCAGGTCAACGCAGACCTTGCCCTTGCAGGTTGCGACCAGGTTGTCGAGACCGTTGGCGCGGATTTGGGGGTTGATCACGTTGACGCCGCACTCCACCAGGTCGGGGATGACCTCGTAGATGTGCCCGTCGGTGTGCATGTAGACTGAGTGCCCTTCCTGGTGGCAGCGCTCGTATATCTTCGCGTAGCACGGCTTGATGTACTTGCGCCACTTCTGCGGGGAGATTGCCAGGGAGTTCTGGTGGCCGTTGTCGTCGCCGAAGTAGAGGAGCTCCTCGTCCTTCTCGTCTTTCAGCCTGATTTCCAGCTGGCGCATGTTGTACTCGAGCACCGCGTCGATGAGCATCCCCAATTCGGGCGGTTCCTCGGCGAAGTCGACCATGATCTCCTCGAAGCCGCGCAGGTCGGCCAGGCGCAGGAACATGAAGCCGTGGGGCATGCCCATGTCCTCCTCAGGCGGCTCCAGGCCGCGCACGTCCTCCCGCTCCGGGAGGGGGTGCTTCTTGACGATGGCCTCGATGCCGTCCTGGGCGTTGCACCACACGCAGCCCCAGGGGTCGACGTACTCTCCCTTCATGAACCTCTCGCGCGGGATCTCGTCGTAATCGCGCTGGCCCCGTCGGTGGCCCTCGAAGAGGACCGGGTGCTCCGCGACCAACTCGTCGAGCGCCTCGCGGTACTTCATCCAGGCGGCGGGCAGAATGCCCATCCGCACGGGAACGTACTCCGGTCCTTCGAAGCGCATGGCCTTCAACATGTCCTGCTGCTTGCTCACGTCATCCTCCGTGGCTTTCGAGAACGCGACTGCGGTCCCACGGAGCGCGGATCGGTCCGCACCCCGACCTTACCCAACAGTCTACAGTATTCGATATAGGATTGCGTTCGCGAAAACACCCAGTACAATATCGCACATGCCAGGATTTTCTCTGCCCCCCGGTGTGAACCGCATGGTGCTGAATCTAAGCAACATGGGATTCCCTGAAGTGCCCATGGTTGGAGTCAACCTGCAAACCCGGGCCCGCGAGGGCCTGCGGCCCCACCTGCATGCCGGGGCCATGGAGATCTGCTACCTGGTGCGAGGCGAGAACGTATTCCGTGTGGCGGGGCGCGACTACCGCATGCGCGGCGGCGACATCTTCTGGACGCTGGGCGAGGAGGAACACGGCAGCGGGGGACACCCCTTCGGCCGGGGGCTGCTCTACTGGCTGCAGGTCAGGCTGCCGGCCCCGCGCTGCGGATTCCTGTCGCTCACCGCGAGCGACTCGCGACCGCTGGCCGAGGCCCTGCGGCGGCTGCCGCGCCGGTGCTTCCCGGGTACGGGCAGGCTCAGGCCGCGCTTCGAGGAGATCGTCAGCCTCTGTCGCGGGCAGGCGCGGCCGTTGCGCAGGCTGGCTCTGGCCGCGGGCCTGGTCGAGTGGCTCCGCCTGGTGGTGGAGTGCGCCGAACTTGCCGGGGCCGCGGAGCATTCCGAGGATATCCGCCGCGCGCTGGAACTGGTCGAGGACAACCCCGGCGATGATCTTCCGGTGGCCGACCTCGCGGATGCGGCAGGGCTGTCTGAGTCGCGCTTCAAGGCCAAGTTCCGCGAGCAGGTGGGTATGCCCCCGCGCGAGTACGTCCTGCGCCACAAGATCGAAGTGGCAGAGAAGATGCTCGCCGAAGGTCAGAGTGTTACCCGCACCGCCTATGCCCTTGGATTCTCGTCCTCGCAGTACTTCGCGACAGTCTTCAAACGATACACGCACCGCCGACCATCTGACGTACTCAAACGTGCGCCGGAGATCTCCGCGCGTTCGCGATCGCCTCTACGCCGAAGGTTTCCCTGAAGACCCGCACGTAGGTCCGGAATTGCTCCAGCGAGCAGTCCGGCGGGATGCGGTGGTCGGGCAGCGGGATGTAGCCGCCCTCGGCGGCCAGGTCGACCAGAGGCGCGAGGTGCTCGCGGATGGCATTCTCTCCTTTGGGGATCACGTGCTTGTCGACGCCGCCGATCATGCGCATGTCGCGGCCGTACTCGCGGCGGAACCGGACCGGCGAGGCCTTCCAGGTGCCGACCTCGATCGGGAAGATGATGTCGATGCCGGACTCCAGCCAGCTCCCTACCAGGTCGTCGACCTTGCCGTCGGAGTCGATCATCACCATCGTGCCCCGCGCGTGGTAGAAGTCGGCCATCCGGCGGTAGTGCTTGTGCATGTGCCTGGCGTAGATCTCCGGCGAGAACATCGGCCCGTTCTTGAAGCAGCAGTCCTCGAAGAAGTAGGCGAACTCGAAGGAGCACTTCTCGAGTATGGGCTCGGCGATCTGCATGTGGAAGTCGGCCACGTGCGCGACCATTTCCTCGAAGAGCCGGGGATCGTCGTACATCAGCACCGAGAGGTTCTCCATGCCCATCTGGCCGCGCAGCAGGCCGTAGAGACTGCCGCCCGGGAAGCAGGTCGCGCGCTCGCGCCCCTGGAGCCTGCGGGCCTTCTCGCGCCAGCCGTCCGGCCGGCGCCCCGGGTCCGAAGCGTCGAGCCGGGATTTGAACAGTTCCCAGCTGTCGCGGGTGGGCTCCAGCGCGTGCTTCAGGAAGTGCGGCGGGGAACTCCGGTGCTTGTTCTGTCTGATGACCGCGCCGTCGGGTTTCTCGAAGACCTTGTAGTCTTCGGTTTCCTCAAGGACCCGGGAGGTGCCCTCCACGCGGGCGGGGTGATGGTCGACCAGGCCGTGCCAGGTCCGATTGCCCTCCTCCCAGTCGGGATCCATGCCGGTGACTTCGTGAACCGGCCGTTCGTCGCCCCAGCCCTCTTCCCGCCAGCGTTCGCGGGTCTCCTTCCAGGTTCCGAAGAACCAGCAGGGCATGCGGTCGAAATCTCCGTAGGACATGATTTCCTGGAACAGGCTTCGGAAACTCATTCCCGACCGACTCCTTTCAGCCATTCGAGGAGGTGTCAGTGAGGCGACTCACCAACAAGTCCTCGAAAGCGGGCAGGTCCTTCCAGGACAGCGCGCAGTTGACTTGCGGCGCGCCCTGCTCGATGCGGGTGTAGCCTTCGTCGTCAACGCGTACCGGTTGACGCTTTATATTCAGGAGTTCGTCGGTATAGCAGAGGTACACGGCCACGGTGTCGAAAAGCACGCTGCTGCCGTCTGACCACCGTCGCACATTGCCGGATTCCCTCCAGATGCGGTAGTTCTCGATCACGTCTTGCGCCAGGGGGTCGCCGGATTCGGCGACCGCGCGGTACTTTTCACCGGTGAGGCGAACCCGCCCGCAGGTGTCCAGCGGCGTAATGGTCTTATCCCAGGGGGCCGCGAACGTCGCCTGGCAGGCAGAGGGCTCGGCGCGGACGTTCCACTCGGGGATCTGCGAGCCGCTTTCCGTGTGGCTCCACTCGAAGCTGCCGTGCATGCCCACGAAGCGGGCCCTTTCGGCAATGCGCGGTTCGCGCGCGAGCGCCGCCTTGACGTTGGGCAGCGGGCCGATGGCGCAGAGGGTGATCGGCTCCGGCGCGGACATGATCGCCTCGATCATGGCACCGACGCCGTCCTGGTGGATCTTGCCGGGATAACTGCCGAGGTCGTAGTCCTCGACCCACGGCCGCTGGGGGTAGCGGTCCTTCTTGAGCAGTTCCTGGGGCAGGCCCACCCCGACCGGGACGTCCGAACGCCCTGCGCGCTCCAGGAGTTTCGCGGCGATCTGCGCGCGGTGGGTCGTCTCGCCTCGCGCGGTGGTCACCAGCTTGAGGTCCAGTTCCGGGCACCGCAGCAGGAAGGCCAGCGCCCAGGTGTCGTCGATGTCGGTACCGATGTCCGTGTCCAGAATGACCGGGATCTTCTTGCCTGGCATGCGGTCGTTCTCCCTTCAAGACGCGCCTCGTCGAGCATGAGGGCCTCCATGTCCCGGCCGACGACAACTCGTCTTGCCGGTTGCCCTCCCGCAACTAGAATACACCGGCAGGCCGGGTACCGGCCATGCACATAGCGGCCGGGCCCCTGCACTTTTCGGAGATTCGATGGCGGTCAGACTCGAGTTCTGCAGGGTCGTCACCCTGTCGCCACCGAGAGTGGCGAAGTGGCATACTCACGGGGCCCTGGAGCTCGTGTACTACGTCGAGGGCGCCGGTACCAGCAGGATCGCGGAGGTTACGCACCGGTTGGCGCGGGGTGTCTTCACCATCACGGCTGCCGGGGTCTACCACGACCAGAAGAACAGCACCGAGGTCACCTCGATCTGTCTGGGGCTTACCGGCAGCGGACTGGAGGAACACCAGGGCGCCTGGAACGACCCGGGCGGATCAGTCGGAAGCGCCTGCCGGCGGCTGGTCGCCGAACTGGAGGAGAAGCGCCCTCGATTCGAGCTGGTCACAGAGGGCCTGGTCGCCGAGATCGTGGGTCTGGCCGGTCGAATCGCGGCCGAGGGCGACAGGCCGGCCGGCGCGAAGGGCCTGGTAGACAGGGCAATATCGGTGATTCGCGACCAGTCCGGGGGGCTGAGCGTGGCCGAACTGGCCGACCGGTTGTACGTCAGCCGGGACTACCTGCGCCACCTGTTCCAGGACTACAGCGAGATGAGCCCGATGCAGCACATCATCCGGGCGCGCATCGAGAAGGCCAAGGACCTGCTGACCGACCCCGAACTTTCGGTCGCGCAGGTGGCCGCCGAGAGCGGATTCGAAAGCCCCTACTACTTCTCGCGGTTCTTCAGGAAGGAGACCGGCGTCTCGCCTTCGCAGTACCGCTCGGGGCTTTCTTCCTGACCTCCTGGATACCAAGAACACCGAGAAGGTCCACAATCTGCGCAATCGCGGCAATCTGCGGATATCAGTGGGCCGGGGTTCTTGGCGTACCTGGTGTCTGGGTGGCTCAGTACTCTCCGTACTCCATGGCTGCGCGGTACATCGCCACCGCGTTTTCGGTGGGCGTGTTGTCCTGCATCGCGTGGGTGGGGGCCAGGCAGTAGCCTCCTCCCGGCATCATGATCTCGAGCGTCTCGCGGACCTCCTTCTCCACGTCCGCGACGCTGCCGTGGGCCAGGATTCCCGCCGTGGAGATGCAGCCGTGGAAGGCCAGGCGGCCGCCGAACGTCTCCTTGAGATAGCGCGGGGACATGTTCGCCGCTTCGGGCTGGAGGGTGTCCACCACGTTGATGCCCATCTCGATGAAGTCCTCGTAGGCCCAGGAACTCGACCCGCAGGTGTGGATCATCACCGGCAGGTCGAAGCTCCTGGCCAGGTCGATGAACTTCTGGTGACGCGGGCGGATGTGCCTTCTGAAGAGTTCCGGTGAGACCATCGGCGCGATCTGGGTGCCGAGGTCCTCGCCGATCTTCAGGAAGTCGACTCGCCCCCCGGCGGCCTCGATGGTCCGGCGCAGGACCTCCAGCTGCACCGCGTGGCGCCGGTCGACCAGCAGCAGACCCGCGGGGTCGTCTGTGGCCAGGTCCACCAGGCTCTGTTCCATGGTGCGCAGCATGCCGGTGGAGTTGATGATGTCGCCGAAACCGGCGCTGCCCACGCCGACCGCGAACTCACCGTGGGCCCGACAGCGCTCGGCGGCCTGTGAGTAGTCGAAGTCGTCGGGGTCGGGCAGTGGCCAGGCCGCGACTTCCTCCTCGCCGGCCTCGCGCAGCGGGAAGTCGCAGTAGTCCCAGTAGCCGCCGCTGCCGTGGTCAACATACCTGCGGTGGATGCCCCACATGTCCACGCGGATACCGGGACGTTCCTCGTGCAAACGGGGACCTGCATAGGGCGCGTTGACCATGCGGAAATCCACGTTCAGCGCGCGTAGCAGGCCCTCTCGGTCTCTCGGCCCGAGCCCGAAGTGCTGCTTCAACCGGGTGTCGAGGCCCGGGTTGCTGTGGTAGTTGATGGGAACCCGATCCGCTTCGGCTGAGGCGAACGTTGCGAGCACCCGTTCCCTGCTGCACTGTCTGACTTTCTGCACCTTGCGCCTCCTTGGGGTGTTGGCTTTACATGCACTATAATGGCGCATGGACCGTCGATCGTAAATGGAGATATGGGCCTACATTTGTAATATCCTTGCATCAGGCTGCGCGGGAGGTCATAATCGCCCGCGGACGGCCCAGGAGGACCAGACGTGAATCCCGACTCGCCCGCGCCCAACGCCGTGGTGCTGCTGGCCAACTACAAGGCCTGCCCGTCGGGCTGGGAGGGGGGCTCGACCTGGGTCGGCAGCCGGATGCTGCTCTGGTGCCTGAGCGGCACCGGGCGCATGACGGTCAACGGGACCGCTCAGGCCTTCGGCGCCGGTGACTTCCTGTTCATCCCCTGGGGACACTCCATACACTACCGGGCGTCGCGGAAAGCCCCGTTCTTCCTGGGCGGCCTGCACGTCGTGCCCGACCACGACCCGGCGGTGCCCCCCGAGTTCTACATCGTTCACGTCAGGGGCGGCGAACCTTCCGAACGACCAGAGCGCCGCGACGCCAGGCTGCCTGGCCTGGAGCGCACGCTGGCCGGCCGGCTTGAGGACGTCCCCGGCCTTGAAGGGCTGGCCGACTACGCCGTCAAGTGGTACGTGGGCCGGCGCCGCACCGAAGAGGTGGCCAGGTCGCTGGGGCGTCTGGTCGTTGCGGAGATGGTCGCCGCGGCCCGGACGCCGGGTGCGGCATCAGTGATGCTCCCGGCGCGCCTCCGCGAGATGATGGCCTTCGCGCGTGCCAGGCTGCACCGCAGGATCGCCGTGGACCAGCTGGCCGCCGCCTGCGGGGCCAGCGCGGCCACGGCCTCGCGGCTCTTCAAGCGGCACCTGCGGATGAGCCCCATTACCTGGGTGATCCGCCAGCGCATCGCGAAGGCCGGGGAACTGCTCTCCACCACGCTGCTGCCGGTCTCAGAAGTCGGTGCGCGCGTGGGCGTGGACGACGCCTTTTACTTCTCAAAGCTCTTCAAGAAGGTCACCGGGACCACCGCCACCGAGTATCGCCGCAGAAACTCGTTACTCTGACCGCCGGGACGCCGGGGGACGCAGCATTACGCGCTCACCTAGCGAAGAGAAGCCCGACGGGAAGCACGCCGCCGAGCGACAGCAGGACCGTGAAGCCGTGGTCCTGCTCCAGGTCAGGTCAAGTTATCTTCGCGTCGGGTGGTAGTCCGGGGGTCGAACGGTTAGAATCAGTGGCGGTCTACAAGGAGAGTCAGCGAGTTGACTGATGAGCGCGAGATTCCCGTAGCCGGGCGCGTCGGGGTGCCGGTTGCCGAGCGGGTGGACAATGTGCCCCGCGCGCGGCTGGTACGCAGCGAGGACGCGCGCGAGAAGGCCTTCCCCTGCGCCAGCTGCGGCGCCAAGGTGCGCTACGATCCCGAGACCCAGGGTTTGAAGTGCGAGTACTGCGGCGCGGTGCGCGCGGTGCCGCTGGACGTCGGGGACGTCGAGGAGCTCGACTATCATCGCCACCTGGCCTGGGCCGAGTCGCAGGAGGACAAGCTCGAGCGGGTTGTTTTCGAGTGCGGGTCCTGCGGCGCGGAGACCACCGCTCCGCCCGACACCGCCTCGATGGAGTGTCCCTACTGCGAGACGCCGCTGGTGCACGAGGGCGGCTCCACGCAGCACATCAAGCCCAGGAGCCTGCTGCCCTTCAAGGTCAGCGAGGAGAATGCCCGGAAGTCCTTCAAGAAGTGGATCCTCTCGCTGTGGTTCGCGCCCAACGCGCTCAAGAAGTACGCGAATCGCACGGACAAGCTCAACGGCGTCTACGTGCCGTACTGGACCTACGACTGCAACACCGTAACCTGGTACACCGGCCAGCGCGGCGAGTACTACTGGGTTACCGAGCACTACACCACGACGGTCAAAGGCAAGACCGTGCGGAGGAGTCGCCGGGTGCGCAAGACCCGCTGGTACCCGGCCACCGGCGTGGTTTTCAACTCCTTTGACGATATCCTGATCCTGGCTTCAAATTCGCTGCCGCGCTCGTACGCCAGGAAGCTCGAGCCCTGGGATCTCGACAATCTCGTGCCCTACGGCGACGCCTTCCTCAGCGGCTTTCGCACCGAGAGCTACCGCGTGGACCTCGACTCCGGCTTCGGGCGCGCCACCCGGGTGATGGAGGGCCCCATCCGCGCGACTATCCGGCGGGACATCGGTGGCGATACCCAGCGGATCCACTCGGTGAACACCAAGTACGAGGACATCTCCTTCAAGCACATCCTGCTGCCGATCTGGATCAGCGCCTACCGCTTCAAGGAGAAGGTCTACCGCTTCCTGGTCAACGCCCGCACCGGCGAGGTCCAGGGCGAGCGGCCCTGGAGCTGGGTCAAGATACTGCTGTTGGTCCTGGGCATCATCGGCGGAGCACTCGCCATGGGAGGCCTCGTAGCTCTCCTCGGCGGGGGTTAGATCCCTCCTGATCGCGGAGTTCGCAGAGATCGCAGAGAAGCCCTGGACCTCTTTCCTCTTACGAAGCCACCAAGTCACAGAGCGCCTTCAATATCGGATCATGAGAATGGGGTTCCGGCCTTCCGGGCTTACTCCGTGGCTCTGTGGCTTTGCGAGAGTGTATGGCGGTTGGGGTTCTCTGGGAACTCCGCGGTCTATGCGATAAGATGGGGCGGGCTACACGCTTCGGGGCTCTTTGTAATGGGCTTGGCGCTGGGAGTGAGTCAGACTGCTGGCGGAGGGCCGGTTCTGAGGAGAGGTGAATGAAGCTTATCGCCAACATAATCTGGGTGATACTCTGCGGGTGGGTCATCTTCCTGGAGTACGTAATAGGCGGCGCGATTCTATGCGCCACGGTCGTGGGCATCCCCTTCGGCGTGCAGTGCTTCAAGCTGGCGCTGCTGGGCCTGTGGCCCTTCGGCAAGAAGATCGTCCAGAAGCCCGGTGGCGGAGAGGCCCTGCCCACGGTGCTGAACATACTCTGGATTGTCTTTGCCGGCCTCGAGATTGCGTTGACGCATGTGATCTTCGCCATAGGCTTCGCGCTGACGATCATCGGCATCCCCTTCGCGATACAGCACGCAAAGCTCGCCGCCATCGCTATCATGCCCTTCGGCCACGAAGCGCGGTAGGCAACTACCGGTCGCCGACTTTGCCGACAAGGGCGGATGTGGCATCAGGATTACGGTTGCCTTGACCCGGCATTATGGATATGCTGCACGTGGGGTATATGCCGGGAGGTCGTATGTTCTCAGGCGGAGTGGACAAGTTCGATCATACGGCTGAGCTGAATGCCGAATCGATGGAAGAGGCCCGCGCCGCCGGCAAGAGCCTCTCCGAGGCGCTGAAGGCGCTGGTGACGTTCCGCTTCGACCGCAGCCGGGGCTACCAGGTTTACACGTCTGTGGCCGGTGGCGAGTTCACCGGCACGGTGCGCAGCTCGAACTTCGACGCCAGGATCCGCGCGACCGTGGGTCAGAACTCGCAGTACGGAACCGGCGCCGCGCCGCGCCTGTTCTACTCGCTGAACCTGGACGCCGAGGCCCGGATTCCCTCGGTAGCCAACGCCGACAGGGCCGGCGAACGCGTCGCGGACATCGGCACCTGGGTGGGAGTAGCCGGCGGCGGGCTGGGGCTGGGCGTGCTGCTCTGGACCATGTCCCTGCTTACCGGGTGGGTCGTGATCTCCCTGTGGATGTTGCTGGGTGCGCTGGCCATCGGCGGGGCGGCCGGTGCGGGCGCCGGCCGGGCCATCGGTAACTGGATCGCCGCCAGCAGCGCCTCCAGGGCTGCAGACGATCCCCGGATCATGAGCGCAACAGGCGACTGGAGTGCCTTCCGCGACGAAGCCCTCGCCAGACTGAGCGAAGCGGCCCCCTAGTAGCCAGGTCCTGGTCTTCCGGTTGTGGAGAGGCGAGCTATTCGCTGTCGCCCGGCTCGTCGTCGGGATTGCGGAAGCGCGGCAGGACCTCGGCGTACTCGGGCAGGACGGTTTTGTCGCCGATCTCCACCTTGTCGCGGGCGGACTCTTCCGGTGCGCCCTTGCTGCCGCGCGGCAGCGGGTAGAGCGCGAGGCGGGTGCCCTCGCGGGCGGCCTTGCTCTGCACGTAGGCCAGGCCGACCTGGTGGCCGCCGGCAGGCCCTGAGCCCGTCGAGGGACACAGCGCGCAGCTGGTGACCTCGCCCACGAACTCGCCGCGCGCGCTGGCTACCGGGTCCCCGGGGTGGATCATCCGCGAGCCGGTTTCGAGCAACTTGAAGCGGATAACCTCGGCCTTGCGTTTCTCTTCTCCGGCGAGATAGCTCGCGCGCCCGACGAAGAAGGGCTTGTGCAGCTTGACGAAGGCGCCGTAGCCCGCGCCCGCGGGGCTGATGCCCAGCTTGCCGGCGATCTCGTGACCGTAGAGCGGGAAACCGGCCTCGGTCCTCAGCGAGTCGCGCGCACCCAGACCGCAGGGCGTGGCCTTCTCTGCCACGGCCGCATTCCAGAATTCTGTTGCCCAGTCGGGGTGCAGGTAGACCTCGAATCCCATGGGCTCTCCGGTGTAGCCGGTGCGCGCGACGTACATCGGACGGCCGGCCAGCTTGACCGACGCCAGCTGGCTCTTCTGGAGATTGCGAACCTTGAGGCGGTCACCGGCGGAGTCCGCCAGCTTCATGAGCAGTTCGCGCGAGCGCGGGCCCTGCAGCGCCAGGTCCACCCGGCGGTCCCCGCCGGAGGCCTTAGCCTTGAGGTCGCGGACCTCGGCGACCGCGTCGAGCCGCGGCCAGGAGTCCAGATTGTCCAGCTTGTACCTGCCCGGGGCGGTCGAGAGTGCCTTGAGCCAGGCGAGGTCCTCCTCGGTGTTGACGGCGTTGACGATCACCATGTAGTGATCCTGCCCAAGGCAGTAGATCAGGATGTCGTCGATGGCCAGGCCGTCGGGCCCCAGCAGGTACGAGTAGGCGGCGGTGCCGGGTTCGATGCGCGGCACGTAGTTGGTGGTCACCAGGTCCAGGAAGCGGCAGGCGCCGGTGCCGCGCACGTCGAGCACGCCCATGTGCGAAACGTCGAAGATGCCCGCGTCGCGGCGCACCGCGCGGTGCTCGTCGAGGATGGAGTCGTACCACACCGGCATCTCCCATCCGGCGAAGGGCAGCATCCGTGCGCCCTTGATCTTCTTGTGCACCGAGTTCAGGCAGGTGCGCCGGGTTTCGAGGTCTTCGGGTTCGTAGCGGTAGTCGCGGCGGCGGGGGGGCTCGCCGGCCTCCCGGCGCAGTCGCCCGACGCCCGCGAAATAGGGCTTCTCCAGCGCGGCCGTCGATTCGTGGACCAGCGGGGCGTTCTTGGCGGCGTCGCGCAGCGCGGCCGCGGCGCTCTTCGGGAGCCCCTTGAGCGCCTCTGCCCCCAGGCGGCGCAGGCGTACCGGGCCGGCGATCTTGCTGAAGATGTCCTGCTCGGGGTCGAAGAGCACGTAGCCGTCATCGACTTCAGCGAGGTACTCGTGGAGGTCTCCGATCTCCTCGCCGGCGGCCAGCAGCCAGCGCCCCTTCCCGGAGTTGACCACGGCGGAGACCGCCAGGGCCACGCCGTCGGGGCCGATGAACCGGGTGACGGTGCTTTCGCCTTCCGCCAGGTTCATGACGTTGGCGGTGCCGGCCTCCTGGAGCATGAAGACTGCGCGTTCGCCGCGGAGTTCCAGGTACTGACCTACGGGTTCCGGCGCGGTTGCGGCGGCCGGCAGTCGGGAGCACTGCTCGACGAGCTTCCCGACCCGGCTCCTGGCAGCGGCGAGTATCTGGCGCTCGACCTTGCCTCGGCCGATGGGATTGCGGGTGCCCACGTAGTGGAAGGGCGTGATGCCGATCAGGACCACCGCGATGGTCTCCGCGACGGCGTCCATGTCCTCGGGTCCTAGGCCCCGCTGTGTCAGCCAGGTGGTTCCGAAGCGCACTCCCGAGGGGTGGTAGGCGTTCTCGTCGCCAATGATCGTGTTCTTGTTGCAGACGATCCCGGCGAGGTCCAGCAGGCGCGAGGCGATCTCGCCGCTGACCGGGTCCCCGCCGCGCTGGGTGATGCCCTTGAGGTCCACCAGCACCATGTGCGTGTCGGTGCCGCCGTAGGCCAGCTCCAGCCCGCGTCTCTGGAGTCCGGCGGCCAGTGCCGCGGCGTTCTCCACCACCCGGTTCATCAGCTGCTGGAAGGCTTCGGTGCGCGCCGTCTTCATGGCCACCGCGATGCCCGCGATGCTGTTCATGTGCGGGCCGCCCTGTTCGCCGGGAAAGACCGCGGCGTCCAGCGCCGCGGCCTTCTCGGGGTCGGTGCTGATCAGTACCGCCGCGCGCGGCCCGCACAGCGTCTTGTGGGTGGTGAAGCTGGTGACGTCGACGATCCCCACGGGATTGGGGTAGCAGCCCCCGGCAACAAGGCCGGCGGTGTGGGCAATGTCGGCCAGCAGTATGCATTCGGGTCCCGCGGCGTCGGCCACCTCGCGCAGGCGGCGCCAGTTCACGCTCCAGGGATAGGCGGAGTAGCCGGCGATCAGCAACCGGGGCTTCTCGCGCCCGGCGAGGATCTTCATCTTCTCGTAGTCCAGCCGGCCGGTCTTGAGGTCCATCTGGTAGCTGACCACTTCGTAGCGCTTGCCGGAACGGTTCACCGGCGAGCCGTGGGTCAGGTGCCCGCCGCCGGCGAGCTCCATGCCCATGACCTTGTCGCCGGGCTCGAGAAAGGCCTCGTAGACCGCGTTGTTGGCCGCCGCGCCGCTCAGCGGCTGAACGTTCACGTAGATCTCGTCGGGATCGAGGCCCGGAGGGGCGAAGGCCTCGGCGGTGCGACGCATCGCCAGGCTTTCGACGAAGTCGGCGAATTCAACACCCTTGTAGAAGCGTTTGCCGGAGTAACGCCGGTAGTGCTGCAGCCACCAGTCCTCGTCGGCCAGGTGACTCTCGGGGCTGGCCGACATGCGCGGGTGCGGGTATCCCTCGGCGTAGACGCTGACCAGCGAGGAGTCGGTTGCCTGGCGCACCGCTGCCGGGGTCAGAGACTCCGAGGCGATCATGATCAGCTTTTCGGCCTGCCGACGGTCCTCCCCGGCCAGCAGGCGGGCGACCAGCGGATCGGCGCTCTTGAGATCCTGGGAAATCAGTTTCTTGGCCATGCGATCCTCTCAGGCACTGCCCTCGGTGGTCTATGCGGATGACTGCTCCAGAGAAACCCGGATGATCTCCTCCGTAGCGCGCATCGCCTCGATGGTCCCGGCGGAAGGAGCGCGGTCCAGGCTGAGCGAGCAGGCCGCGGCGGTCTCGCCGTCGAAAATGGTGTTCTCCATCTCCTCGATGTTCACGCCGTCCTCGCGCAGCAGGGTCAGGACCGAGGCCAGGACGCCCACCCGGTTGAAGTGGCGAACAACCAGCGAGTGCGCGGCGCGCTTCAGCCGGAAGTTGACGGTGTTCACCGGCCGGCCGGTGTCCTTGTAGGCCTTGACTATCCGGACCACCTCCGCGCCGATGGCCTCGGCGGCCTGATCGGTGGAGGCGCCGATGTGCGGCGTGGCCGCGGCCAGCACCGAGACCAGCTCGGTGCTTTCGAAGGGTGCTTCGCCGGCGGCCGGTTCCGGATCGTAGACGTCCAGGGCGGCGCGCAGTTTCTTGGCTTCGATGGCATCCTTGAGCGCCGCGCTGTCGACCACCTCGCCGCGGGAGGTGTTGACGAAGATCGCCCCCGGGCGCATGCGGTCGAAGAACTTCCTGCCGATGAGCCCCTTGGTTTCCGGGTTCAGTGCCAGGTGGACGCTGACCGCGTCGGCGCGCTCGGCCAATGTCTCGGGGTCGGGGCAGTATTCCAGTTCCAGTTCTGCGGCGCGCTCGGGCGTCAGGCTGCGCGACCATGCGGCCACGGTCATGCCCAGTCCCCGGCACCGCTCTGCCATGGCCGTGCCGATGGTGCCCAGTCCCACGATGCCGGCCACGCGGCCCTTGAGCCCCCGGGCCTTGCCGAACACCTTCTTCTTCCACTCGCCGGCGCGCAGCGCCGCTGTGGCGTCGGGTATGCCGCGGTCCGCGGCGATCATCAGTCCCAGCGCCAGTTCGGCGACGGCGTCGTTGTTCTTTCCGGGGCAGTTGGCCACGCAGATGCCGCGCGCGCTGGCCTTCTCGAGGTCGATGGTGTTCACGCCCGCGCCGGCGCGGATGATCAGCGCCAGTGAGGGCGCTGCCGCAATGGTGTCCGCCTTCACCTTGGTGGAGCGGACGACCAGCACCTCGGAATCCCCGATGGCTTCGGGCAGAGACTCGGCGCCCAGATCCGGGTTGAGCGTGACTTCGGCGCCGTCGGCCTCCAGGGCCTTGACGACTTCTTCGGAAACCTTGTCGGCAATGAGGATCTTCACGGCCAAACTCTCCTAAGCTGGCCCGCGGCGGTTTCCATTACCTCGCGGGTTCCCCTTTTCAGTTCTTCAGCCTACCACTTGCCCTGCTTCTTGGCGCCTTCCTCGATCCAGGCGGTTATGTTCTTCATGTCGTCCATGGTCAGGTCGGCCATGTGCGGGATCCGGAAGGTCTCGCCCTTCAGCTTGCCGTATCCGTCGGCCAGGATGGCATCCTTCTCTTCCAGAAGGAACTTGTTGAGTTCGACGATGTCGATGCCCTTGGTGTTCTTCACCACGGTGAGCGTGTCGGACCAGTAGCCTTCCTCGGGGAAGATTTCGAGGCCGCTGTCAAGGACCCACTTCTGGACGAAGGCGGCCATCTCCTTGTGGCGCGCGAAACGTGCGTCGAGACCCTCGGCGAAGACGGCGTCGAGTTGAACATCGAGCGCGAAGAGGTGGCTGGTTGACGGGGTCGAGAAGGTCTGGTTTTTGCCGTGGTACTTGAGCATCGCCTGGAAGTCGAAGTAGTAACCGCGGTTCTTAACGTTCTTGCTGCGTTCAAGGGCCTTCTGGCTGACTGCGGCGACCGCGAACCCCGGGGGAAGACCGAATGCCTTCTGTACGCTGGCCAGAACCACGTCGAGTCCCAGGCCGTCGATGTCGATCTTCACGCCGCTGAGCGAACTGACGGCATCCAGCGCCCAGACCGTGTCGGGGTAATCCTTCATTACCGCGGCGACCGGTTCGAGGTCGTTCATAAGCCCGGTCGAGGTCTCGTTGTGAACCATGGCGAAGCAGTCGTAGTCGTCCTTCTTCATCGCCTCGGCGATCATGTCTGCGGTAGTGGGCTTGCCCCAGTCGACCTTGATCTGGTCGGCAGCCTTGCCATTCCACTTGAAGACGTCGAACCAGCGATCACTGAAGGCGCCGCAGGATGCGACCAGGGCCTTCTTCCCGGTGCAGTTGCGGGCGACGGCTTCCCAGATGCCGGTGGCGCTGTTGGTGCAGACGAATACCGGGTCCTTGGTGAAGAGCACCTTCTGGAGCTTCTCCTGCACGCCTGCGTAGAGAGCTTCGAAATCCTTGGTGCGATGTCCGACTGGTGGGGTTCCCATGGCGTCGAGAATTTCCTCGCGAACATCGACGGGTCCGGGGATGAAGAGCTTGGGCATCTGGCGACTCCTTCTTCTGTCAGGGCGCGCTCTGGCGCGGCGCAGTCGTGATTCGGTTCAGTCTTCCAGCGGCATGAGTACGCCGCCGGTGAACACCTTGGGGTGGAAGAACGTCGACTTCTGGGGCATCTTCTCGCCGGCTTCCGCCACCGCGGCGACCTCGCTGACCGCGGTGGAGTTCATGATGAAGACGCACTGGGCCTCGCCGGCGTCAACCCTTTCGATCGCCTGGTTCACGGCCTCGCCGGTGTCCTTGAGGTACTCGAGGTTGGCCTTGGCCGCGAGCTTCTCCCTGTCGATGCCCAGCAGTCCGTCGAGGATCAGGGTGTGCAGCACGGCGACGTCCAGCTTGCGCCAGGCCTCACAGTGCCCGGGCTCGGCCTCGGCCATGGCCTGGTCGTCCTTGAGCACCAGCAGCGAGAAGTGGTTGCCGCCGCCGTAGAACCCGAAGGCGTTCTCGCCCTTGGTGCGGTGCTCGGCCATGCGCTCGAGCAGGCCCTTGAGCCGCCACTCGCGGTCGCCGGCCTTGAACACGAACTTCTGGATGCGGAACTTCTCGGCGAGCTTCTCCTCCAGCGCGGAGGGGTCGAAGTCCGGCAGGGAGTGCACCAGGCGGTGGGTGGGCAGTACCACCAGGCCGGGGTCGGAGAGGGCCACCAGCGTGGCCATGACCCAGGCGGCCCGGGGCAGTTCGGGGTGTTCGCGCGAGTAACTCAGCGCGGTTTCGTAGCGATGGTGGCCGTCGGCGATAAGGACGTCCCTGTCGGCCAGCAGGTGCTCGATCCTGGCGATGTCCATTTCGTCGCTGACCACCCAGAAGCGATGGATGACGCCGTCGTCGTCGTGGGCCTCCTCCCAGGGCGGCTCTTCGCCGCTGGCGCGCTTGAGGACCTCGTTGACCTCGCCCCGCTCGTCCGCGTAGAGACCGAAGATCTGGCCGAGGTGCGTCCGGGTCTGTTCCAGCAGCAGGCGGCGATCCTTCTTGGCCCCGCTGAGCGTCTCCTCGTGGGGGTGTACTCCCTGGCCGAAATCCACCAGTTTGAGCCCGCAGACCAGTCCCCGGCGCTTCAGGACCTGGCCGCCGACCCTGAATTCCTGCTCGTAGATGTAGAGTGCGGGCCGCTCATCTTCCTGCAGCGCGCCTTCGGAGCGCCACCTGGCGAGCAGCCTGGCGGCCGTCGAGTAGCGCTTGTCCTCGGGTTCGTCAGCCGCCTCGGGACTGCGGGTGATGCGCGCGATGCAGAATTCGTTGCGAGCGATCAACTCGTCGCGCATTGCCGGGTCGATCACGTCGTAGGGCGGGGCGAAGACCTCGCTGAGGTCGCCGACGTCCTCCAGATTGTAGCGCAGGCCCTTGAAAGCGGAAATCTCGGCCACGAATCACTCCCCTTCTCTAGAGCATGCTCGGGGAGTCGGGCGCCGGACCCCTGCCAATAATTGGCTCGGCGCTACCGATGCTCCGCGAGAAGCCGGGCACCAGGGCCCTTTGCGGAGTTCACGCCGAGATCCATTCCCGGGAACTCCGATGTTATCAAGCGGTCCCCCGCAGTGTCAAGCGGCGCTCCGGCGTCACCTGGCAGGCCTCTGAAGAACGGCCTGCTAGAGGCTCACCAGTCGCGCCTCGGACAGTTTGACCTGCCTGCCGATTTCCTCCAGCGCTGCCTCCGGCACCGGGTCGTCCAGAGTCAGCGCGACCATGGCTTCGCCGGCCCTCTCCTTGCGGCCCACGGCCATGCCGGCGATGTTCACTCCGTGCTTCCCGAGGGTCGTGCCGAAGGCCCCGACCATGCCCGGCTGGTCCGGGTAGCGCATGATCAGTATGTTCTCGGCGGGCGCCAGTTCCAGGCTGAAGTCGTCGATGGCTACCAGGCGTGCGAGTTGCCCGTCGAAGAGGGTGCCGGAGACCGAGCGGCGCCTGCCGCCCTCGCCCTCGACTTCAACCAGCAGCAACGACGCGAAGTTGCGGGCCCTGGAGCTCTTCTCCTCGTTCACCTCGATCCCGCGGTCCGCGGCGACCAGCGGGGCGTTGACCAGGTTGATGTTCTCTCCCTCGGAGGCGTTGCTCAGGAAGCCCTTGAGCGCGCACATCGCGGTGGCGCGGCTGTCGAGTTCCGCCAGGCCGCCGTAGCAGCCGACCTTCAGGCGCCTGACCGCGGCGCAGGACAGCGAGGCCACCACCGCGCCGAGCTTCTCGGCCAACCGGGCCCAGGGCTCGGTGCGCTTGTCGAGCGTCACCGAGAGGTTCACGGCGTTGACCGCCCTCCCTTCCCGGAAGAAGGTCACGAACTGCTTGGCCACGTCCTCGGCCACGCGTTCCTGGGCCTCCTCGGTGCTGGCGCCCAGGTGCGGGGTGGCCACCACGTTGGGCAGGTCGAACAGCGGGCTCTCGGTGATCGGCTCGTGCCCCCAGACGTCCAGGGCCGCGCCGGCGATGCGGTTCTCCTTGAGCGCGGCGCAGAGCGCGTCCTCGTCGACCACTCCGCCGCGCGAAACGTTTATGATCCTCGCGGTGGGCTTCATCTTCCTGAGCGCCCCGGCGCCGATCAGATTCCTGGTCTTGTCGTTGAGCGGCACGTGCAGGGTCAGGAAGTCGGCGGCGGCCAGGACCTCGTCGGTCTCGGCGAGTTCGACGCCCAGTTCCTTGGCGCGGTCGCCGGTGATGAATGGGTCGAAGGCCAGCACGCGCATGTCCAGCCCGCGCCCCGCGCGCGCCACCTTCTGGCCGATCTTCCCCAGGCCGATAACCCCCAGGACCTTGCCAGAGAGTTCCACGCCGGTGAAGCTCTTCTTGTCCCACTCGCCGCCGCGCAGCTTCTGGTCGGCGCGCGGGATGTTGCGGGCCAGGGCCAGAAGCATGGCTACGCTGTGCTCGGCGGCACTGGTGGTGTTGCCGAAGGGCGTGTTCATCACCACCACGCCCCTGGCGGTGGCTGCGGGCACGTCGATGTTGTCCACGCCCACTCCGGCACGGCCAATCAGCTTTAGCCCTGGAGCGGACTCGAGAATCTTCGGCGTGATCCGCGAAGAGCTGCGCACGATGATGCCGTCGACGTCGGATGCCAGACTGGCCAGCTCGTCCTCGGACTTCCTGGTCTCGACGAGGACTTCAATGCCGGCCTGCTTGAGGATGTCCTCCACCTTGGAACTCATCGCGTCGGCGATCAGGACCTTAGTCACTCTCTTCTTCCCCTCGTTCGGATTGCCTTGGCTGGGATCGCCGATCCAATCGGCCCGGGCCGTGATTCTACCCGCGCTCCGGCAGGCTTCAACTGGCGGAAGCCGGGCGATCAGCGGGTGCGGTTTCTCTGCAGCAGTGTCCCCCGATAACGCTGCCCGGGGAGCCTGGTGCGTTACTTCGCGAGTTCCACGACCAGGTCGAGCTTGCCATCGTACTTGGGGTCCGGGGCGTGCTTGCCGCCGTCGTCGCGGCAGTTGCGTCCGGCGCTCCAGAGCCTGCAGCCCCCGGCGGTCTTCAGGTAGCCGAAGGGCTTGCCGGTGAAGGGGTCGCAAGGTGCCGGCTTGGGGATGCCCTTGACCTCGTCGAGACCGTCGGGGTAAGCGCCCCTGGCCAGCCGGTGCAGGCGCAGTCCGATCAGCACCCGGGCCAGTTCGAGTCGGGCCAGGGCCTCGCAGTCGGTCTCGGTGCTGCGGTCGGGTTTGGCCATGGCCATGCCGCTCATCAGCGCCCAGTCCGGGGCCTTGCCGGTTGCCTTGACGTGCGCCCTGATCGCGGTCAGCGCCTGGGGATAGGGCTGGGAGACGGCCTTGACGGCCTTGGCCTGCGAGTCGCGCATCATATCCATGTCCGCCACGAAGTTACCGCTGTTGCGCCACCACCAGACCTTCCAGGTCATGCCGTCGCGCATCGAGAAGCTGTCGTAGAGCACGGTCTCGCCGGCTAGCGCGCGGGCGACGGTCACGGAGAGCAGGGCCTTCTCGACGCGGAAGCTCTCGGACATGTCGCCACGGGCGCCGGCGTGGTCCGAGAGCTTCTTGAGCAGCTTCTCGAGGCTGTCCGCGGAGGGCTCGGATGTGTTCAGGACGCCGGCCGCTCCGTCGGCAAACTTGGTCTCGATCGCGCAGCGGATCATGCGCGGGATCAGGCCCGGCTGAGCGCTGATCGGGTCGGCCACGCGCAGGACCAGGGCGAGCTTCTCCAGGGCCGTCGCGGTGCGCGCTTCGAGGGCCTCGTGGCGCGCGGCGATCACCAGCAGGCGGGCGGTCTTGCGGTTCTCGGACAGCGAGGGCAGCTTCTGCCCCTGAAGCCCCAGGCTGTAGTCGTCGCCATAGTCGCAGGACGGCAGCAACAGGGCCTTCTCAAGGTCCGCCAGGCACTCGCTGTTGCTCTTCAGGAACTTCTTCACCGCCTCGGACGAGAAGTCCCGCCCGGCGTCCTTGCTCTCGCACTCGAGGCTCGAGTCGGCAGGTTTGGAGTACTTGCCGAACGCGGTCTTGAAGGGCAGCAGTGCGTTGTCCTCGGGCTTGACCTCGGGGAGATCGGCCTGCAGGGCGGCGGCTTCGGTCCGCGCGGCCGCCAGGAGGTCCTTGGCTCGATGGTTGATGCTGCCGCTCCACCACAGGCAGAAGACGCCGGCGGAACAGACCAGCAGGAGCGCGACCACCATTCCCTTGGTCAGACAGCCGCGACCCTTCTTGATTCCGATTACCTGTTCCTCGTTGTCCTTTGCCATCATAGCTCCCCTTCAAGCACGCTGGGCGGGATGGCCCCTCCCGCGGCGGACAGGTTCTACCCTTTCCGGGGTTCGAAGTCCAGCCTGAACAGGTCGCGGGATTCGCTCCCCACGCGCGCAGCTTCCGAGAGGCGGTGGCCGATCACCCAGACGATGGTGTCGCCCAGTACCAGCAGCGGAATGCCGTCGCGGTGAGACTGGGGGACCTTTTCGTCGATGAAGAAGTCCTTGAGTTTGCGCTCGCCGGAGGCTCCCAGGGGGTGAAAACGGTCGCCCGGCCGGCGGGTGCGGCAGAGCAGGCGCTCGCCGGACTCCAGCAGGTTGGCGTCGAAGACCTCTTCGAACCCGGTCTTGGTCAGCGAGAACTCGTCCATGTTCAGCTCGCTGGCCAGCATCCGCTCGGCGCGCAGCAGCCCGGCGGGCAGGGGCGTTTCGCCCGGCAGGGTGACGCCCGACTCCCAGGCGACCGGCGGGGTCTCATCTCCTCCGGTGAGGCGCAGCGCTACGTGCCGGTAGTCGCGGATCGCCAGGACCCCGCCGAGCTCGAACTGCTTGCCGACCCGGGCCTCGGGCAGTTCGCGGGCGGCGTCGGCCAGTCGCGCGCGGTCCAATAGCATTCTGCCGGTCAGGTGGGAGCCGACCACACGCAGCACCTCGACCCGAACCGCCTGGGGGCCCTCGAGTACCTCGAGGGGCACCGCGATTTCGCGGGCGTCGTCCGGCAGCGGCCCGACGTATTCGCCGATGCCTGCGCAGGCCGCGGTTTCCACCAGTTCGTTGACTTCGGCGGCGCGCGCCGCCAGTCGCACCAGCGCCGCGCGCACGTCGGGATTGTGATAGCGCTCCAGCAGGGGCAGGAGTTCGTGGCGAATGCGCGCGCGGCTCTGGATGTCGACGTCGAAGTTGCTCTCGTCGTTGAGGAAGTCCAGCCCCCTGTCCTCCAGGAAGGCCAGTACCTCCTCCCGGGTGCAATCCAGCAGCGGGCGCACCAGCTGGACGTGCGCCGACTGCGGCGAGATCGGCCGGCTGCGGGGAATCCCGGCCATTCCCGCCAGCCCGGTCCCGCGGATCACGCGGAAGAGGACCGTTTCGGCCTGGTCGTCGGCGGTGTGGCCGGTTGCCACGAAGCCCGCGCCCCAGTGCCTGGCCGTCGTCTCGAGGAAAGAGTAGCGCGCCCGGCGCGCGGCCTCCTCCAGAGTCAGCTTCTCCTCGGCGCGCAGTCCGGGGACGTCGATGCGTTCCCCGAAATGGGGCAGAGCCAGGCGTGCGGCGAGTTCAGCGACCCAGGACGCGTCGCCGGCGCTTTCCGGACGGATCGCGTGGTCCAGGTGGGCCACGCCCAGGTCCACGGGGAAATCCTCCGCCAGCTCGGACATGGCCGCGGCCATGGCCACCGAATCGGGGCCGCCGCTGACCGCCAGCAGGCAGGTGGTCGCCGGGCCGATCAGCTCGACCGTAGCCGAGCCGACCTTGCGCAGAAAATCATCGGGCAGGGACAATCAGCGGGACTCCCCGTCCTGGCTGCCGAGCAGCTTGCGGATCTCGGTGACCATCCGCTCCTCGCCGGGAGCCGGAGATGCCGGCATCCCGTCTTCGGTCGAGTCGCCCAGTGCCTCGCGAAGCTCGGAAACCATCAGGTCGATGTCCACGGAGTCGAGCATCTCGCGGCGCTGCTCGGGAGGTGCCGTCGTTTCGATCTCCGCGGGCGAGTGGCCTTTCTCGAGGGTCTTGAAGATGCGGTCCAGGCCGCTGAGCTCGAACCAGCGCCCCACCCGGTCGGACACGTTGGCGAGATAGAGCTCGCCGCCGCGGGTGTGGGCCAGGCGCATGAGCTCCACCAGCAGGCCCAGGGTCTGGCTGTCCAGAAAGGCCACGTGGGTCAGGTCCAGGACCAGGAAGGGGGATTCCGCCAGGGCCTCGAAGCCCCTGGAGCGCAGCTCCGTGTAACTGTCTCCCCCACCCCGGAAGTCGCCCTGCAGTTCGAGTACGAGGTAGCCGCTCTCCCTGATGTCCTTGATGGTCACAGCCTTGCTCCTCTCGGGTCAGATTTCTTCGGCGGCCCGCCGCGCTTCCGCGGCGACTTCACGCCGGGGAGGTCGCGAAACTCCTTGGTGCGCAGCGAGCCGCGGGATCGGTCCTCGGCGATGGTCAGCGGGCCCCGGGCCCGTTGCTTGATGCGGCTGCGCACCGAACCCAGTTCGACCAGCACGCCGGCGTGGACCTCCCGGCGAACGTTGATCTGTCGTGCCGCGTTGCGGTGCGAGGCTTCGGCGAGGTCCTCGAGTCGCGCCGCCAGTTCGGCGCGTTCGGCGCGCAGGCTGCGCAGCGCCTTGACCAGGCGGTAGAGGTCTTCGCGGCGCTTGCTGATCAGTTGGGTCATCCGTCGCCGGTCGGTCAGCAGTGGCCCCAGGAAGTCGTTGATCTTCTCGACCGAGGCGTCGACCTCTCGGATGCGCTCCTCGACCTCGCCCTGTCTGCGCGCCAGGTTGTAGTCGGTACCGGCGGACACCGCGGTGGGCACTCCCAGTGGCGAGCCCAGCACGGCCACGTCCACGCCGCAGAGCGCGCTGGTGGTCCCTCCCACCAACCGGCCGTCGGTGATCATCAGGCGTCCGTTGGTCAGCAGAGAGGAACCCACCGCCTCGCGCGATACGGTCATGATCTTGGCACACTCCGCGCGGCAGTCGTTTAGGAAGCGGGCCGAGAGGTTGCCCTTGGCGCGCAGTTGTGCGCGGCCCTTGCCGAACACGCCGCCGATCACCTCCAGGTCGCCCTCGCTGTCCAGCCTGCAGGCACCTACGTTGCCGCCGACCATGAGGTTCCCGCCGGTGCGCACGTTGAAACCGTCGAGCACGTCGCCGTCGATGATCACGTCGCCCACGAAGGCGATGTTGCCTACCGAGTAGTCCACCGAGCCGTGCACCCGGAAGCTGCGGGAGACAGATACCACCCCCCGTTCCCAGACCACCCGGCCGTCCCGGGTGGCGATCACCTGGCGGCTTTCCTCGTCGAAGCGCACACCCTCGCCGAGTTCGAAGCTGGCGGGTTCGCCCTCCGGTGCCGCTATCGTGCGCCCGAAGACGTCCTGGCCGTCGGTGCCGGGACGCGGCGGGATCTCTATGGCCACCGGTTCGTCCGCGAGAACGTTTTCGATCAGGTTGGTTTCGCGGTAGTCCACGCGGTCGCTGCTCTCGTCGGAGCGAAAGCGCACCCCCTCGCTCGAGGGCCGGATGATGAACTCCAGAGCGCCGTCGCGGCCGGGCTCGGGGGGTACGCCTCGGGCCACAGTCCTGCTGCCGATGGCCCTGCGCTCGCGCGCGGCGAGGGCGATGGCCTCGAGCGCCGCACGGTCCACGCCGTGGACCACGCGATGCCGGTGCAGCAGGCGCTCGAGCTTGTCCGCCGAGGCCTCGCGCCAGCCGCGGGCCAGAACCTGGCACTCCAGCCCGCAGACCGTGCCGTCGTGTGACACCCAGGCGCGCAGGATGCGGTCGTCAGAGCGGTCTTCGAACAGCGACCTTCTGATCTGTCCGGCTTCCGACGCAGCCGACGAATCCGGCATCAAGCGCCCCTTTCAGGGGCAAGTATAGAGAGGCCCGGAACCCAAGTCAACCGGCCGGTTCGGGCCTTCTTGTCCGGGAACCGGCTCGCGATCAACGGTTGACGGCTCCTTGCCGGTTCCCATCCATGCATTGAGCGTGGCAGTTCCTGCCGTTTCGGATATACTCGGTGCCAGTCATGGAACAGACGGTCACCGGCCTCCCCTTTCTCACCCCCGGCCTTCCCGGTGTCGGCGGGAGGATGCGCGAGCGCGTCGAGGACTTCGTCGTCGAGGAGGTGCCGCGCTACCCATTCTCGGGCGGTGGCGAGCACACCTGCCTGTTCGTGGAGAAGACCGGGCTTTCCACCATCGAGGCGGTCAGGCGCCTGGCCCGGGCGCTGGGCCGGCGCGAGAAGGACTTCGGCTTTGCCGGTCACAAGGACGCTCGCGCGGTCACCCGCCAGTGGCTGACGGTGCCCCGGTTGCCGGAGGTCGAAGCCTGGCAGCTGCAGATCCCGGGCATCAGGCTGCTGGAGGTGAACCGGCATCGTAACCGGCTCAAGACCGGGCACCTCGCCGGCAACCGCTTCGAGATCGTCCTGCGCGGAGTACTCGAGAATGCGGAGGAGACCGCGGCCAGGGTGTTCAACCTCCTCGAGCGCCGCGGCGTTCCGAACTACTTCGGCGCTCAGCGCTTCGGTTCGCGCGGGGACTCGGACCTGGTGGGCCGCGAGATGGTCCGGGGTTCCGCCGAGGGAGCTCTTTCCCGCCTGCTGGGATCGCCCCGCGAGGGTGATCCCGACCGCCGGGCACGCGAGCTCTTCGCTGCCGGAAGACCGGCCGAGGCGCTGGAGCTCTGGCCCGGACGGGACCACGCGGCGCGCAAGGCCCTGAGGATGCTGGCCGGCGGCGCCCCGGCAGAACGGGCTCTGGGCGCCTGGCCCAAGCGCCTGCGCTTCCTCTTCGTCTCGGCCTGCCAGTCCCGGATGTTCAACGAGGTCCTGGCCGCGCGCATCGAGAAGATCGACTGGCTGCAGTCCGGTGACCTCGCCTACCTGCACCGCAACGGAGCGGTTTTCGAGGTCGTCGAGGCCGCCAAGGAGCGCGCCCGCACGGTCTCATTCGAGATCAGTCCCTCGGGACCGATGTTCGGGTACAAGATGTTGCTGGCCGAGGGCGAGCCCGGCGAGCTCGAGCGCCGGGTGCTGGAACGCTCCGGGCTGGAGCTGGAGATGTTCAAGGGCAGGCTGGCGCTCAAGGCCCGTGGCGAGCGGCGCAGCCTGCGCGTGCCCCTCGACGAGCCGCGAGCCCGAGGCTTCGAGGAGGACGGAGAGAAGTGTCTGCGGCTGGCCTTCGGCCTGCCGGCCGGCAGCTTCGCAACGGGCGTTCTGCGCGAACTGCGCAAGACGGATGCCTGATGTCTCAACAGAGTGACCGCGCTGGCGCTTGCTCATCCGTAAGTGCAATCGGTAAAGCCGAATGTGATCCGGCGCGCCAGACACCGGGTTTTGAGTGTTTCCCGGGATTCGGTATCGCTGTATAATAATACAGCTGACTCGCGAATAGCTGAGTCGCGCGGAAGTCAATGCAGTGAGTACTGTCAGTGAGGCCTTTGGGAGGAAAGCGGCATGCGAACGACGGCTGCCAGGTTCCTGACTCCGATGGCGATCCTTGCCCTGATCCTGGTCTGCGGCGAAGCGCGAGCTGCCGACGGTCGCAGCAAGGGCGGCAAGGACAGCAAGGACAGCAAGGACAGGAAGTCGAGCCGGCGGGGGCGCAAGCTCACTCCGGCTCAGATCAAGAAACTCAAGGAACGTATCGCCAAGATGCGGGGCTCCGGGGGGGCCAAAGGCGCCGGCAGCGCCGCCAACGTTTCCGCGCTCTACAAGGAGGCCGAGGCGGCCTACAAGGCTGAGAAGTTTGCCAGTGCCTACGAGTACTACGTGGACATCGCCGCCTGCAAGGAGGTCAAGGGCGCTTCCGGATACGCTGCCAAGGCGCGCGCCAGACTGCTGGAGCTCGAGAAGGCCGCCGACGACAAGCTGGAGGAGGCCAAGCTGGCGCGCATCCAGGGCAAGGGCGCTGAGAGCCTGGAGATCGTCAAGGTGCTTCTCGAGAAGTACCCTTACACCGAGGCCGCCGCCGGGGCCAACGACCTGCTGGTAATGCTGAGCAGCAATCCGCGAGTGGCCGCGGCCGTGGCGCTGGTCAAGGCCGAGGAACTCGACAAGGCGGCCAGGTACCCCGAGGCCGCCAAGGCCTACTCCGAGATCATGGTCAAGTACCCCGGGTCCGTGCAGGCCCTGAAGTCCAAGCTGCGTCTCAAGGCCATGAAGGCCGATGAGGAGATCGCCAAGGCGATCAAGGACTCGGCCAAGAGCGCCGCCGACGTCGAGTGCCCCAGAATGCTGATCATGGCTCGCAACTACGCCATGAACAGGATGTACCCGCAGGCCCGGGGGCTCTACCGGAAACTGATCAAGAAGTACCCCAAGAGCGACTACGCCGCGCAGGCCGGGGAGGCCCTCAAGGAAATCGAGGAAGAGGAGAAGAAGGTCGCGCAGTCCGGGAACAAGGAGGACGGGAGCAAGAAGCGCGGGAACAAGAAGCAGTAGCTCCTCAGGCCGAAAGGACATTTTTCCATCCGGTGGCCGGCCCTCGCGAGCCGGCCGCCTCCTTTGGGGCGTGGCAAATCGCCGCGTTCCGGCCATAATGTTGCTGGAGATACCCGGGTAACGACTACGAAAGGACGGTCACGTGAGCGATTCCCGCCCCAACATCCTCTTCATAATGTCCGACGACCACGCGGCTCATGCCATGAGCTGCTACGGCAGCCGCATCAACCGGACGCCGAATCTCGACCGCATCGCCGCCGGCGGCATGCGTTTCGACAACTGCTTCTGCACCAACTCGATCTGCACGCCCAGCCGCGCGACGATACTGGCCGGCACCTACAACCACGTCAACGGGGTGACCACCCTGAAGACCAGGATGGACAACCGCCTGCTGACCTTTCCCAAGCTGCTGCAGGGCGCAGGCTACCAGACGGCGATCGTGGGCAAGTGGCACCTCGGCCAGGGCGAGGCGCACTGGCCCACGGGCTTCGACTACTGGAACGTGCTCCCCGGCCAGGGCCTGTATCACGACCCGGTGATGGTCGAGATGGGCGAGGAGAAGACCTTCCCCGGCTATACGACGGACATCACCACCGACTGCTCGCTGAAGTGGCTCCGGGAGCGCGACCCCGGAAAGCCCTTCTGCCTGCTCTGCCACCACAAGGCCCCCCATCGCCACTGGGAACCCGACGAGAAGCACGCCACCATGTACGAGGACGTCGAGATTCCCGAGCCCGAGAGTTTCAACGACAGCTATGAGGGCCGCCCCGCGGCCGAAGATGCACTGATGCGCGTGGCACGCGATTTCAACGAAAGGGACCTCAAGGTTCCGGTGCCCGAGGGACTGACTCCCGAGGAAGAGAAGAGCTGGAAGTACCAGCGCTACATCAAGGATTACCTGCGCTGCGTGGCCTCGGTCGACGACAACGTCGGGCGTCTGCTCGATTACCTCGAGGCAGAAGGCCTCGCCGATAACACGATCGTGATCTACACCTCGGACCAGGGCTTCTTCCTCGGCGACCACGGCTGGTACGACAAGCGCTTCATGTACGAGGAGTCTCTGCGCATGCCCTTCGTGGTCTGCTTCCCGAAGGCCATCAGGCCGGAAAGCGTGAACACCGACATGATCCTCAACGTTGACTTCGCCCCGACCTTCCTGGATTACGCCGGCGTCGAGGTTCCCGAGAGCTTCCAGGGTACCAGCTTCCGCCCGCTGCTGGAGGGCCGGACGCCTGCCGGGTGGCAGGATTCCATGTACTACCGCTACTGGATGCACCGCGACCGGCCCCACGGGGTGTGGGCCCACTACGGCGTGCGAACCCGCACACACAAGCTGATCTACTACTACGGCGAGGCCTGCGGCCAGGAGGGCGCCAACGACGAGCCGCGTCCCCCCTACTGGGAGCTCTACGACCTCGAGAAGGACCCGCTGGAACTCAAGAACGTCTACGGCGATGCCGAGTACGCGGGGACTATTGTCGAGCTCAAGGCCGAGTTGCGCCGCCTGCAGCAGCAGGTCGGTGATGAAGCGATGCCGGAGGTGGACTAGTAACCAGCGGAGGCACGCACCGTCTTGCGTAGCGCGCCTCAAAATGAGACGCAAGACACGAACGGTGACGCGTCCGCTACGCCATTGGTCGCGAAGCAAGATGGGTTGGGCCGGAGGTCGCGAGCGACTTAAGCGAGCGGTGGGCATGGATGCCCACTTGAAGACCTGAGGTCAGGGATGACCGGATCAATATCGACACTAGTAGACATGGTCCGGTCTTCAGGAGCCCAGTGTTCGAGGCGAGCTTCCGCTCGAAAGAGCCGATTCGCCCACAGGGCGAGACACAACGTCACTCTTAACATGTATCGCGGTCATCCCTGACCGCGTGTACGTAACGCCGCATCCAGCGGCGGCGCGGCTTGCAGTCGCCGCGCGGCTCCGGCCTGACCCGCCCCGCTCCGCGGTGTCAAGATCCATCAACGCTTCACGCATGACGCCTAACACTTCACGTTCCGCGCGCTCCACGGGGTCGGTGCATGCCTCCGCCCTCGGTTGCGCCAGTCTCACTCTATCTCGGAACCGACTTGCTCCCAGTCAATCCACAACTCCTTCAGCCCGGCTTCCCTGGCGGCGTATTCGGCGCCGAGGCTTTCTACTTCGTCGAGGTTGCCGGCCTCGCCCGCCGCGGTGATCCTCGCGTTGAGTTCGGAGAGGTCCTTCTCGACGGCGTCGATCCTCTCCTCCAGGTCTTCGAGCTTGCGGCGCAGGTTGGCCTGGCGCGTGGCGTGCTTGCGAGCCTTACGGAAATCGGCGGCTTTCTGCTTGTTGCCTCCATCCGAAGAACCGGCCGCGCTGCCGCCACGGTCTTCCCGCCATGCGAGGTAGTCGTTCCAGCCGCCGCGGACCTGGCGGAGACTGTCGCCGGCGATGACCCACACGTGAGTCGCCACCGCCTGGACCAGGTAGCGGTCGTGGCTGACCAGCAGCACGGTGCCTTCGAAGTTCTTGAGCGCCTCCTGGATGATCTCGGTGGAGGGAATGTCCAGGTGGTTGGTGGGTTCGTCGAGCACCAGGACGTTGACTTTCTGAACGGCCAGGCGCGCCAGGATCACTCGCGAGCGCTGTCCTCCCGACAGTGCGCGGACCTTCTTGAGCGCCTCGTTTCCGCTCAGCAGCAGGCTGCCCAGCAGCGTGCGCGCCTTTCCGGGTTTCATGCCCGGGGCGGCGGCGAGCACGTTGTCGACCGCGTCGAGATCGGGGTCGAGTTCCGCGTGGCTCTGGGAGAGGTAGCCGAACTTCACCTTCGCGCCGGGACGGAACTCCCCGCCGACCGCGGAGATTTCCCCCAGCAGCGTGCGCAACAGCGTGGTCTTGCCGCTGCCGTTGGGACCGACTATGGCGACGCGCTGGCCGCGCATGATCTCGAGTTCGCCGGTGGAGAACAGCGGCCGCTCGAAACCCACCTCCAGCCCGGCGGTGCGCAGCACGAAGTCGCCGGTGCGCTCGGGTTTGGGCAGGCGCAGGTGAATGGTGTCCAGGAACCGCGGCTTCTCGATGGCCTCGCGCTCCAGGAACTTCCTCAGGTGCGCCTCGCGCCCCTGGGCCTCCTTGCAGCGCTGGCTGGCTCCGTAGCGGCGGATGAAATCCTCGGTTTTGCGGATGTACTCCTGCTGCTCCTCCCAGAGGTTCATTCGCTCCTTGTGGCGCGCGGCGCGCAGCGCCACGTACTTGCTGTAGCCCCCGCGATAGATCTCCATTCCTCCGCCGGCCACCTCCCAGGTGCGCCTGGTCACGCGATCGAGAAAGTAGCGATCGTGGCTCACCGCCAGGACCGCGCCGTCGAAGGAGTCCAGCCAGTGCTCAAGCCATTCAACGGAATCCAGATCCAGGTGGTTGGTGGGCTCGTCGAGCAGCAACAGTTCGGGCTCGGCCAGCAGCAGCTTCGCGAAGTACGCCCGGGTGCGTTCCCCGCCGGAAAGCTCGGAAAGCGGTCGTGCCCGCATCTCGCCCGGGAATTTCAGTCCGGCCAGAACCTGGTCGATGCGCCGTTGATAGGAGTAGCCCCCGGCGTGCTCGAACTCGGCCTGGGCGGCGCCGTAGCGTCTCAGGGCCTGCTCGCCACCGCCGCCCACCTGCTTTTCGAGTTCGGCCAGCCGCTTTTCGCGCTCCTGCAACCCGGCGAAGACCTCGAGCATGGCCTCCTCGACCGTCGTGCCGGAGAGCGCCGGCGGGTCCTGCGGCAGGTACCCGATCGAAAGGTTGCGCCGGCGATGCAGGCTGCCTACTGTGGGGTCGAGCTCCCCGGCGAGGGCCCTGAGCAGCGTGGTCTTGCCCTCGCCGTTGGGGCCGACCATGCCGATGCGGTCCCCGTCCGCAATGCGGAAGGAGACGTTCCTGTAGACAACCTGCGGCCCGAACTCCTGGCTGAGGTTCTCGGCGATTACCAGTGACATGAGGGTATTCTACTCGAAAGCTCGCAACCGCAATAGCAGTGCGTGCCTCCGCGGGTCAGCCCTCGTAACCTTGCTGCCCGATCAGCTTCACGAATATGCAGTCTATCCCGCGCTCTTCGACGTAGTTGTCACCCCGACGGGTCACCTTGACCAGCGTCTGGTGGTCGGGCCGGCCCACGGGTACGAGCAGCCGGCCGCCATCGGCCAGTTGTGCCTTGAGGCTCTCGGGGAATCGCGGTGCGGCCGCGGTGATCATGATCGCGTCATAGGGCGCTTTCTCGGGCCAGCCCAGCGTTCCGTCGCCGACCAGGAACGAGATGTTCTCGTAACCGGTTTTGGCCAGCGCCCGCTGCGCACGGTCCGAGAGCTCCTCGTGGCGTTCGACGGTGCATACCTCTGCGGCGAGTTCCGCCAGGACCGCCGCCTGGTAGCCGCTGCCGGTGCCGATCTCCAGCACGCGCTCCGTGCCCTGGAGCTCGAGCATCTCGGTCATCAGCGCGACGATGTACGGCTGGCTGATGGTCTGGCCGCAGCCGATACCCAGCGGGTGGTCGGCGTAGGCCTCATCGAGGTCCACCGGGCTGACGAAGTTCTCGCGGGGAACCTTGCCGACGGCGTCGAGCACCCGCTTGGACTTCACCCCGCGGCGAACCATGTCGCAGCGGATCATGTCTTCTCTTGCTGACCGGAAGTCCAGATCCATGACTCGCTCACGTTCGCCTGCGGCCAAAGATCAGCCGCAAGACCAGCAATCCGAAGCGCCAGGTGTCGACGATCGGGTTGATGCGGCTCTGGCGTCCCTCGATGTAGATGGTCGGGATCGGCACGTTCACTATTCGCGCGCCGGCGCGCGCGGCGTGGACCAGCATCTCGCTCTCCGCGGCGAAGCGACCGGAGTGGGGACGGATCTTCGGCCAGAGGTCGGTGCGGACCAGGCGGTAGCCGGACTGGGTGTCGCCCAGCTTCTGGCCCGCGAGCCTGGAGAGCACCCAGCCCATGAAGCGGTTGGTGTTGCGGCGCACGAAGGGCATCTCTTCGCCGAATTCGCGGCAGCCCAGCACCAGGTCCGCGCCCTCTTCGGCGGCGGCCACGAACTTCGGCAGAGCCGCCGGGTCGTGCTGGCCATCGCTGTCGAGAAATACGACCGCGTCGCAGCCGTCCGATGTCGCGCGGACCATGCCGTCGTCCAGGCTCTTGCCCTTGCCGAGGTTGGTCTCGTGAACCATTACCTCCGCGCCGGCCTCGGCCGCGACCCGGCCGGTGGCGTCGCCGGATCCGTCGTCGACCACGTAGACCGCAAGCCCCCCGGCGCGACACCCGGCGACGACGGTGGCGACCGAGGCCTCCTCGTTCAGTGCGGGGATCACGCAGGCGATCTTGAGCCCAGGCATCAGATCCCGCGCCACTCCGGGCGGCCGTTGCCTTCGAAGACCTTGTAGAAGGTGGGCCACTGCGTGGGGTTCTCGCGGACCAGACGCTCCAGGTGGCGTGCGAACTCCTGGGTCATGTGCCGGATCTTCTCTTCCTTCGAAACGCCCTCCGGCGGGATGATCGGTTTGAGGAAGAAGATCCGGAAGCTGTCGTCCCAGCGGCGCAGCACGAACCCGGGGATCAGCGCGGCTCTGCTGGTCAGCGCCAGGCGCGCGGGGCCCGAGGCGAAGACCACGTCGTGGCCGAAGAACCTGATCCTGACGCCCTCCTCGCCGTAGGGTCGGTCGCCCAGCACCGCCACCAGGCCGTTCTCCTTGAGGTGCTTGAGGATCGGACGGGCGGCCTCTCCCACGTAGACCGCCTTGTAGTTGCGGTTCTCGCGCTGGCGGATGTAGAACTCGTGGATCCTGGGGTTGGGGTGCTTCTGGATGATGCTCAGCACCGGCGTGCCCCGGAAACTCATCGCCGCGGCGCCGAGTTCCCAGCTGCCGAGATGAGCGCTGACCAGCACCACGCCGTTGCCGCGCTGGCGGGCGGCGTCGATATGCTCGGTGCCCATGAAGGTCACGGAACGGTCGAAGAACTCGGCGTTGAAGCGCTTGTTGCCTATGAACTCGAAGAAGTACTTGCCGAAGCACCGGAACACCCAGCGCAGCGCGTAGTAGCGGTGGGCTTCGGATGCGTCCGGTCCCAGGATCACCCGCAGGTTGGCGCGGGCGCTGTCACGGCTGGTCCGGTTCAGGAAGTAGTTGCAGTCGGCGATACGCAACGACAGCCAGTTTCCCAGGGAGCGGGGAATATGGTTGGCGACGAAAGCGCCCAGGCGGTAGAGGAAGTAGGCGAACATCGCGTACTATTCCGGCGTTTCCGGCGGGCGGCGGCAAGCCGCTTCAGGGACCCTCATTCGCGCGGGCCGCGCACTCAGCGCGCATGGCGGCGAGTTCTTCGGCGACCAGCGCGGGAACCTCGGAGGGCGGGACCTTCCTCATCTCCTTGTCGCTGCGGCGCACGACCTCGACCACGCCCTCGGACAGGCCGCGGTCGCCGACCACGATGCGCAGCGGGAAGCCGATCAGGTCGGCGTCCTTGAATTTCACTCCGGGGCGCACGTCGTCGCGGTCATCGTAGAGCACGTCCACGCCCCCGGCCCGGAGTTCCCGGTAGAGTTTCTCGGCGGCGGCGCGGCCTTCCGGCTTGGGGCTGGCTCCCAGGACCAGGACCTCGTAGGGCGCGATCGAAACCGGCCAGGAAATCCCGTCCCTGTCGTGACCGGTCTCGATCGCCGCGGCGAATATGCGGTTGATGCCGATGCCGTAGCAGCCCATCAGGCAGGTGCGGCTCTCGGCGTTCTCGTCGAGGAACTCGCACCCCAGTCTGGTCGCGTACTTGGCGCCCAGCTTGAAGACCTGGCCGACCTCGATGCCGTGCTTGAAGACCAGCTTCCTGCCCTCGCGGGTGTCGCCCTCCACGGCGTTGCGGATGTCGGCCACGACGACCTTTTCGCCCTCCAGCGGGAAGTCCCGGCCGGGCACGATGCGGCGCACGTGGTAGTCGGTTCGGTTGGCACCGGTGGTTCCCGCGACCATCGCGGCCACCGAGTGGTCCACCAGCAGCTTCGAGACCTTCTCGACCAGTCCCGCCGGCCCGGCGAAACCCACCCCGGCGCCGGTGACACTCTCGATGGTTTCCGGGGCGGCCAGCTCGTGGTGGCCGATCAGCTGGGTGAGCTTCTCGGGGTTGACGTCGTGATCGCCGCGTACCAGGCACGCGACCGTGTCGGTGCCTTCTTCGCCGGCCGTGTAGATCAGGGTCTTGATCATCTCGCGCGGCTTGGTCTTCAGGAACTTGCAGACCGCCTCGATGGTGCCGACCCCGGGAGTGTGGACCTCCTCAGGGGGGCCGACCTTCTCGCGCGTGGCGACCGCCTCGGGATTCGGCGGAGGGGCGTCCACGCCGGCCTTCTCGATGTTGGCGGCGTAGGATCCGTTCTCGGTCGTGACGATGATGTCTTCGCCGGTCTCGCAGGGAACAGTGAACTGGTGCGAGCCCGATCCGCCCATCTCGCCGCTCTCGGCCTCGACAATGACGTAGGGCACCCCGCAGCGGTCGAAGACGCGCCGGTAGGCGTCGTACATGATGCGGTAGGACTTCTCGAGGCTCTCGGCGTCGGCGTCGAAGCTGTAGGCGTCCTTCATGATGAACTCGCGGCTGCGCAGCACCCCGAAGCGTGGCCGGAACTCGTCGCGAAACTTGAAGGATATCTGATAGATGTTGAAGGGCAGCTGCCGGTAGCTCTTGATCTCCCCGGCGGCAACGTGGGTCACGACCTCCTCGGCGGTGGGTGCCAGGACGTTGAGCCGCCCGTGGCGGTCCTCGAAGCGCGCCATGGTCTCACCGTAGTCGACGTCGCGGCCGGTCTTCTGCCAGAGCTCTATGGGCTGCACGGAGGGGAGCAGCACCTCCAGAGCCCCGGCGGCGTTCATCTCATCGCGGACGATGCCGATGATCTTGTTGAGCACCCGCCAGCCCAGTGGCAGGTAGCTGTAGGACCCGCTGCCCAGCTTGCGAATGAACCCCGCCCTGATCATCAGCTGGTGGGAAGGTACCTCCGCGTCGGCGGGTACCTGTTTGAGGGTGGGAATCAGGCTCTTGCTCCAGCGCATCTTACTCTTTCCTCTCGTCTTAGGGAAAGAAGATTCTAGGCGCTGGAGAACTTCAGTTCAACGTTCAAACTTCTACCTTCGTGGACCTGGAACCTCTGCCCGCCGCAACGCCCGCGAAGGCGGGCGGAGCCCGGAGGTCCGGAACTGAACCGTCAGAGGCGACTCAGGCATGAAGCGGCCGGAGTGAAGGGCTCCACTCCGGCCTGGCTTATCTGGCGTCCGTCGGGGGACTTCTGGTGCGCGGCGTGCGGTGGGCGCTATCGGTTCCCGGTCGGCTGCTCGGACTTGACCGCGTAGTCCCCCCGTTGCCGCCCCTCGAGTTCACCGACCTTGGAGCGGTTCCAGTTCTCGACCTTGCTGTAGTATCCGACCACGCGGGTCATGTGGCTGAGCACTTTCGGCTCGCGCCTGCCCAGGAAGACGTCCAGCAGCGTGTCCCAGTCATGGCCCGCCAGGGCTTCGAGTTCCACGCGGTACTTGCTGTCGGTGGGCGTGTGCCGCACGTAGACCGCGGACTTCTTCTCACCCGAGGCCTCTTCCATGCCAACTCCTTCGAGATCGGGATGTGCCTCCACCTTGTCGAAGAACTCTCCAGCATCCATGTCAATTCCCCTTCAGGCCCCCCCCGGACCGAAACGTACCTGACCTTCAACGGGCGGTCGGGGCGGGCTATTCCCGGATTCCGGAGCTCTTCTTCAGCTCTTGGCCCCGTCCGAGGCGGGCAAATCTCTCCATCACCGGCGGTTCAGGGCGTCAACCGTTCGCTCGGTCCAGCCAGGCCTTGAGGGCTTCTGCGTCGCGCCTGAAGTTGTCGGGATCGTCGTCGGCCACGAATTCCATGAGCACGTCGTGGTCCCGCCCGGTGGTGGCGGCTTCGGCCAGGAAGCGCGTCCACCACTCCTCCCCGTCGGCAAGCGGCAGGCGGCGATTTTCGTCGTCCCAGGTGAAGATGTGCACGTTGGTCATCCAGGGCTTGACCGCCTTGAGGCCCTCCAGGCGGTACTCGGTGTCCCTGCCGTTGGGCGGCTGCCAGAACGAGCGCAGCGCCTCGTGGTCCACCTCCCTGATGAGCGTCAGGGCTGACTCGTTGGTGTCGGTCAGGGTATTGCCGTGGTACTCGTAGGATAAGGTCAGGCCCGCCCGCGCGGCGATGTCCGCGCATCGGCGCGACTCGGCGACGACCCTCTCGCGATACCCGGCGTCCGCCTCGGCCGATCCGCGGCGTCCGGCCCAGACTCGGATGGTCGGCGCGCCCAGCGCCTTCGCCGAGGCCACTACGTCCTCGAAGCCGAATTCGTTCTCCTCGGCCAGCCGGTAGTACGACCCGTAGGCCGAGGTGCGCAGGCCGGCCCCGGCGGTAAGCGCGGCGACCTCCCCGGCGCGCCTGACGTCGCCGTGAGGGCAGTGCACGTCGCCTCCCCACTCTATGCAGGACAGCCTCGCGCCGGCCGTCAGGCTGACGATCTCCTCCGGGGGCAGCTCCCTGAAACTGATCGAGACAAGTCCGCCGTTGAGCATGTCTTCTTCTCCTCCATGTAAAGGAGCGATTCTAGCCCCGGGCGAAGACATCGCAACTCGAGTTACGTCCGCGTGCCCTCGCATCTCGTTCCCGTTCAGAGAGCGAAGCGAACGGCAATTGTGCCCGCAATCGGTGCCGGACTCTCCCGCCCGCCGGCCTCGATTGTGATCGCGAGGGCAGCGCGCTGGCGGCGCATCGCGCTGAGCACCGTGAGCGGCTCCCGGGCCGTGCACTGGGGGCTGTCGGTTGCGCCACAGTGCTTGACACGCCTCCTGAGGCGGTCTACGATTCGCGCGGAGAGGAGAGCTGCATGGCGGGCACCCAGGTCCCGGTGGACCTTTCGCGCATAATCATCAACGAACAGAGTCCCGAGCAGATGATCTGGCTGAAGGAGCGCGACACAGATCGCCAGTTCCCCATCGTCATCGGCATCTTCGAGGCCTGGGCCATCGAACGAAAGGTCAAGGAAGCCTCCATCCCCCGGCCGATGACCCACGACCTGCTCGCCAACGTCATCCGCGAGCTGGGCGGAGAGTTGCAGCGGGTGGTGATCACGGATCTGGACGACGGCACTTTCTACGCCGAGCTCTACGTGCACCAGGGCAAGCAGGATCACCGGGTCGACTGCCGTCCCTCGGACGCGGTGGCCCTGGCCGTGCGTCTGGACGTGCCCATCTTCGTCGAAGAGACCGTATTCGAGAAGCTTACAGCCGGCGGATAACACCTTCCAGCCGCGAATTCGCCTCTGTGGCCGGGGCGGTCCAGCAGATCGTATTCCGGCTGGTTGCTATGCGACCGTTGAAGAAGTGTTCCGGGGTACAGGTTGAGCAACTTGGCTACTTAAAAGAACGCAGGAGCGGATTAACCTTCCCAATGTGGTCCTTTCCGCATCAACTGCTCGACTGTTCATCTGCTCTAGCAGGCCGTTTTTCAACGGCCTGCTAGGCGGTTTCGGTGACCCGGACTTCGTTCATGAAAGCGTCGAAGCGCCCGTCGGCCCGGAGGTTGGCGAGGTCGTCGTCGCGCTCGAGGTGTTCCCAGTCGTCGTAGCCCAGTTCGACGGCCCTGCGCAGCTCTTCCAGAGCCTTGCCGATGATCTCCAGCAGCGAGAAGCTGCAGGCCAGGTTGTAGTGGGCCGCCGGGCTGTGGGGCTTGAGCTCGACGACGCGCTTGTCGATGATCATGCCCTTTTCGTACTCGCCCAACTCGGTGTAGAGGTGGCCGAGGGCCTCCAGGGTTCCGACGTGGTCCGGACGCTTCTCGAGGATCGACTCGTAGAAGTCCAGTTCGAAGAGCTGCCCGGAGGGCATGCGGGTCCCGAGCTTGCTGAAGATCTTCGAGGACTGGTCATCGTAGTAGAAATCGCGGAATGTTATCTCACACAGCACGCTGCGCGGCCCGGCGTAAGCACGGAGACGCCGTGAAGGGTACTTCTTGGTGGGTCCCATATGCTCTTGCACCTGCGGCCCCCCCGGGCTGGCGAATGTCCGCTGACAGTTTACGGAGAAAGAGGCGTGGATGTCAAGTCCTCTTGGCAAGAGGTTGAAGCGGTCGCTCGAAGACCGCGGCCCAGGCAGTCTTGCCGTTCCTAACGTTCTTCCAGAAATTTCGTTATCGCCGGCTGCGAATTGGCCAGTCCGTAGCGCGCGTCGCGCGCGGGTTGCAGTATTTCCCGGGCTCTTTCGCTTTCGCCGCGTTCGCGCAGCCAGATCGCCAGCCACAGCCGCCACTCCGGCCTCCACAGCGGGTGGGGCCAGTTCTCGCCTGGCACCGGGGGCTTCTCGCCGGCAAACATGCGCGCCATGTCCAGCGGCGTGCCCGAGAGACGCCTGCTGGCCAGGTCCGCGAGCTCGCTCCGGGCATGGGCACCGCCGGCCCCCAGGCTGGCGAGCATCACCTGCAGGACCAGCCCGTCGTGGAGCGGGAAAGAGGGCGGGGGCAGCGGCCGTCCTTCGAGCGCCGCGGCCGCGCCTGGCATGTCGCCCTCGATCTCCAGGGACCAGCGCGCGCGGCCCACGGCGACGGAGTACTCGGTGTTTTCTCGAGACCCGTCGTTCCCGCGGTCGGCAAGAGCCGCGGCCACGGCTTCCAGGGCGGTCTCGAATATCTCCCGCCGGCCCGACTCGGCGGCGATCACCGGCAGCATCGAGAAGACCCGCCAGCCCAGCCGTTGACCCCCCGGGGCAGACGCCAGGCGTTGCCGGGCGCCTTCGGCATCTCCGGCGGAGAGCAGCACCGCCAGCGCATCCGGAACCGGCAGGTTCTCAGCCAGCTTGGCGCTGAGCTCGGCGGGGCTGAGCACCCCTCCGGCCGCCGGTATCAGGCCACGAACGACGATGTGCATCGGCAGGCTGCAGGTCCAGTCGGCGGTGGCGAATACGCCGAGGTGTCCCGAAACCTCCCAGTGCGAGAGCGGCAGGAGGTCCGAGCGGCCGCAGGCCAGCGCCGTCGCGGTGTAGGCGTAGGCGATGGGGTAGTAGGTGTTGCGCCGCACGTAGGTCTTCTCCGAGAGGCTGCGCGCGGACTCCAGCGCTTCGCTGTACCTTCCGAGGCGCAGCAGATACGTGCACTCCCGCAACCAGGACTGGATCTGGCTCTGCATCGGCGGGTCGTAGGTTCGCGCGGCGAGCGAGAAGAGCCGGAGGCGAAGCTCCAGGTCTGTCTCCAGGCTATCCCCCAGAATACGATCCTCCTGCGCCTGGCGCACTCGCGCGGCGGCCTCGCAGATGCGCGTCTTGGCGGGGGTGTCGGGGTGCTCTGCGACCATCCGCTCGAATAGCTCCGCACCCCGGGACACGTCGTCTTCGGGCTGCGACCTGAATTCGAGCATGGCCTCCTCGGCCAGTGCGAAACTGCTCATCGGGCCGCTCTGAACCGAACGGAACATGGTCCGCGCGCCCGCCAGGTCCCCGCTCGAGGCCTTGCAGATGCCGATTTTCAAACGAGCCTCGTCGCCCTCCAGGCGATGGGGGTTGCGGTCGGAAATCTGCAGGTAGCGTTCTACCGCCGCGTCGTGGTAGCCGTGGACGTAGAGCTCGTCGGCCATGCGCATGGCCGGCTGAAGCGCCCAGTTCTGGCGGTGGACCTCCAGCGGTCGCATGTGCGTGCCTTCTCCGTATCCGTAGAAGCCGACCCCGGTGCCGGCCAGAGGAAAGAGCTCCCGGTAGGCGAAGACCTGTTCCTCGTCGATGAAGCAACGCAGCCAGCCGGCCTGGTACTCGATCTCCATGCGGTAGCGGCGCCCCGGTTCGAAGCACAGCCCGGGCCGGACCAGCACGTCGTGGGCATCGCGGGCCAGCTTGGTACAGCAGTTCTCCTCGGCGCCGAACTGGAAACAATAGCCCCCGTACGCCTGGTATATCTTGTAGGCCCGGTAATCAGTGATCTCCCGGATGTCGCTGCCCGGCCCGTGGCCGATGAGCGACAGCTCGCCGTCGCCTTCCACCCAGCCTTCGGCCACGAAGCGGAAGTCCCCGGGTACCGGCGTTCTCCAGACGATGATGGACTCAAAACCCGCGTTCTTCCGCGAGACCCACTCGCCGTCGCGCAGTTCCCAGTTGCCCATCAGGCTTCGCCACTCCGACTCGACCACCGGGCGGTCGTCGGGGCCGAAGCGGATCACCTCCCACTCGCGCTCGCTGCGCACGTAGCGCCCCAGGCGCTCGGCGAACTCACGCGCTGAGGGACGCTTTCCGGGCTCCAGGCTCAGCGCGGCCATGCACAGTTCGCTGAGCACCGGATCGACGCCCATTTCCGGGGCGACCCGCTCGGGACGCTGCACGTCGCCGCGGCGCAGGGCGTCCAGCGTGGCGCGGGTGTCGCTGCGCAGGTAGGGGCTCCTGCCGGTGAGGATCTCGTAGAGGATCGCGCCGAGGCTGTGGACGTCGACCGCGGGGCCCAGCTTGCGCGAGGTGACCTGCTCTGGCGCGGCGTAGCGTGGCGAACCGGTCAGCAGCGTGAGGCGGTCGGGGCCGGGCTTCGGGGCTGAGGCGGAGCGGCTGCCCTCGCCCCAGTCGATGACCACGGTCTCGCCGAACTCGCCCACCATGATGTTGCCGGGGTTGAGGTCGCCGTGGGTTACTCTCTGGCTGTGGGCGTAGGCCACGGTTTCGGCCACGCGCTGGAGAATCTCCAGCAGCGCGTTCAGGCTGTACTCCCGCAGCGTCTCGCGCTCGCCCTTGCGCAGGCGTTCGAGAATAAGGCCCAGGGACATGTCCTGCATCCGGCGCATTGTGTAGTAGAGCCGCCCGTCGCTGTCACTGCCCATGCTGTGCACCGGGACGACGCCGGGATGCTGCAGCCGGGCGGTGAGCCGCGCCTCGCGTTCGAAGGCCGCGGCCTGCTCCTCGGTGAGTTGGGCGGTGTGCGGTCGCTTGAGCGCCACCTCGCGGTCGAGTTCCGGCTGGCGGACCAGCAGTACTTCGCCGGTGCTGCCGGTGCCCAGGCGCTTGACCACGGCGTGGCCGTCGACCTGTTCGCGGGCGCCCTCTTCGCGGCGACTCGAGGGCGTGTGTTTCACGGCGCTCTCCTTGGGCCCCAGGTCCCAGGAGGTTTCCTCCAGGTCCGGCTTGCGGGTCCTGGGGCGCGCCTTGCCGCGCGCCTCTTCGGGGCGCGGGCGCGGGGGCGCGATGTGCGCCGAGACCACCGTGCGATTGCGCCCCTCTCCCTTGGCCCGGTAGAGTGCCTCGTCCGCATGGAGGAAGAGTTCCTGGGCGTCAGCGGCATTGTGCGGGAAGGCCGCCACGCCCAGCGAGGCGGTCACCGGGGGGCCCTCCGGGAACCTGATCTCCTCGATCGCGGTGCGGACCTTCTCGGCGGCCAGGCGGCCGCCGTCGCCGTCGGTCTCGGGCAGCAGCAGTTCGAACTCGTCGCCGCCGAAGCGGGCGATAACGTCCGAGTCACGCAGGGCCTCGCGCAGCGTTTCGGCCAGCTTTTCCAGGTAGCGGTTGCCGGCCTCGTGCCCGCAGGTGTCGTTGAGCGGTTTGAAGTTGTCGAGGTCCAGCAGGACCACGCAGGTCGACCCGTCCAGACGCGTTGCCCGGCGAATCTCCTGGTTGACCTGCTGCTGGAAGTAGCGGTGGCTGAACAGCCCGGTGAGCGGATCGGTGATTGCCGAGCGGTAGAGCAGGAGGTGCTCCAACGCCGCGGCGGCCTGCAGGCCCAGCATCTCCAGGAGTTCGTGCTCGCGCCGGGTCAGGCTCCCCGGCGAGCGGCGCGCGTCGACGTACAGCGCGCCGAGAATCCCCTGGCGCGAGGTCAGCGGCACGCAGAGCACCACGCTGACCTCGCCGGCCGGGTCCTCCTCGCCGCCGTGGAGTTCGCCGAACTCGTGGGCGAACACCGGCCGGCCGGTATGCACCACGCGCTCGGCGATGCTCTGGCAGGTGCTGAAGTCCACGCTGTCGAAGACGCCGGAGTCGGGCCAGGCGCAGCGGCCCAGCAGTTTCTCGTTTTCCTGCAGGAAGACGATGCCGCGTTCGAGCGATAGGAGTTCGACCGCTTCGCGGGACACGCGTTCGAGAAGCTCCGAGGAGTTCCACTCCAGGCGCCAGGATCGCGTGACCCGCAGCAGGGCCTCCCAGCGGTTCTCGTCGGCTCCGACCGGCTCAGTTTCGGGCAAGACCGGGCCCCCCTATCAGGCCGTCGAAGAAGGTGCCATTGGCACCGAGCCTGAGAGAGTAGAAAGGAGAGAGCAGACCGCCCTTCGACACGAGCTCAGGGCCTCTCTATGGAAAAGCCTTGAGCGCAGTCGAAAGGCAGGAGAGGCAAGTGCCGCCATCTCGCGGTCTATCTCCGGCAAGGTGAAAGACTCCACGGCTCTCCTATCTGCTTTCACCTTTCTCCTGCTCTGCAGGCCATTCTTCAACGGCCTGCTGTGGTTGGATGGAGGACGACTGACGGCTGTATGAACCGCCTCGCCCCTCGACGAGTTCGGGGCACTCATCGGTGAAGCGCGCGTCAGCGCGACAGGTTTCATCAGCCGTTGAGCCATTGACCACTCGAAGCGGAGCTTGGAGAAGCAACAGCCGCCGCACCGCGGCGGCTAGAAATCAAACCCCCGCGAGACCTTGGGCTTGTCGTCGCCCTTCTTGCCACCGCCGCTCCGAGGACCGCCCTTGGTGCGCGCGCCCCCGGCCACGTCGCCGAAGTCCATGTCCACGCCGGCCGCCGCCGAACCCTTGGTGATACCCCGGAAGCCCAGGCGCAGCTCCTCGGGCGCGGAGCTGTTGGCCAGGGCCTCTTCCTCGGTAACGATGCCGCTCTTGACCATGTCGAGCAGGCTCTGGTTGAAGGTCTGCATCTGGTAGTGGCGGCCCTCGGCGATGGCCTTCTCTATGTCGCGGGTGTGGCCCTGTTCGATGAGCTCGGTGATGTGCGCGGTGTTGATCAGGATTTCGATGGCCGGCACCAGGCCCATGCCGTCGGCGCGGCGCAGCAGTCGTTGGCTGATCACGCCGCGCAGCAGCAGCGCCAGCTGGGCGCGGATCTGCGCGGTCTGGTCAGGGAAGGTGTCGAGAATGCGGTCCAGGGTCTGCTTGGAATCGTTGGTGTGCAGCGTGGAGAAGACCAGGTGGCCGGTCTCGGCCGCGGTCAGAGCGAAGCGCATGGTCTCGGCGTCGCGCATCTCGCCGATGAGAATCACGTCCGGGTCCTGGCGCAGCACCGCGCGCAGCGCGGCGTGCAGTTCGCGGGTGTCGATGCCCAGTTCGCGCTGGTTGATGGTCGCCATCTGGTCGGTGTAGACGAACTCGATGGGGTCCTCGACGGTGACGATGTGCACCGGGCGGGTCTGGTTGATGTGCTCCATCATGCAGGCCAGCGTGGTGCTCTTGCCGCTGCCAGTGGGCCCGGTAACCAGGATCTGGCCGTTGGGCTTGTCGCTGAGGGTCTTGAGCACCTGGGGCAGGCCCAGCCCGTCCACGGTGGGCACATCGATGGGCACCAGGCGGAAGACTGAGCCGATCTGCCCGCGCTGCACGAATACGTTCACCCGGAAGCGTGCCAGTCCCGGGACTTCGTAGGAGAAGTCGGCCTCGAGGTTCTGCTCGAATTTCTTGCGCACGCTGGGGGCCATCAGCGCGTAGACGGCCTCCTGCATGGACTGCGGGGTGATCTCCTCGTATCCCGTGGGGGTCAGCGACCCCGCCACGCGCATCAGCGGCGGACGGTTGACCTTGAGGTGCAGGTCCGAGCCGTTCTGCTCGCTGAGTTCCGAAAGAAGTCTGTCGAGTTCAACTGCGGCCATGTCGGATTCTCCCTGCACGGGCACCGGTCAGGGGTGCCGGACGGACGCTATCTTACCCGGCGCGGATGACCGCCGCAAGGGGTTGCCTACCCCTGTTCCTGCCCGGAAGAGATTTGCGCCCAAAGGCTTGGGCGGGTAGATTTGCCCGGAATAGCCGACTGCTGAGCCGGGTTTGAAGATCCCGATTGGTTTTCTTTGTGGAGGTGAAGAATGGCAGACAGGTTGCAGGTGTACAAGTGTGAGGCTTGCGGGAACGTCGTGGAGGTGCTGCACGGCGCCGCTGGTGCTCTGGTGTGTTGCGGCGCGGAGATGAAACTGCTTGACGAGCAGACTGCCGACGCGACCACCGAAAAGCACGTCCCGGTGTTCGAGGGTACCAAGGTCAAGGTCGGCAGCGTCCCTCACCCCATGGAGGAGAAGCACCACATCGAGTGGATCGAGGTGATTTCTCCCGACGGTGGAGGGGTCTGCCGTACGTACCTGAAGCCCGGCGACGCTCCCGAAGCGGACTTCTCATGTTGCGCCGGGAAGGCAGTGGCCCGCGAGTACTGCAACGTCCACGGACTCTGGAAGGGCGGGAACTGATCGCCGTGCATCGCGCGTGCAGAATGCATGCACACTTGGTACTGAAGTAACGGCAGCAAGCACCTGATCGCGAACGGGGCCCGCCGGGCCCCGTTCTTCTCTGTCCTGCACTCTGTCTTCTCGAGATCCGGGCTGAGGACCGGCGACTCTCTGAGCCCCGGGGTCAAGACCTTCGCTTGGCGCGCCGGGTCCTGCCCCTGGAGGTCTTTCTGGTGCGTTTGCCGGGCTTCGGTGCCGTGGTGCGGTTGCTCTTGAGGCGCCGCCTGGACTTCTTACCGGCTCCTGACTTGGATTTGGACCTGGTCTTGGCCTTGGTCCTGGTCTTGACCCTGGTCTTGACCCTGGTCTTGACCTCGGCCTTGACCTTGACCTTGGCCTTGGCCTTGGGTTTGCCCTTCTTCGCGGTCTTGCTGCTGCGGGAGCGCTTGACCGGGGTCTTGGCCGCGCGGCTCACCCGGCGGGTGCGCCGCGCGCGGCGGCGCAGGGCGGCGGGCGGGTCCTTGAGCATGGCCACCAGCAGCCTTATCACGGCGTCCACGTCGCGGCGGTCGGCGATCTCCAGGGTGCTGTGCACGTTGCGAACCGGAACGCTCAGCGTGGAACTGGGCACCCCTCGACGCACCGTGGAGATGTTGGTCGCGTCGGTCGTCCCGAAACTGGAAACCTCGTGCTGCACCTCGATGCTGTTCTTCCCGGCCACGTCCAGGATTGCCCGGTTGAGCCGCGCGTCGGCGATGAAGCTCTCGTCCATGTGCAGCAGGCACGGCCCCTTGCCCAGCGAGATGCCGGTATTGGTGTCTTCGGAGAGATCCTCGGACGGGGTGACGTCGACCACGACGGCCCACTGGGGACCGATCGCGAAGGCGCCGGTCCTCGCGCCGTAGAGGCCGACCTCCTCCTGCACTGTGAACGTGAAGTAGACGTCCTGCTTGGAGTCCTTCAGCTGCCGGGCCACCTCGATCAGCACGTAGCAGCCGATGCGGTCGTCCAGAGCCTTGCCGCTGATCATGTTACCGTGGATCAGCCAGTTGGTTTCCTTGGCCGGCTCGAGGAATGACCCCACGGTGACCCCGCGTTTGACAAGGTCCTTTCGTTGCAGGCCGGTGTCGACCACCAGGTCTTCCACCCCGGGCAGCTCCTCCACGTCGTAGCCGCAGCTGATATCCCGGGTGGTTACCAGCCCGTGTACGGTCTCCCGGGTGTTCTCGACGGTCACCCGCGTGCCGATCATCGCCATGGGGTTGACCCCGCCAACCGCGGCGCAGAGCAGCAGGCCCTTGGATGTTATCTCCCGGACCATCAGGCCGATCTCGTCCATGTGCGCGCAAAGCATGAAACGCGGGCGGCGGCCCTTCTCGCGGGCTATGAGGTTCCCGGAGGCGTCGGTCCAGACCTCGTCGACCAGCGGGGCGATCTCTTTCCTTATCACATCGCGGATCTGGTTCTCGTTGCCGCTGACGCCGTGAGCGTTGATAAGCCGTTCGAGAAGCTCCATCGGGTGCATCCCCCCCGCGCCTCGGTGAGCGGGATTCTAGCCGCATGGTGCGATCCCGGCAAGGGGTTGAGGGAAGCTATTCTCCGTTCCTCCAGGGCTCCGGTCCGCCGCGGCGCAACCGGACCCCGCAACCGATAGATCAGCCCTTGGGCGCTGCGTTGCCCAGCAGGCCGCGCACGTTGGAGGCCAGTTCCGCCAGATCGGTGGGCTTGCTGAGCACGGCGCTGGCGCCCTGCTTCAGCAGACCTTCACGGTCGTCGGGCGTGATGTAGCCGGAAAGCACCAGCATCGGCAGGTCCGGCCACCTCGCGAGGGCCTCGGCGAGAATCCTCTTGCCGTCGAGCCCGGGCAGGCCCAGGTCCAGGATCACCGCGTCGAAGTCCCCCGTCTCGATCATCTCCAGCGCGCGCCGGCCGTCCAGCGCGGTGGCTACCTGGAAGCCCTCGTCAACGAAGAAGGTGGCCAACAGGTCGTTGAGGACCTCCTCGTCCTCTACCACCAGCAATCGCGTGGGATTCGCTCCTGGTTCTGCCCGCATGCCCATATGTGCACTCCGGGGCGCCGCAGAAGTCCTGCCCCAACGTGATTGGTTTCCGGCGCCTTCTGCTTGCGTAAACCCATACACGGGCCGGTTATTCCGAAAGAGCGAAATACCGAAAGACCGAACGGCAGACTGCAGGCTGCGGCCCTTGTCTGTCGGCCCGGCAGGCCGTTGAGAAACGGCCTGCTAGGCGATCAGCGCCTCTATCGTTCGGGCCAGCTCATCGAGCTTCACCGGCTTGGGAACCACCGCCCTGGCCCCGGCCTTCGTGAGCAGTTCGTCGTCCGCCCCGGTGACGGCTCCGGAAAGCACGATGGCCGGCAGGTCCGGCCAGCGCTCGTGCATCTCGGCGAGCACGGTGCGCCCGTCTATGCCGGGCAGGTTGAGATCCAGCAGCACCGCGTCGAAGTCTCCGGTTTCGACCAGTTCCATGGCCTTGTGCCCGTCAAGGGCGTTGGCCACCTGGAAGCCCCTGTCGACCAGGAAGTGGACCACCAGCTCGTTGAGCTGCTCGTCGTCCTCCACGACCACGATTCTCTTGGGGTGGGCTGCATCCAGATCGGCGTCAGTCATCGTGTCTTCCTCGGATGTCGTCGCTTCAGGCGTTGCTCAGGGCTGTGGTCCTCTCGGCCACCTCGCGCGCCTTGCCGCCGGCCAGCGAGTCGCAGGCCCTCTCCATTCCCTCGCGGAGGTCGGCGGCCCGGCCGCCGACCATGATGGCCGCCCCGGCGTTGAGGATCACCGCCTGGCGCGCCGGTGTGTCGTCGCCGGCCAGAACCGCGCGGGCCACCTCCAGCGATTCCTCCGGCGAATTCACGGTGATCTTCTCGAGCGCCACCGGCTCGAGGCCCAGGTCGTCGAGGTCGAATTCGCCCTCGGTGATCTTCCCGTCGGCCAGGTCGGCGTAGCTGGTGCTCGCCGCTGGGGATATCTCGTCCAGCCCGTCCCGGGAGTGCACCACCAGCGCGCGCTCGGTGCCCAGTGCCGCGAGCGCCTCGCAGATAGGGCGCACCAGGTCCGCGGAGTAGACCCCCATCACCTGACGTTTCACGCCGGCGGGGTTGGTCAGCGGACCGAGGAGGTTGAACACCGTGCGCATCGCGAGTTCCCTGCGAACCGGCATGGCGTGCTTCATCGAGGGGTGGTAGCCGGGTGCGAACATGAAGCAGAAGCCCGCCTCGGACAGGCACTTCTCAGCCGTTTCCGGAGCGCAGTCGATCCTGATCCCAAGCTTCTCCAGGAGGTCGGCGCTGCCCGAACTGCTGCTCACGGATCGGTTGCCGTGCTTGGCGACCGGGACCCCCGCGCCGGCGGCGCAGAGCCCGGCCAGCGTCGAGATGTTCGCGGTGCGCGCGCCGTCGCCACCGGTCCCGCAGGTGTCGATCGCACCCGCCGGTGCCGAGATCCTGCGGCAGTGCTCGCGCATGGACCCGGCGAAACCGGCTATCTCCGCACTGGTCTCGCCCTTGATCCGCAGCCCCACCAGGAAGGCCGCGAGCCCCACGGGCGATACCTTCCCGTCCATGACCGCGTTCATGGCGGCAAAGGCGTCCTGCTGCGAAAGCGATTCGCCCTCGACCACCGAATTCAGTGCTGCGGCGAAATCCATCTCTGGCACCCCCGATCCGCCATGTCTGGCGCGTAGAGGATTCTATTGGCGTGCCGCTGAGGCCGCAACTGACGGTTCGACGCTCAACGGCCCGTATTCGGGGCTGCCGAATGCCGTCGCAGACAACCCGGCACCTTGGACGCCGGAACGGCTACTCCAGGTCCGAGAAGTCCTCATTGCCGGCCATCCGCATCGGCACGCCGTTCTTGAGCGCGAGATTCAGGATCTCGACCGATTCTGGCGGTGGTGCGCTGCGCTTCATCTCGCGATAGAGCCACACGACGCCGTTTCCCCGCGGCAGCGCCGCCATGCGCGCGTCGAGGTCCGCCAGGCGGGTCTCGATGCCCCCTACCAGGATCTCGCCGGAGTGGTACACCCCGACCTTGAGTACGACGCGCTTTCTCTTCGCGGTACTGCCGCTCCCGTCGCCGCAGCCGGAAAGCAGCGCCAGTGCCAGGACGGGTGCGATAGCCAAACGCTTCAGCTTCATTCGACTTCTCCATTCAGTGTTCGACTGGTTAACGGCTCTCCTGCTCCAGCAGGCCGCCCTTCAACGGCCTGCCGGTGGCCCGGTCAAGAGTTCAGAGCTCCAACGTCCAGTGCGGCCGCAGCCCGGAACTTCAACGGACTTCGGGATTCATCCCGGTTTGAAAGCTGAATCGGGCACCTGTAAGCTCCGGCGTTGAGCTACCTGTAAAGACTGACATCGTGGCCGGGCACCTGGATGGTTTCGGTCCCGACCGCACGCTGGCGGGGGGTGCCCCCGTCGTTGTAGTACTCCCATTTGGTGCGCTTCATCGAACAGGTGGTCTTGCGCAGCTTGACCGCCCGCGCGCCGCGCCTGGCCGCGGCCTTCAGGGCGCTCTGGCGCGAGCCGGTCACGGTCAGCGAGCCGATGTACTCCATCCCTCCGGTGCTGTCGCCGGCCAGCACCCTGGGCGTGTCCTTGAACGCGGGGTAAGGTCCTCCGCGGACGTTCTGGCGCACGACCGCGCCCGTCTGACAACCGACCAGGACCATGGCGGCAAGAACTGCGATTCGCGTGCGCTTCATCAACCACCTCCTGAAGCGGATTGTAGCCGGGAGGCGGGTGGCGGTTCAACAGCTCTCCCGTTCCAGCAGGCCGTCTTCGAACGGCCTGCCTAGATGTAGACCAAGTCCCTGAAGTTCTTCACCAGGTGGCAGGTAATCACGTTGCCGTCGTGGCACCTTCTCGAGGGGTTGCTGGGCAGTGCACGCGCGTCCGAGGAGCGGCTGAGGACCACCAGATCCTCGCCGCTGAACGCCATGCTCGCGTAGTGCCGGGAGTGATTCTCGCGATCGCCGCGGGCCACGATTCCCGCCATGCACCAGTCCATACAATTGCGGCTGAAGTGCAGCGCCAGGATCCGGCGTTCGTTGTTGGGCAGGTTGTAGCGCTCCTCGGACAGGCACTCCGGGCGGGTCATGCTGTCGGTGGCCAGCGTGGATAGCAGCCAGAAGAGCCGGGTCCGCTCGTCGTAGAGGATGTGAAACTTCATCTGTCCGCCGGGACAGGGAACATAGACGATCTTCCTGCCGGAGGGCGCCCGCTCGAACCCGGCGTGCAGCCCGCCCTTCTCGTCCTCCACGACCTTGAGGATGCAGGCGTAGCCGGTCATCCCGGTGTGCGCCCGCATCCAGAGATGAAATGTGCGTCCGTCAGGATCGAACCAGACGTGGCTCGGATCCGTGAACTGCACCACGTTGGTCTCCAGCCAGCCGATCGGCGCCATGTGCCGCCTGCCGTGCGCATGCTCGGCGGTCGGGCCGACATCGTAGAACGGCACGCCGATCAACTCCGGCTCGCCGACGTCCTCTCGCACCGTGAGCTCGTTGGAGAACTCCCAGGACTCCCTGCGGGTGAGATCGTCGCCGGCCCGCGCGGACATCAGCACCGGGGCCAGTACCCCCACGGGCCAGTACCGGCATTCGGGATCGGTCTTGCGTTCCATCACCAGGTAGACCCGGCCGTTGGCATGGTGCACGTTGCAGGGCGCCTGGTGCCAGAGTTGCCCCTCACTCAGAAGAAAGGGTCCCTCCCAGATATCGCCTTCGTCCCGGCTGCGGTAGATCACCAGGTCGCCCATGTGGCCGATGATGTAGACGCAGTCGCCGGCCACGAAGGGCCGCGCGTGGAAGAATGCCAGGCTGGCCCTCTCGGTCCAGGTCCTGCCGTTGTCGTCTGATACGCAGACCTTGCCGACCAGCGGCGACTTGATGACGAACCTGTGCTTCTCAATGAGTGGCTGGATCGCCCGGTACTCCGGGTTCTCGGCCATGCCTGGTCCCCGGAAGTCGGTGGTGGCTATCAGCCGGCCGGACTCCAGCCTGACCAGGCCGGGGCTGGCGGTGTAGACGTTCTCGGGGTCCGGGGACTCGGCGACGATGGTGTACTCGTCGGCCAGGATCGGAACTCTTCGTGTGGGCATTCTCAATCCTCGGCGCCGGTGATGGTGATGTCCCCTGTGAACTCGTTCGTCCGGATGCCGGCGCTCTCCAGGTCGGTAACCGGTTCGCCGTTCAGGGTCAGGCCGCTGATCGAGACGCGCTGGACGAGGTGTTCGGCGTCGAACCCCCTGATCCTGGACTGCGGCATCTTCGGAGCGGTGATGCTGATCTTCTCGAAGCGCACGTCCTCGATCCGCCCGCGCTCCTCGTCCGCCGAGACGTAGCCGATGCTGTTCTGCATGTGAATCAGCGCCGGCAGGTGACCGTCGTACGGCTTCTCCCAGGGTTCGTCCGGCGACTTGACGATTACCGGCCGGCCGGGATGGTCGTCCAGTTCCACGCGGATGTCGCGGTAGAGGATGTCCCGGCAGAGCGCGCGGTCGGAATTCTGCACGCTCATCACCGAGCCGCAGATGTTGTGGATCAGGTCGCAGTCCTCGAAGACCAGGTCGTGAATCTCGTCCGCCTGGGTCTCGGCGCCGACCTCCAGCGGCCGGCCCCAGTCGCACCAGATCACGCAGCCGCGCACGCGGATGTGGTCGCAGACCTCAGGCGGGCAGGGGTAGGTGCCGAAGCGCTTCTGCAGTTCGGCGAAGGTGCCCTCCACGCCGTAGGCCGTGAAGCGCCGGTCCATGTGGCTCTCTCCCGCCAGTCGCAGGCGATAGAGAAACGGGCCGAAGCTCTCGTAGCCCTTGACGCACACCGAGTCGTCGAAGGTGCGCAGGAAACTGTCCTCCAGGCTGCAGTCCCGGCAGTTGGAGAAGTCGACCCCGTCGCTGTTGTAGCGCCAGTTGCCGATGATCTTGATGTTGCTGATGTGCAGCCCGCGACAGGCCATGGGAATCACCGTGAAGACCGGGGAGTCGCGCAGGACGACTCCCTCCATCCGCACGTTGTCGCAGTCGTGGAGGCACACCAGGCCGGTGAGGTGCTCGCGGGCGAACCTGCTCCCGTCAAGGATCCCGCGGCCGCGAATAGCGATGTCCCGGGCCTTCTCGGCCAGCACCGCGCCGTAGACCACAGCGCCGGCGGCGATGTAGAGCGTCTGGCCGCTCTCCATACGGATCAGCCCCGCGCAGTGCACCCCGGGGCCGAAGTGGCGTACGTTCGGGTCGTCGGGATCGGGGGCGCCTTCTTCAGGAGGGTCGGCGAAGATGTGCAGCGCGCGGTGAATGCCGTTGACCTCCAGCGTGTACTGGCCGGGCTTCTCGATCGCGAAGGATATCCCGTCGCCCTCGACCCGCGGCGCGATTCCGGCGGACGCCGGGCGCACCCGCACGCTCTCGACCGGCCGGGCGCTGCGCGCCCGCACCTCGACGGGGCCGCTCATCTCCCAGCACGCGAAGGAAGCGACCTCGGTCTCTCCCAGCGGGCGCTGGTAGTCGCGGCAGTAGCCGTTTACCGGGTAAGACGAGACCCGCGCCGCGTGGGTGAATACCGGCCGGCCGTTCACGGTCAGCTCGAAGTCGGCTGCCGGCACTTCCTCGGCCGGTGCGGAGTAGAAACTCGGCTTCTGTTCCTTCAACTCACACACTCCTTATCCTCCTCCGATTCGGCCGCGTCCCAGGCCTCTTGCCAGGGGGTCCCGGTCAGCGGGTGGCCGCCCTTGCACCGGTACTCGGCCAGCGAGAGCTTCTCCGGAGAGAGCGAAATCTCCCTGGCGATCGCCCGGGTGAAGGCCTGGGCGTAGCTCTCCACCGAGTCGTGCTCGTCTTCCGGCAGGTTCTCGGGCCAGCGGCCCTCGTTGATGGTCACGACTCGCGGTGTCTCGGTCTGCAAATCGTGCCGGGGGCAGGTCCTGAGTTCGTCGCCGTCAAGCGAATCGGGGAAGCCGTTTTCGCGCTCCCACGCCAGCACCGCGGCGCGCAGGCGCGCGGAGAGTTCCGGTTCCTCGCCGGCGAGGTTGCGGGTCTCCTGCGGGTCGGCCTCCAGGTCGTAGAGCTCTTCGTATCCCCCTCGTGCCCAGATCGCGTACTTGTGCTGCAGCGTGCGCACCGCGATCCAGCGCGACTCGCCGTGGCCGTAGTCCATGAAGTAGGCCTCGCGCGCTTCGGCCGGGCCCCCGCCCTCGCGGCCCAGGAGCGAGCGGCCCGCCAGGGGTGCGGCTCCCGGGTTGCGTTCCAGTCCGAGCTTTTCCACAAGGGTGGCCAGGAAGTCCTCGTTGCCCACCAGCTCGTCGCAGACCCGCCCGGGTTCCGTGCGCCCCGGCCAGCGCAGAAGCAGCGGCGTGCGCGCCGAAGCCTCGTAGGGCACGTTCTTCTGTGAGAGACCGTGGTCGCCGAGCATGTCGCCGTGGTCACTGAGAAACAGCACGACGGTGTTCCCGGCCAGGCCCAGGTTCTCCAGTTCCTGCAGTATCTGCCCGATGCCGTCGTCGACCTGCGTGACCTGCCCGTAATAGAGCGCGCGGATGCGGCGGATGCGGCCCGGGTCCAGGTGCGCGCCGTCCAGGCGCCCGCGGGTTCCTGCCGCGCTGGGCAGGCTCGAAACCGGGCGTTCTGCGTAGACCGGCAGTTCCATGTCCTCCGGCGCGTAAATCGTATCGTACGGCGCGCAGGGCGCGAAGGGTGGGTGTGGCGCGATCCACGAGGACCACAGGAAGAACGGCCGGCCGGGGCGGTGGCGCACGTGCTGGCGCAGGAAGGCCACCGATTCGCGCGCCACCCAGGCGGACTGGCTGTGTTCGACCGGGATGCCCGAGGTCTGCGGCTGGTAGTAGAGCAGGTCACGCAGCCCCTGCGGATAGCGGGTGCGCACGCCCTGTTCCCGGAGGTAGGTCAGGTAGTCGTCGTCGGCGCGGCAGCCGACCGACTCCTCCATGGACTTCAGATTCTGGAATCCGTAGAGCCGGCCGCTGAAGTGCATCTTGCCGACGCCCTGGCAGTGATACCCGTCGCGGTGCAGCAGGGTCATGATCGTGGGGTGCTCGGGCACCGGTCCGGGCAGCGCGTGGTTGAGCGGATAGCGGTGACGCGAGGCGCGCAAACCGGTGATGAAGCTCATACGGCTGGGCACGCACAGCGGCGTGGGGCAGTACGCGTTGCGGAACCTGACCCCCGAGGCCGCCAGGCGGTCGAGGTTCGGGGTACGGATGCGCGCGTTGCCCGCACACCCCAGCGCGTCGTAACGCTGCTGGTCGGTCATCAGCACGAGGATGTTCGGACGATCGGACACTTCTGCCTTCTCCACCGCTCACTCCGGCTTGATCACCGGCCACAGCCGGACGGTTGTCTTCCCGCGGGGGAGTTCGGAAAACGGGCCGGGAACCGTCTTTTCCGGATCCCTCTTCCTGCCGAAGAAGTCACGGACCACGGCCTTGACCGGCCGGCACTTCGGGATCTTGCCCCGCACCGACCAGGAGAGCTCCATCTTCTCCGGGTCGAATGAAAAGGTTACGCCCTTGGTCAGGTCACCGGCCACGTCGCGGGGGCCGTCAACCCGGTAGAGGCCCCCTTTTCCAGCCAGGATGTTGTTGCGGACCTTGTGAGGTCCCGCGGGCCAGTCGTAGTGGCCGTAGCTTCTGCGCTTGACCGGGCCACCGCCGATGTGGAAGGCGTGCCCCTGGTTGCCGCACACGAAGTTGTGGGCGAACACCTGGTTGATGCCCCACTTCTCCCAGATGCCGGTGCCGCCATTCTTGCCCAGGCGCACGCTTCCCCATATGAAATTGCTGTCTATCAGGTTCGGGACCCGGGAGGCTTCGATGAAGATGCCGCCGCGCTCACACCTGGTGCTGACGATCACGTTCCGGCAGCAGCGGGAGTTCTCGTTGCCGAAGTCCATCCAGATGCCATCGCCGTTGTGCGTGTTGACGACCAGGTTCCGGCGGATAAGCGTGCGGATGTTGTGGTGCAGCTTGATGCCGGCCAGTTCCGGAAGCACCGCCGCGTTCTGCCAGGCGTTGCGCTTCACGACGTTGTCCTCGACCAGCGTCTCGAAGGTCCGGCCGGCGCTGCAGATCCCGCAGATCCCGCAGTCGGTCACGGTGTTGCGGCGGATGATGTGACGGCTGACCAGGCGATGGCGCGGCCGTTTGAGGTTGCCGAAGAATGTCTGCATGCCCCCGTCGATGCCGACGCCGTTGGACCAGCGCACGGTGTTGTCCTCGATGATCCAGTGGTGGCCGCGCCAGGTCGAGATCGCCCCCACCTGCGGGACCGGGAAGGGCCCCGCGGTGTGCTCCACGATGAAGCCTCTGATGCGCACGAACCCCGTTTCGATCTTCGTGCCCGAGAAGCACGAGACGCGCGTAGTGATCTCGATCGTCTCCGCGTTGGGGTCGGCGTCCCCGAACGGCCTGACGTAGAGCACCTGCCGCGCACGGTCCACGAAATACCGGCCGGCCCTGCCGGCCAGTTCCTTGCGACTGCCCACCTGGGCCAGGCGTTTCCCGTTCTGGAAGATCAGCCCGCGGACGAACTTGAAGGGTTCCCGGTCCTTGAGCTTCCCCCAGTACTTCTGCGCACCGGGCGTGTCCAGTACCGGGTTGGCGAGGGCGAAGGGGTTGTGGTCCTGCGTGTCTTCCTGGCGCGGTTCCTTGCGCCAGTGGGTGGCGAAGGGCCGGTAACCCCGGAAGTACTTCGGGTCCAGCTTCGCCCGCCAGGCTTTCTTGAGACCCTTGGCCCGGGTCCACTTCTCCCCGAAGACGTTCGAACCGCGGACGATCACCCGCGCGCCGGGGGCGGCCTCGTAGCTGATCATCCTGGTCGGGCCGGTACCGCCGCGCGGAATCCGGACGTGTTCGCGGTAGATTCCCGCGGCGACCACCACGCGCTCGCCGGGACGGAGCACCTCGGCGGCCCGGCCGATGGTCCGGAACGGCTTCTCGCGCGTGCCCGGGTTGGTGTCAGCGGCCGCCGGGTTCTTCGCGTCAACGTGGTAGGTGCGCGAGAACTCCGGGGTCTGCTCCCAGGTCTTGAACTCGCTGCCGTCCGGCAGCAGTACCGGGGGATCAAGACTCCTCATCTTGAGCTTTCCGTTATCCTCCCCCGCGAAAGCGACCCCCGACAGCAGCAGGCACCAGCAGAAGCCGGCGGCCAGGGCGTGCAGAACCCGGCCGTTCGACGCGGCGACCCCGGCGCCGGGCCCGGAATGCCCCGCGGTCGACCCGGGTCCACAGTTGACTGCTCTTCGCTTCATCCCGCTCACGTGCGCCTCCCGTCGTGGCCGGTTTCCGGCAGGCGGTGTTTCAAGGGTGTGCCGGCCGCAACCTGCCCTCGCCGCCCGTTGTCATTGTCGCGGTATCGGTTCGATAAACCAGTGTCCGCCCGGAGGGCCTCCGCGGTCGCGGGAGCGCACCGCCGTGGAAGGGGTCACGGCTCCGAACGTCTAGGTTGCAGCCTCGGGACCGGCAGCCTAGAATGACCCCTCATCGGCGCAGGCTTGTGCCGGTTCGCCCTGCCGACGACGGCCTGTCCCGGCCCGGTCTCGGAGTCGTCCGGCCGGCGGAGCGCGCGAAAGGATCAGGATCATGCAGATGCTGAGGCTCGCCATGGCGCAGTGCGCGGTGGTTGTGCTGCTGGGGGGAGCGGCATCGGCCGCCGACCTCTTCGTGGCCCCCGACGGCAGTGACGTCCACCCGGGCACCAGGGATCGGCCCTTTGCCACGCTCGAGCGGGCCCGCGACGCCGTGCGCGCGCTGATTCGCGCCGAGCCCGGGAAGGGCGTGACCGTTCACCTGCGCGGGGGCGCCTACTTCCTGAAGCAGCCCCTGAATTTCGGGCCCCGGGATTCGGGAACCGCCGAACGCCCGGTGACCTATGCCGCCGTGAAGGGCGAGAAGCCGGTGATCTCCGGCGGCCGGCGGATCACCGGCTGGAAGAAACTCGCCGGCGGCACCTGGTCCGTAACGCTGCCTGAGGTGGCCAAGGGCGAGTGGTTCTTCGAGGAGCTTTTCGTGAACGGCCGCCGGGCCACGCCGGCGCGCGAGCCGGACAGCGGGTTCTACCGGGTGGTGCGCCCCGGCCCGGACAACCACACCAGCTTCCACTTCAAGGATGGCCACATCAAGAGGTACCGGAAGTTCAAGCACGCGGCGGTTGTTCTGCTCAGCGAGTGGAACACGTCCCGCATCCGCATCGCCGGGATCGACATGAAGCGGCAGCAGGTGAGCTTCGCGTATCGACGGGGCAAGCATCCGCGTGACAAGTACCGGATCACCGGATTCGAGCCGCACCCGCCGTACTTCGTCGAGAACGCCATCGAGTTGCTCGACACCCCCGGGGAGTGGTACCTCGACCGGGACACCGGCGTGCTCTCCTACCTGCCCCGTGCGGGTGAGGACCCGGCTGAGGCAACGGCGATTGCGCCCCGGATCGACCCCCTGGTCGAGATCCGGGGAGACGGCCCCAAGGGCGCCTTCGTTCACGACATCGCCTTTGAAGGGATTACCTTCGCTCACTGCGCGTCGCTGGTCGACATGCCGCGCTACGCCCCTTCGCAGGCGGGCATGCACCTGAGGGCCGACAACACCGGGGGGCGTCTCGACGCCGCCGTGCGCCTGACGGCGGCACACCGCTGCCGGTTCCGGGGATGCACCTTCGAGCACCTGGGAGCCACCGCGGTCCACATCGAGAGGTGGTGCGTAGGCAACCGCATCGAGGCCTGCGATATCCGCGACTGCGGCGGCAGCGGGGTCATGATCGGGTGGAACTGGTCCAAGGCCAACATCGTGGCCCGCAACAACAGCGTGGTCCGCTGCAGGATCCACGACTGCGGCAAGCGGTTCTTCGGCGCGATCGGGGTCTGGGCCGGCATCACCGACGGTACGGTCATCGCGCACAACGACATCTGCAACCTGCCCTACACGGGCGTGTCGGTCGGTTGGCGCTGGGATTCCAAGCCCACCCCCTGCGCCAACAACCGCGTCGAGTTCAACCACATCCATCACGTGATGCAGACCCTCTCCGACGGTGCCGGCATCTACACCCTGGGGCGCCAGCCCGGTACGGTGCTGCGCGGCAACCTGATTCACGACGTGGTCAGCCATCACTGCCGCAAGTATGCCCAGGGCCTCTACAACGACATGGGCAGCTCGGGCATCACCAGTGAGGGCAACGCCGTGTACGCGGTCGGCGCCCACTGCATGCTGATGCACCGCGCCGAGGAACTCACGGTCCGCGACAACGTCTTCGTCGAGAACCCCGGCAAGCCGGCGTTGCGCTTCGCGCACACGCAGCGCGGCTCGGTCAGGATGGAGGGCAATACCATCGCCAAGGGTGGCCGCACTTCGCGCCTGCGCCTCTCGCCCCGGGGCCGGTCCGGGAACGCCCTGCTCTGCGACGGCCTGCAGTCGTTCGTCAGCGAGCCGCACGCGGCGGAACTGGACCCGGCGCAGCTGACGCTCGAAGCCTGGGTGCAGCTCGAGCGGTACTCGTCCGGGAAGGACACGCGCCGCTGGGTTGCGAGCAAGAACGCCAACGAGTGGGCGGAAGGTCACTACGCGCTGGTGGTGTCCGGTGATCGCGCCAGCGGGTGCCTGAACCTCGGAGGCGGCAAAGGTAATCTCTTCACGGTCTCCGGGGGTGCCCACCGGCTGAAGCTGAAGAGATGGCATCACCTGGCCCTGACCTATGACGGCAGCAAGGCCCGGCTCTACCTCGACGGCAAGCAGTGCGGCGAGCGCGCCATCGGGCGGAAGCGCACCGCCGGCAAGGGCCCGTTCGCCATCGGGCGCCGGCCGGACGGTTTCCCGCGCCGGGGCGTTTCGGGCCTGGTGGACGAGGTTCGCCTCTACCGCCGCGCCCTGACCGCCGAGGAAATCCGGGCCCGAGCGGCCGGCAAGGCCGCGGGCCGGGCGCAAGGTGACCTGGTCAAGGCCTGGGACTTCGACAAGCTGAAGGTCTTCGCCGACAGGATCGCCCGGCTGATCGACGCCGTGCGAAAGCGTGCCGGGACAAGGGGTACCGGCTCGGGCTCGACCGACACGGAAAAGTGATTTCGGCGCGCCGGATTCGCTGGCGCGGCCGGTTTCACCGGCCTCCCGGGGGTCCGGGCGCCTGCAGTACGGCCCGGATCTCGTAATCCGTTTCCGCCAGTGTCCAGCTGAGCGCCTGGCCGTCGCCTTCCCGCGCCCGTACGGGACCGGCCGCGGTGCGGGCTTCGATCCCGGACGCGCCCCCGACTTCCAGACGCAGGCGCCGGCCGGCCGGGCCGCGCAGCCTGCCGCGGAGCAGCGCCCCCTCCCGCTCCCAGCAGAGGCTTACCGGGCCGTAAGGGGTGGGTACCGTTCCGCTCGCCCGGTCGAGATCGCCCAGCCGGGGCCGCACATGAATCTCTTCGTAGCCCGGCGCCGCGGGCGTGACCCCCAGCACCCGGGCCGAGAGCTGGTAGGTGGGGGTGGCGCTCCAGGCGTGGCTGTAGTCTCCGGAGTCCCATTTCTCCTTGAGGCTCCCGGGGTGCTCCTCCAGCAGCCGCCGCCAGGTGCGCATGCGCTCCAGGGCGTGGCGCTCGAAGAGCCCGGTGAACTCCAGGGCTTCGAAGAAGTAGTGCAGGAAGTAAGGCTGCATGATCGGCAGCGAATCGTCGGCGATGATCCGCTCCATGACCTCCCGGCCCCGGTTCCGACCGGACAGTCCCGAGATCACCGCCAGAACGTTGGTGTGCGCGGTGAAGGTCGGCTCCCCCGGGTCGGGGGGCAGCCACTTGTGGAGCTCCGCACTTGAAATACCCACCAGGCCGTCGCGGAACAGGCCGCGCTCCGGGTCCCAGAGGCGGGCGACGAACGCCTCGTGCAGGCCCGCGGCGCGCTGCCGGTAGAGCTTTGCCGCGGACTCCCGCCCGCAGGTCGCGCTCAGCTCCGCGGCGTGCAGCAGGGAGCGGTGGAGCACCGCGCTCATGTAGCCCATGCCCATGGAGGCCGGCGGGTGGTGCAGGTTGAACTCGCCCGCCGGCACCCAGTCCAGGAACATGTAGTTGGGCGCCTGGCTGACCAGTCCCTCCGGCCCCCGGTAGGACTCGAACAGCTCCAGCAGGTCGTGGACCCGGGCCAGGACGTCGCGGACCGTCGCCGTGTCCGCGGAGTGCATCCAGTAGTCGTGGAGCATCCAGATCCACATGAGGCTGTAGCTGGTGGTGAACATCCGTCCGCGCTTGAGCCTCAGCAGGCGGGCGATGCGCAGGATGTCGGCGCGAGCCAGGCGGGTCTCGCCGAAGCAGCAGTAGCTGACCAGCGCCTCTACCAGGTAGTCGCCGGTGTCGGCCGGCGGCTCCTGGTGGATCGGTGAGTCAAGGTGATAGGACTGCATGCACAGCTGGTCGGTCCAGCGGCCGACGTCCCAGAGGCGGTTGAACAGCTCGTCGGAACACTCGAACCTTCCCGGGTAGCGGAGCGGGAACGAGGTGAAGACCGCCTCCAGCGTGTGGACGCGCAGCGGCTCTGCGGCGCCCTCCGGGAACCTGACGGCGATTTCCAGGAACTGGAAGCCGCGCAGGCGGCGGGTAACGTGTTGCCAGCGCCGCCCCGGCAGGAAGAGCGTCTCTACCTCGGTGGGGTCCCCCGCTCCGGCCATCTCCTGGAAGGCGACTTCCAGGCGCGTTCCCGCCGGGCCCTCGACGTCCAGGCTGAGATAGCCGGCCAGCTCACGCTCGAAGCTCAGCCGGAACGTGACCGGTTCGCCCGGCGCGACGTTTACCATGGTTCCCGGCGCGGTCAGACCCGCGAGATTGCCGAAACGATCCTCCAAAGACGCGGGCACTGCCTCCGCGGCGCCCGCGGGAACGCGGTACTCCATCAGCGGGGGCACTTCCCGCGGCAGCAGATTCCAGAGCGACCCTTCTGCCGCACCCAGCACCGAGACCGGGGGCCAGTCCGAATCATCGAAACCCGGGAGTTTCCAGCCGGGGGGTTCGAGCCGCGCGTCGTACTCTACGGCCGAGCGCGCTGCCTCGCAGGGAAGGCCCCGCCAGCCCGGGCCGCTGGAGATCACGATCTCCCGCCCGTCGGACAGTTCTATCAGCATCTCGAAGAGAAAGCCGCCCCGGCCCATGGACAGGTCCACCAGCGCGACCGGGCCAAGCATCACCTCGGCGGCGATCGCGTTACGCCCCGGGCGCAGGCGGTCGGTCAGGTCCAGGCCGTCGTAGAACCACCAGTCGGGGCTCTCGGTGTTGCGGAAGTCGCCGCCCGCCTCGGCGGGGCCGCAGGATGCCCGCTCGCCGTTGATCGCGCAGACGTAGCGGGTGTCGGCGCTGATCCAGGCGGTGGCCCGGCGGGGGGCAAGGGGCAGTTCGAACTCCCGGCGCAGGAGCGCCAGGCAGCAGGGCGACTCCTCTTCGCACCAGCTGGTGCGCCGGCACTTCTGGCGGTCGGGCCAGGCGCGATCATCCAGCCATATCCACTCCGCGGCCCAGTCGCCGCGTTTGGGAACGAACGCGGGTTCGGCGCCCGGCCCCATGCTGATCCCCCGGGCGTCGCAAACCGGGCTTGCGGTCTGGGAACAACCCGAATCAGGAAGTTCTTCCAAGAGCTTCTCCTCGCCCGCTCAAGGCTATCGTGGGAAGCGGAGGATTCAACCCGACCGCCGGACGCGAACGGGCTTTCGCCGAACCGGCTGCGGTTGACACCCTCTTCGGAGGGGCTATCCTTCGCGCCTGCCGGCGGGGGCGGATTCCGGTCTTCGGGTACGTCCCGCCGGGTCAGCTTCTTCCTCAGATGCGGGAGACAGTGCCGATGGCCACGATTCTGTTCTTCGACGACTGGGCGGTGCAGGCCACCGACAACGTGATCCGGGTCATGGGACAGCCCCGGTGGGTCCCCGAGGCAACCCTGGAGGACCCCCTCACCGAGGGCACCTACAACTTCCCATTCGTCTGGCGCGATCGCGACGATGGCAAGTGGAAGGCCGTCTACGGCGCCGCTCTGGAACTGGAGGGCGAGCCGGTCGGCGGCGTCACCGGCAGGCACTTCGGCCGGGCCCAGGCGCTGATGTACGCCGAGAGCGACGACGGCAGCAACTGGACGCGCCCGGACCTGCGCGACCGCGTAACCCACGTTCCCCGCGTCGAGGCCGAGGGGCCCAACATGGTCTACTCGGTGGGGGGACACCTCGACGGCCTGCCGGTCTTCTGGGACCCGGTCGACGCCGGCGGGCACGGCCACCTGCGCTACCTCTTCAGCGAGGACGGCCGCCAGGGCATGGCCGCCAGCCGCGACGGTATCGCCTGGCACGAGGTCGAGGGCGTGGAGGTCGCCCGGCACCCGCTGGACTCGCCGATCACCGCCTACTACAACCACTACCGACAGAGCTACATCATGCCCCGGCGGCTTTTTGCCGGCGACCGGCGCATAGCGCTCTTCGAAACCCGCGACTGGCAGACGTTCTCGCACCCCGAGCTGGCGCTCTGGCCCACGCACTTCGACCCGCCCATGCTGCAGTTCTACGGCATGCCGGTGCAGCGCTACGAGCACCTCTACATCGGTCTGCTCTGGCGGCTCTTCTGCCGTCCGAGCGGCGACTTTTCCAGCGTCAAGGGCCGCGGCGGCAAGGTCGACTGCAGCCTGGCCTACAGCCTGGACGGCAAGCACTTCCAGCGCGCCACCCACGACGCCTTCATCCCCTGCACCGAGCCGGGGGAGCACGGCGGCGGCTCGGTCTACACCGGTTGCTTCGCGGTCGACGAAGAGGCCGGCCTGATCCGCTTCTACTCCGGCGGCTCGAAGGCGGAGCACTTCATCGACCAGACCCTCAACGACGCCGCGCTGATGCTGCACACCCTGCGCCTCGACGGGTTCTTCCGCTACGAGTCGGGCGCGCTCAAGGGCAGCGTGATGACCCGCCGGATCAGGTTCACCGACGACGACGACCTGCGCATCAACGCGCGCGCGCCGCACGGCCAGGTGCTGGTCCGGGTGCTCGAGCCGGGTGGTAAGAGCGTCGCCGGCTTCGATTTCGCCGACTGCGAGCCACTGGTCGGCGACGAGGTGGCCTGGGTGCCGAAATGGAAGTCCGGCAAGCGCATCGCCGATCTGCCGCGCGAGGGGTTCTACCACATCGAGGTCCAGCTCTGGTGCGGTGAACTCTACGCCATCCGCGGCGGGTTCGAGCTGAACTACGGCGGCGGCCAGGAGCAAGCCGCGGCGCTGTACCTCCCGTAGCGGGTCTTCGAAGAGCGGCCTTTCAGCCTGCTGTCCGGAAGCCGGCCTTCCGGAGTGTTCTGGCCGGCGCGTCGGAGGTGTGCTACTGCCCCTCCTCGCGGGAACCGGGTTTCCGCGGTTTCCGGAATTACCGTGGCCCCTGGCCGGCCCGGTAGTTCCCGATCATCTCCGAAGTGCTCAGGGCCCGGTCATAGACCCGTACTTGTTTCAGCTTTCCCTTCAGGGTGCTCCCAATCTTGAGCCGGGTCTGGCCGCCGTCCAGCGCATCCATCCCGTGAGAGAACTGTACCCACCCGTGGGTTGCCGCCCGGCCGCCGTCCTGAAGATTGCCGTCAACCATCACGCTGATGATATCCGCCTTGCCGTCGACGATGAAGGCTATGTGGTGGTCTTTGCCCCTCTTCAGCACGCCCGGGTCACAGTACCACTCGACGTACTCGTCCTCGTCGTCCCGCATCTCGAGCCGAACCCGTCCATGATTGCCGGTGCGCACCGCCCAACCCCTGTGCGGCTTTCCATTACCGCGGTAGTTGAGTACGAGCTGGTTGTCCTCAAGACTGTTGAAGCGCACCCGGAAGTCCACCGAGAACCCGCCAGAGGCCAGGTTGGGGATCGCCTTCAGCGGAGCGGAACCCGGGGGCGACACCAGATCCAGGACCTTCCCGCGACTCGCGGCCTTCCGGTTGGCGTGCTGGTTCCACAACCCGTCCAGGAAACCGGCGGGGATCTTCCCGATGCGGATTTCGTGCTTGTTGCCGGCCGCCATAAGGTACTTGCCCTTGTGCTCGGTGAACCATGCGTAGGAGATCCCGATCCTCGGATCGGGGTGGTGGAAGAGGATCTCGGGCTGGGACCAGCGAATCTGCCCCTTCACCAGGCGCCCCCCCGATATCCACACGGGATTGCGCCGGTTGGTCACGCCCCCGCCGTCGGGCGTGCTGTTGAAGTGGTGCCACAACAGGTAGTTGCCGTTGGAAGCCCGCCAGAAGCCGACGTAGGCCTTGGGGTGTTTGATGACGCGCTTGTCGGAGAAGCGCAGCTTGCCCGGCTTGCTCCAGGTCATGCCCGCGTCGTCCGAAGTCCACGTGGGGATGTAGCCGTTGACGGTACGGGCGACGACCTGCAGGCGCTTGCCGCCGAGCGAAACCAGCGCGGGCTCCTCGCATCTCAGCGTCTTGCCCTTCCAGTCCGAGTGTCTCAGCGGGGCCGCCGGCACGGTCGTCCAGTCCAGAGCCTTGACGTCCTTGGCGGTGGCGATGTTCTTCGAACAGTAGAAGAGAACTTCGCTCTCGGCCGGGCGCCGTTTGCCGAAGGAGTCAAACCGGGCAAAGGGAAAGAGCACATGCCCGCCTGTCTCGCAGGCGTTCACCACCGACCAGGCCGGCTCCCGCTTGTCCAGGTTCCTGACCTTCATGTCCGGGAGGGAGTGCACGCCGGACCAGATCCGGCCGCCGTCGTCGGAGTAGACCAGCAGCCGGCAGGTTACCGCGTAGATGCGGCCGCCCCGGTTCTTGTAGAGGCTGTGGTAACCGGCGTGCTTGCCGGCCGGGGTGATCGCCACCGGCCTGGACCAGGTCCGGCCGCAGTCGGCGCTGCGCGTCGCGAAGAGCCAGCCGCCCTCCCGGGGCAAGCGCTTGTCGTTGGTGATGTAGACGCAGACCAGGTTCCCGTCCGCGGCCTCCACCAGGAGCGGCTGCTCGATGTAGTCGTAGTCCGGTCCCGGACGGCGGATCTTCTTCAGCCCCTTGAACGCGCGCCAGTCGGCCGCGGCCGCGTGCCCGGCCAGCAGGCAGAGGGCAATGTTCGCCAACAGAACAACACCGGCCATCTTGACTGGGTGGATTCTACGCACTTGTGTCTCCCCTAAGGACGCGTCCGCAAATAATTTCAGAAAGCGCTAAAGCTGGACTGGAGCAGATGCCGATAGGTATGCATGGAGCGAGAATGGCGGCAGATCAAAGTTCTCCCTGTCG